>Ga0070658_10004113_pt1 | contig 11926 bp, 9 predicted proteins | sample KBSC13metaG_FD_64664 | JGI IMG/M metagenome (GOLD analysis project Ga0070658, IMG submission 64664) | Corn rhizosphere microbial communities from Kellogg Biological Station, Michigan, USA - KBS C1-3 metaG | ecosystem: Host-associated > Plants > Roots > Rhizosphere > Soil ... | reverse complement strand
CGCTTCGTGCGAGAATACCAGCGCTGACCTACTAGGTGCCCGATGTTTGTATTCAAGTTGACCCATACCGAGTGTGTCGCCACTTCTGGTTCATCAGCCCTGCTTGATTCATCCGAAGCTAACTTGCTTGTGTAGCTATAAGACATCTATACCAACCTATGGAATATGATCTGAGGCCATGTCCTCGCCGCGCGAACCTAGCTATTGCGCCGTTTTCTGTGTCGGTGTAATGTCCGAGTACCACGTCTGGTCCTGGTTCGGCTACGTTAGCCATCCACGAAAGCAAATGCCACATACTTTTACAATCGATCTCCAAGTACTGGGCAATCAGTTCACAGTGAGGGGACTGGTTTGGCTCGGGCTGATCGTACATCTCAAATGCCAGGATCTGTGCATTCGCTCCGTTCGAGAGATTCTCGGGATAGCTGATCCGATATTCTGGCGCGTATTCCCCGAGCGATTTCACCAGACTCTTGAGACCGAAATCCCAGCTCCCTGGAATCACTATTCGAGCCGATTTAATTGACTTCTGCAAGTCCCACCACGGAAGGCGCGCCAGTTCAGGCATTGAATGTTTGGCCGCTGCGTTTCCGCTTTGAGTGACTTCCGCCCCCGTGAAGTGCACGAGTATGGCTTTGCGCGATGGGTCAAGTATTCCCTCGCGGTCGATGAACCCAAGAAACTCATTCAGCATCTGCCGTTCGCCTGCCAATGACTGCTCCCTGGCCGTGCATTGCCAGTATTGCCACTTGCCGTTTCGTTCCCACCCTACCCCAATCATGAAAATCATGGGAGAACCGCGGAGTTCGGGCCAGTCATTCGAAAAGTCTGCGTTCATGTCATTGGCAAATTCGAAGTCGCAAAAGTACAGATTAGTACTGTCAGGCAAGATATCTTTGGGAATACGAGAAGGCTTGCCGTGCTTGTTGGCATGAAGGACTGCCCTTACATAAGCACCTTTCGTAGGTCCGATGTGCTTCATCTTCTCGAACGGAATGGCATCAAGATCTGCATGCAATAAGTCGTCGATGCTGGAATGCCCAGCTTCTCGCAAGCTCTGGGCTGCAAGTACTCCGACTCCTGGTAACCATTCTAAGGGGCGATGTTTAAGGTAGTATTCAGCGATGCACTTTTTCGCGGCTTTCCAGGGCTCATCGTGCTCGTTGGCAAAGTTCGGCGCAACAACTCGGTCTCGCCATGGAAGGTAATTCGCTCCATTCAGCTTTATGTCTACGAACGCGTCTCTGATCTTGCGCATGCCGTCATCTAACTCGTCGCCGAGCCGATATCCGATCGGTACCTCAAGCGGCTCATTGATGCTATCTCTTGTAATCAGGTATCCGTACTTCGGCATCCGCTGTTGCATCATGCCCAACATCCATGAATAAAGGCGCACTTGGTCAGCGTAGATCTTGGCGTCCTTTGCCTTCTTGCCAAGGTTTCGCGTAAACTTCAGGTCGGCAACGATATAATAGTCGTCGCCCGTACCATTGGCCTCATCAAGCACACGATTTCCATACTTCTCTTCCATCCACGAGCGCAAAAAAATCACATCCGCAGCCCCATACACCCGCTCCTCAGCATTCCATAAAGCCGCGTGCTTTATGATGGGGACGCGCTTTTCCATCAACTCTATCGTCCGCATCACTCCAGTAACATTAACGACATCCTTGTCGTCGACAAGGCAAGTCTCAGCCTCTGGAGCCTCGTGATCGAACCAGGCTTGCTCGAATTCATGTCCTTTCCCCGTAATGTATTCGAACATCGACCCTTCAGTCTCGTCTTCCGTAAGGTCATGCTTCTTCGCATGATAGCGAGCCCATATCAGGAATGGATCGTCGTAAGCGAAAGCTCTGAGAGCCGCAGTCGCGGACATCCAATCTGCACCCACACGTTGCAAACCGCCAGAGATTTGATTGAAAAGTTCGGGAGTCATGCTGCCGTCGTCATCGTAAAGCGTTATTGAATGCTTCGATGAGTTGGCAGAGTCCACCTTCGCCGCGGTCTAGTAACGATTCTCTTCGATCTCCGCGGAGTTCGCAAACCAGGAGCGCGTCGTCGCCTCAAAATGGGATTTTCGCTACATTACGAATGGGAAGGGCATTAGCAACTTCAAATCATGGACGGACGGTTTTGCTTCATTGAAGAGGGTCAGCTAGGTGCATCGAGGTGGCCAATTGGACGTGGCGAGTTCGAGGTGCACGTTTTGTGCAGAAAAGTGCGACGGCGTCGAATACTGTTGGTTCTGATTAACGGTCGCCCGCGGAGCCGTGTAGAGATGCTAACTCGCGCTCAAGCGTTTCCATAAACGCGCTCGCGCTCAAATTGAACGGTTTCAGATACTCGACGAGTTCAAGTACCATCAGCATTCGCTCGCCGCGTTCGATCGCGGAAACAGTCTGGCGAACCCATCCAAGTTTGTCGGCGAACTCTTCCTGGGTCATCCCTGACTCCTTGCGAAGGTCGACTAGTAGACCTGTCAACGCACGACTGGCTGGGCTGTGAATTATCTTGCGCACACAAGGTTATGGTCCATTGGTCATAATGCAACAAATCCTTGCATTGACAATTAATACTATTTAACAATATAATGTTAGTGGGGAAGCAGACTTTCGTGGGAATCATTATCGGAGTACTTGTCATCTGCGCTTTGGTCGCGGCGGTTTGGGGCCGACAGGCTGGGCAAGATATGTTCAGCAACATGGCCTGCGGTGCCATGGCGGTCTTTGTATTTGTTTCGCTGATTGCACTAGCGATATTGATCTGTATCGCGCGTCAGACGGCAGCTTGGATCGGTATCGCGGTGCTCGTGTTTCTCGGATTCATTGGTCTTGCTCACGCATTTGGTAAGATCCAAACTGCACGAAGCGAACGAGACACTAAGGCGCAAGCGATGCGACAGCAGAGTGACAATGCTCAGCAGCAGAAGCTGGATGCAAAACGGCAAGAGGAGGTCGTGCGAAACATCTACGGAATCCTGGCTGGGCGGATAAGGAATCCACTTCACCGATCTCTCACGGAGCCCGAGACAGCATCAAAGGCCCGTATCCAAGAATTGGCCGCAAGAACCATGAAGCGCCAAGGCACCTCGTTGACAATGGAGGAGACGCTTTCCGTTGCTGGTCTTGGTCCGTGGGCCATCGCGCTGTATCGGGGATGCCTCCTCGAAGAAGCATGCCGATCGACGGCTGAGTTTCTTGCCGCAAGCCGACTGCTCGATTATTGGGACTCTCACGTTGATTTTGCACTCGCGGCATTCGAAGGCGTCGCGGATAATTTAGATAGTGCTCCGATCCTCATCTCATCTGTAGGGAACGCAGGCGTCCACGCCCCCATATCGCGCGATCCGTATCCACAACCGATGGTAGCACCCAGAGGCGTCACTGCGTCCGCTCGTCGGACCGACAAATCGCCAGACTTGCCTGCTGCTACAAGTAGGCCCGTGGGAGCTGTAATACCAACAGAGCCGCGAACCCAGTGTGTTCAGAGTCCATGGCATGCTGGCCCTTCGACTAATAGCAGGTCACTGTCAGAAGGCAAAGAGTATGACATGGTCGAGGCGATTGTGCCTGACGTTGACGACCATGAAGTGACCGTCGAGGCGATGATGAAGAGAGAGGGCGAGTCAATTGGCGCAGGAGAGGTTCTCTATCTTCTTAGGGGACGCGAGGGGTACATAGAGATCGAAGCGGACTGTAGCGGTACAATAGTTAGGTGGTTCGTCCTGGCTGGCCATGTCGTCCGATCTGGCGATCCCATCGTTCGTATTAGACTAACGTAATGAAACCGCAGCGGGATCGAGCCAGACAGTGAGATCATTCATCGCGCGTCAATTGACAATCCCGCCGAGCAGTTGGCTCCGAACGGAACTGTTCCGAAATGGTATCAAGATTCTCGTTCCGCTATGGGCGGTAGTGTGCATGGTAGCACAGATGTGGGCGCAATCAAGCTATCCGATATATCGCTAAAACTTGGCGTTCTGGCGAGGAAATTTCCCGCCAGAACGCCACAAACCCCTATCCGTCAACCACAGCACTCCACGGAAACTCACGATCCGACCAATCTCGTAGATGCGCAGTGTGACAAACGGGCCGACCGTCACAGTTTTCGCACACCCCGTCGATCCACTCTGCGTGCGGTGGTAATGTACGGAGCCTTATTGCTTCCCCTGCCCTACACAGTACAGTTTCAACAGCCGTCAATGCCTTTTCGTCCACAGGTTCGACGGTGTGATCCCCCTGCTCATCGAGGATTATCGTCTCGATTTGATCTGGCACGACCCCCGTGAGTGAGCGGTATCCCAGCGACTGCATGTGCAATTGGGTTCGAGTGATCTCAGGCGATTGTGCGTCCTTCGCGGTCTTTTGTTCAACAATGCTGATAGTGCCCTCTTCGAGCCGCTTGACCACATCGATCCTGCCGTTGATACTGATGCCATCAAGCGAGACGGCAATATCCTTCTCCGCTAAGACAACCTGCGGGAGTGTCGGTCCGAACCGCTCCAAGTATTTGTTCAGAGCGCCGACCGCATATGACTTCATCGACGCAACGGTCTCACCAGTCGCATAAGGTAGGTTCAGATGGCGATCCACGATCGCCGTTAAGTCATCACTGGTAATCGATTCACCCGCCATTGCGCGCTTGTGGATCTCGGCGCTGGCGTCATGCAAGGAACGGCCAAAGCCAAGTTCCTCGACCACGGGAGCACCGAACCCATAAACGTATCTCAACTTATACTGGTGCTGGCAGAGCTGAAAATACTTTAGAGCTGTGATGCTCACGTTCACGGATTCTATCACCGCCTTACGAGCGCGGCTTTCGATCTTAGTACGGTTATCATCAGTGTCCGATCTCCCAACTGGCGGTTGCGAAGCAAACGTGTTGAAAAACTCTGAGGGTTCGAGTTGCTCGTCCGCCGACCAAGGCGATGCAGAGCAGAATAGATATTTCTGTCCGCGCGTGATAGCAACGTAAAACAGCCGACGCTCGTCTTCCTGCAAACCGTTATAGCGATACGAATTTTCAATGAGGCTGGGGGGCAGCAAATTCCATCGCGTACTCGGCCTCGTTCGCGAAGGAAAAACGCCTTTCTTAAGCCCTGGGACAAAAACGGCGGGCCACTCCAAGCCCTTCGCCTTATGCACGGTCGATATAGTGACCGCATCACGGGATACGCGAGCGTTATCGTCCCCAAGATCCTCATAGCTTAGCGCAACGTATCGCAGCCATTGATGAAACTCGCGAAACTTCTGGAGCGATGGCGTCTGAAATACGATGGCTTGAAAATCGCCTATGGCACGCGAGATTCGTCCCAAGCAATACATTACCTCCTCGCTTCCGTGCTGTATTGCTCTCTCCTCGGAGACGCCCAAGCTGCCGAGAAGCAGTAGATAGCAATTTTGAAGGCAACATGTGCCCTGCCCTTCATCGTCCCAAGCTCGAAATCGGTCTAGAACACTGACAGCTCGGTTGATCTCGTTGTCCTGTAAGCCGAGGTTCGTTGCTCGCCACGCTTCGATGACTTGTTGCACGGTCCATTGATCCGCAAGGTAGCCAAACGAAATGGCGACGGCATTGGCCTCCGCGGTCTCCAGCAGATTGGCCTTTCCGCTTGTTGCGAACTCCACGTTGGCATCGGTGAGCGCTTGCATGATCGGTACAGCTTCGCGCCATCGGCGAACCAGCACAGCGAAATCGGACAATGCAAGGCCCCGAAGGTCGCCCCCTGGTTTGTCTTGGAACGGTGTGCCGATCATTGATCTAATCTTACGAGCGATCCAACCTGCTTCGAGGTCGGGAGAGCTAAAGCTAAGCGCGAGCAAGTCGCCTGGCTCTTCGGCCAGATGGCTGCGGCTACACATCTCTTTTGGAAGCCTGCGGTTGCCCAGCGCCTCGATTACGGACCGAGCCGTGTTTACAATCCCTGCACTAGACCTAAAATTAGCGGTGAGATGCGTCTCCGTCACGTCGGGATACCGATCGACGAATTTCTGGATGTTACTTACCTGCGATCCGCGGAATGCATAAATGAGTTGGTCGTCGTCACCAACGACTGTGACATATGCACCAAGTTCGTGGATGCGGCTGATTAGCAACTCCTGTACTGGGTTAACGTCTTGGTGCTCGTCGACGAGCAGGTATTTTATTCGCGCCGCGATCCGACTTTGAGTTGCGATATTCTCTGGCTTCTTCTGATCATGCAGGGCATTCACCGCGCGGGTCACGACCCGTGAGTAATCCATAAGGGCATGACGATCCAGCAACGAATGAAAGGCAGTTAAAGCATTCCGAAGGCGAACGGGAAGCATCTTACGCGAAATCCTTTCCTCTCGGATTGTGTTCAGGACTTCGTGAAAGAGCCATTCGTCCTGGTGCCCGAGGGGATTACCAACATTGTCGCCTTCGATGTAAACGGGCATATCCATTCCCGCCGCTTCACGATTGCGTGAAATCAGAAGCCTGATCTGAGTGTCTGACGCCAAAGTGTACTTCCGAAATTCGTGGAACTCATCTTGTAGCAAGTGAAGGCAAAACGCATGTATTGTGCCTATGAACATCTCCGCTAGCCCGACGATCCCTGGGAGCATTTCACTTGCAAGCTCATGTATTCGGCGCTTGAGAGACGCTGCGGCATCATTGTTGTACGTCAACACAACAACATTTCGCGGTAGGACCCCCTCCCTCATTAGACACTTGATAACACGCGACGCCACGACAGTGCTCTTTCCCGAGCCAGCGCACGCTATGGTGAGCTGATTGCGTTCCGTGTGACGTATGGCCTCCGCTTGTTCTTTCGTATACCGCATTGAAATCTCGACCCTTCAACTTTATTATTACTCAGATTTCGCAAGCGAGCAAGGCAGGTAGTACGCGGGAGGCTCGCAATCGTACGATTGTTTAGTTCAATCGCTCCGAGGTGTCATCTAACGCCTCCATTAGAAGCATTTGAGGCGGTCAACCTGACCGCAGCAATGCTTATTGAGCGTCCTTATTTCTCCGCGTTAAGGTGTCTGGCATGATTGAGAAATTGGATGCCAGACCTCTCCTGAAATGACCACGGATAGCGAGAACGATTCTACAAAAACATCGCCTCAAATCCGAGGTATTGCTTCAATACTTCGTGCATCTGCTCAAAGCAGTTGCGTGAATCGTCCCATGGGTACCTTCACTTCCTTGAGTAGACAAAAACGGACTTTTGAGCGATACTGATTATAGCGAGGTTGTTAATCGATTACCGCTATCATGGTATTGCTCAATTGCTAAAGCAAAGGTAGTAAGAATGACTGAGACAAACCCAGATACGGCAATTGCGACAAGCCACCTAACAGCGAAGCAACGTAATACAACAAAGAAACTGCCCAGGACACAGTGGACTTCAGACGAGCTTTTGCTTGGTGCTCGGGTGCAGGACTACATACGGAAATCACGGATAGATAAGTTGGTGCGTGAAGCAGTAGCATTGTACAAAATGGACGCTGACTGTGTTGAAACCGCTGATAACACGCCCGTTTTAATCGTGCGACATTCTGCTGGTGACGTTACGTTTATGCCGTTCAACCGTGAACATGACGCGTTTGTACAATCCATTACCATGCGTGAGATCCATGCGAATGTCACAGGTGAAACGGATTTACAAGTAAATAGTCCCGCAGACGAATCAGTCATGATTGGTATCAGCAACAAAGATGTCGCCACTGAAGCTCATGAGCCAATGCACATTGTCGTGTGTGATGCGACGTTATCCAGTGTAGTTACGTCCAAGGGACATAGGATAGCGGCGGTTGGTGCCGCTATCCTAAATGAACACCGAGTGATTGTAGATTCCACGTCAGCGATCGTGAAGCATTTCAATTCGAACAGGGTTCATCTGCTGGAGTTCAAGGCACTGTGTCTGGCTCTGGAATTGGCACTTCGACATAGTATCTCTAAGGTAATCTTAGCAAATGATAACCTCCATGCCGTAGAGCGAATGTCGAAGTATTTGTTAGGTCCGACCAGTGGCGTGCCCCTAACCATCCGTGATGCAGTCGTGTCAATGCAGCACGTCGGAGTGCGAAAATCGACCAAAGCCGAAGCGGGGATCGCGCACAATGTCGTGCAAGAGGCGATCAGACAGTATCGTATGGAGGCAGCGAAGTTAGAGAAGGCGGTGCGGAATCGAAATCTGACGCAGGGAAAGGATCGTGAGGATGCTTGAAGATCGAACATGGCGAGGCGCTGAAGCAAATGCATGTGATACCGACAATAACGATCAAGACGACGCGAGCGACGCCGAAGTGGAAATCGTTACCGATGTTTCGGTTGCGGAGGTCTACCTCGCGTACGACCGCGATCAGCTTACTGGACGCGATGAAGTGCGCATCTGGGGTACGTCGAGTGCGCTGCTGGTCGACTTAAGCGTTGACGAATGGCGAGCGCTCTGCGCTGAGATAGCCGCCTGTGGAGATCAAATCCTTGATGTGACCAAACTCGGTTCTCATACTGCAATACGGGTTGACCCTGGCGAGAAGTCGTGAGGTGAGCCAGATACTGAATTGATCGCTAGTCCGCGCAACTCGCTGTTAGCGCGCCATCCTCAACAACCGACAGAACATATTGCATCAGAATACGGCACAAACGCCCCAGTATCCATATCGGAAACTAGGGCGTTTTTGTCTCTTGCAGCCATCCCCTCTTATACAACTCCACGTTTGCAGGTCCGACCCTGAGTTTCTCAGAAGCCATCAATATTACAACAACGAATGCGATGTAGGGAGTGCCGACGCTGCAATTGTGCAAGCCATGATACTGTTCTCGATGGTGTCTGGAAAGGTGTGCAGTAGCGGCTTGGTTGGAGCCACAGAAGCCTCATCTCCCAAGCTTTACGTCGCATTCTGGAAGGAATATTATGGGCCATATCATCGCCTCAAATATTGGTGGCTATTCCATCAATAACGGCATGAACACGGTAAACAACCTAAAACCCGAAGAGCTTTTTAGCTACCAGAGGCAGTCAGTTTCTAAGGGCTCCGATGGAAATCGTACAAAGACGATGCGGGATCAACGTCTAGAGAATACCGACTCAGCAAAGACCTACTTAGGAATGGACCTGCTCGAAGCCAATATGCTCGACGAGGATCGCAACCATGGTGCGGACGAGTATCCGTCCAATTCTGGAATGGAGGCCATGATCGGCGGAGAACAGACGCGGCGAGTTCTAGGAATCATAATCGACAAAATCAAGAGTGGTAAATGTAAAGCCTTGGTCATTTGGAGCACGTGTCGATTATGGCGACGAGTCTCGTTATGTGAGTTCCTAGTCGATATAATGGCGAAGCACGGCGTTACCCTCGTTGATAGAAATGGCACGCTTGACCTGACGACCCCTGATGGGAGGAATAGACTATTTGCTGCTGCCACGTCTGCCATGCACATGCGTGAGATGGCCGTTGTCAATTCTCCCAGAGGTGTCAGACGCAGCCGCGATCGAGGACTTGCGGTAGCCAGTTGTGATGTCCTTGGCTTTAGAAGTCTCGGCAGGGGACGTGTCAAGGTAATTCCAGACGAGATTGAACTGGTGAAACGCATATTCAGGGAGTTCTGTTCTGGCAAAAACCGAACCCAAATCGCAAAGGGGCTTATGGCGGACGGAATTATCTTGATGCCCGATCTCCAAGGCAAGCGTGCTGTAAAACGGACCGAGCAGACAAGTCACCTGATACACAATAAGTCGGTTACGTCGATTTTAACAGACGTTCGCTATATTGGTCAGATTCCACACGAGAAGCAAGTATGGGACTGCGCAGAATTGCTAATCGACGGTGAGCCCGCGATTGAGCCTGCCTTGTTCTACAAGGCTCAGGCGCTGTTGAACGGCAGCCGCCGTACGAGCAATAATTATAGTCCCGACAATTATCTAGCGGGATTGTTTAGGTGCTCTTATTGCGGTCAATACCTCAGCGTAAATCCACAAAAGCAATCCGATGGAACCACCAAGAAATTCTGGACCAACAAGAAAAGCGATGTTCAGTGCTGGTGCACGCATTCACTGCCTTCGATCTCCGAAGGATCTATGCGATCGTACACTGAGGATGTGTTAATGCCATTATTGCAGAGCGAAGCGATTGCAATAATCAAAGCTAGGGATCAAAACGCTATCGCCAATCAAATCGCGATCTTGGAAAAGAAGATAGAAGCGGAGGTGACGGAGTTCAAAGCGCGGGTCAAAGAGATATTTGGCAATAGATCTCTGACAGGCATGGGGTCAGCAATGGAAGTCCTTCAGGACGAACATGATCTGAAGCTGTCAGAAATGTCTAGCACTCTCACAGCGCTCCGAGCACAGCATGAGCGAGACAAGGCCGAGACCCAAAACGCTCTCGCGGCAATCTCTGAATGGGATCGGCTAAACCACGATCAAAGGCGGATCGCAATACATCACGTATTGCGATGGGTCGCCCTTATCGCGTCGGAAGACTTCTTGACGCGTCTATCACGTCGAGGAATTCGCGATTATGAACGCGAACGCGCGGGAGCGCCCCCAGCAGGCAAGGTTGTGTTCCTGACCGCGTGGGGAACGATCCACACGGCCATCGTTGAACGGGTTCGAATAGCCGATAGAAGTCCTCGCCATAAGTCGCTTGGCCTAATCACGGCCAATCCCTCCCAATGCGTTGGGTCCGCGGCTGATCTCCCAGACGGCGGCGTCGGGTTCGCTTCGGGCCTTCGAAGATCATATGACTGCAAAGGATACTTCTACAAGCCCGAAGATGTCCTCCCAGGCTTCGGACATCAAAACGATCCACCCGTGATCAAGATCGACAACTGAATATTCGGTCGGCTTCGCTGACCTATATACCAATCACAGACGTTTAGGCGCTATCTTACGAAGCGCAAAGGATTATAGATGATTGATGATATCGTAGCCTTTTTCACGAAGAAGGCCCATGCTGACATGCTGTTTTACAGCGTCGGCGACAATTGGGGCTCGCCCTGGACGACAGCCCCACACAACTCAAGCGGAGCCCATCGGATCGTGGACCAATTTGTGATCATGCAGGCCGATGGCCTCCGCTACTGCGAAGAAGTTCGGTTACAGTTCGGCGATCGGTTCGAGCACGCCGTGGTGATCACTGACCTGCCCGAAATGCAGCAGGCGGTAGTGATGCTTGAAACTCGACAGCGGCGAGAGTTTGGATACGTGCTCGAAACTCCAACTCTTACGGCGATTATTCAGGCGATGGCAGCCGCGGTTCAGCCGCAGCCATCAAAATTGGTATGACGAAAACTGAAGCTTCGGGATATGTTATTAATAAGAGACCATTTTTCGGATGATCGAAGCATTTGAACGTGGCCTCTTACAAATAGGGTGGAGCTAATAGAGGAGTGAAAAGAAGAATGAACATCTCATCAAAATCAGGCGATAGCATGCGCGCCGTCATTTACGCCCGCAATAACAATCCCAAGGGGCTGAACGGAAATGTCGCCCAAGCCCTAGCGCTTGCGGCCAGGCATGGGATTCCCGTGGTCGAAGACGATGTTATAGCCGAATGCGCGAGCGCGGCGACGATCGATGGGCGCAAGAAATTCGCGGCGCTGCTGGTCGAGATCGAAGGCGGGGTCGTGACTCATCTTATCACCACAGGATGGGATCGGCTGACGCGGACGGGTTCTGATGTGCCGATAGTCGAGGCGGCGTTCGTGGCGAGCGACGTGAGGTTGGTCACGGAGACGGGTGTCGAAGATTATTCGCGACCGTCATCAATCAAGAAGTTTAAGGGGATGGTATCGCGGTTGATGTTCGCGTGCACAGAGACGTCAATGGTTTATGGGCGCGTAAAGAGCCTCGCCGAACGGAACAGGCGTGAGGGTTGGCCCCGACGCTAGACTAATGGCCATACCAGTGCTAATAGCCAGATACAGAGAGAATTGCAATCGACCTGGAATC
>Ga0070658_10004112_pt1 | contig 11926 bp, 13 predicted proteins | sample KBSC13metaG_FD_64664 | JGI IMG/M metagenome (GOLD analysis project Ga0070658, IMG submission 64664) | Corn rhizosphere microbial communities from Kellogg Biological Station, Michigan, USA - KBS C1-3 metaG | ecosystem: Host-associated > Plants > Roots > Rhizosphere > Soil ... | reverse complement strand
CCAGACCTTCCAGCAGCTCTCAGGCATTACTCACGCCATCGTCATCGCGATCGGCGCGTCCAGCGGTCACCCTTCCGAAGCGCCATACACGGTCTACTTCTACGGCAAGCTCGCGTCTGACGCGAACTGGGGCGTCTTCCGCTCCACCGACGCCGGAGCCACGTGGGACCGCATCGCTTATTACCCCACTGGCACCTGGGATCGGCCCACTTCCATGGCTGCCAGCCCAGACACATTCGGCAAGATCTTCATCGGCCTTAGCGGCGAGTCTTTTGTCTACGGAAAGCTCGCCTCAAGTCCGCCCCCTCCCCTCCCGCCCGCTCCGGCTTCGCTCTCTGCAACTGCCGCCTCCAACTCCGAAATCGACCTCTCATGGACTGCCCCCACCGGAGCCGTTTCCGGCTTCAACCTTTATCGGGGTACGGCGTCTGGCAGTGAATCCGCAACTCCCATCGCCCCCGCGGTCACCCAGACTACCTACGCCGACGAATCCCTGACCCCAGGCCAGACCTACTTCTACAAAGTCGCCGCCCTCAACTCCTCGGGAGAAGGCCCCGCCTCCAATGAAGCCGGCGCAATCGCAACCCAGCCCGCACTTTCCCTGGCAATTGCAGCCGGCAGCACCAGCTCCGCCACGATCTCCAAAGGCCAGTCCGCATCCTTCAAACTGGTTCTCAACTCCACCAACCTCGCCGGCATCTTAACCTTCGCCTGCTCCGGCGCTCCCTCCGGCTACACCTGCGTGCCACCCGCTCCTCTTACGCTCGCTGCGTCTGCGTCCTCAACGCCAATCTTCATCAACGTTCAACCCTCTACGGCCGCCACCGTACAACACATCAGTTTTCTCTCCTGCGTTCCATTCCTCGCCGCTCTACCGCTCCTCTTTATCCGTACCTTTCGTGCACGGCTGCTGATTGCAATACTTATGTTCGTAATTCTCATTCCATTCGCCTCGTGTGGGGGAGGATCACCCGAATCCACAACAACCAACCCGCCACCCGCTACCTACAACCTGACCCTCACCGCGACAGCCAGCATCCTGGCTCCGGCCACCCAAACCCTCACCCTCACCATTCAGTAAGATCGACTCATCGTTTTTCAGGAGTCGCGTCTAATGATCACGCTCGAACTCGGCAAGCAGCAGCGCGCTGCCGCCATCTCTTCCCTTCAGCGCTACTTCGAAGAGAACCTCGAACCAATCGGCGACCTACCCGCCGGACTCCTTTTGAATTTCTTCCTCGAAGAAGTAGCCCCCGTCATCTACAACCAGGCGATCTCAGACGCGCAAACCCGCCTCACACAACGCGTCGCCGACCTCGGTGGAGAGCTCTACTCCGACGAATTCCAGTACTGGCCCCACCAGGACGCCAAACGCAAATCCCGGCGCTGACCCGTTTGAAGAAATCAGAGGCGCGGAGTACCAGCCAAGCAGCAAACCCCACCAGGAATGATGGGGTTCGTCAGACTTCTCAGTCAGCCCATGTGGGCCGGCTCTCATCGACTACCTCTAAGTCGTCGCCTACTCAGGCATTACTGGATGACCAACCGACAGCACCTCGATGGAGACCCGCGCCAGCCCCGACTTCGTCATGTTCAACTTGTCCGCCGCGGCGTGCGACAGATCGATCACTCGCCCCTTCACCAGTTCGGCGCGGTCCGTAATCCGCACCACCACCGACTTGTGGTTCCGCAGGTTCACCACCCGTACCTCGCTCCCAAACGGGAGTGTCGGATGACAGGCCGTCAGCTCATCCTGGCTGAACATCTCTCCGCTGGCCGTCTTCTTGCCATCAAACTGATCGCCATACCAGGAGGCGATTCCCCTCAGCAGCTCCGAACGCGGCTTCTGAGCCGGAGTGCTCACGTGGGGAGTAGCATCCCGCACGACGGTGGCGGAAGGAGCTCCCGAACTCCGCGACAGCCCAGCATCGGCCTGCACTGTCCTCGTCGTCAGCGTGCACAACATCCCGGCTGCGGCAAGGCAGGACGTCGCCACAAGCAGCCAGAACGGCAATGGCTTCTTGGGCCCCATGTCGGTCGCTTCTGGTCGTTTGAGCATCCTTCAAGTTTACCAGCCGGACCAGCACAAACCGGGGCTCCCGGCAGGCACTGCGGCAACGGTATCCTCCAATGAAGTCAATTAGATCCAGGCAAAATGATGCAGAAAGGAACCAAGCTACGGTACGGAAGTCCAACCCTCTCAATTAACGCAGTTTAGGATTGCAACAATCCTGGTGCACAATCGTTCTCTTGCCTTTAGCCGACCACTCGACCGCGAAGGTCAGCCGCGCCTTGGCCACTCTCCGGGATAACGCGGAGATACCCGTAGCCGCGAAGAGTACCACGACAAACTCCTGTTCGGAAAGTAACTTTTCTCCGACACGCACCGTCATTTCAGTACACGAAATGGGGAACGGAGGTATGTCATTGAAATCCAAGGTTCTTATCCTCCTGATGTCGCTCTGCCTCGTGGCCCTGTGGTGCGGCAACTTCGCTCATGCCCAAACTGCAGCCGGAGTACCTCCAGCCATCCGTTCGGCCACTAAGCTGTTTGTTTCCAACGCAGGTGCGGAGAGAGGATTGTTTCCAAAGCCCTTCAGCGGCAGCCCCGATCGGGCTTATACCCAATTCTCTTCTGCCCTGAAAGCAAACGGCCAGTATGATTTAGTCTCAGATCCGTCCGATGCGGATCTTGTCCTTGAACTTCGACTCATAGCTCCGGCCGGGCCAACTAACGCTGACAAACAGAAAGGCGCCTCAGACCCGCTGCCGGAGTTTCGACTCACGATCTACGACAGGAAATCCCACTACATTCTTTGGACGCTGACTGAGTCAATCGGAGTTGCCGCTCTGCAAAGAACTCACGACCGAAACTTTGACCAAGCTCTGAACCAATTGCTTGTCGATTTTCAGCAGCTTACGGGCAAACCCTCGCCCCCCGGTATGCTCCCCTCGAACTGACCAAAGATTCTTGCACTGTATTTCGCCCGATTCGTTAGCCTTGAACTATAGGCCGTTCGCCTGCCCTTTCCAACCGGAAACGCAAGCGAGCGGTCTTCCCATTTTCGGAGGAAGACCATGCACCTTAGCGTCGCGGGGCTCAAACTGCTCAAAAAGTCGGAAGGATTCCGGGACCACGTTTATCCAGATGTCGCCGGCTTCCAAACCATCGGCTACGGCCATCGCCTCACCCCCGCCGAATCTTTCCCGGACAGCATCACCCTCGCTCAGGCCGAATCCATTCTTGGTTCTGACCTGGCCGTTGCCGAGGCTGCCATCACACGCCTGGTCCGCGTCCCTCTCACGCAGGGTCAGTTTGACGCCCTCGTCGACTTCGTCTTCAACGTCGGCGCTGGACGACTAGCCTCCTCCACCCTGCTGCGCTACCTGAATGCCGGCAGATACACCGATGCCGCCTGGCAGCTCCTCGCCTGGGACCACGCCGGATCCCGGGAACTCCCCGCTCTCAAGCTTCGCCGGGAATCCGAATTCCGCCTCTGGTGTCCCGCCTCAACGGCGACCCATGCGGCGTGATGTCAACAGATGGACGCGAAGCTCAGGAGTGCTGATCTTCGCTAACCACAACTACCTCTCCTGCCCCGATATACCCCTTGCGCCGGAACCAGTCCTCCAATGCCGGCTGAAGCCGATCCAACGGAACCCTGTTCCCGGCCTCCATCAAGCCATCCGCCACAGGAAGGGTATCGTCGAAGATTGCCTCGTTCGTGAAGTTACGCATCGCGAAGTTGTCGATCCACTTCAACGGACAGGGATGTTTTATCCCTTCTGAATCGACGCGCAAGACTGAAAGCTTCCGGACGAACATTCCCTCAGCTTAAACCGGGGTGTCCATCCTAAGCCGCAGCTTTTCGCGGTTTAGGGTGGTTTCGGCAGAACTACTTCTTCCCCGCCCCAACCTTGCCGTCTTTCTGCGGCTGCGCCTCCACCCTGAACCGCTGGTAATCGTAGTCGCGCTCCCTGAAGCGTTGTCGCAGATTCTTAAGCAATAGCACGCGAGCCTGCATCATCCCTTCCGCACCAGTCGGCAGCCAGATCTCCCCATTCACCTTCGCTTGATCGAACCTGAAATTCGAGCCCTTCTGCACCGTCGCAACCAGCCCGCCCACCATTCGGAAGTTTTCAATAAACCTCACCTCAAGATGCGCGACCTGCCGATCCGCCTCGTTGATCCAGAGCGTCCCTTCCAGTTTCTTCGAAGCGTCCTCGGCAAATCCATGCGTCTTTGCATCCTTCCGGCCAACAAAATCGAAGACGATCGTCGGGTCTCCCCGGTACAGTTCCCGACGCTCATTCCGCACATCCATGATTTCTAGCAATCGGCCGACCGTGATGCTTGGCCCCTCCAGCGGCTTATCCCGGGAGGTCTTCTCCGCCTTCTCCACCAGCTTCGTGACTCGCTCCGTCTCCTTCCGCTGCGCAGCATCGTCCAGCGGCTTATCACTCACCTTCACCTTCCGCTCGATCACGTGCCCGTTCACGAAGAAGTCCTCGTACTCCGCCGTCTCCGTCTTCTTTGTCTGCCCGTTCGCATCTACGTCCTGCACCACCTGGTATGACGTGTACGTGTAGTTCTCACGGATCTCATCGAGCTGCTTCTGATGCTCCTGCACCTCTCGCATCAGTTCGCGAATGTCGGGAAGGGGCGCCTGCCTCGCCTCCTGGCAAGCCGCACCGACCATCCAGATCGAAAATCCACTCCAGGCAATAAAGCGGAAAAAATGATTACAACTGTGCATGAGAAACATTGGCCCTTCGTGACAAACCCATCGAAGTGACACGTTCTAAAGAAGGTACTCTGCTGTTCGTTACTAGAATGGTCGCACAAAAACATCCTCGGGTGATCACTTCACGCGTTATGATTGCTTACCGACAAGAGTAGAAACCTGACCCAGCAACCGCGCCATCGGGAGAAGAACTCAGCATGTTTCGAGCGCTTATCCACTGGATCCTGAGCGCCATCGCTCTGATCGTCGCATCCCAGTTCGTTCCCGGTTTTTATGTCAACGATGTCCGCTCTGCGATGCTCGCGGCTGTGGTCATCGGTGTGCTCAACGCCACATTGGGCTTCCTGATGAAAGTCATCACGTTCCCCCTGGCGATCCTCACCTTCGGCATCTTCCTGATCGTGATCAATGCATCCATGATCATGTTGGCGTCAAAGATGGTGAGTGGACTCACTGTTTACGGCTGGGTCCCTGCATTCTGGGCCGCGGTTGTACTCGCAGTTTTGGGAATGCTGATCCGCTCCATCATGAAAGACGAATAATGCGCGTTCATCGCAGACGAGCGGATTTAGATGAGTGGGTCCAGATCGGCAACGTAGCCAGCGTCCTGCATCAATGAACGAGATCCGTCCAGACGCTCCGAGCGACTCCCCAGCACTGTATATCGCTTCACTTCATCGGCGTCGTAGAACGTGTTCCGGACTGATGATTCTTCGTCTTCGACCCATGCCGCTGCGGAACCTGCACGGCTTTCCCGGTCTGCTTCTCCACCGTCGGCGCAGCTACCACCGGCCCCTGCACCGTCTGTGGCACATGCATGGCTCCCGCTGTACTGAAATGCCCCGCTCCGTTCGGCAACTGCGGCTCAATCAACGCCGATGGCACCGGCGCAACCTGGATGTGCGAGTAGACTCCCCAGCCTCCGCCCGCAATCGCCAGCACAATCGCCGCTGCAGCGGCCGCCCTCGATCCCGCGCTATGCATCAATCTTTGCGTCGTTGAAAACGGCCAAGCAACCACCATGCCGCGCTGCGGCGCCGAGCGCAACCCAGCTTTCACGCGATCTTCCAGCCCCTCAGGCGCGGGCAGCGTCGCAATCAATCTCAACGTCTCCTCGGCCGCATGTGCACCGGCGTTGCTGCCGAATCGATCTTCAGTGAACGGGTTCATGGTGTACTCCTTTTGTGCTGGAGCAGCTCAGCCAGTACATTCCTCGCGCGAAAAAGCCGCGACCGCACGCTCGACTCAGTAACGCCAAGCACTGCCGCTATCTCTACGCTCGACAGTTCCTCGAATGCCGACAGCAGCATCACCTCGCGCTCCCGCGCCGGTAGCTTCTCCACGCACTGCAAAACGTTCGCATGATGCTGCAACGCAGCGGCTCTCTGCTCGGCACTTAACCCTGATGCAGGCAGTACCCTGGCAAGATCGGCGACGTCATCGGTTTCAGGACGTGTCTTTGCGCGGCGTTTACGATCCAGCACAATGTTCCACACGATCCGGACCAGCCACACGCGATGATCGCGGATCTCGCCCAGCGTCTCACGATGCCGCAGCACGCGCAGAAACGCCTCCTGCACGGCGTCTTCCGCATCCTGCTGGTTGCGCAAAACGGAGAAGGCTACCCTATACAGAGTGCTCGCATACTGGTCGACCAGCGCCGCCAGGGCTGCTTCCTCGGCGTGCTGGCGGGCTTCGTCATGCACAGCGCTCTCGACGATCTCCATCCAACCTGGAACTAGTGTCTGGCTGGCGCTCATACAAACACCAGACGCAGCAATACGGAAAAATGCTCAGATCAACGAAAAAGGACGGCCTGAATTCCCAGACCGCCCGCCCTTATGTGCCGCTAGACTGCCCGGATCAAGCCCGCCTGGTCCAGCCTCGGGCCTGATTCTGCCCTGATTACTTGTTTCCCGCAAGCTTCTGCGCTGCAATCGATCCGGCCGCCCCATCCTTGTCCGAATCCTTCAGCTTCGCCCACAACGCCTTTGCCTGGGCCTGCTTGCCCGTTGCGTCGTACAGATCGGCCAGATCAAGCTGCGCTACTCCGGCCGTCACGGTTTCAGAGGGCTTCGCGATGATCTCGTTGTAGAGATCGATGGCCTGCTGGTCGCGCCCCGTCTGGTGATAGATCGAAGCCAGGGCTACCTTTGCCAGGTTCGCCAGGTTCCGGTTCCACGAGTCAGCGACCTTCTTCAGATCGCCCTCAGCCGCCGGGGTCTGACCCAGTTCCTGCTCCGTTACGCCTTGGAAGTACCGCGCCTTGGATCCTTCCGTCAGCCAGCCGTACTTGTCCGCGACCGCCTTGAACTGCTGATTCGCCGCCTTCGCGCGATCCGCGACTGTGGCGTAGGTTCCCGAGTCTGCAGGAGCTCCGGGTAATGCCAGCGGCGCGGTATAGATGTCCAACGCTTGGCCGAGAGCCTGCTCTGCCGCGCTTTCCTGCATGGTCCAGAAAACCAACAACCCAATTCCCACAACCAAAACCACTGCGGCGCCGACGGCCCACCGCACCACGTTACTGCGATGTCCGCTGAGCCAGGTAACGCTGGTCTTTGTTGCCTGGGCAAATTTGTCGCCCTTCAAGGCATGACGAGTCTGTGTATCCACTTTTGTCCTTCTCTACGATCAACTTGCAGGCGGGTCCGACCAGGCGGGTCACTGCCATCGCAACCCTACTAGTCTACCAGTGGGCGAAGAACACAGTCCACAAGAAGCCCTTCTCATCCGGCAAGATGTGACCCTTATCCTTGCCCCTTAAACTACGGAGACGATAGGCTAACGATATGTACGAAGACTTCCACGTGACCGACCGCTGGACCGGCGAAGACCTCCACTGCCAATGGAGAGCTAACATTGTGGCTATCGCCACCCGCCACGCCGACGCTGTCGATGTCCGCTTCGACATCAATGGTCGTCCCATGGATATCGCCCTGCCCTGCACCGCATGGGTGGAGCAGAAGAAGCGCTCTGGAAAGGTCATCACCGACCGTATCGCGGTTCAGATCGCCGGCCGACACCTGAAGCAGTTAATCGAAGAGGGTTACGACGCAGCCCGCGAGGTGTACACCGTTTCAGTTGAAGAAACTTTGGCTCACCTCGACGCCATCGTGGCTGAAGGTAAACAGCTTGGAGGTCTTCCTTCCCTCCCCGTCGGCATCGAAGCCGCGGGCTGATACATCATCCGTAACCTGGTTACCTGTGACAGCACACCAGCTACCGCTATTTCTGCGCTGTTTTGAGCACGGCGTAAAACGCCGGCTTCGGCTTGCCGTCGCGATCAAACAGCAGCGGATACGATGTCCTGCCACGAACCGGCCAGTTGTTCAGCCACGAAGTTTTGTCCGTCGTGCCCCAGAACGTCACCCGGTTCACCACATCGCGGTGCTTCCAAAACACAGCAAACAAATCCGCGTATCGCTTCGTCAGCTTTTGCTGAACACTATCCGGCAATCCGTTCGCATATGGATTCATATCCGGCTTCTGCTCGACCTTCATTCCTACATCAGCGGTGTGATTCCACGTCGAAGGCAGCACGTCAATATCGAGCTCCGTGATCGCTACCTTCACTCCTGCAGCCGACAACTCCTCAATCGCAGCTTCTTCGTCCGCAGCAATGCCGTTTGAAAGGTGCAGGTGTGCCTGGCTCCCGACCACCGCAACCGGCACTCCCGCTTCCTTTAACTTCTTCACCAACTCAATTGCACCCTTGCGCTTCGCCGGATTCTCCATGTTGTAGTCGTTGTAGTTCAGCTGCGCCGCCGGGTCCGCCGCGTGCGCATACTGAAATGCCTTCACGACGTAGTCATCACCGATGATCTTCTGCCACTGAGATTGCCGCAGCGTGCCGTCTTCATTGAGGGCCTCGTTCACCACATCCCAGCTCTGAATCCTCCCCTTGTAACGGCCGACAACCGTCTGAATGTGATCGTGCAGGCGCTGCAACAACGCCTCGCGTGTAAGCGGATTGCCCTTATCATCCTTGAACACCCAGGCCGGCGTCTGCGAGTGCCAACACAGATTGTGCCCAACGATGAACATGTGGTGCTGCTGCCCAAACTCGACATACTTGTCAGCCAGGGTGAAGTCATAGGAATCCGGTCGCGGATGAATGACCGCCCACTTCATCACGTTCTCCGGCGTGATCGAGTTGAACTGCTGAACGATCAGCGCGTCACCCTCTGCATCCGCTCCTGTGATCTGGCTAGAATTGACCGCCACCCCGACATAGAACGCGTCTTTATATGCATCCTTGAGCGTTGCAATAGTCGGACTCTGAGCAAGAGCAGAAACCGTCGTTGAAGCTGCCCAAAAAGCCAGAGCAATCAGATGCTGCATGCGCATTGGTTTTCTCCGGAATGTGTCTTCGTAATGATGCGATGAGCCTCTAGCGCTCGATGCGAAAACAATTTAACGCACCTCGTGCCTCACTCCCATCACTCCGCCACAATAAGAACATCCCGAGAAACTTGCAACCCGCCCTGAGCCACCCTCAGTCCCCTTGTTCCCTGCCTCACTCATGTCTTAGCGCTTGCATCGGCTGTACCGCCGCCGCCCTGCGCGCCGGAATCCACGTCGCTGCCAGCGCGACTGCAACAAGCACGGCCACTCCAGCCGCAATGGTCGCCGGATCATTCGCCTGCACTCCGTACAGCATCGATTGCACCAGCCGCGTACACGCCAACGCCCCGCAAACGCCCACCACGATTCCGCTCAGCGTCAAGCCCGTGCTCTCCCGCAGAACCATCGTGCGCACCTGCGCTGGCTGCGCGCCCAACGCCAGCCTGATCCCAATCTCATTCGTCCTCTGCGCCACCGAATACGCCATGATTCCATAGATCCCTACGCAGGCCAACGCCAGCGCGAGGAGCCCAAACCCCGATGTCAGCGCGGCCAGCGCCCGCTCGATTTGCAGGGTGGCATTGATCTGCTCCTGCTGTGTGCGTAGATTCGTAACCGGCAGGTCGCGATCCACCGACTGCACCGTATTGCGCAACAGCGGTGCGAGAACAGCCGTGCTCAGCCCAGTACGCACCTGATATGTCATCCCGTGCACCCACTTCTGTTGCACATAGGGCACGAAGAACTGCGCGGGCGGCCCCTCGCGCAGCGTGTAGTAATACGTGTCGGTACAGATTCCGACAATGCGTATCAGGTCAGCTTTCTGGTCGCGATCCGCGCGAAACATCCGCCCGATTGGATTCACTCCAGGAAAACGCTTTTTCGCAAGAGCCTCGTTGATCACGGCTACCTTCGGCGACGTCGCTGTGTCTTGCGGACTGAATCCGCGTCCCACGATGATCTTGATACCCAGTGTCGAGAAGAAATCATTTCCCACTGCATTCACATCTTCTGCCGTGCGCTTGCCGTTCACAAACTTTTCACCGGCGGGCAAAAAATCTGAGTTGCTCATCGAATCCGCAAGGTAAGCCGTCGAGGCCGGCGAAACGTGCTGTACTCCGGGAAGAGCCGCGATTCGCTCGGTGAGCTCCTCATGCAGCGCAACATCTTTGCCATCAGGGTACCGAGCGGCCGGCGGATTGATGTCGAATAGAACCAGGTGCTGTGTATTGAAACCCACATCCTGCGAGCTGAGCGCTGTCAGTGTCCGAACGAAGAGCCCGGCGCCCACCACCAGCACGGTTGAAAGCGCAATCTGCAGCCCCACGAGTGCCTTCCCGCTCAGGCCTCGACGGCGGCGCGTTGTTGTCTGGGCCGATTCCTTCAGGCTGCTTGAGACTTCGGCTTTCGCCGCAAACCACGCTGGTGCCAGCCCAAACAGGACTCCCGTCGTAAGAATGATCAGTGTCGTGCAGGCAAATACCGCCCAGTCGAACGGGACCTGCACGCTCGCATCCTCCCAGGCATTGGTCAGCAGAGTTGGCAGCGCGTTGCGGCACATGTAGCCGAGGAGCAATCCGCCGCAACCGCCGAGCACAGCGAGCAGCAGACTCTCTGTCAGCAACTGGCGCGCAATGCGCCCCCGCCCAGCCCCCAGCGCCATTCGCACGCTCATCTCACGCTGTCTTTGCGCGCCGCGCGCCAGCAGGAGATTGGCGATATTCGCACAGGCAAGCAGCAGCACCAACCCGGTTAGGCCCAACAGAACAAAAATTGGCTTCTTGAATGTCCGGTCTGCCCAGTGCAATCCGCGGCTCCCGTCCACCAGCTGCAGGCGGGGAATCGTATCTCCATCCTTGACCGTTGCCAGCGATCGGACGGCGGCTTCAAACTGCACGCGCAATCCTTGCAGCGCTTCGCTCTCCGGCACGTCGGGCTTTACACGGCCCACCACGTTGAGCCACCAGAAATCCGGATTCACAAGATCAGACCCCTTCTCCCGCTGCACAGTAAGCAAAGGTTCCATGCTGATAGGGACAAAGAGGTCCGGCGACTCCAGTACGTTCTTCGCGCCCGTGAAGCCCCGCGGATTGACACCAATGATCGTGAACTTCGTCTGGTTTAAAGTGATGGTCTGACCGAGCGCATCCGGCGATCGCGCAAAATCCCTGCTCCATAAGCCATCGCTGATTACGACAACACTTCCTGAACCGGCCACCGCATCATCGCTCGGTTGAATCGCGCGCCCCACCCGGGGTCGTACTTCAAGCGTCTCGTAGTAGTTGCCCGTTACCTCCGCCACGCTCACTCTGCGAGCCGTCCCCCGCACCGTGGCGTTCATGCCGTCTTCCTTAAAGCCTGCCAGGCTCTGCATCCCCGCCGGATGACGGCTCATCTCGCGGTATACGGGGAACGGAAAGACACTGCTGGTCTGCCCGCCGTGCGGCAGGTCATCGAAGTCGCCCCACGCAGAATGTGCAACCACCTTATCGTCGCCATTCCAGCGCAGCATCTTCAACTCATCCGCATGCGGAATCTGTAGCCGGTCGTAGAGAAGAAGCTTCGCAACTGAAAAGATGGCCGTGTTCGCCCCGATGGCAAGCGCCAGAGACACTGCCGCGATCGCCGTGAATCCCGGACTCTTCCGCAGCATCCGCGAGGCGTACCGCACGTCCGCACCAAGCTCGTCTGCCCTCCGCACCCCGACTGACGCCCGCATTCCTTCCTTGTGCGTCAATGCTGTACCCAGCGCAATCCGCGCCTTGCGCGCAGCCTCGGCCGGCGATTGCCCCGCTCGAATCAGATCCGCAGTTAGCGCCTCAACATGGAACTCCAGT
>Ga0070658_10004110_pt1 | contig 11927 bp, 12 predicted proteins | sample KBSC13metaG_FD_64664 | JGI IMG/M metagenome (GOLD analysis project Ga0070658, IMG submission 64664) | Corn rhizosphere microbial communities from Kellogg Biological Station, Michigan, USA - KBS C1-3 metaG | ecosystem: Host-associated > Plants > Roots > Rhizosphere > Soil ... | reverse complement strand
GCGGCGGCAAGGCGGACGGCGGGGCGGCGGCGGCAAGGCGGACGGCGGGGCGGCGGCGGCAAGGCGGACGGCGGGGCGGCGGCGGCAAGGCGGACGACGGGGCGGCGGCGGCGGCAAGGCGGACGGCGGCAAGGCGGGACCGCGCGAGATCGGACGTCGGGGCGGCTCCGCCGCCCAAAACGCTACGCCCAGAGCTGACCTTCGAGCGCCGCTTCGGCTTCTTCGAGCGTTCCGGCGTAGGCGCCGGTCGACAGGTACTTCCACCCACCGTCGGCGACGATGAACGCGATGTCGGCGCGCTCGCCCGCCGCCACCGACTTGGCGCCGACCCCTAACGCCGCGTGCAGGATCGCGCCGGTCGAGATGCCGGCGAAAATCCCTTCCTGCTCGACTAATTCGCGGGTGCGGCGCAACGCCTCACGCGGCCCCACCGAGAACCGTGTAGTGAGCACCGATTCGTCGTACAGCTCGGGCACGAATCCTTCGTCGAGGTTGCGCAAACCGTAAACGAGTTCGCCGTAACGCGGTTCGGCCGCAACGATCGAAATGCCCGGCACCCGCTCGCGCAAGAACCGGCCGCAGCCCATCAACGTGCCGGTCGTACCGAGGCCGGCGACAAAGTGGGTGATCGACGGCAGGTCGTGCAAGATCTCGGGCGCCGTCGTCTCGTAGTGCGCGGCCGCGTTCGCGGGGTTGCCGTACTGGTACAGCATCACCCACTCGGGGTGCTCGGCGGCCATCGCCTTGGCCACCCGCACGGCCTCGTTCGACCCGCCGGCCGCCGGCGACGAGACGACCGAAGCGCCCCACATCTCCAGCAGTTGGCGCCGCTCGATCGAGGTGTTCTCCGGCATCACGCAGATCAGCCGGTAGCCCCGTTGCGACGCGACCATCGCGAGCGAGATCCCGGTGTTGCCCGACGTCGGCTCGAGGATGGTCGCACCGGGCGAAAGCAGGCCGTCCTTCTCCGCCGCCTGCACCATGAACAGCGCAGCGCGGTCCTTCACCGAACCGGTGGGGTTGCGGTCTTCGAGCTTGGCCCAAAGCCGCACGTCGGGCGACGGCGACAACCTCGGGAGTCCGACGAGCGGTGTCTGCCCGACGGAGTCGACGAGGGAGTCGTAGCGCACGAAGAGATCAGCCGCCTGCTACCGCGGGCAGCACCGTGACCGTGTCGCCGTCCTTCAAGCCGGTGTCGAGGCCACCGATGAACCGCACGTCTTCGTCGTTCACGTACACGTTGACGAAACGGCGCAAGCCTTTGTCGTCGACGATGCGCTCGCGCAGCCCCGGGTGGCGGGAGTCGAGGTCGACCAGCACATCGGCGAGCGTTGCGCCGTCGCCGTTCACGGCCTTCTCACCCCCGGTGTAGGTGCGCAAAATCGTCGGGATACGGACCTCGATGGCCATGACCGGATGTCTCCTAACAAGACGGGCAAGCAAACGACAACGCGTAAAGCTGGACGGCGAAACAACGACTACGGGGAACTGCTCACGCGGGGTGCAACGCCGGCACTACCTCGACCTCTTCCTCGGTCACGACGGCGTCGACGATCCGGAACGAGCGGAACTCCACGGTATCGGGCTCGCGTGTCGACACCAGCACGTAGTGGGCGCCGGGCTCCGATGCGTACGCACTGTCGGTGCGCGACGGGTAGGCCTGGGTCGACGTGTGCGAGTGGTAGACGATCACCGGTTCTTCGTCGCGGTCGTCCATGTCGCGGTAGAGCGCGAGCAGATCGGCCGAGTCGAACTCGTAGAACGTCGGCGAGCGGGCCGCGTTGACCATCGGGATGAACCGCTCGGCCCGGTCGCTGCCGACCGGCCCGGCCACCACACCACACGCTTCGTCGGGGTGGTCGCGGCGGGCGTGGGCGACGATCGCGTCGTAGGTTTCCTGGTGGATCCGCAGCATGGTCAAAAGGCTAATGGGCATCGATATCGACGGCCGCGACGAGGTCGCCGAGCAGCCACCCCAGCCACTCGTAGACGGCGTACGCGCTGATCACCGGATCGTCGGCGTCGACCCGCCCGAGGTTTTCGAACAGGTCGGCGTCGGCACCGGTTTCGATGCCGAGGCGAGTTGCGAGCACCAGCCGCGCGTCGGTGACGAACCGCATCCACGACTCGGCCTGGTCGCCTTCGAGCACCCGCTCGCCAGTTACTTCGAGGCTCGCGAGCGCCTGCCGCACCACGGTGATGTCGGTCCTCTTGGCGTCGCGCAGGCTGGCTTCGGTGTAGCGGCGGAACTCGGCCGAGGCCGCCGCGTCGTCGCCGTAGGCGTCGGGCAGCAGCCGGTGCAGCGCCGGATCCTCCGGCGGTGTCGCCGGTTCGGTCTGCTCCGAACCGAGCCCGGTGAGCTCGGCCAGCTCGTCGGGAGTCGGCACGCCGGACGTCGGCGCAGCCGCCCGCCCCACAACACCGGACGGCGCAACCTCTCCCGTGGCCGGCGGGGTTTCGTCGTCCGATGTCTCGGAGGCACCGCTGAGCAGCGCGTCGAGTTGAAGTGCGACCGTGCCGAGCAGTTGCACTTCGTCGGCATTCAACCGAACGCGCGGTCCGGTCTTGGTACGCCGCACAGAAGGCAAAGCTCGACCCGTCTTTCTGCTCAGTCGACGATCTGGCCGGTCAGTCGTCTTTTTGCAGGGTGGCCCACAGCCCGAACGAATGGAGGCGCTGAACGTCGTTTTCCATCTGTTCGCGGCTGCCGTTCGACACGGCGGCGCGGCCTTCGTTGTGCACCTGAAGCATCAGCCGCTCGGCCTTCTTCTTCGGATACCCGAACAGTTTCTGGAAAACGTAGGTGACGTAGTCCATCAGGTTCACCGGATCGTCCCAGACGATCGTCACCCACGGCTTGTCGGGCCGGACGTCGGCCTCGAGGTCGGACTCCGGCCGCTCGACTTGTGCGGGAGCGGTACTCATGCAGTTCATCGTAAGGTTCGGTGCGTGCCGAGTACCGCCCCGTCAACCACCGCTGTGCAGAGCACAGCTCTGCTGACCGACCGCTACGAGCTCACCATGCTCGAGGCGGCGTTGCGCAGCGGCGCCGCACGCCGCCGCTGCGTGTTCGAAGTGTTCTCCCGGCGTCTCACCGGCGGCCGGCGGTACGGCGTCGTCGCGGGCACTGGCAGATTTCTCGACGCACTCGAACAATTCTCGTTCGGCAGCGGCGAGCTCGACTGGTTGGCCGACAATGACGTGGTCGACGACGACACGCTGAGTTGGCTCCGCGACTACCGGTTCAGCGGCGACATCGACGGCTACGCCGAGGGCGACTTCTTCTTCCCTGGCTCACCGATCCTCACCGTCGAATCGACGTTCGCCGAGGCCGTGTTACTCGAAACGCTCGCGCTGTCGGTGCTGAATCACGATTGTGCGATCGCCTCGGCGGCCGCACGCATGACCAGCGCCGCCGCCGACCGCCCCTGCCTCGAAATGGGCTCACGGCGCACGCACGAAGAGTCGGCGGTCGCCGCCGCGCGGGCCGCCTACATCGTCGGATTCGCCTCAACCAGCAACCTCGAAGCCGGCCGCAGGTTCGCGATCCCGACCACCGGCACGAGCGCCCACGCGTTCACGCTGATCCATGACGACGAGCGGGCCGCGTTCGCGGCGCAGGTCGCCGCGCTCGGTGCATCGACGACGCTCCTGGTCGACACCTACGACGTCGCCGAGGCCGTGCGGTCAGCCGTCGAGATCGCCGGCCCCGAACTCGGCGCCGTGCGCATCGATTCGGGCGACCTCGTCGGCCTGGCCCGCGAGGTGCGCCGCCAACTCGACAACCTCGGCGCCACGAAGACCCGCATCGTCGTCACCAGCGACCTCGACGAGCACGCGATCGCCACCTTGGCCAGCGCGCCGGTCGACGGTTACGGGGTGGGCACGTCGGTGGTCACCGGCAGCGGTCAGCCGACCGCCAGCCTGGTCTACAAGCTGGTCGCGCGGGCCGACGGCGATCACCTCCGGGCGGTCACCAAAGCCAGCCCCGGCAAGATCGGCCACGGTGGCCGCAAGCACGCCGTGCGCCGACATGGGCCGGACGGCGTGGCAGTCGCTGAGGTGATCGCCGCCGGCGCGGCGGCCGATACCTTCGAGCCCGCCGAGGGCGACCGTCCGCTGTTGGTGCCGCTCGTGCGGGGCGGCGACGTCGTGGGCCGCGAGCCGCTCGAGACGGCCCGGTCGAGGCACTCCGAACTACGGGCGCAGCTGCCAGCCGAGGCGTTGCGGCTCCAGCCGGGCGGGCCGGCCATCGAGACCGTCTTTATCGAAGAAGTAGGCCGTTGATCAGCTGGAGTCGCGACCGGCAGGCGGGTGGTTGTCAGATGATCGAGGGTATTGATAGGACCAACATTCAGTAGAGTCACCAGCTTCAGGCGACAATTCAGTGTTGACCAGTGTTGGCCTCGCGCTGGAGCGCGGGGGCCGGGTGCGGAAGGCGGGTCGAGGCGATGCGGGCGGCGCATGATCACGCCGGTTCGGTGCCTCCTCTCGACGCCGACTATCCATTCAAACCGGCCGGCACCGACGTGCCGCATCTCGACGCCGTGCTCGCGAAGGCCGCCCACGAGAACTTCCCGGTGGGGCCCGGATTCCTGCCCGCACAACTGCGCGCCGACCTGATGGCGATCTATGGCTACGCCCGGTTCGTCGACGACATCGGCGACGAGCTGTCGGGCGGGTCGAGTACGCGCCTCGCCCTGCTCGACGCGGTCGACGCCGACGTCAGCGCACTGTTTGCGGGCCGGCCACCGAGCCTGCCGCCGATACAGGCCCTGGTCGCGCCGGTGCGCGCCGGCCGCATGCCCGAGCAGCCGCTGCGGCGGCTCATCGAGGCCAACCGGCTCGATCAGCAGGTGGCGAGCTACGAAACGTTCGACGATCTCCGGCATTACTGCACGCTGTCCGCCGATCCGGTGGGCCGCCTGGTTCTCGCCGCAATCGGCGCGGCGACACCCGACCGCATCGCGCTCTCCGACCAGGTGTGCACCGGCCTGCAACTGGTAGAACACTGGCAAGACGTCGCCGAAGACCACGCCCGCGGGCGGGTCTACCTGCCGCAGTCCGACCTCACGCGGTTCGGGGTCTCCGACGCCGATCTGAGTGCGGCTCACGCCGGTCCGGCGCTGAGATCGCTGCTCGCTTTCGAGACCGCCCGCGCGCACGAGTTGCTCGACGCGGGCGTTCCGTTGGTCCAATCAATCCGCGGGCGAGCGAAGCTGGCCATCGCCGGGTTCGTCGCCGGCGGCCGAGCCGCGCTGCACGCGGTGGCCGCCGCTGATTTCGATGTCCTGCCGGGCGCCCCGAAAGCCAACGCCCGGCGGGTCGCCATCGAGGCGATCGCCGTGCTCGCCGGCCGCCCAGCCCGTCCAGTGAAGGCCACCCGATGACACCTACGAGCCTCGAGATCGCTGCGGCATACGCCGAGTGCGAGCACATCATGGTGTCGGCGGCGAAGAATTTCTCTTACGGCATCAGACTTTTGGCACCCGAAAAGCGCGGAGCACTCGCAGCCGTCTACGCACTCGCGCGCCGCATCGACGACATCGGCGACGGCGATTTGCCCGACGACGAAAAGCTGCGCCTTCTCGACGACGCGCGCCGCGACATCAAGGCGCTCGGCGGCCCGACGTCAGACCCGGTGATGATCGCCCTCGGCGACGCTGCGGCCCGGCTGCCGATTCCGGTGCCGGCGTTTCTCGAACTCGTCGAGGGCTGCGAACTCGACGTGCGCGGCAACACGTACGAAAGCTTTCCCGACCTCAAGCACTACTGCCGATGCGTCGCGGGCTCGATTGGCCGGCTCTCTGTCGGCGTGTTCGACGCCACCGATCCGGCAGCTGCCGAACCGCTCGCCGACGCGCTCGGCGTCGCTTTGCAACTCACCAACATCTTGCGCGACATTCGTGAAGACCTCAGCAACGGCAGGGTTTATCTGCCACAAGACGAACTCGAGGCCGCGGGCGTGGTTTTGCGGCTCGACGACCACGGCAATGTCGTCGACGAGGGCGGGCGGGTCGCGGCACTCGTGCGTGACCAGGCCAACAGGGCCGAGAAGTGGTATCGCGAAGGCCTGCAGTTGCTGCCGATGCTCGACCGCCGCAGCGCGGCCTGCTGCTCGGCGATGGCCGGCATCTACCAACGGTTGCTCGGCCGCATCGAACGCGACCCGAAAGCCGTGCTCACTCGCCGAGTTTCGTTGCCCGCATGGGAAAAGGCCTACCTTGCAGCGCGCAGTCTGGCTGTGAGCAAACGATGAACGACACCGCATCCGAACTGATCGTCATCGGTGGGGGCCTCGCGGGATTGGCCGCTGCCGTCACTGCGAGCGACGCGGGCTGGCAGGTCACGGTACTCGAGTCGCGAAACAGGCTCGGCGGCGCAACGCATTCGTTCACCCGCAAATTCGAAGACGGCGAACTCATGGTCGACAACGGCCAGCACGTCTTTTTGCGCTGCTGCACCGAATATAGAGCGTTCCTCCGCCGCCTCGGCGTCGAAGATCAGACTTACCTCCAGCCGCGACTCGACGTGCCTGTCGTCGACCCGCGCACCGGCGTGCGCGCGCGATTGAAGCGCGACCGGCTGCCTGCGCCATTGCACCTGGCGCGGGCGCTGCTGCGTTATCGCGTGCTGTCACCGGCCGAACGGGTGCGGGCGATCTGGGGCGCGCTGGTACTGCGCGGCGTGGCTCGTGACGCCGCAGCAGCCGACGCTACGACGTTCGGCGACTGGCTGCGGGCGCACCACCAGAACCAGGCCACGATCGGGCGGCTCTTCGACGTGTTCACGGTCGCCACGCTGAACGCGCCATCCGACCAGGCCTCGCTGCGGCTCGGCGCGATGGTGTTCCAGGACGGCCTGCTTCGCGACGCCGCTGCGTGCGACATCGGTTACGCGAAGGTGCCGCTCGGTCAGTTGCACGGCGACGCAGCATTGGCTGTTCTCGAACGCGCCGGTGCCGACGTCTTGGTGCACGCCCGGGTGCGCAGCATCGAACAGATCGGCCGCCGGTGGGTCGTGCAGACCGACGCCGACCGGTTCGAGGCCGATGCCGTGGTGCTCGCAACCGCACACGATGACGCGGCGCGGCTGCTGCCGTCCGACCTCGTCGGCCCCGAGGTCGCCGCCACGCCGTCCAGGCTCGACGTCTCGCCGATCGTGAACGTGCACGTGGTCTACGACCGGCAGGTGCTCGACGAGCCGTTCATCGCAGCGGTCGACTCGCCCGTACAGTTCGTCTTCGACCGCACGCACGCATCGGGCGTGAGCAACGGCCAGTACATCGCGGTCTCGGTGTCGGCGGCGGCCGACTGGATCAACGAGCCGGTAGCCCGGCTGCGCGAGGTGTTCACCGCCGAACTCGCCCGGGTGCTGCCGGCCACGCGTGACGCCGTCGTGCGCGACTTTTTCGTCACCCGCGAGCGCAACGCCACGTTCCGGCCGTCGCCTGGCAGCGCGGAGCACCGGCTCCCCACCCGCACGGCCGTGCCGGGGCTGGTGATCGCAGGCGCCTGGAGCGACACCGGCTGGCCCGCCACCATGGAAAGCGCGGTGCGCAGCGGCGTCGCCGCGGCCCACGCGCTCGGCACCTCGGTCGCGCCCACCGCCGAAAACAATGATTCGAATGACACGCAAGGAATGAGGTCGCGCCGATCACGGTTGACCGACCACGATGACGGCAAGGCATCACGGAATAGCACCAACGAGCGGGCGGCCCAGGTTGAGACCGCCGAGGAGGCGCTTGCATGAGCCCGACCGCGAGCACGGCCGCTGCGGCAGCCATGGCCGATGCCGACGCCGACGCCACTGCCAGTGCTCACCCCACTCATGCCGCTGACACCCGCGGCACTGTGGGTGCGCCCGGCATTGCGGGCGCCGACGGCACGGGGATCGTCGCAGCGCCGGAGTCGCTGGCTGCCGTCCGTGATCTTGTCGACGCCCCGTTGCGTTCGCTCGTCGAGCAGCTCGCGCCATCGGTTCGGCAAGTGGCGGCCTACCACTTCGGCTGGGTCGACGCCGATGGCGGCAGCCTGCAGGCCAACGGCGGCAAGGCGATGCGGCCGGCGCTCGCAGTTTTGGCAGCCCAAGCGGTCGGCGCCGACGCGAGCGTGGGTATCCCGGGCGCACTTGCCGTCGAACTCGTGCACAACTTCTCGCTACTGCACGACGACGTCATGGACCGCGACGAAGAGCGCCGGCACCGCCCAACGGCCTGGACCGTTTTCGGTAGCTCGGCAGCGATCCTGGCGGGCGACGCGCTGCTGAGCCTGGCGTTCGAGGCACTCTTCGATGTCGCACCCGATCGGGCGATCGCCGCCCAGCGGGCACTCTCGGAGGCCACCCAGCAGCTGATCGTCGGCCAGGTCGACGACCTCGATTTCGAGCGGCGCGTCGACGTCGGCGTCGCCGAGTGCCTGCAGATGGCGGGCGGCAAGACCGCCGCCCTGATGGCGTGCGCGGCGTCGATTGGCGCACACCTGGCCGCGGCACCTGCCGACGTCGTCCGGGCACTCGACACGTTCGGCCGTGAACTCGGGCTGGCGTTCCAGCTCGTCGATGACCTCCTCGGCATCTGGGGTTCGACCGCCACCACTGGCAAGCCGGTCGGAGCCGACCTGCGGGCCCGGAAGAAGAGCCTGCCGGTCGTGGCCGCGATGGCCTCAGGCACGCCGGCCGGCCGCGAGCTGCGCGAGATCTACGCATCCGGCGACCTGCACGCCGACGCCGGGCCCGCCGTCGTCGAACGCGCGGCGGCGCTCGTCGAAGCCGCCGGCGGTCGGGCCTGGGTGAGCGAAGAGGCAGCCCGTCGGCTGGCCGCTTCATCGGCAGCGCTGGCCAGCGTCGACCTGCAACCTGGGCCACGCGACGCGCTGCTCGAGATCGCCCGCTACGTCACTGCAAGGGATCGCTGACGTGACTCTCGCTGCTGACCATCCCAATCCGCTCCGGCGCCCCGGGCCGCAAACGCCGACGCCGCGCCGGTCGAACCCGTCGGGCACAGCGGGAACTGCAGGCGCCGCCGATCTCGACCCCGTGCGGGCGGCCTTGCACGCTGCCCGCGACCACCTGCTCGGCCTGCAAGACGCTGCCGGGTGGTGGAAGGGTGAGCTCGAGACCAACGTCACGATGGAAGCCGAAGACCTGATGCTTCGGCAGTTCCTCGGCATTCGCGAAGAGCAGCAGACTCACGAGACCGCCCGCTGGATCCGCTCGAAACAACGCCCCGACGGCACCTGGGCCACGTTCTACGCCGGTCCGGCCGACATCTCGACCACGATCGAGGCCTACATCGCGTTGCGCATGGCGGGCGACGATCCGAGCGAGCCGCACATGGCGAAGGCCGCCGAGTTCGTGCGCAGCGCGGGCGGGGTTGAGAACTCCCGCGTTTTTACCCGGCTCTGGCTCGCATTGTTCGGCTTGTGGTCGTGGGACGACCTGCCGACGATGCCGCCTGAGATGATCTTCTTGCCGTCCTGGTTCCCGCTCAACGTCTACGACTGGGCCTGTTGGGCGCGGCAGACCGTCGTCCCGCTCACGATCGTGAACACGATCCGGCCGAACCGGCCGATGGGCTTCGAGATCGACGAGCTCCGCACCCATTCAGCGCCGTCGCGACCGGCACCGCTCTGGACCGTCGCCGGGCTATTCCAGCGGCTCGACCGAGGGCTGCACGCGTACGCCAAGGTGGCGCGCGGGGGCCCGGCGCGCAGCCTGCGCCGACTTGCGATGCGCCGGGCGGCCGAGTGGATCATCGCCCGGCAGGAAGCCGACGGTTCGTGGGGCGGCATCCAGCCGCCGTGGGTCTACTCGCTGATGGCGCTGAGCCTGCTCGGATACGCGCCCGATCACCCGGTGATGCGCAAGGGCCTCGAAGGCCTCGACGGTTTCACGATCCGCGAGCCGATCGGCGACTCCCCCGAGATCGCCCGTCGGCTCGAGGCCTGCCAATCCCCCGTCTGGGACACCGCCCTCGCCGTCATTGCCTTGTCGGACGCCGGGTTGCCCCCCGACGACCCGCGCCTCGTCAAGGCCGGGCAGTGGCTGGTCGGCGAAGAGATCACCGTGAAGGGCGACTGGTCGGTCAAGCGGCCGTACCTGCTGCCCGGTGGCTGGGCGTTCGAGTTCGACAACGACGGCTACCCCGACACCGATGACACCGCCGAGGTGGTGCTCGCGCTCCGACGGGTGCAGATCCCCGAGCAGCGCCAACTGCGAGGCTCGATTCGCCGTGGCGTTGCCTGGACCCTCGGCATGCAGTGCAAGGACGGCGGCTGGGGTGCGTTCGACGTCGACAACACGCGTTCGCTGATCCTCAAGCTGCCGTTCTGCGACTTCGGCGCGGTGATCGACCCGCCGACCGCCGACGTCACTGCTCATATCCTCGAAATGCTCGGCATGCTCGGCATGGGCGACGGTCCGGCCGCGCAAGCCGGCAAGGCCTGGTTGCTGCGCAACCAGGAGGCCGACGGGTCGTGGTTCGGCCGATGGGGCGCGAACTACATCTACGGCACCGGCGCGGTCGTGCCTGCGCTGATAGCGGCAGGGGTTTCGCCGTCCGCACCGGCTATTCGACGTGCGGTGCGATGGGTCGAGCGGCACCAAAACAGCGACGGCGGGTGGGGTGAAGACCTTCGCTCGTACAAGGAGCCGAAGGCGTGGGTGGGGCGTGGCGACTCCACCGCGTCGCAGACCGCCTGGGCGCTGCTCGCACTGCTCGCGGCGGGCGAAGACTCCGACATCGTGCGGCGCGGCATCAACTGGCTGGTCGAGACGCAACGGGCCGACGGCACGTGGGACGAACCGCAATACACCGGCACCGGATTTCCGGGCGACTTCTCGATCAACTATCACCTGTACCGGCTGATCTTCCCGGTCAACGCGCTCGGCCGTTACGTCGCCGCTCGCGACGCAGCCCGGCAGCAGACCGGCCAGCTCGAGACCGGCCAGCTCGAGACCGGCCAGCTCGAGACCGGCCGGCTCGATAACGACCTGATCGAGCCCGACCGGGTCATCGACCTCACCTCCCCGATTCCCGAACAGCATTCGGCGACCGGTGATCCCGACGGCGCGCCGTGACCCGAGCCGTTGTCTGCACGGCGCTGCGAATCGAGGCGCGAGCGGTACGACGAGGCTGGCCCGGCGCGTCGGTGACACTCGTCGGCCTGCGCGGAAAACGGGTTGACCGGCTGCCCACGGGCCGCTCCCCCGTGGTGCTGCTCGGCTTCGCAGGCGGGCTCGAGCCACAGCAGCGAGCGGGCGACGTAGTAGTGGCAACCCGCATCGTCGGCACCGACTCAGTCATCGAATTGCCTGCTGCACAAGGCGTTTTGAGCGAAATCCGCCGCGCCGGCATCGCCGCGTCGGCCGGTCCGATGCTGTGCAGTGACCACGTCGTGCGGGGCCGCGAACGGGCCAAACTCATCGGCAGCGCGCAGGCAGTCGACATGGAATCGGCCGCGGTTGTACAGGCTGCGGGCCCCGAGCGGGTTTGCGTCGTCCGGGTCGTTGTCGACACGCCCAGCCGCGGGCTGGTGCGCGCTTCGCTGTTTTCTGGACGACGATCGTGGCGCGCCCTGCGCAACGTTGCGGCGACCCTCGCTGCGACGTACGAGCAGCGGGGCGAGCCCGTGGATCATCAGGAGTTGAGGTCGGGTACCGTCGAAATTGCGGTGCTCGAGAAGAGCAGGACCGGCGCGACGAATACTGCCGGCACAACTGAGGAAGGCTGACGCCATGGCAGTTCCCCTTCGGCAAGGCATTCGCATCGGCGCATACCTGGCCAAGCAGCGCATCAAGAAGGTCGACAAGTTTCCGCTCATCGTCGAGCTGGAGCCGCTCTTCGCCTGCAACCTGGCGTGCGAGGGGTGCGGAAAAATCCAGCACCCGCACGACATCTTGAAGCAGCGCATGCCGGTCGAGCAGGC
>Ga0070658_10004109_pt1 | contig 11929 bp, 8 predicted proteins | sample KBSC13metaG_FD_64664 | JGI IMG/M metagenome (GOLD analysis project Ga0070658, IMG submission 64664) | Corn rhizosphere microbial communities from Kellogg Biological Station, Michigan, USA - KBS C1-3 metaG | ecosystem: Host-associated > Plants > Roots > Rhizosphere > Soil ... | reverse complement strand
GACCCGGCCGGAGACTTCCACCGTATCTTTGCCGAGGGTGCCTTCGCCAATAAAGCGGCCGTTGCCGATGTGTAGCTTGACCGAGAGGGTTCCGCCGATGCCGGTGGCGCTATCGAGCTTCGCAGTCAATTTCAACAGGGCGGGGTTGATCGTCGCCGTGCCCGTGCCATGGAGATCGCCATAGAAAGTCAGTTCATAGTCGCCAATGGTCCCGGGGCGGCTTCCGGGCTTGGCGAGCGTCGTGGCGGCCGTTGCGATGAGCAACAGCGCAGTAGCGGCGACGCGCGGGGCGGACACAATGCCTCCAGCAGACATGACGCGTGACACTCTAGGCTTGAAGAATGAAGTTGCCATGAGACTTATGCCAAAGACTGTGTAGCTTCCGCCGCAGGTGACGTTGGCTCTACCAGGCAATGTTCGAGCTTGATCGTTACCGCGGTGCCTTTGCCCACCGTGCTGGTCATGCTGCAGGTACCGTTCAGGAACGCAACGTCGCTCTGCACCTGGTACAGCCCCAACCCAAGGTGGCCGCCGCTGACGGCGCTGTCGGAACGGGCTGTATCGGCACGATAGAATGCCGAGAACACATGCGGCAGGTGTTCGGGACCGATGCCGGTTCCTGTGTCGCGGACTTCGATGACGAGCGTGTCCTCCTCGCAACCGGCCGTGATCGTGACATTGCCGCCGTCCACGTTGTAGGCGATCGCGTTGCTCAATAGGTTCAGGATGGACCGCCGCAAACGATCCGGTTGCGTTCGACCGATGAGCGTTGGTGGAACGTGCGAATCAATTTGCAGGTGTCTGGCCAATCCCAGACCGTTTGCGACGCAGACGCAGTCCTGTAGAAGCCGGCTCACGTCTACTTCGGTAAGCGTATCTTGGCCGGTCTCCAGCTCGCCGCGCACTTGGCTCGTCAGCCGTTCGACAAGATTTCGAAGTAATCGGGCGTCGGTAAGGCAATCTTCCAGCACCTGCTGCGTCAACGCTGTATCACTTTGGCGGCGAGCGAGATTTACCTGCAGCGTGGTCATCAGCGCTGCAACCGGGGTGCGAAGCTCGTGCGAGGCATCGGCAAGGAATTGCCGGCGCTGGAGCGTGAAGTGCTCGATGCGTTGGAGCATCTCGTTCAATCGCCGGCCCATGACGTGCAACTCCGCCGGGAGCTGATCGGCTTCAACGCGACGGGAGAGTGTTCGTTCGTCTATCGTTCCGACGACCTCCGCCACGTGGTTGAGTGGGCGAAGCGCCTTACGCGCAGCGCCGGCGGCAATGACGCCCGCCACCATGCTGCCGATTATGCCGAACAAGCCCAGCGCCGTCGCCAGCCGGCGAAGCACCCGATCGAAGCCTTCGGCGGGCGTACTGTAGATCACGGTGATCGACCCGTTGCCACTGCCGGCCGGCTTGTCGAATTGCACCGTCACGCTGCGATACGTGTTGCCGTCGGCGAGGGTGGCGAACTGCGCTGCGAGCACCTTCGGCTCAGTTGACGGAGCGTTCGCAGGCACGCGCCGCAGCACCTGGCCCGAGGCGGTGCGGACGAGGAACCGATCTCCCGCCTCCGGTGCGGTGCCGGATAATCCGCTCACCTCTGGCAGGGCGGCGGCGCGCGCGACGATCCTCGCGTCGAGTTCGTGCAGCAGCACCGAGCGCGTCGTGAAGTAGGCCGTCGCACCGGCGGCCAGCAGCATCGTCCAGACGCTGAAGAGGATGGCGAGCGTGATCCGTCTGGTCATTGCGCCGCTACGTCACTTGGACATTCCTCGCTGGCCGACAACACGTATCCCATGCCGCGGCGGGTGTGGATCAATTTCTTCGAAAAATCGCGGTCGATCTTGTTGCGCAGGTATCCGATATAAACGTCGACCACGTTGCTGTTCGTCTCGCCCTCGCCGCTGTAGAGGTGTTCCCAGATCTCGGTCCGGCTGATGACGCGGTCCCGCCGGAACGCCAGTAACTGCAGCAGCGCATACTCCTTAGCAGTGAGCGTGATCAGCCGGCCGGATCGGGTGATGCTCTTGTGACGGGTGTCGATGCGGAGATCTCCGATTTCGATGACGTCACTCGATAGTCCGTGCCCGCGGCGAACCAGCGCCCGGGTTCGGGCCAACAACTCAGGCCACTCGAACGGCTTAACCAGGTAGTCATCGGCGCCGCTGTCGAGGCCATGAATCTTGTCGGCCGTCGTATCGCGGGCGGTGAGGCACAGCACCGGCGTCCGCCGGCCGTCTTGGCGGAGGGTCCGCAGAACGGTCAGGCCGTCCTTGCGCGGCAGCATCAGGTCGAGGATGATCAGGTCGAATTCGTCGGTGTCGAGCCGCCGAAGCGCCTCCTCTCCGTCGTATGCGACGTCTGCGGCGTACCCGCTGTCGCGCAGGCCGCCGGCAATCGAATCGGCCAGCCGGTGGTGATCTTCAACGATGAGCACGCGTTCCATCGATTACCTCACGGGCTTTCCAAGGTCATTGAAACATTCCACTTCGCCCCAATCGCGGGCGGTGCCGTCGATGTCGACGGCGTTGATATGGTGGGGCGCGTGCCACCCCGGGAGGGCATCGAAAATGAAAACCGCGTTGCCGCGGGTGATGCTCCAAAGGTTCTGGCCGGCCACCGTGGTTTTGGCGTCGCCGGTGTCACGCCAGTCGTAGCTCGAACCGGTAGCGGGCGCGACTTCGCGATCGTCTGGGCAGAGGAAAATCCCTTTGGCCAGCAGGTAGCCGTCCAAAGAGGCTTCCCACGACTTCTGGTTGACGAACGGATCGGGCAGAAGCCCTTGCGAATCCATGGCGTATTGCCGCATTGCCGCTGAGATCTGGCGCAGGTTGACCAGGCACTCCGTGGAGCGGGCCGATTTTCGAACCGCCATAACAGTCGGGATCAGGATGCCGAGCACAAGGCCGACGATGCCAATGACAATCAGCAGCTCGCCCACCGTAAACCCGCGAGGAGCCCCAATGAGGGTTCGTGAAATTTTCGACCGCTTCTCGCTCGCCATTGGCAGACGATTCCCTCAGACACTCAAGACAGCACCCATCTTAGCCGAAGCGTTATACATACATTTCACTGCCAATAGCTGCAGCGGCAAGCGGACGACGCGAACGTCAGCTCAGGGATATCTGGGCGGTTTAGGGCATTTGGTCGACTTTGATGGACTAAAGGGTAATTTCGCGCGTTAATTTTTGTTGATTCCGCGTCTCACTTTGAGTTCACTTTGCCGCGCTAAGCTCGAAACGTGAGAAATGGAAAGCGGTTACGACGTCGTCTGGTTGTACTCATCGTCTGGAGTGCGTTCGCATGTGTCCTCACCGGGGCGGCCGCCCCGAAGGCTGCCCCTGTCCGTTCTGCCGACCCGGCCGCTTCCGAAATGACAATGGCGGTGCTTCCTCCTCAGGTACCTAACTTCACCTTTGACAGCGGCCGTTCCGATTTCGTTGGCGGCTTCATCGCCTGCATCCTCGCCCTGCGGTATGTGCACCGCGGGCGCTTCACTTAATCCGCTTAGAGTTCTGTTCCCCGTCCACTTGAAACAAGAACGCCCCCGGCTTCGGTTCCAGGGGCGTTCGCGGAAAAGGCGACTGCGACAAGGCCAGGAGGGGGGAGCCCGGCCAGCTATCGCAATCGCTGCATTCATTGTCCCAAATACTGATGAAGGGAAGATGATAAAATTTCGGTGGAAAACCCCGAGCGACGCTAAGAATTACTGCTTTCTTTGCAATTTCGCGGACGAGGGTCGTCTACCAGTCAGTGCTCCGCCAGGTTTGCGAGGCACCGCAAATCATCTTGGCGACGCGTAATTCCGCGGCGGTCGAGGAATTCGAGTAGGGGGACGACGATGCGACGGCTAGAACGCAGGATGCACTTGATCTCACTCACCGTCGCACCTTTTCCGCTGGACAAGGCCTTGCGGATGAGCTGAATGGCGCGCTCCACGGCGGTCGCGGAGATGACAATGTCGCGGTTCAACTCGAGGAATTCGCCGCTAGCGACAAGGAACCGCAGTGCGGTCTGTTGAAGGTCGGTTTTGCACAAATCCCTCCGCGAGGGCGGATCGAAGGGATGCGCTTCCATGATCTGGCGAAGCGCGTCTCCCGCCTCCTGCAGTCGCGGCGGAAGTGATGGGCGATGGGTGGGGCGGTAAATAATGTTCTGACGCACCATAAAATCGGCGGTGATACCGTTCAATAATGCGTCAAAGATCTGTTGCCCGGACGCTGCGGTCGATGTCGTCCGCGCTTGCTTGGTTGTCCATCGTCGCAAATCCTCAAGCGGCAGGCCCTTCAGTTCGGGATGCTGCACATGGTGCCGATCCACGAGTGCACCCGCGTCGGAGAGAAATTGTTTCCATCGCGCTTGAAGAACGAGGGTTCCGCCGAAGCGGATCATGCCGCCGGCTTTTATTCCTGCCGCAATAGTCTCATCCGTCGCGGTAATCGTCTGACGCAAAAGTGACAGGTCCGTGAATTCGTCCCGCTGCACGGCTGAAGCGAGCAACAGAACGGCGTCCGGCGGCTCCCGGGCACGATCGGCCAGCAGTTTTTCCTGTGCTGCTCGTAGAGAATCCCGACGACCTTTATCCCGGGGCGGCGCCGGATCCAGGACGATCGCGCCAGCCAAGGTCTCTCGCTGCGACGCATCACGCAGAACCATCCGATCGCCGGTCAGCAGGTGCAGCGGCTCGTCGAAATTCAGCCGCGCGATCCAGGATTCCGTCGGCAGGCCCTCGGCGTTGCGCAATCGTAACCGCCCCCTTCGTGTTGCGGCACCGCAGTGGATCATCAACTGCAGCCCATCCCGCAAGCGCGTGGCAACGCCGCTGTCGGCTCCGGCTCTGTACGACGTCTGTAGAAGAACATCGGCCGCCCGGGTGACAACGCCGACGCCGGCAACGGTGACGACATCGCCGCGGCCAACGATAGCAAGGTTGTCACCGCCCTTATTACCGGCCGGGCGAACATCGGGAAGATTCAGGGCAACCCGCGTTCCGGGGCCGATCTGGGAATGCTGCTGCCCGTGCGTCTGGAGAGCGCGGATTCGCGACGACACGCCCTCCGGCTGAATAATAACCGTCTGATCGCGATGCAGCGTCCCGCCGGCAAGTGTGCCGGTGACGACGGTGCCGATGCCGTGCAGAGAAAAGGCCCGGTCAACGGCCAGCCGCGGCGAGTCAAAATCTGCTCGGGGTGCCAGGGCTTCGAACATCGCGGACAGGGTGACCCTGAGTGCCTCCAATCCTGCGCCGGTTGTCGCAGACGTCGGAACGATGGGAGCCTCGGCGAAGACGGTGCCGGTCAGACGTGTGCGAATTGCGTCAACGGCCTTGCCGAAATCGTGCGCCCGATCCACTTTATTCAGCGCAATGATTGCTCGGGTAGCGCCAAGATAAGACAGGATTTGCAGATGTTCTTCCGTCTGCGGCATCCAGCCGTCGTCGGCCGCAACGACGAAAAGGGCAACGTCGATGGAATTGACGCCGGGTACCATGTTGCGCACAAAATCCTCGTGGCCGGGAACGTCCACGACGCCGATGTCGAAGCGATCAAGGTTCAAGTGCGCGAAGCCCAGTTCAATCGTCATTCCCCGCGCTTTTTCGGCGGGAAGCCGGTCGGGATCGGTGCCCGTCAAGGCACGTACGAGCGAGCTCTTGCCGTGATCGACATGCCCGGCCGTTGCGAGGATGAAGGAGCGCTTTGCCGTCATCACCCTTGCCCGCCGAGTTGGCGAATCGACTTGATCAGTTCGGCATCCTGCGCCGGAAAGACGGTTCGCAAATCGAGCAAGAAGCGTTCGGACGAAACGAAACCGATTACCGGCGGCGAGGACCGCCTGAATTGCTCGGCGATTGCCAGCGGCGAGCGCTGGTCGCATGCGACTGACACCGCCACCGACGGCAGTTGAACCCTCGGCAGCGAGCCGCCACCGACTTGGCCAGTGCTGGAGGCAAGCGAAAGCCGGAAACCCGCATCGGCCGCTGCGGCAACGATCTTCTCACCGCGCTGCCGCAGCGCCTCGGTCGATTCGCCGATCATGTAGCGGATCGGCAAGTGTCCGGCCTGACCACTCAGCAACGCATCCACCGTCGCCTGCAGCGCTGCGAATACGAGCTTGTCGCAGCGCAGCGCGCGGAAGAAAGGGTGTCGTTTCATCGCCGCAACGGGCCCAGCCCGCCCCGCGATGATGCCGGCCTGTGGGCCGCCCAACAGCTTGTCACCGCTGTAACAGACGAGGTCGACGCCGGCCGCCAGCACCTCGGCGGGCGTCGGCTCGTGCTCGGCGTTGGTAGAGATGACCTCGGTCGGGAACGTGGCGCCGCTGCCGAGATCTTCCACCATCGGTACGCCGTGCTCGTGGGCGAGCGCTGCCAGCTCGGTGGTGCCGGGCGAATCGACAAACCCGTCCATGTAAAAATTGCTGCGATGCACCTTGAGAATCATCGCCACATCGCCGGCCATCGCGCGGCGGTAGTCGGCGATCGTCGTTTTGTTGGTCGTGCCGACTTCGCGTAGGGCAGCGCCGCTGGCTTCCAATATCTCCGGCACGCGGAAGCCGCCGCCGATCTGCACGAGTTCGCCACGGGAAATGACGACATTTTTTCGGCGTGGGTCGCCGCCCAGCACACGCAGCATCAAAATGAGAGCGGCGGCGCAATTGTTGACGACCGTGGCGGCTTCCGCGCCGCTCAGGAGCGCGAGTGCGTGTTCGACATAGCTGCCGCGTCGGCCCCGTTCGCCGGTGTCGAGCTGGAACTCCAAATTCGTGTAGCCCGCGGCGGCCTCCGTCACCGCCGCCGTGGCCGCCGTGGATAGGGGAGATCGGCCAAGGTTGGTGTGGATGATAACCCCAGTGGCGTTGATCACCGGCATCAGTCGCGTGCGCTCGATCCCCTGAATTTTTTCAACCACTTCAGCGACCAGATCGTTCGTGCAGGCTTTGCCCGCCGACAGGGCCGCCCGCGTCTCGGCGAGCTTTTCCCGCACGATATTGACCACCATCGGTCGTGGCAGGCTCGTCGGGGCGAGTTCGCGCAGCACGCGGTCGACCGAAGGCAAGGATCGAAGGGCGGCCGAGGTGTCGGACATGGGTACTGTTGTATCAGACGACGCGGATCAATGGTTTCCCTTTTACGACCCGGCCAACAACCGCGGCCGCGAGCGTGCGATGGCGTTTCAGCACAGCTCGCACGGCATCCCAATGGCGCGGCGCAACACACAGCAGGAGCGGCCCGCTCGTCTGCGCGTCGGCCATCAACACGCGCAGCGAGTGCCGCGTCGTGCCCCAATCCACGATTTCCTCCGCCGCCGCCAAGTTGCTCTGGGTTCCGCCGGGTACGCAGCCTTGGTCGATCAGCCCCAGAACATCCGGCGAAAGGACCGGCAGCGCCTGGGCCGACACCTCGGCGGTGACGCCGCTGGCGCGGACGATATTCCCGAGATGGCCCGTCAGGCCGAAACCGGTGACATCAGTCGCCGCCTTGACGAGCCCCTCTTCCGCCAGGTCGGCCCCGGGCGTGTTCAGGCGCGTCATTGACCGAACGGCGACGCGCCCGAGTGCCGGCGAGGCGAGGCCGCGCTTGATCGCGGTGGTGATGATTCCGGTGCCGAGCGGCTTGGTCAGCACCAGCAAATCGCCCGGCCGGGCGGCGGCGTTAGTGAGGATGCGCTTCGGATGAACCAAGCCGGTGACACTCAGACCGTACACAGGCTCGGCCAGCTTGATGGTGTGCCCGCCGAGCAACGCGCAACCGGCTTCCTTGGCTTTGTCGGCACCGCCTTTCAGGATGGCGGCGAGCGTCGCAGCATCCACCTTGTCGGCCGGCACGCCGATCAGGTTCATTGCCGTCACGGGCTGGCCGCCCATGGCATAGACGTCCGACAGCGCGTTCGCCGCCGCGATTGATCCGAAGTCGCGCGCGTCGTCGACGATCGGCGTGAAAAAATCGACCGTTTGCACCAGTGCCAGATCAGGCCGCAGTTGATAGATGCCGGCGTCATCAAACGTGCTGGAATTCACGAGCACGTTTTTCTGGCCGTTAGCGCCCGGCGGCGAAACCTTGGGGAGGCGGCGCAGCACGTCGCGCAGCAACGTCTGGCTCAGCTTGGCGGCACAGCCGGCGCAACTGGCAAGCTGAGTCAGCCGGACCGGCTGACTGGACCGCGAAGCACGTGCAGGGTTGCGAGCGGGAGCCATTGCGCGATGCGTCCTCAGTTCAATGCCGCGGGCCCGGTCGCGGGTGTGCCGAGGTCCTGGTACGAGAACGCCTTCTTCAGCTTCTCGGCCGGCAACGGCTTGTCGCCGACTTCGACGTAGGGGTAGACGAAGTAGTTGAGCGGCTCGCCCGATTGCTTCGGCACGAGGTTCAGGTCGCGGCCGGTCGAAAACGCGACGCGGTTGGCGCACAGGTGGCCGAAGAAGTAGTCGCGCTTTTCCGGGTGCTTGCTGGCTTCGGAGATATCGACCGGTACCCAGCCGTGGCCTTGCGGTTTGAACAGCGCCCAGCAGTGATAGCCGGCCACGTCGCCGGCGCCGTGCTTTTCGGGGATGCCGAAGCCGATCTCAAACTTCGCCGGCAGCCCGCTGGTGCGGGCGAGCGACATGAACAGGCTGTGGAAATCGGTGCAGTTGCCGAAGTGGCTGTCGCAGGCCCAACTCGCATCGCCCCGGCCCCAGCCGGGCTGGTCTTTGCGGTAGGTCATATTGTTGAACACGACGTCGTACAGCGCCCGGCCGCGCTGCAGCGCGTCGGTGGGCAGGGTGTGGCCGACGAGGAGCTTCTGAGGCGCGCCGCCGATCGGGACGAGGCGGTTTGCCTTCAGATCGGCGGCCGCGTCGGTGGCGGCGGCGGACGGCAGTTCGCCGATCTCGTAACGGGTCACCTTGTACGTCAGGTGCATCGGAATCTCGCCGTCGGCGTTCGCGGCGGCTTCGAACGCCAGCATGCGGTTGCCGGTCGCCGCGTCGCTGCCCAGGGCCGCGGGGGCGGGCAGCGTTTGGGCGACAAGCTCGACGCGCTGTGCCTCAGTATTTGGCGGAACCGGCAGCCACACGCGAGCGTCGGTGCCTGGCGGAAGGCCTGTCACCGTTGCGTCATAGGTGAAGAGGAACGTCCGCTGCTCCGCCCGCGCAGGTTGAGTCGTTTCGGCCGCTGGGCAGACGCCGCTGAGAAATAGCAGCGCCGCCAGCAGGCAAGTTCGTCGCGTCGGCATCGTTCCTCCCGGTGGACAGTGCGGTCAATCGCCGCGTCTGACAGTAGGGCGCTCGCCATTCGGCGTCGAGTCAGGGTTTGGCGCGTTCCGCTCCTTCAGCGGCTTCGTCGGTTACGGCATGTCTCGGCACGTGATCGATTTGCACGAATTACCATGGTAGCCTTCCTCACCCTGGCGGTGGCCCTGCCGGGTTCTGATTGTTCGTCTGGCAACTATAGCAGCAGGTGAAGGGTGTCCATGCCGAAGTTTCCCCCTGTCGTCCAAGGCTTCCCGCACCTGCTCCACGGCGGAGATTACAACCCCGAGCAGTGGCTCGACACGCCCGAAGTGTGGGACGAGGACATGCGGCTGCTCAAGGCGGCGCATTGCAACACGGTATCGATCGGCATTTTCTCGTGGGCGATGCTGGAACCGGAAGAAGGGCGGTTCGAGTTCGGCTGGCTCGACGCCATCATCGAAAAGCTGACCGCCAACGGCATCCGCTTCAATCTCGCCACGCCCGGCGGCGCGAAGCCGGCGTGGATGGGGCAGAAGTATCCTGAAACGCTTCGCGTGACGCCCGGCCGCGAACGCTTGATGTGGGCCGGGCGCCATAACCACTGCCTGACCTCGCCAGTCTGGCGCGAAAAATCGTCGGCCATCAATCGCAAACTCGCCGAGCGCTACGGCCGACATCGGAACCTGGCGATGTGGCACGTCAACAACGAATACAACGGCGAATGTCACTGCCCGCTTTGCCAGGACGCCTTCCGCGCCTGGCTGCGCGAGCGCTATCAAAACGATCTCCACCAACTCAATCACGCCTGGTGGAATACGTTCTGGAGCCACACCATCACCGATTGGAACCAGATCCAATCCCCCTCGCCGCTGGGCGAGCGGAACGTGCACGGGCTGAATTTGGATTGGAAGCGGTTCACGAGCGACCAGACGGTGAACGTTTTCCGTGCCGAGGCGGCGCCGCTCCGCGAACTCTCCGATGTGCCGATCACCACCAACCTGATGCAGTACCACGGCCTGGATTACTACAAGATCGCGAGGGCGTGTGACGTCGTGAGCTGGGACGCCTATCCGTCGTACCACGAACGCCCCGACGACGCGTTCAACGGCGCGATGTTCGGGTTTTACCACGACCTTTACCGCTCGATGCTGGGTAAGCCGTTCATCCTGATGGAATCGGCTCCGGCGCAACAGAATTACAAGCCGGTCTGCAAGCTCAAGCGGCCAGGCATGCACCGGCTGGAAGGGCTGCAGGCGATTGCGCACGGCAGCGATTCGGTGCTATATTTCCAATGGCGCAAGAGCCGCGGCAGTGTCGAGAAATTCCACGGCGCGGTGGTCGATCATCACGGCGGCGAGAAGACGCGCGTCTTCCAGGACGTCGCCGCGTTGGGCCAGACAATGGCGAAACTCGACGGCGTGGTCGGGGCGGATAAGCCGGCGCAGGTCGCACTCATTTACGATTACGAAAACCACTGGGCCATTGATGACGCCCGCGGACCGCGGAATCCGGACAAGGGTTATCTGCCGACCTGCATCGAGCACTACACCGCCTTCTGGAACAACGGCGTCAGCGTCGACGTCATCGAGCCGACGGCCGACTTCAGCAAGTACAAGCTGCTGGTCGCGCCGATGCTTTACATGCTCCGTCCCGGTGCGGCCGAGCGGATCGAGGCGTTCGTGCAGAACGGCGGAACGTTCGTCACGACGTACTTCAGCGGCATCGTGAACGAGACCGACCTGTGCTTCCTGAACGGCTTCCCCGGCCCGCTGCGGAAGGTGTGCGGCATCTGGGCGGAAGAAATCGACACTCTCTATTCCGACGAATCGGCCGATGTTGTCGTTGCCGATGACGGCGGCCTGGGCATCAGCGGCGCCTACGCCGGCATCGAATTCTGCGACCTGATCCATGCCGAAGGGGCGCAGGTGCTGGCAACCTACGGCTCGCAGTTCTACGCCGGCCGACCCGCCCTGACGGTGAACCGTTTCGGCAAGGGCAAGGCCTACTACGTCGCCAGCCGAAACGACCGGCGTTTCCAGCGCGATTTCTTTCGCGGCCTGGTGCGGCAGCTCGGCATCCCTCGCGCGATCGAGGCGGATCTGCCCGAAGGCGTGACGGTTCAGACCCGCACCGACGGCGAGCAAGAACACGTCTTTCTCCTCAGCTTCAGCCGCAACGCCTGCACATTGTCGCTGGCGGGCGAGCGCTTCGTCGACGCCGAATCTGGCGCGGCGGTCGTCGACTCGCTCGAACTGCCGCCGTACGGCTCGCGTGTGCTTCTGCGCACGCTCGAACACAATTCGTAGGACGGTGATTATGGTCCGGAGCAATTCAAGCAGTTGGAAGAAGCTCTGCTGTCCGGTTTCCTGAAGCCGGCGTTCAAGTAGTCTGTATTGCCCATGAGCTTCGAAACCGTCTTCGCGAATCCCCCGAAAGAATTCTCGCTGCTGCCGTTCTGGTTCTGGAACGATGAGCTGAGCGCGGATGAGTTGTTGCGCCAGATCGACGCGTTTGAGCGCAACGGCGTGCACGGCTTCGTGATCCACCCTCGTGTCGGCCTGCCGCAGACGTTGGGATGGATGAGCGACCGCTTGCTGGAGTTCTACCGTCTGGCCATCGAAGAGGCCGAGCGGCGCGGAATGAAGGTGCTGCTGTACGACGAAGGGATGTATCCCTCCGGCTCGTCGTGCGGCCAGGTCGTGGAGAAGTGGCCGGAGCTGATGTGCCGGTG
>Ga0070658_10004108_pt1 | contig 11931 bp, 12 predicted proteins | sample KBSC13metaG_FD_64664 | JGI IMG/M metagenome (GOLD analysis project Ga0070658, IMG submission 64664) | Corn rhizosphere microbial communities from Kellogg Biological Station, Michigan, USA - KBS C1-3 metaG | ecosystem: Host-associated > Plants > Roots > Rhizosphere > Soil ... | reverse complement strand
GACCGGTCCGTCCGGGCCCTCGAGCAGGCGGGCGGCACGCAGCGGCTCGACGGCCAGCGCCGCCCGCAGGGCCGTGGCGAGGCCGGACGGCACCGATCCTGGCTCCTGCAGCTCGGGCGCGCCGACCCGCGTGGCCAGCGCGGAGCCGACGACCGGGACCCAGCCGGCGGCCAGGTCCGCGAGCTCCGTGACGGGCACGACGGCGTCGACGACCACAGCGGAGCACCCCTGCTCCCCTGCGGCCTGCGCCGCCTCCCGCCCCGTCATCCGCACCGGGCGCACGTCGAGCCGCCAGCGCTTCATCGCCTCGGTGCTGCTGAAGACCGGCAGTGCCTGGGTGCCGTCGGCGCCGGCGAGCAGGACCACCGCCATCTCGGCGCTCGACTCGGCACGCAGGCCGGTCCCGGCCTCGACGTGCTCGGCCGTCGACGTGGCCGTGATCGGCGCGAAGACCTCGGCGTCGACGAGGGCCGCGAGGACCTCGCCATGGGCGGCCGGCGTGCCGTCGTACTCCGAGACCGCGCGGGCGAGCCTGCTCTCCACGCGGGCCAGGCTAGGAGACCGTCGCTCCGGCGAGAACCACGACGGCGCGGTCGATGGCCTTGGTCGCCGCCGGGCCCGAGCTGAAGCCGGCGAGGACGAACGCGAACGTCACGAGGTGCCCGTCGCGGGTGTAGGTCCAGCCGGCGAGCGCGTGCGACGTGTCGAGGGTGCCGGTCTTGGCGTACACCCGCCCGGAGCCGACGGTTCCGCAGAACCGGTGCTCGAGCGTGCCGTCGCGGCACCCGACGGGCAGCTTCGCCTTGAGGTCGGCGAACGACGTGCTCAGCAGGGCGAGCTCGCGCGCGGTGGTCTGCCTGTCGTACGGGGACAGCCCGCTGCCGTCGTGCACCGCGTCGCCCGCGCCGGTCGTCGCCTGGACGACCTGCGCACCCGCGGACGAGGTACCCGATCCGCGGACCGACCTGCCCAGCTCCTTGAGGACCAGCTCGGCCCCGAAGTTGTCGCTCTCCTTGAGGATGCGCGTCGCGATGGCCGACAGGGGCGCCGACGAGATCGCCGCGTAGCTGGTCGCACTGGCGAGGACCGGACCGCGCCGGGCGTCGGACGTGGTGAGCCGCACCCCGCGCTTCGCCAGGTAGCTCCGCAGCTTGCCCAGCACCGGCGTCGCGGGGTCGGCGAGGTAGCCGCTGTCCTGCCGCCAGGTGTTGCCGTCCAGCGCCATGGCGGACAGCGGGCCGCTCTCGTCCGGCACCCACTCGGGCTTCCAGCCGTAGCCGTGCCGGACCCGGTCGTAGCGCGTGTCGTCGACGACGAGGTGCCCGCTGATCGTCGTGATCCCGTTGGCGGCAAAGGACCTCGCGAGGGCGTCGAGCTGCGTCGAGGTCAGGAAGGGGTCGCCACCGGCGACGAGGTAGAGGTCGCCGCGCAGCAGCGCTCCGACCCGAGACCCGGAGGAGCGGAGCGAGGTGCTGTAGCGGTACGTCGGTCCGAGCTGCTTCAGCGCCGTCTCGAGGGTGAAGAGCTTCTCGGTCGAGGCCGGGGGCACCGAAGCCGTGGCGCTGCGGCGCTCGACCACTCCCAGCCCGTCGACGTCGACGGCCGCCGAGACCGTGCGGGCGGTCGAGTTGGCGAGGGCTGCGTCGACCTGGGCGCGAAGGCCCGAGGCGGACGCGGACGACGACGGGACCGCAGCGGGTACGGCGATCAGCGCCGACGGCGGCGTCGCCGGGCCGCCCACCGCCACGAGGGCAGCGAGCAGCGGGGCGAGGGCGAGGTGGACGAACATGCGGCTCCGACAAGGGGTCAGGAGCCAGCAGTCTGCATGAGCTTCCTGAGTGCGAGGACGTTGTCGATGGTGACGTCCCCGTCGTTGGTCTGCAGGGCAAGCAAGGCAACTGTCTCGTCGTCGTGCAGCTCGAGCTGCGCCCACGACGAGCCTTCCGCGAGATGCACCGCGACGCAGACCTGCCACGGGAAGTAGCGCTCCCCCATGACGTTGCGCACCCAGATCCCGGTCTCGTCGGCGCGGACGCGGAAGCGGGTGAACGCGACGAGGCCCACCGCCAGCAGCACACCCACGAGGAAGAACGAGACCTGGTCGCCGACGCCGACCTGCTGGCCGCCCTTCGGCAGGATGAGGGCCAGGACGCTGAAGACGAGCAGGACCAGCACCGTGGCCAGCCAGCACACCCGGGCGAGGCGCCGCGGCCGGACCTCGATCACGCCGGGACCCGCTGGCGCTGCAGGCCGCTGACCGCCACCGCGACGAGCGTGAGCGCGACGGTGAGCAGGGTCAGCGGGCCGATCCCGCGGTCCAGGTCGAGCAGGACGCCCCCCGTGAGCTGACCCGCGGTCGTCGCGAGGCCGAGACGCAGGACGCCCAGCGTGCCGACGGTCACCGCCGCCATCGCGATGAAGACACAGCCCAGCGGGCCGCCGAGGTAGAGCCAGGGCTGCCGGGGCCAGACGTCGGCGCGGACCCCCGTGGCCAGCGCCTTCGTGCCCAGGCCGACCAGCAGCGCGGTGGTGCCCACCGTGAAGTTGACGAAGGTCGCCACGACCGCGTCCGTGGCCGCCCGCACCCTGCCGTTGAGGGCTTGCTGAACGGAGATCAGGGCCCCGGCGACCACCACGAGGAGCAGCAGCAAGGGGGACGCCGCCTTGAGCCCCTCGCGCGCCGACAGCGCGATGGCGAACAGGCAGAGTGCCGCGCCGGCGAACCGCTGCGGGGTGACGGGCCGGTGACCGCCGGGTCCGAGCCCGGCGCGGTCGACGAGCAGCGCCGCGACGGTGGTGCCGCTGACGAGGCCCACCGTCAGGAGGGCCACGCCGATCTCGGGCGCCGCAGCCGCACCGACGGCGACGAGAGTCGCCCCTCCGAGGCCACCCAGGCGCGACCACCACGGCACCCGCGTGACCCGCGGCAGGACCGCGCGACGGCGCAGGACCAGGACCGACATGAGCACCAGCCCCGTGCCGAAGGAGACGACGGCGGCCAGCAGCGGGTCGTGCAGGTCGTGCCCGAGCTCGCCGTTGATGCGCTGCTGCACGGCGACGAGCCCGCCCGAGACGACCGCAGCCGTCAGCGCGACCTCCTTGTTCACACCGCGCTTATTCGACGATCTTGGCGATCGGGAGCTCGAGGATGTCGCGGGCGCCGGCCGCCTTGAGCGCGGGGATGAGCGTGTTCACGCCCTTCTTCGGCACGACCGTCTCGAGCGCCTTCATGTCGTCGTGCGCGAGCGCCATGACGGTCGGGGACGCCATGGCCGGCAGGGCCGCGACGACCGCCTCGAGCTGCGCGGTCGGGACGTTGAGCTTCAGCAGGACGTGGCCGCGGGCCCGCAGCGCGCCCTGGATGAGGACGAGCAGGTCCTCCATGGCGGCGCGCTTCTCGGGGTTCTCGTACGCCTCGCGGTTGGCGATGAGCTCGGTGCGGCTCGTCAGGAGCGTCTCGATGATCTTCAGCCCGGCCTTGCGCAGCGACGAGCCGGTCTCGGTCAGGTCGACGATGGCGTCGACGATGTCCGGGATCTTGGCCTCGGTGGCGCCGTGGCTGGTGAAGACCTTGGCCTTGACGCCCTTGTCCTCGAGGAACCGGCGCGTGGTCTCGGGCATCTCCGTGGAGATGCGCACGCCGTCGGGGAGGTCCGCCGCCGAGTTCCAGGGCGACTCCTTGGGCACGGCAAGGACGACCGAGACGACGGCCTCACCGGCACGGCCGCCACCGATCTCGCCGAGGCTGACGACATCGGCGTTGGTCTCGGTGATCCAGTCGCGGCCCGAGATGCCGAGGTCGAAGATGCCCTGCTCGACGTAGGTCGGGATCTCCTGCGGGCGCAGGAACCGGACCTTGTCGATCCGCGGGTCGTCGACCTTCGCGTGGTAGTCCCGGTCGCCGCCGCGGATGACGGTGAGGTCGGCAGAGCTGAAGAGCTCCAGCACCTGCTTCTCGAGGCTTCCCTTGGGGAGGACGACGGCGAGCATCTACATGGTTCCTAATCTGAGCTTCTTGAGGACCTGCGCGGTGTCGAGCGCGGCGAGGACCGCCTCGCGGCCCTTGTCCTCCGAGGAGTCCGGAAGGCCGGCGCGGTCGAGCGCCTGCTCGACGGTGTCCGTGGTGAGGACACCGTTGCCGACGGGGGTGTGGGCGTCGAGCGAGATACGGGTGAGCCCGTAGGTGACAGCGTCGCAGACGTACTCGAAGTGCGGCGTACCGCCCCTCACGACCACGCCCAGCGCGACCACGGCGTCGTGCGTCGAGGCGAGCGACTGGACGACCACCGGCAGCTCCACGGCACCCGCGACGCGGACCACGGTGGGCTCCTTGATGCCGCACTCACCAGCGGTGCGCAGCGCGGAGTCGAGCAGCGCGTCGGTGATGTCGGTGTGCCAGCGGGTGGCGACGAGCGCGAGGCTCAACCCCTTGGCATCGAAGGGATCCGCGCCGGGGCGGCCCTCGCCGCTCATCCGACGTCCCCGGCGCGACGTGCTGGGGTGGTCATGCCGAGCCGATGGCGTCGTCGGTGCTGCCCTCGGTCGGCTCGTCCTCGAAAGCCGCCAGGCCGGGCAGGTCGTGTCCCATGCGGTCGCGCTTGGTCTTGAGGTAGCGCAGGTTCTCCGGCGTGGCGTGCACCGGCAGGGGGACGCGACCGAGGATCTCCAGGCCGTAGCCCTCGAGACCCGCGCGCTTGGTCGGGTTGTTCGACAGCAGCCGCATCGTCGTGATGCCGAGGTCTACGAGGATCTGCGCGCCCGTGCCGTAGTCGCGGGCGTCCGCCGGGAGCCCCAGCTCGAGATTGGCGTCCACGGTGTCGGTGCCGGTGTCCTGCAGCTGGTAGGCCTGCAGCTTGTGCATGAGGCCGATGCCACGGCCCTCGTGCCCGCGGACGTAGAGCACGACGCCCCGGCCGGCCTCGGCGACGGCACGCAGCGCGGCGTCGAGCTGCGGACCGCAGTCGCAGCGGCGCGACCCGAACACGTCACCGGTGAGGCACTCCGAGTGGACGCGGACGAGCACGTCCTCCCCGTCCCCGATGTCCCCGCGCACGAGCGCGACGTGGTCGATCCCGTCCAGGACCGACTCGTACCCGACGGCGAGGAAGTCCCCGTGGGCGGTGGGGATCTTGGCCTCGGCGACGCGCTCGACCTGCTTCTCGGTGCGGCGTCGCCAGGCGATGAGGTCCGCGATGGAGATGATCGCGAGGTCGTGCTCGTGGGCGAACGCGGTCAGCTCCTCGAGCCGCGCCATGTCGTGATCGTCCTTCTGCGAGACGATCTCGCAGATGACGCCGACCGGCTGCAGCCCGGCGAGTCGGCACAGGTCGACGGCGGCCTCGGTGTGGCCGGCCCGGCGCAGCACCCCGCCGTCGAGCGCCCGGAGCGGGTTGACGTGACCAGGTCGGGTCAGGTCGTAGGCGCTCGTCGAGGGGTTCGCGAGCAGCCGGCAGGTCGTCGCGCGGTCGGCGGCGCTGATGCCCGTGCTGACGCCCTCACGTGCGTCGACGGTCACGGTGTACGCCGTCCGCATCCGCTCCTGGTTGGCGCTCACCATCAGCGGCAGCTCGAGGCGGTCGAGGTCGTGGGCCGTCATGGGCACGCAGACGTAGCCGCTGGAGTAGCGGATCATGAAGCTCATCAGCTCGGGCGTCGCCTTCTCGGCCGCGAAGATGAGGTCGCCCTCGTTCTCGCGGTCCTCGTCGTCGACGACGACGACGGCCTTGCCCGCCGCGATGTCGGCGATGGCACGCTCGATGGAGTCGAGTCCGTGGCTCATGTCCTTGCTCCCAGGAGCTTCTCGACGTACTTGGCCGTGATGTCGACCTCGAGGTTCACCGGGTCGCCCGGCCCCTTGGTGCCGAGCGTGGTCAGCGACAGGGTCGTGGGGATGAGGCTGACCTCGAACCAGCCCGGCTCCACCGCGGTCACGGTGAGGCTGACGCCGTCGACGGTGATGGACCCCTTCTCGACGACGTAGCGGTCGAGGTCGGCCGGCAGAGTCACCCGGACGACCGTCCAGTGCTCGCTGGCGGTCTTGCTGACGATGTCGCCCGTACCGTCGACGTGGCCCTGGACGAGGTGCCCGCCGAGCCGGTCCTGCAGCCGGACGGCCCGCTCGAGGTTCACCTTGCTCCCGACGGACAGGGCCGACCTGGTCAGGGTCTCGCGCATGACGTCGGCCGTGAAGCAGCCGTCGGCGTTGGTGACGACGGTGAGGCAGACGCCGTTGACGGCGATCGAGTCGCCGTGGCGGGCGTCGCTCGTCACGACCGGGCCGCGCACGGTGATCCGTGCGGCGTCCGGCAGATCCTCCCAGGCGGTGATCTCGCCGAGCTCCTCGACGATGCCGGTGAACATGTCAGGCAGCCCTTCTCAGCGTGAGGCGCACGTCGTCGCCGAGGCGGCTGACGTCGGTCAGGTGCAAGCGCGCGATGTCGGCGATCGTCGCGATGCCGAGGTCAGCGACGGCCGCCGGCCCGGCGCCGAGGAGCGCCGGTGCGAGATAGGCCACGACCTCGTCGACGTCGCCGGAGCGCCACATCGCGGCAGCCAGGGTGGGGCCGCCCTCGAGCAGGACCCGGGTGATGCCGCGCTCGCCGAGGTCCTTCAGCACGTCACGGTCGTCGGTCACGTGCAGCGACCCGTCGCCGAGCGCCTTGGCCGTGGCGGGCACTCTCTCTCGGCGGTCGAGGACGACGCGCAGCGGCTGGTGTCCAGGGCTGGGGCGGGTGGTGAGCTGCGGGTCGTCGGCGAGCACGGTGCCGGAGCCCGCGAGGATCGCGTCGCACCGGGAGCGCAGGACGTGCACGTCGGCGCGCGCCTCGGGCCCGGTGATCCACTGGCTGGTGCCGTCCGCGGCGGCGGAGCGGCCGTCGAGGGTCGCGGCGTACTTCCACGTGACGAAGGGACGGCCGGTGCGCTGCTTGTGCAGCCAGTAGGCCAGGGCGCCCTCGTCGCCGCCGAGCTCGACGACCTCCACACCGGCGGCCCGGAGGGTGTCGGCTCCCCCGGCCGCGGTCGGGTTGGGGTCGCGGTGCGCGAAGACCACCCGCCGGACGCCGGCTTGGAGGAGCGCCTGGGCGCAGGGGCCGGTGCGGCCGGTGTGGTTGCAGGGCTCGAGGGTGCAGACGACGGTGTGCACCGGACGGGTCGCGTTGCGGAGGGCCTCCGGCTCGGCGTGCGCGCCGCCGGCAGGCTGTGACGCACCCTCCCCGACGACCTCGCCGGAGGCGTCGAGCGCGACCGCGCCGACGGGCGGGTTCGGCGACGTGCGCCCGAGCACGGACAGGCCGAGCGCGTGCGCCCGTGCCAGCTGTCCCTCGTACTCCACCGCGCCGTCCTCCTGAGTCGTGCTCTCGAGACGACCGCCGCCAGCCTAGGGGCCGCCCCGCGTCGCGGTGCGAACGGGGTCCTGCTCAGCGGGACGGTGTCTGCAAGGTCACGTCAGCGGGCGCCCGCCGCGTGGGACGCCGTGGCCCGGAGCACGTCCACAGCGGCGGCCGGGTCGGCAGCGCCGTAGACCGCGCTGCCTGCCACGAACACGTTGGCCCCCGCCTCGGCCGCCTGCCCGATCGTGTCGTCGGTGACGCCGCCGTCGACCTGCAGCCAGATGTCGCGGTCGCCGATGGCCGCGCGGACCCGCCGGATCTTGGGCAGCGTCTCGGTCATGAAGGCCTGCCCGCCGAAGCCCGGCTCGATGGTCATGACCAGCACCATGTCGAAGCTCGGCAGCAGGTCCACGAGCGGCTCGATCGGCGTCGCCGGGTTGAGCGCGATGCCGGCCCGGGCACCGGCCGCGCGGATCGTGCGGGCCGTCCGCAGCGGCGCCTTCGACGCCTCGGCGTGGAAGGTCACCGAGCCGGCTCCGGCCTCCGCGTAGGTCGGGGCCCATCGATCGGGGTCGGCGATCATCAGGTGGCAGTCGAGCGGGATCGTCGTGGCCTTCAGCAGCGACTCGACGACGGGCAGCCCCAGCGTGAGGTTCGGCACGAACACGTAGTCCATGACGTCGATGTGCAGCCAGTCGGCGTGCCCCTCGACCCGAGCCGCCTCGTCGGCGAGGCGGGCGAAGTCGGCCGCGAGCATGCTCGGGAAGATCTGCACAGCCCTCAGCCTAGGGCTTGGCCGAGGACGAACACGGCGAGGAACATCGCGTCCGTGCCGTGCCGGTGGGGCCACAGCTGCACCGACGGGCCGGGCCCCAGATCGGGTACGCCAGGGAGGAGCTCGCGCGCGTCGAGCTGCCGCAGCGTGGGGTGCCGGCGAAGCACGTCGAGGACCGGCACGGCGGTCTCGGCCAGGTGGGGCGAGCACGTGACGTAGGCGAGCACGCCCCCGGGCCGGAGCAGCGCGACGGCGCCGTCGAGCAGCTCAGCCTGCAGCTTGGTCAGCCCGGGGAGGTCCGACGGCTGCCGGCGCCAGCGGGCCTCGGGCCGCCGGCGCAGTGCCCCCAGCCCGGAGCAGGGCGCGTCGAGCAGCACCCGGTCGGCGGTACCAGGGGCGATCGGGGGGCGGCGCCCGTCGGCGGTGACGACCTCCCGGACGCCGGCCTTGCGCACCAGGACTGCCCTGTGCTGCTGGACCTCGACTGCGAGGAGCCGGCCGGGCGCGAGGGCCTGCAGCAGGGCCGCCTTGCCGCCGGGGCCCGCGCACAGGTCGACCCAGAGGTCGTCCGGCCCGTCGAGCGGCGCCCGTGCGAGGGCCAGCGCCATGAGCTGGCTGCCCTCGTCCTGGACGCCGGCGCTGCCGTCGCGGACCTGGGGGACGTCCCCGGGGTCGCCTCCGTCGAGTCGCGTCGCACGTGGGCTCCACGGCCCCGGCTCGCCGGGCAGCTCGCTGCGGTCGCAGGTGCGCGCGACCAGGTGGACCTGCGGCCGCTCGTCGTCGGCGGCCAGCGCGCGCCGGGTCTCGCCGAGGTCACCGCGGAGCGCGTCGCGGTAGGCCTGCGCGATCCAGCGCGGGTGGCTGGTCTCGAGGGCGAGGCGGTCCATCTCGTCGGCCGGGGCGAGCTCGGCCAGCCAGCCGTCGAGGTCCTTGGCCGCGACCTTGCGGAGGACGGCGTTGACGAAGGCTGCCGGTCCCGCGGTGAGACGGGTGCGTGCGAGGTCCACCGTGGTGCTCACGGCCGCGTGCGTGGGGATGCGGGTGCGGAGCAGCTGGTAGGCCCCCAGCCGCAGCACGTCGAGCACAGGCGGGTCGACCTTCGCGAGGGGGCGGTCGATGCTCGCGCTGAGGATCGTGTCCAGCTGGCCCTGGGCGCGCAGCGTGCCGTAGGCGAGCTCGGTGGCCAGCGCCGCGTCCCGGCCGTCCAGACGGCGCTCGCGCAGCAGGCGCGGGAGGACGAGGTTGGCGTAGGCGTCGTCCTCGCGGACGGCCTTCAGGACGTCGTACGCCGTGAGCCTGACGGGGTCCCTGCGGTTCACACGAACCGCTCGCCCGGCTCGGGGCGCAGACCGCGCAGCCAGTCGGCTGCGGCCATGTCGCCCTTGCCCTCGGGCCGGACCGTGCCGAGCTTGACGGCCCGGGTGGCCGTGCCGACGAGGTCGCCGTCGACGACGCCCGGGTCGAGCTGCGCGCCGGTGAGGGTGACCGGGCCGAGCTTCACCCGCTTGTCGCGGAAGGTCGTCCAGGCGCCGGGTGCCGGCGTGCAGGCGCGGACGACCCGGTCGACCCTGATCGCCGGTACGGCCCAGTCGACGCGGGCGTCGGCCACCGTGATCTTCGGTGCATGGCTGACACCCTCGGCCGCCTGCGGGACGGCGTGCAGGTCCCCTCTCGCCAGACCGTCCATGGTCGCGGTGAGCAACCCGGCGCCGGCCCTGCTGAGCCGGTCCAGGAGGTCGCCGCTGGTGTCCGTCGGGCGGATCTCCTCGGTGAGCAGCCCGAAGTACGGACCCGTGTCGAGTCCCTCCTCGATGAGGAACGTCGTGGCTCCCGTGACCTCGTCGCCGGCGAGCAGCGCATGTTGCACCGGAGCGGCGCCGCGCCAGGCGGGCAGCAGGCTGAAGTGGAGGTTGACCCAGCCCAGCCGCGGGATGTCGAGGGCGGAGCGCGGGATGAGCGCGCCGTACGCGACCGTGGGGCAGGCATCGGGGGCGAGCTCGCGCAGCTGTGCCTGGAAGTCCTCCTCGCGGGGGTGGCGGGGCGTGAGCACCGGAATGCCGTGCTGCTCCGCCACCTCCCTGACGGGGCTGGCCTTGAGAGCGCGGCCCCGGCCGGCGGGAGCGTCCGGCCGGGTGACGACGCCGACGACCTCGTGCTGGCTCGCCAGCAGCGCTTCCAGGCTGGGGACGGCCGGGGCCGGGGTCCCCGCGAAGACCAGCCGCACCTACAGCGCCTTGCCGAACAGCGGGTGGGGGCTGGCCTTCACGACGACGGGTGTCTGCCAGTCGGCGTCGCGGATCTCCTCGAAGGCCCGGCGCTTGGTCTCCGGGTCGAGGCGGTCGACGAAGAGGACGCCGTCGAGGTGGTCGGTCTCGTGCTGGATGCAGCGGGCCAGCAGCTCGCTGCCCTCGACCGTGATGGGGTCGCCGTACTCGTTCTGGCCGTGGGCCACGACGTGCATCCTGCGCCGGCACTCCCAGGACAGCCCGGGGATGGACAGGCAGCCCTCCTCGCCGTCCTGCTCCTCGTCCCCGGCGAAGTGCAGGACCGGGTTGACGAGGTGTCCGACCACGTCGTCGACGTCGTAGGTGAAGACCCGCAGGCTGACCCCGATCTGCGGCGCCGCGAGACCGGCGCCGGGGGCCGCCTGCATCGTCTCGGTGAGGTCCTTGACGAGGGTCCGCAGCTCCTTGTCGAAGGTCGTGACGACCTCGGCCTTCGTGCGCAGCACCGGGTCCCCGAACAACCGGATGGGTCTCAGTGCCATGCGCGTCAGCCTAGGCTCAGCGGGTCGAGCTCGATGCGCACCGGCTCGGCCTTCCGCGCGGAGCGCACGCCCGCGGCGGCCTTGAGCTGGTGGGCCAGCCGGGCACCGTCGGCGCGCGGGACGCGCAGGAACGCCCGCTCCTCGTCGCCCACCGCGACGGGCCCGAGGACCTCGACGTCCAGCATCCCCAGGAGGTCGGACACCGCTCCGGCCGCGCCGGACACGCTGGCCATCCGGGTGGCGGGAGGGAAGCCGAGGGCCGTGCGGTCCGCGAGCTCCCTCGCGGCCGCACCCGCCGGGTCCCAGCGCACCAGGGCCTGGACCTGCGGCACGGCGCTGTCCGCGACGACGACGACCCGACCCTGGGGACGGGTCAGGGCAGCCGCGGCCATCCACCGGCGCAGGGCCTCCTCGCCTGCGCGCAGGTCGGCGCGCGAGAGCAGCGCCCACGGGTCGAGGAGGAGCACCGCGCCGTAGCCGCCCTCCGCCACGGGCTCGGCACCGGGGGTGGCCACGACCAGCTGGGCACCCGCGCCGACCGTCGCCAGGACCTCGTCGCGCCCGCTCGTCCGGACGGGGACGGACGGGAACGCGCGCCCCAGCTCCTCCGCCGTACGCCGGGAACCGACGACCGTCGCGCGGAACTGCCGCCCGTCGCAAGCTGGGCAGCGCCAGTCGCCCGCCAGGCGCCCGCACCAGCGGCAGCTGGCCACCGCATGGCCGCTCGTCGCCTGCAGCGGACCCGCGCAGGCCGGGCAGCGCGCGGGGGTCCGGTCCCGGACGCAGGCAAGGCTCGGGGCGTACCCCCGCCGTGGCACCTGCACGAGCACGGGCTCCCCGGCGTCGAGGGCCCGGCGCGCGGCCGTGAAGGCCTTGCCCGGTAGGCGGGCCGCCTGCGCGGCGGCATCTCTCGCCTGGTCGTCCTCGCTCGTGCCCTCGACGCGCGGCTGGATCGCGCGCAGTGCCGCGCGGTCGGGGGTGAGGTCGCGGGCCCAGCCGCTGTCGACGAGCAGCTGGCCCTCCGCGGTCCTCGCGAACCCGCCGAGCAGGAGGCCGGC
>Ga0070658_10004107_pt1 | contig 11932 bp, 9 predicted proteins | sample KBSC13metaG_FD_64664 | JGI IMG/M metagenome (GOLD analysis project Ga0070658, IMG submission 64664) | Corn rhizosphere microbial communities from Kellogg Biological Station, Michigan, USA - KBS C1-3 metaG | ecosystem: Host-associated > Plants > Roots > Rhizosphere > Soil ... | reverse complement strand
CAAACCTAACCTCTAATCTAGACATGAGCCGCAGTTCACGACTAACGGGATTTTTTGGCAATTACGAGACAGTCGCCCAGCTTTCTGGAGCAAGTTTTAATGTTCACAATCTCGGCGGGTCAATAAGGGCATACTCGTGTTTATCGGCAACTCAGGTTTATCGATAGCGTGTACTCCCTAGCAGGATTTTTGTTACGTCCGCGGCTGCGTCTTGGCTCTCGGGTCGTGCTGGGCGACACGGCTTAGGAGGTAGTCGACCTCGGCCTTTCCTTTTGCTGTAAGCAATGAGCTCGGTGCGCGTTGCGAATCATGGGCGATGGCGCCGCGTTTCTGCAGGACGTACTTGCGGACGGCGAGACCGATTCCCTGCTGCTGCTCGTAGCGGATGAGCGGGAGATGCGCATTGAAGAGGTCATGGGCAGCATCGCGCAGGCCAGAGTGCGAGAGCTTGACGACGTCTACGAGCATGTCTGGAAACGCATAGCCTGTCATCGCGCCGTCAGCTCCGCGCTCTAGCTCAAAGTCGAGGAAGAGGCCGCCGTTCCCAGTAAGAATCGAGATGGGGCGGAGCGCTCCCTCGCTCTGGAAGCTACGCAGGGTACTGATTTTCTCAAGTCCGGGCCAATCTTCATGCTTGAGCATTACGCAGGATGGATTGTCGTTAACGATACGCTGAATGACTTTGGGGGTCATGACGACGGTGAGCAGCAGCGGGTAATCCTGGATAACGAAGGGGATGTCGGGGCCGATGGCGTTGACGGCCTGCGCGTAGTAGTTGATGATCTGGTCGTCAGTGCGAAGGCTTGGCGGCGGGGCGATCATGACGCCAGCTGCACCGCCTTCCATGACGCTACGGGCGAGGGAGCGCATGGCCGCGAACCCGGGAGCGGAGACGCCTACGATGATCGGAACTCCGGCGCGGCGAACTACTTGATTAGAGATCGCGACGGCTTCGGCAGGATCGAGTTTCGGAGCTTCGCCCATGATGCCAAGGATCGTGAGGCCGGTGACGCCGCAACTGAGGTAAAAGTCGGTCATCTTATCGACGGAGTCGTAGTCGACGGCACCATCAGGTCTGAAGGGAGTAACAGCGATGGCGTAGACACCCTTCGCCGTATGATCGAGGAGCATCGGTCTATTCATCCTTCTTCGGTGGTGTGGGACTGCCTTCACGCAAGAGGAAGTCAAAGTCGCAGCCTTGGTCGGCTTGCAGAACGCAGCCTTCAAACAGTTTTGCGTAGCCACGCTGTGCGGTTTCGCGTTGTTGTGGTGATTGCTTCAGGACAGCGAGGCGTCGTTGTAGTTCGGTGTCGTCGATGAGGAGCTCAAGGCGCCGGGCCTCGACGTCGAGCAGAACCTGATCGCCATTTTGAACAATAGCGAGAGGACCACCAACCGCAGCCTCGGGTGCAATGTGGAGGACGATTGTGCCAAAGGCGGTCCCGCTCATGCGGGCGTCGGAGATACGGACCATGTCTTTGATGCCTTGGCGTGCAAGCTTCATAGGAATTGGAAGGTAGCCCGCTTCGGGCATGCCGGGCGCACCCTTAGGACCGGCGTTGCGCAAGACGAGAATATCCTCCGGAGTGACGTCAAGGTCGGAGTCGTCGATGCGATTTGTGAGGTCTTCGATACTGTCAAAGACGACTGCTCGGCCGACGTGGCGCATAAGGTGCGGAGAGGCGGCGGAGTGCTTGATCACAGCACTGAGGGGCGCGAGATTGCCGTAGAGGATCGCCATCGCGCCTTCGGGTTTGAGCGGCGATGCAAAGCTGCAGATCACGTCTTGATGCGGAACAAGCTCCGCGGCGGCGATGGCGTCGCCCAGCGTGCCACCTGATATGTTGGGGGCATCGAGATCGAGGAAGGCGGTGAGTTCGCGCATGAGGGCGGGCAGACCGCCAGCATGGTGAAAATGCTCCATGTAGTGCACGCCGGATGGCTTGAGATTGAGCAGGACTGGAATCTCGCGGCCGAGTTGGTCGAAGGCAGCGAGGTCGAAAGGAATACCCGCGCGGCCAGCTATTGCAACGAGGTGGATAAGAGCGTTCGTGGACCCGCCGATGGCCTGCAAGACAATCATCGCATTGCGGATTGACGCAACCGTGATGAGGTCACTCGGTTTGGGTGTGCCGGCAATGGCGATTTCGGTGGCGCGCTTACCGCTGGCTTCGGCGATGCGGCGGCGGTCGGCGAGAGTGGCAGGTGCGGCGGCGCTCATGGGGAGCGCGAGGCCGAGTGCTTCGACGATGCAAGCCATCGTGCTGGCGGTTCCCATGACGGAGCAGGTGCCTACCGATGGGCAAAGGCGACTGCTGATGGTTTCGATCTCAACAAGGTCGACGTTGCCGGCGCGGTGCTGTGCCCACATACGGCGGCAATCGGTGCAGGCTCCGAGGACCTCGCCTTTGTGATTGCCGACGACCATCGGACCAGTCTGCAGAACCACTGCCGGTAGGTTGGTGCTGGCCGCGGCCATGACTTGGGCCGGGAGGGTCTTGTCGCAGCCGCCGATAAGCACGACGGAATCCATGGGCTGCGCAGTCATCATCTCCTCGGTGTCCATCGCCATTAGGTTGCGCAGGAACATGGAGGTGGGATGGGCGAAGCTCTCGCCGATGGAGATAGTTGGAAAGATCATGGGTAGACCACCAGCTAACAGAACGCCGCGCTTCACGCTTTCGATGAGGTCGGGGACATTGCCGTGGCACGGGTTGTAATCGCTGAAGGTATTTGTGATGCCGACGATGGGCCGCTCGAGCGCATCGTCGGAGTAGCCCATGGCCTTAATGAACGCCTTACGAAGAAAAAGTGAGAAGCCGGCGTCGCCGTAGCGGGTCAACCCTTTGCGCAAGCCTGTGGTCATATCTGTGCCTCTGTGGGCTGCAGCACTGGCGGCATTGTGGGCCTGAGGGTCAGAATGAGACCTGACGAAACGATCATGCAAGCTGCGACCAGGAAGAGACCGGAGTTGAGGGTGCCGGTGTAGGTCTTTAGAAATCCGATGATGGTAGGGCTGAAGAAGCCGCCAAGATTGCCGGTACAGTTTATAAGCGCGATGCCGGCCGCTGCAGCGTTGCCGCCTAGGAATGATGTGGGGAGCGCCCAGAACATGGCTAATCCCGTGATAACTCCGGCGACAGCAAGCACGAGACCGGACATCGCGATGGGAGTGTTGCTGCCGGCTTGTGCACAAACGATAAAACCAATGGCAGCCACGATGTTTGGCACGATGATGTGCCAACGTCGCTCGCGAGTTCTATCGGAGTGGCGACCAACGAACATCATGGAGATAAGTGCACAGGTGTACGGGACAGTTGTGAGCATGCCGATGTGGAATGCGTCGCTGACGCCGCTCTGGCGGATGATGGTCGGCTGCCAGAATCCGACAGCATAGGAGCCCATCTCCATTCCGAAGAAGATTGCGCTGAAGAGCCAGATACGCGGACTCGTAAACGCGGAGCGAATTGAAACATGGATTTTAGAGACTGCTTCTGCGCGGATCTCGGCGGCCACGGCGGCTCGTTCTTGTTCAGAGAGCCACTTGGCTTCGTCTACGCGAGCGTCGAGGAAGACGAAGATGACGCCGCCGAGGAGGATTGCAGGGACGGCCTCCAAGATGAAGAGCCATTGCCACCCCGCGATACCCTTGCTACCGGCAAAATGGTGCAGGATGAAGCCGGACAACGGACCGCCGATGATTCCGGAGATGGGGTTTCCGGCCATCAGCAGGGCAACCATCGAGGCTCGGCGATGAGCTGGAAACCAGTAAGTAAGGTAGAGGATCATGCCCGGGAAGAAGCCAGCCTCCGCAACTCCCAGCAGCAGGCGTGCGGTATAGAACTGCATGGGCGTGCGCACTAGCGCCGTTAGTGCCGAGACGACGCCCCACGTGACGACGACGCGGCAGATCCAGACCCGCGCTCCGACCTTGTGCAGCATGATGTTGCTGGGAATTTCGAAGGCGAAGTAGCCGAGGAAGAAGATGCCGGCGCCTACTCCATAGACGCTGTCGCTGAACTTGAGATCAGTCAACATCTGTAGCTTGGCGAAGCTTACATTGACCCGATCGACATAGGCGATGATGTAGCCGATCACTAGGATCGGCATGATGTGCCACGCGATCTTGCGGTAGAGCGAGTCGCCGACTGGATCGGAGGAGGTATTCGGCGCAATGTAGGCTGCGGATGACAAGCTTCGAGCTCCGATCGAACGGACCAGTCTACCTATTTATCCTGTGTGGCGCGAAAGCTTGCGTACCGAGCTTTGGCCTCGGCGTTGGGTGGGTAAAGTCCGGGTAACGGGAGACCGGAACGAACCTCGTCGATAATCCAGGCTTCGAGTTCCTCCTGCTCGACTGCGGCTTCGACGACTTCATCGAGGAGCGCGGCTGGAATGACGACGGCACCATCGTCGTCGCCGACGATGATGTCGTCGGGAAAGATTGCGACGCCACCGCAGGCGATGGGCATTTGCCATCCTACGAAGGTGAGTCCAGCGACGGAGGCGGGGGCTGCGGTGCCCCGGCACCAGACAGGCAGATTGGTACGGAGAACGCCAGCGAGGTCGCGGATGACGCCATCGGTAATGAGTCCGGCTACCTCACGGACGCGGATGCGTTCGCAGAGGATGTCACCGAAGATTCCAGCGTCGGTGACGCCCATAGCGTCGACCACGGCGATGCATCCTGCTGGCATGCATTCGATAGCGGCGCGGGTCGAGATGGGAGATGCCCAGGATTCGGGGGTGGCGAGGTCCTCGCGCGCGGGAACAAAGCGTAGGGTGAAAGCCGGACCCACGATGCGAGGTTGCCCGGGACGTAGGGGTTTGGTTCCGCGCAGCCAGATGTTGCGAAGGCCTTTTTTGAGGAGAACAGTTGTAAGAGTTGCTGTGGTGACACCGGTGAGGATGTCGATTGTTTTCTTAGCCAATGGCATAGAGTTTTTTATGCTCCTAAATGCTGGGGATGAGGCCGCCATCTACGCGGATGACGGAACCGGTGATGTAGGCGGCACGCTCACTGGCCAGGAAGGCGATCACGTCGGCGTACTCTTCCGTTTTGCCGTAGCGACCGAGTGGGATCGTGCCCTGACTCTCGGCGGCAACCTCTTCGGCACTTCGTCCCTCGCGCTTTGCTTTGGCCTGATCGAGGGTTGCGACGCGGGATGTGGCGATACGGCCAGGCACGACGATGTTGGCAGTGATGCCGTCTTTGCCGACCTCGCGAGCTAGCGTCTTCGACCAGCCGACGAGTGATAGGCGGAGCGCGTTTGAGATCGCTAGATTTGGGATGGGTGCTATGACGCCGGACGATGTGCTGGTGAGGATGCGGCCCCAACCCCGAGATTTCATGCCGGGGAGAACGGAGTCGGTAATGGCGATGATTGAGAGAACCATCGCTTGAAAATGTTTGGCCCATAGCACGGGGTCTTGACCAGCCGCGGAGGCTGGGGGAGGCCCGCCGGTGTTATTGACGAGGATGTCTATGGGACTAAGTTCGCTTTCGATCTTTGAAATATTTGCGCTGATTACCGAGAGGTCAGCGAGGTCCCAGATCACGGCGAGGTACTTGCCGCCGATCGCCTTGAGGTCCGCGACTGTGCCCTCGATGGAGGTTGATCCGATGCCTGCTACGGCGACGTTTGCGCCTTCGGCGGCAAGCGATTTAGCGATAGCGCGCCCTAGTCCGCCGCCTCCGCCAAGCACCAGCGCGGTCTTTCCCTTGAGTCCTAAATCCAAGTTAGATTCCTCGTCACAGCATCATACTTCGTACAGCAATTGCTTGCGGAGTGTCAGCGGATACAATGTCCCGTTGGTAGGGAGATACTCCGAAATGGTGAAAGCGGTTTTTCTGAGCTTGATGTTTTGTGCCGTTTCCGCGGGATTCGCACAGGCGAATCCTCTGGCGGGCGCGATTGATATACACGTCCACGCGGATCCGGATAGCACGCCGCGATCGATTGATGCGATCGACCTTGCCCGACTTGCGAAGAGCCGCGGGATGCGCGGGCTGGTGCTGAAGAATCACTATGAGCCAACCGCTTCGCTAGCTTACATTGTTCGGAAAGAAGTGCCGGGAATCGAGGTCTTCGGTGGAATCGATTTGAACCTGTCAGTGGGCGGGATGAACCCCAATGCGGTCGAGCATATGGCGGCGATTACGGGTGGATACGGGCGCTTCGTGTGGATGGCTACGTTTGATTCAGAGAATCAGGTGCGCTTTTCGAAGCAGGATCGACCGTTCGTGCGGATTGCACAGAATGGGCAGTTGGTGCCTGAGGCGAAGGCGGTCATTGCGGTGATTGCAAGGCACAACCTGGTGATGGCGACGGGACACTCCAGCGCGGAGGAAGACCTGATGTTAGTACGCGAAGCTAAGGCGGAGGGCGTTCAGCATATGGTGGTGACACACGCGATGCTGCAACCGACGCATATGTCAGAAGCGCAGATGGTGACTGCCGCGAAGATGGGAGCTTACATCGAGTTCGTCTACAACGGGCTGATTGGTGCGGGGAAGCAGTACGACATTGGAGATTATGCGAAGGCTATTCGTTATGTTGGGGTGGACCACTGCATTCTTTCGAGCGATATGGGGCAGCCAGGAAATCCAGTGCATACGGATGGGTTAATTGCGTTTTATGCAGGATTGCGGGAACAGGGATTTACGCAGGTGGAGATTGACCGCATGGCAAAGGAGAATCCGGCGAGGTTGATCGGGCTGCAGTGACCCGGCAGTTCCTTCAACTCATACCGCTGCGCCGCACTCCTTGACGGTGCATTAGTAAACACAAGCCGATTTGTCCGTACCCATTCGGCGCTCAATGAGTGACTCGGCGATTTCGCAGCAGTCGACGCGCAGTCTTCGCGTGTGGAAGGGGATGATAGACAGAAATCCTGCCGCATCGCATATCGCAGAACACAAGAGTTGTAATTGAGGCCGCCAAGCAGTGGGTATGCGGGACTTAGGGCAGGCATTCCATCACGAGGAACTAAGGCATAAACCCCTCCCGAAGACGTGTTCGGCGCTCGGGCACCTCGTCATGGCCGCTTCGCAGAAGTAGAACAGTCGCTCGAGTACATCAAGACGGGGCAAAACACTCCTATTCTCTCTTTAGTCACCATGCCAGAATAGTGATCGCAAGATGTAGGAATGGTTCTGGTATGACACAATCCTGGGGGATCCACATTCCGACCGCCTGCATGAAACCGACCAGGATTGGTGGTACACACTCGGCATGGGCACATCGTAAGGCAGTCGCGATGTTGCTCGCCTATTGCTTCGTCATCTATGTCGTAATGATGGCATCGAACGCGCCAATACCGATTTCCGCGCGTTCCGCTGAAGGCATTGCCAACAAGCCGAATGTTCCTGAGTCGTCGATCGATCCTAACCATTGCGCTGCCTGCCATGCAGAAGAAGTGAATGGATTCGCTCGGTCGCAGATGGCCCGTTCCATGCGAATTGCGAAGCTAGAACCGGTTGGCATCGTCCAGGCGCAGCAAACAACTATTACAATGCATTCGGATAAAGGCAGCTCTTGGCAGACGATTGAGGATCGCGGCGGTGCGGTCACTTACCACGTGGACTACGTGGTCGGTTCGGGAACACACGCGAGCGGATACATTACGGACATCGGAAGTCACCTCTTCCAATCTCCGGTCGCATACTATTCCACTCGTGCGTCTTATGGACTCGCGCCAGGCTACGAAAACAAGCCAGATCCGGATTTTACTCGACCAATAACAGAAGGCTGCGTCTTCTGCCATTCCGGAACTTTTAGCGCGGTACCAGGCACGGTCAACCAATACGACTCCGTGCCCTTTCCGCAACTGTCGATCGGATGCGATCGATGCCATGGGTCTCCGGTTGCCCATCTTGCTCATCCCGCAATGGGCAACATCGTCAATCCTAAGAAACTGGCGCCCGCGGCGCGGGACAGCATATGCGAACAGTGTCACCTCATCGGTTCAGCACGGGTCCTGAACCCCGGGCGAAGGTTTAGCGACTTCAAGGCGGGCGAAGTCTTGGAAAATACGTTTACCATTTACCACGACAAGCCTTCTGCCGGCGCTGAATCCGTCTTCAAGGTGATCAGTCACTCCGAACAATTGGCGCAGAGTAAGTGCTCTCTAGGCAGTGGTGGAAAGCTGTGGTGTGGCACATGCCACGATCCTCATAATGAACCCGCCATGCCCGTGGCGTTCTACCGAGAACGGTGTCTGCTCTGTCACGCAAAGACACCCTTCATCGCCAGCCACCCCAACAAAGCAAGTGATTGCATTGGATGCCACATGCCGAAGAGAGAGGTTCAGGATGGAGGGCATGGGGTTTTCACCGACCATAATATTCAGCGGCGACCAAGCGTCACCGCGCCACACATCGATGGGATAAATCTAGCAGGAATCGCGCCATGGAGAACTCCGCCGGCGGAACTAGCCGCCAGGAATTTGGGTATCGGATTGATCGAGACGGGTATGGACCGAGGCTCCGCGAAAGATATCCTTAGCGGATATCGCACGCTGACCGAGGTACAGGAACAGTTTCCGCGCGACAGCGAGATATATAACAGCCTCGGTTCCGCTCTACTTGCGGGAGGGCAATACAGCGAGGCAGTGCGTGCGTTCGACTTGGCGGTGCGGTTTGATCCTTTCTCTTCGCAAAAGGAAACTAGCCTTGGACAATCGTATTTGTTACTTGGCGAGCAAACCGCTGGAGAACAGCACCTGGAGAGAGCCATGGCGCTCGACAGATTAAACTTAAGCGCCGCAGCTCTACTAATTACCGCTTATGACAAGAGCGGTCATCCGGAGAAGTCTGCCCAGCTATCACAACGAATTGCCGATCTGACGCGACGGAAGTTCATACAAAAGTGAGTTTTGCGTTTGCGAGCCACGATCGGGATGTTGGTTTCGGGAAAGTCCTCTTTACGTCGCCAGATTTCGCCATCTGCCCGGTTCGCACACCCGGACCTGCTCGATCAGTTGCTCGCCCCACTCCCTATCCGGTTCGGTCACGTTCTCGAGGATGCGCACCTGCTGCGGTAGATATGGGCCGTCCTGGACGCGGAACATCGACCTTCAGAGACGGTTCTAAGAATTTATTCGTTGAGAATGTACTTAGGAATGCGAAGGCACGTTGTAAGTGTGAGCAGGCAACGATTTGGAGAGACCGCGGCCGCAAGAAAATGAACAGAGCATGGTCAGTTTAGGCGAATGTGCTGCTCACTTTCGTATGCCCCTACCGTTTTCAAAGATAGAGGACATTTCGACGGCGCCGGGGCCGCGCGGCGCACCCATTCACTGTCTTTGGAACAACTCACTTTCGCAGGATCTGAGCTGCCCCCAATTGCCCGCAGATGTCAACGAACCAGCCTGATTCGACCTGGACGCAAAAGCAGCAAAAATCCCACATTTACGGGGAGTTTTGGAATTCTTCGGATTCTGTTGGAAGGAAATTTGGTGGACCTGATCGGGATCGAACCGATGACCTCTTCCATGCCATGGAAGCGCGCTCCCAGCTGCGCCACAGGCCCACTCTTTCGAGGAAGGACTTCTTTATTCTCATGCTTCCTGTCCTTATAGTCAATGTAACGACCGCCATTCTGCCCGATGAATTCGCACCCGAACCAGCGGTGGCGCACCGCCCACGATCAGCAACCGAGCATGCAACTGGTCCAATTCTGCGCGTCAGCACTCTTACGCTCAGAATCTGTTTTTTTCGGGAACTAATTCCCTCTCTCCCGGTGTCTAAGTTCTGTAGAGTGAGCGAGCACTCGGCCGCCGGCGGCGCAGTTCGTTTTCTCTGGGAACACCAGCCATTTCTTCACCTCCGGCGGACGAATCGTCGCAGCCGTCATTGCAACACCGTTGATGAAGTCGTACCTTTAAGGACACCCGATGATGCAGGCGGGCGGTGCAATGGGAAATCTGGCGAGCGCAATTGCGATTCCGAGCGACGAAGCAGCTCTTGTAGAAGAGCTGAAGGCCGGCTCCGAGCGTGCGTTCACGCAGCTCATAGCTCAGTATCACCAGCCCATCTACTCCGTCATCGCACGCAGCCTGCAGGACCCTGCCGATGCCTCCGACATCACCCAGGAGGTCTTCATCAAGGTCTTTCGTAACATCCGCGGCTTCCATGGCGAGGCCAGCCTCCGCACCTGGATTTACCGCATCGCGCTGCACGAAGCCTCCAACCAGCGCCGCTGGTGGTCGCGTCACAAACGGCAGGAGATCACCATGGAGACGCCCTGCGGCGGCTACGAGGCCGACTGCGAAGGCGAGTCGCTTTCCCTTGGCTCCACGCTTGCCGACAATAACGATTCTCCCTTTGACCACGCTGCGCAGGCCGAAGTCCGCGAGCGTGTCGAAGCGGCCCTGCGCGAAGTACCGGAAGCCTTCCGCACAGTTGTGATCCTGCGTGAGATCGAAGGCTTTGCCTACGAAGAGATCGCCGAGATTCTGCGCGTCAATCTGGGAACCGTGAAGTCGAGGCTCACCCGCGGACGCGCTGCCCTGCGCCAGATTCTTGCGCCCAGGACATTGAGCGCCGCAGCCCCCAGCAGCCGCCCCGCTCACGCCGTCTCGATGGAGGTGTCGCGATGAACAGCACGTGCTCGGCAGTCCAGAGCCGTCTGTCGGATTATCTCGACGGAGCGGTCAACGGGCAGGAAATGCAGGAGATTGCCCGCCATATTGAAGGCCACGCAGGCGCAGCATCTGGATGCTCCGATTGTGCCCGCGAGTTCGCCGCATGGCGCATGGCGCAGGACGCTCTGTCTGTCATTGGTCCGGCTAAGCCGCCCGCCGATCTCGCATTGCGCCTCCGGGTCGCCATTTCGCAGGAGAACGCCCGCCGAAACGTGAGGCTGATCGACCGCTTGTCCCTGGCCTGGGACAACACGGTACGTCCGCTGCTCGTCCAGGTCTCAGCTGGGTTCGCCGGTTCAGTGGTTCTGGTTGGTGGCATCATGCTGCTGCTGGGCGTGGTCGCCGCGCCACAGCCGGTGCTCGCCAATGACGAGCCCCTCGGAGCGGTCACCGCACCGCACTATCGCTACTCGGCGGTGCTGCCACAGGCCATCATCACCCCCCAGAACACCACCATCGTCGTCGAGGCGGCCATCGATAAGTTCGGCCGTGTCTATGACTTCGACATCGTTGCCGGGCCAGAGGACGATCAGGTCCGGACCCAGATCGCCAGTCAGCTCCTGAGCAGCGTCTTCGAGCCGGCCAGCGCGTTTGGCGTGCCTATCCGCGGTCGTGCCATCATTACCTTCTCCGGCATTTCGGTTCGCGCATAGCGAGCCGCTTGCCTCAAGAGCTACGGCTTCCCTAAACTTGGCGGGAGCGTCGAAAATCCTATCGTGTTCTCATTCCCCCGCCCTTTCCGGTTTGCTTCATTCTCGTCCGCGACTGCATTCAGCCGATCGCTGCTTTTGGCTGCAGCACTTCTTTTAAGTGCATCACTGCAGCCCGCACTCGCCCAGACATCCTCTTCAAGCTCCTCCGGAAATCCGAATAACACTCCTGCTGAGAGCAGGCCGGTTCCCCGGGTCGTGCAGCCGGAGGCCGCCGGTTCCGCCATCACCCTCGAGACCAGCGAACCGCTCTTCTACCTCTCCGCGGCCCTGAACGCCTGCGGTTATGACACCGGCCTGGCGGAGTCCAGCCCCGTGCGCCTCAAAATCCGGGACGAGATGAACCAGGAGCTCGCCGCCTCCGAACAGGCCCGCAGCGCCCGCGATCCGCTCTGCGAGTTTATCCGTGAACACGCCCTGAACGACCGCGACCGAACCCTGGCGCAGTACGTATCACTCTCGCTCTATCTCAACCCACCGCCGGCGCTCACGCTCTCAATCGACAAGTCCGATCTGCCTCCGGACTCTACTGAGGTCGCGGCCATCCTGCCGCTGGTCCGCAACTTTGGCGAGGC
>Ga0070658_10004105_pt1 | contig 11933 bp, 9 predicted proteins | sample KBSC13metaG_FD_64664 | JGI IMG/M metagenome (GOLD analysis project Ga0070658, IMG submission 64664) | Corn rhizosphere microbial communities from Kellogg Biological Station, Michigan, USA - KBS C1-3 metaG | ecosystem: Host-associated > Plants > Roots > Rhizosphere > Soil ... | reverse complement strand
TTTAAAGCTTTAACAGCGGCCTTGTTCTCTCCCTCTTCGAGCGGTTCATAACGACCGGCTTCATCGCGTCGATTCACCTCCAGCAGTCCCAGCGCAAACTGAAGCGTAGGCTCGAAGAACAGTGGGTCTTCGGCGAGTTTGAGCTGAGCGATCTTCGCTTTTAGTAGGTCCCTGTACCCTGCAGTAGAAACGTCATAGCTCACCCGATCAATATCCTTAAAGTGCGGGTCTTTGCCGAGGCAATAAACACTTAGGATCCGGTTGAGGCCACGCGCTGCGTCTTGCCATGCAGCCGCAAGCATCTCGCTATCGGATCGATCATCATACCGGATGAATACGCCAGACCTCCGCATATCGTCGTTCGCAAGCCGCTTGAATTCCGGCTTGCTCGCGAGCCCCGCGAATTCAGTTGTTACTGCCTCGACCTCTCGTTCATCCAGCCGGGTCAACTCTTCGAAACAAGCCGCGCTGTCGCAACTGGTAGCTTTCGTCAGCGCCGTCACTTTTTGGTGAGCAAGGCTCTTTAGGACCTCGTCTTGGTTCAGAAGTTTACGAGCCTTGCGGTCTCTTTGAAGCAGACTCAGCAGATAGAAGTTTTTGTCCTGAACCGGATGGGGAAGTGACAGCTTGTATCTGCTGTCAAAACTCGGAGGACCGGGCGCCGGTCTCTGGACAAGAGCTCCGTCCACGACTGATCGTCGCGGCGCCGCGTGCAGGAGTGATCGGTTGAGCGCAGCACCCAGGGCGAATGCGTTCGTCAGTAGAACGACCGAAAGTATGAGTCTCAAGATCAACACGCTGTCTCCATTCCTCGGTCTTAGAGATATTACGACCGGTTTTTTTAAGTGCGTCAGGCTCTATTCGCGGTCATGAGCCTAAGCGGGTAAATGATCCTGCGATCAGTTTCCCGCGGAGTGCGGGATCGCGGTGCGCTTCGGGTCGAGGGTAACCTCGCATTTCTGCTGGTCGACGAGATACGGTGCTCCGGATGGGTCCACTAGCTGGCCCGTCTTGTTGATCTCGAAGTCGCCGCTCGGGAGCTTTACACCACGCAGTTGCGGCATGACCTGGCGAAGGTCGGCTGGACACTGTCCGGCGGTGGCTTTCGTACCGGCGAGCACGCCGTTGATCGCGTCCCGCTGGTCGAGCCAGTCAAGCTCCATAAGTTTGAGCTTTGCCGTCGCCGCCACAGATTCGTCGGATCCATTATCTGCTAGCATCTGTGCAAAGATCTTACGTGCGGTATCGCGGCTGCCGCCCTGGGTCTTCATTGCCCCGGCCATCATCCGCATAAAGGGCGGTGCTCCCGCGACGCGCGAGCCCCGCTCATAGTACTCTGCAGCCTTCTCGTAGTCCTTCGCGTGCCAGTAGATGTAGCCGAGATACTGGTACAGCCGCCATTCGTTCGGGTTGTTGGCGATACCCTTCTTGGTGATCGCTATGGCCTTTTCCTGATCGATCGCGGGGAGCACGAGCGAGCCATAGCTATATGCAGCGATAAAGCGCGGGTCGAGGTCCGTGGCGTTATCAAGGTATGGGTAGAGCAAGCGGGCGTTCAGGTCCCTTAAGTCCTCGATGTTGATGAACCCGGACTTCGTCAGCAGCTTGTTGCCCACGTACTGCAGCGACCGCATGTAGTACCAATCGGCAACGAGGCTCTCGGTCCCGAGCACGTAACCCTTTAGCCGGGAACCATTCAGCTGCAGGTCCTTGTCGCCGTACGACTCGGGCAGCGCGGGCTTCGTCGCATCGATTTGCTGGCTGAGCAACACCGACAAGGCAAAGCAGACGGCGATCACCGCGACCGGCACTACGGTACCTCTAGCCGGCTGGCTGCTCACTTGAAGTTCCTCCGGCTAAAGATCAGCACCGCAACAGCAAGCAGCACGCCGTCAAAAACCGCAGCATACAGCAGGCAGTTTGCGAGCAAGCTCAGCGGCATAACGTCCCCGTTAGCCGTATTCGCGATAAAACTGAAGTGAGCGAGGTTCGGCAGCAGGTAATAGACGACGTTAAAGAAGACGATCGCTCCCTGCGAGCCAAGGCTTTGAGCCAACTCCCGCAGGCTCGAACTAAAGTGACCGATCAGGAATATGAAGAACGTCAGCAGTGCCGACAGCGCCGGCGTCGAGAAAGAGGAAAACACGATCGCGACCGCCGTGGTGATCGTCAGCTCCAAAAAGATCAGGAAGATCGCTCCCCAGGCAGGGACAATGTACTGCGTCCCGCCGACGTAAAGCTCGGCGAGCGAAATTCCAAGCCCCATCACCGCCACATTCACGAGCAGCGTGGCACACAATCCAAGATATTTGCCGACGATGAACTGACCGCGTCCGACCGGTTTCGAGAATATAGAGTAGACGGTCTTCTTCTCGATCTCTTTCCAGACAAGCGACACGCCGACGAAGATCGAAATGAACGTTCCAAATACCAGCGATGCGCTCAGCCCGAGGTCCACGATCACTCGGGCTTCTTGTCCCGCCGTCAGCTCGCCGAGGAATATGGCGCTTCCCGTGATCAGCAGGACGAAAAGGATCAGGTTGTAGAGCACGCGGTCGCGTACTGCTTCCCGTAGGGTGTTCGTCGTGATCGCAAAGAGTGTTGGAAACATTTCGACCGAAGAGTAGGGTCGAGGAGAAGTTTAAAACGTGTTGCGTCTACAGGCAATCGCCCGTTGATTCAATCCGCGGGACCGACGGGGAATTTAGGCTTCTCCTCAGGATGGAGGATGTTTCTTTCGGCGATGACGGCATAGACGCAGTCCTGAGGCTTTAGGTAGGCGATGCCGGGCACGCCGATGCCGTTCCTTCCGGCTTCTGCCGTCTGGTTCGTGCCCGTCGTAATGAGTAAACGCCATGAGGTCGCCTGGCGTGGATCTATCTGATCAGCGATTTGAAACTGCTCCACCGCTTCCTCTCCACGTCCGCTCTCCTCGAGGAGGACGGCATACCGCGTCCGCATGAAGACCGAGTAGGGAAACAGGTTGACCGCGGCCTGCGCATCCCGGAGTGCTCCTGACGTATCCGCAGCGAGGTAGCGCGACGAGATCAGGTAGGAGTAAAAGCTTGAGGTCCCGATACCGTGAGCGACCGCATTCTCCAGGTAACCTCCGGCAGAGTCGTAGTAACCGCTGTTGAATAACAGCATTCCATACACCCCATCTGCAGCATAGTTGTCGGGATCCAACTTCTTGGCCAACAGAAGATCGCTGCCTGCCGCGTCAATGGTCCGTTCGCCTTCAGCCCTGTAGGTCAGGTACTGACTCGTTGCTTTCAAGCCGCTGAAGGTAAACAGTCCCACCATCGCCAGCAGCGCCATCAGCCGAGCTCCACGCCCGTATCCCGCATCTACCTTTTCGGCCTCGTCATCCGTGCCTCTAAGTAGGCACGCCGCAAGGAAGAAGAAGACGACGCCGTTCTGGACGAGACGGAAGGAGAACGAGCTGTATGCAGAACTCAGCAAGAAGGCGCAGATCCCTGCCAATGCTCCGATCCGAAGCACTAGATCCGGCGAGTGGCGATCTCGCCAGATCATCCGGCAGCCAAGTCCGATGATAGATATCAGCAAGCAGGCGAAGATTACGAGGCCCGGTATGCCGAGCTCGGCCGCGATCTGCAGGTACTCGTTATGGGCTCGTTCCGGGATCGCACCTTCGTTACCCTGGACGATCTGACGATTCTCAGGCTCTGCTGAGATCTTGGCCCGATACTCGTTGGCTCTGAGCCAAAAGTTGTCTGCTCCGATGCCGGCCACGGGATGATCTCGGACCATCGCCGCACCCATGTGATAGAACATGATCCTGATGTTGCGAGAGATGCTGTTGCCCGGGTCCTCCTCAGTACTTCGAGTCAGTCGCTTGAGTGTGCTCGATGAGGAATTGTCTGCCGAGATGAACGACGGTATCTGCATCAACCCGACGATCAGGAGAACGCCGGCGGCGGCCGCGAGCCCCGTCAGTACAGCCCGCCGTCCGCGGGTCATCAGGATGGAAATGGCGGCGAACAGGGATATCCCAGCGACCGCCGCAACGAGCGAGCCCCGGCTCTGCGATGCGGCTACGCCGGCCGCCAGAAACGCGAATAGTACTGCCGACCAGAACCGGCGTTTTCCCGATGAAACGAGCGCGTACGCCCCTACGAGCGGTATGAGCGCGGCCCAGATCTCCGCGTATCTCGAATATCTGAAGCCGAACGTTTCGTCAATGACCGGCCGAAGTGAATACTCGACGAGACATAACAACGTCAGGATAAAGAGCACTGCAAGGACAACGTTGAAGTGTCTGGTCGTCTCTGCCCTGGACCTAAGGGCCGCGGACATCGCCAAAAAAACCACCAGGTACGCGGCCCACACAAATGTGTGATGTGCGGCCGAGTACGCTGATCCCGCCCAGAGAGCCGAGAACCCGCTCAATAGGATCAATAGCAGAATAGGAGTTACGACCCAGCCTAGCCGTCTCGCCTCGGCCAGCCAGTCACCACCCGCCGATGAACGCAGAAGAGCCGCCACCATGAGCCCTGACAGCACTAACTCGGCCTTCCACGGATGGCCGACGAGTATAGATGGCACAGGCACCCATATCAGTGGCACGAGTAAGACCAACGGCCACAGCGAGGTGATACCTGAAGTGAATCTGTCCTTTAAGATGGTCAAGCTTTTGTCGGCGAGCACCCAATTATCACACGTGGAGTGAGAACGAAAAAGGCCGCCTGCGGGAGGCGGCCTCGGATACCTGGGAGAGGTTTACCCTAGTTGTTAAGGACTGAGGTCGTACCACCGATAATACCGGCCGAGTCGACTGTGATAGGGGACACCGAACCACTGCCGGTGAGCATAACGCCGTCGGTCATGATGCCGAAGGAACGCGTGCCGGTAGCCGTCACGCCGGTAGCAGCCTGGGGCTGGGCAGCGATACCGAATGAGGAGGGAACGCCGGAGGTGAAGTCCGTCTTACCGACCGCGAACTTGTAGCCGCTCTTAGCAGTGGTGCCAAAAGTAGCACCCGTGCCGGTCGCACCAGCTAGAACGGAGTCGATCAGGTTAGCTCCGCTGAGCTGAGTCGGGTCACCGTAGTTACCGCCGCCCTGCGTCGACGCATACGTCATCTCGGCACCGTGCATCGTACGGAGAGCCGAAATAGCAGAACCCTCGTTAGCCGACCGGCGGGCAGCCAGTAGGTTGGGGATAGCGATCGCAGCGATGATGCCGATGATCACGACCACGATCAGGAGTTCGATAAGCGAGAAACCTTTCTGATTTTTCATTTGTTTGTCCACAGGGCTCCTAAGGTTGATAGACCGATACCGGCCGCAGGGGTATGGCATTGTCCGTGCCAAAACGTCCACTCATCGCTCCGCCAGCCGTAACCGCAGTAGAACAAAGGGTTTGGAGCAGAGGAGCTGTCATACATCAGCAAGCCGTAGCTCGTCAGAAAATGTCTTACAAACAAAACTTGGCACTTTGGACGTGACGAAAAGTGTCAGCGGGCGTGATCAGACAGCCCATGCAAACACAAAAGAGGCCGCCATGAAATGGCGGCCTTTTTACCAAGATACGGAAGTACTTAGTTGTTAAGAACTGAGGTCGTACCACCGATAACACCTGCACTCGTCACGGTGATAGGCGATGTCGAACCGCTGCCGGTGAGCATTACGCCATCAGTCATGATGCCGAAGGAGCGCGTGCCGGTTGCGGTTACGCCCGTAGCAGCCTGAGGCTGGGCAGCGATACCGAATGACGAAGGAACGCCCGAGGTGAAGTCCGTCTTGCCGATCGCGAACTTGTAGCCGCTCTTAGCAGTCGTACCAAAAGTAGCACCCGTGCCGGTCGCACCAGCGAGGACAGAGTCGATGAGGTTTGCACCCGACAGAGCAGTCGGATCACCATAGTTGCCATTGCCCTGCGTCGACGCATACGTCATCTCGGCGCCGTGCATTGTACGGAGAGCAGAGATCGCAGAACCTTCGTTAGCAGAGCGGCGTGCCGCCAGCAGGTTGGGGATAGCGATCGCGGCGATGATGCCGATGATCACGACGACGATCAAGAGTTCGATAAGCGAGAAACCTTTCTGATTCTTCATTTGTAGTTCACAGTCTCCTAAAGTTTGGAAAATCTTGTACCTTTCCCAGGCCACTGTGTCTATTACAAGGGGCGTGCCAACCGCGACGGACTGTATTCAATACCGCTAACCCCTTTTGATTGTTGAGCTTGGAGCCACACCGCAAACTGGTGATCGCCTGATCACAGCGTCTGCTTTGCCTCTTTCTCACATATTTCGGCAAGCGGTCGCTGACAATAAGTGTCATCATTCCGGCCCGGGCAGCCGAACAAGCAAAAGTCCCGCACAGCTGCGGGACTTCAAAGGCACATGAAAATAGCAACGAGCTCAATCGCCGCTACGCATCTGGGCCGAAAGGCTGCGGATACTATGTTTATCAAGGAGATGACGCAGTGATCGAACCGGCATCTGGAGGAGCTCGGCGGCCTTGGTTTGGTTGCCGCCGGTCTTTCTGAGGGCCTCGACGACATATGTCTTCTCGAGGTTTTCGATGTGATTGACAAGATTCAAGCCGGTGTCCGGGAGCTCAAAATCACTCTCCAGCCGCCGTGGATCGTAATTTGTAATGTGCGACGGAAGCTGCTCCGGCTGGATCTCGCTCGAGCGCTCGAGAGCAACTGCCCGCTCGATCGTATGCTCCAACTCGCGTACGTTGCCGTGCCAGGCATAATCCTCCAGGTACTGAACGGTGCGTGGAGAGATCGCTAGCTGCTTGCCCGATTGATCGCAGAATTTTTTTACGAAATGGTCCACCAGATCCGGTATGTCCTCGCGGCGTTCCCGGAGCGGCGGTAGGTCTATCGGGATCACGGAGATGCGGTAGAAAAGGTCCTCGCGGAACGTCCCGTCGACGGTCATCTGCTTCAGATCCCGATTAGTGGCGGCGATCACGCGTGCGTCAACGACCGATTCCTCGTGTGCTCCGACCGGCCTGACACGTCTTTCTTGTAATACGCGCAGGAGTTTCACCTGCATCGCGGGCGACATTTCACCGATCTCATCGAGAAAGATCGTTCCGCCATGTGCCGCTTCGAAGAGACCCTTTCGGTTGGTGTTCGCACCGGTGAAGGAGCCCTTTACGTAACCGAAAAGCTCCGACTCGAGCAGTGTTTCGGTGAAAGCTCCGCAGTTTATGGAGATGAAGGGCTTTTCCGCCCGGGGGCTCATGTCGTGTATCGCCCGAGCGACAAGCTCTTTACCCGTTCCGCTTTCACCGTTGACAAGGACCGTAGACTGGACCTCGGCTACCGTCTCGATCATCTGGAATATCGCCTGCATCTTGGCCGATGTGCCGATGATGTTGTTGACGCTTCCGCGCTCACGCTGAGCTCGTTTGAATGCCTGATTCTCCGCGACGAGCTGTTGCTTCTCCAGCGTCTTCCGGACGATGAGCTTCAGTTCTTCAACGTCAAATGGCTTTTGAATGAAGTCATCGGCCCCCAACTTGAATGCTTCACGTGCCGTGTCCACGGATGCAAAGGCCGTCATTAGCACGACCCCGATCTGCGGCTGGCTCTCGCGGACGGACCGGAGCAGTTCGATGCCGTCCATATCCGGCATCTTTACATCTGAGATGATGATGTCCGCCGGCTCCTGCCCGATCAGCTCGAGAGCCTGACGCCCGTTCATAGCGGTCCTGATATTGTGCCCAGCCTCCTGAAAGACAAGGGTCAATAGCTGCCGATAGCTTTGTTCGTCGTCAACGATCAGTATGTTTGACATTTAAAAGGTCGAGCTTCCGTCGCGAGCGTCGCGCAACTGATTCTCGCCGATTGTGCGGGGTATTTTCAAGAAGCCGCTATTGGCCGCCTACGTTCAAAAACTCTTTGATGCGTGTCGCTCCGTTCTCTGCAGGCGCGGCCGCTTGAGTGACGCGGCGGTTGTCCCTCGGCATGTCTATAGTGATAGTGGTGCCCTTGCCTTCATGACTGCGTACGTTGATAACGCCGTTATGGTCCTTAACGATCTGGTAAACGATCGATAGTCCCAGCCCCGTCCCTCCTGAGGTCGATGCCGAGAATGGCTCGAATAAGCGCTCTACCTGGTCCTGAGACATTCCGCAACCCGTATCTTCAAACCGGATGCGCACGCGGTTATTGGGCAACGGCTTGACGCTGACTCGCAGAGTGCCCCCGTCGGGCATCGCCTGCAGCGCATTACGCGTGAGGTTCCAAAAGATCTGCTTGAGCTGCGTTGGATCACCCACCATCTTCGCAGCCGTGAGATCGGTCTCGATCACATGCAGTTCACGGACCTCGGGTCCATGCTTCAGCAGGGTGATAGCATCCTCGACCGACTCCGAGAGATCGACATCAGTGAAGTCGGAGACTCCCGGGCGGGCATAGCTTAGGAAGTTTGTGATTATGCTGTTCAGGCGGTCGGATTCCTTGAGGATTATGTCCATCAGACTCGCCTGGGTCGAGCCTTTGGGCGTGCTCGACTCCAGAACCTGTATCGCCCCACGCATCGCACCCAGTGGGTTCCGGATCTCGTGGGCCAATCCCGCAGCTACTCGCCCGACAGCAGCGAGCCGGTCTTTGCGGCGTACGCTGTCCTCCATGGACCTGATCTCGGTCAGGTCCTGAAAGGTGATGATGAGTCCCGTGGCCGCGTTTTCGTCGGAAAGCAGCAGGGAAACAGCGAAGCCGATCCTAACGGCAAATCCGTCGGGTGTCTGCAGATCGGTCTCGAAACGCGGGAGTTGCTGGCCCTCGCCCGCGGCCTCGAGCGATAGGTCGATCTGCTCCTGAATATTCCCAAAGACCTCTGAGATCGGCCGCCCCTGCACCTCGTCGAGCCGATGACCCGTGATCTCGGTCGCTGCGGTGTTAAAGGTGTAAATATTGCCGTCGAGGTCGGTGGTGACCAGCCCGGAACGGATCGACTCGACGATACGCTCGTGCAGTGCTCGCAAAGATTCGAGGCTGCGTACCGTTTCCTCGAGCTGATCGCTCGACGCGTGCCGCTCCGAGAGCCGCGCGGAGAGGACCCCGACGACCAGCAATGCGACCGCGTTAAAGCTGACTATCTGGATCGCTCTATCGAGCGGGGGGACCGTGCCAAACGCATCGATCACCTGCGTGCCGGTCAGGATGGCCAGGATAATGACCAGCGAGGCTGAGAATGCTGACAGCACAAGCGTCGCAACCGGCCTCATAAAGAAGCTCGCGGCGCCGATCAGCACAATATAAAGCGAGATGTAGGGAGACGTGAGGTCGCCCGTTCGCCAGACGAGCCAGGTGATCAGCAGTGCATCGAGAACGAACTGTATCCTCACCTGCAGCGCGTAGCTCGAGCTCAGCCGCAGCAGGAAGAAGTAAATGATCGTGAGGCCCACCGCGATCATAAAGAGCGGTATCAGCCACTGAGGAAATTTATCAAAGGAAAGCTTTAGGTTCCCGCTGGCCAAAAACCAGGTGGTCGCCAGCAGCAGGAATATGACGACCAGACGCCCTATGATGAGCGTCAACATTCGCTGCATCAGTGCGGAATTGGCCGCGGTTGCCTTTTCGTCTAGACTAAGCATCTCTTATGGCAGACGATAACTCACCCACCTATGACGAGCGGCCCTGGGGCAGCTTCACCGTGTTGGATGAAGGCGAACACTATAAAGCAAAAAGGATCGAGGTGCTGCCGGGAAAACGGCTGAGTTATCAGCGTCATGGCCGCCGCGCCGAGCACTGGTATGTGGTCCGCGGCACAGCTAAGGTAACACTAAACGACGCGGAAATCATAGTAGATTCGGGAACGTCCATCGACATCGCCGTAGGTGATGCACATCGTGTGGAAAACCCGGGTCCCGGAGAACTCGTCTTTATCGAGGTGCAAACGGGCGACTACTTTGGTGAGGATGATATAGAGCGTCTAAACGACGATTTTGGCCGAAGCTAGGCGAAGGATCTGCGTTGCGGCCTCACCGATCTCGGCCACTATCAGGTCAGGCTGATCCTCAAGCGTTTCGCGGTGCTTGCTGCCGTATCCGGTCAGCACCAGAGCCGTGCGCATCCCCGCCGCGTGACCCGTCTCTACGTCTATCTTTTTATCGCCGACGATCCATGAACGGCCAAGTTCAAGGTCAAGGTCGGCGGCTGCATCGCGGATCATCTTTAAGCCCGGCTTGCGACATTCACACCCTGCATCAGGCAGATGCGGGCAGTGATAAAAGCTGTCAATGATCCCGCCGAGCCGCTTTTGGATAGCCTCGTGGACGCGCTGCATATCCTCGGTCGCGTAAATGCCGCGTCCGATGCCGGACTGGTTGGTCACGACGACGAGTGCGTATCCGGCGTCTTTCAAAGCCTTCAGCGCCATCTCCGCAGACGGGAAGAGGACCGTCTCCTCCGGCTTGTGAAGATAGTTGACCTCCTCGACGATCGTGCCGTCACGGTCAAGAAATATTGCAGGCCGCTTCATCTTAGTTCTAATGATACGGCAGCAGTATCCGCGATGTCTGCGTCGGCAAGTATCTCCTTTGCCGCAGTGACCACTTCCTCGACCGAGCCCCAGCGTGCGCAGACGTGCCGGTCCGACTCATCGTTCCGATCGCATGCTTCGCAGCTGACGTCCCGCTGCACGACGTGTACGTTCGCTCCCCAGGGCCTGGTGGTAGCGGGGTTTGTAGGGCCAAAGAGAACGATTGTCGGCGTCCCCACAGCAGCAGCCACGTGAGCGAGTCCCATATCGTTTGAGATCATCAGGTCGGCCGCACCCAGGATGCCGACGGCCTCTCCAAGCTGCGTTTTCCCCACTAGGTCGACGACCCCGTTCCCGGCGGCCGCTGCAACCCCGGCGGCGACCTTCGCCTCGTCGGGTGATCCGGCTAAGACTACATTGGCACCTAGGTCATTGATCAGGGAGCGGGACACATCAGCATAGTTTTTCGCAGGCCAGCGTTTAGCCAAAGAATTAGTGGACCCGACGGCAAGGACGACCAGTTTGCGAGCGGTGTCGACTCCGGCACCTGAGAGGATAGTTCGTGCCCGCTCCATCTGAGCGGCGGTGATCTCAAGGCTGGTGTCCGGTTCCTGGACACTCACCGTATCGCGACCGTTGGTGCGCTTCTCGACCTCGCTGATCAGATTAAGGTAGTAATAGACCTCATGCCGGCGGTTCTTCCATTCGGGTACGGCAATCGGGTCGGTGAGGAGCAATCCCCGGAGGTCCCGATTGTAGCCGAAGCGGACCGGAATGCTGCTCATGAAGGACGTAAGAGCCGACTCGAATGAGTTGGGAAGAACGATCGCCATGTCATAGCCATCGCCCTTTAGGAACTGGGAATTGTCGTAGACATCCTTCACCGCCCACCTGCCTTTGTCGAACGTGACCAGCTCGTCGATGAATGGTGCGTCACCGAATAGCCCGTCGGCCCACGTACGCGTGTGAAGGGCGATGTGCGCGTCCGGAAAGATCCGCCGCAGCTGTTTGAGAGCCGGGACCGACATTACCGCGTCGCCGATCCAATTTGTACCGCGAACCAGGATCTTCATTGAAAGAGGCTTCTAAGTCCGTCCTCCAATTTCGTTTTAGGGCTCCAGCCGAGTTCCTGGTCAGCACGACCGATGTCGCTCACGTAGTTCATCGGAATGGGCGGCGGGAGCTCGAGTTCCTCGTCGATGACAGCCTGAAGGCCGGAGACCTCTTCGAGCTTTCGCACGAGCTCGGTGAGCGTAAGTGTGTTTCGGACACCTCCGCCGAGGTTATAGAGGCCGTGACGAATTACCGAGTCTGAAAATGCCTCACAGGCGCTCGCCACGTCGTCCACGTGAAGGATGTCCCGGCGCGGCAACCCTTTTGCGGGAAGTGCGATCGGCTCGCCGCTGTTTATCGCATCAGCATAGTGGCCGACGATATTCGGCTGGTTGTTTCGCGACGGTGGAGC
>Ga0070658_10004104_pt1 | contig 11935 bp, 14 predicted proteins | sample KBSC13metaG_FD_64664 | JGI IMG/M metagenome (GOLD analysis project Ga0070658, IMG submission 64664) | Corn rhizosphere microbial communities from Kellogg Biological Station, Michigan, USA - KBS C1-3 metaG | ecosystem: Host-associated > Plants > Roots > Rhizosphere > Soil ... | reverse complement strand
GCTGGCATCGGCCAGCGTGCGCAAAAAGGTCAACGCCTCGGCGTGATGGATCTGGTAGCGCGGTGCGGTCATGGCGGCAACGGTGCGGTGGAGTTGCCGCACGTTCCCATGCACGTCGGCGCGCGCATCCTGCCCTTGAAAGTGGCGGCATGCGTAATGCGCCCGATTACGCATCCCTTCGCGTGCCCCTGCGGGGTCCGCTCGGCAGCATGGCCGCATGCACGCGCCTGCGCCCGAGGTGACCGGCCATGTCCGGCTACACCGCCGTTGATCTCTCCAAATTGCCCAGCCCCGACATTGTCGAGGCGCTGGACTTCGAGACGATCTTCGCCGCCATGCTGGCGTCTCTGCAGGCGTATGACGCCGGCTTCGATGCGCTGGTCGAATCCGATCCCGCCTACGCCATCCTGCAGGTCGCCGCGTACCGCGAACTGACGCTGCGCCAGCGCGTCAACGATGCCGCGCGCGCGGTGATGCTGGCCTACGCCACCGGCGCCGATCTGGACAACCTTGGCGCGCTGCTCGGCGTCACGCGCCTGCAGCTCGACCCGGGCGATCCGTCCAAGTCCATTCCGCCGACCATGGAATCGGACCTCGACTATCGCCACCGCATCACGCTGGCGCCGGAAGGCTACAGCGTGGCCGGGCCGGAAGGCGCGTACATTTTCCACGCGTTGTCGGCCGATCCCGGCGTGCTGGACGCCAGCGCCACCAGCCCGACGCCCGACGACATCAAGGCCCTGGTGCAAGGCGTGCTCACCGCCAACGGAGCATCGCAGGCACTCATCGACGCCATGACCGCCGCGCTGGATGCAGCGAAATGGCCGGGCGATGTCACGGTGACAGTGCTTGCGCGCGATGGCGACGGCACCGCCGCGCAACCGCTACTGGATGCCGTCAATGCCGCGCTGTCGGCCGACGACGTGCGCCCGCTCACCGATCACGTGGATGTGCAGTCGGCCAGCGTCGTCAATTACAACGTCGAGGCCACCATCTACACCTATTCCGGGCCCGACTCCGCGGTGGTGATCGCGGCCAGCACGCAACGGCTCAACGATTACATCGAGCAGTCGCACCGCCTTGGCCGGGATGTCGCCGTATCCGGCATCTATGGCGCGCTGCAATCCGATGGCGTGCAGCGCGTGGAACTGGCGAGCCCGCTCGCGGATGTCGTGGTCGACAGCACCCAAGTCGCGTACTGCACCGGCATCACCATCACCGATGGCGGCGTCGATGAATGACACCCTGCTGCCGCCGAATGCCGCATCCGGCACCCGCGCCGTGGCGGCATCGCTTGCGCGCATCAGCGACGTGCCGGTGCCGCTGCGCCAGTTGTGGGATCCCTACACCTGCCCGCTGGAACTCCTGCCGTGGTTGGCCTGGGCGCTCTCGATAGACGCGTGGAAAAGCTACTGGCCGGAATCGATCAAGCGCGAGCGCGTGGCGCAAGCCATCGCCATCCAGCGACAAAAGGGCACCGCGCAAAGCGTGCGCGCGGTGGTGCAGTCGTTCGGCGGCGCCGTGCAGTTGCGCGAATGGTGGCAGCAGTCGCCCGCCGGCGTGCCGCACACCTTCGATCTGTGGCTCACGCTCACTGGCGAAGGCGGCACCGAGGCCACCGCGCAGTTCGTGGATGACGTGATCGCCGAGGTCACCCGCACCAAGCCGGTGCGCAGCCACTTCACCTTTACCCAAGGCGTTACCGCGGTCGCGCGCATCGGCATCCAAGCCGTTGCGCGCGCGGCGGTGTATCGCAAGCTCACGATGCAGGAATCACCAGCATGAGTGCACTCGTATTGCAGGTCAGCGCCGCCGGCCGTGCCGCGCTGGTCAACGCGCAGAACACCGGCACGCTGCCGCTGCTGGTGTCCGAGATCGGCATCACCTCCACCGCCTTCACCGCCGCGGCCGATGGCAGCGACACCGTGCTCCCGGGCGAGATCAAGCGCCTCACCACCTTCGCGGGCGATGCGGTCGCCGCCGACACCATCCACGTATCGATCACCGACGATACCGCCGACGTCTACGACATGCGCGGCTTCGCGATGTATTTCGACGACGGCACGTTGTTCGCGCTGTATGGCCAGGCCGACCCGATCATGCAGAAGTCGGCGCAGGCCATGATGCTGCTGGCGCTCGACGCCATCTTCCAGACCATCGACGTTGCCAACCTCACTTTCGGCGACACCAACTTCGCGCTGCCGCCGGCCACCACCGAAGTTGCGGGCATTGTTGAGCTTGCCACCAGCGACGAAACCACTACCGGCACCGATGCCGTGCGCGCGGTCACGCCGGCCGGGTTCAAAGCCGCGCTGGATTCGCGCTTCGGCGCTGGTGCACCGTCCACGTTCGTCAAGTCGCTGCTCACCGCGGCCACCGCGCTGGCGTTTCGCACCGCGCTCGCAATCAAGGGCGCTGCGCTCTACGACACTGGCACGGGTAACGGCCTGGACGCCGACCTGCTGGATGGCCAGCACGGCAGCTACTACCGCGCGTGGGCCAACCTCACCGGCGTACCCGCGGTGTTTCCGCCGAGCGCGCACCAGCATGCATGGGCCGACATCACGGGCGTGCCCGTGTACGCCACCCGCTGGGCCGCGTGGGATGAAGTCACCGGCAAACCGGCGACGTTCCCGCCGTCGCCGCATTCGCAAGATTGGTCAACCATCCTCAACGTGCCGGTGCAAACCACGCGTTGGCCGGCGTGGAGCGAGGTCACGGGCAAGCCGGTATTTGCCGCCGTAGCAACGTCCGGCAGCTATAACGATCTTGGCGACAAGCCAGATTTCTCGGTATATGCGCTGCTGAATTGGCCACGTTTCAATTGCAACATCGCGGACGGCTATGACGTACCGGATACCGCCGCTTCGCGCGCAATTGCTCCGGGTATATCCGATGCCGGCGGCAGCGGCGCGGGCGGCACGCTTTTGTTTGGCGTCGGCTCGATCAACTTTGGGTACATCAAGGGCTACTTTACCAACGGCAGCACGAACGGCATCGGTAGGCTCGTCATCGGCACGCGCTCCGCGGCGGGCGACGCCAGCATGACGCACAAGATCGTCATCAACGAAAACGGCGACACGGATTTCGTTGGCGTAGTCACCGCTGCCGGCTACGACAGTCCGGCGTCGTCGCGCACCGTCAAGCATGACATTGCGCCGTGCCGTTACGGACTGGCCGAATTCCTGCAAATTCCGTGGGTCGAATACCGCTACGACAAGAGCATCACGGACGATGACCGATTGCGCTTCGGTTCAGTCGTCGAGGACGTGGAACCCATCGCGCCGCTGCTGGTGAAGCATCGCGATGGCCAAGTGCCGACGTTCGAATACGACCAGTTCATCCCCGTGATCGGCCGCGCGTTGCAGCAATACATTGCGCTCGCGAACGCGCGCGCCGACAAGGCGGAATCGCGCATGGCCGGCATGGCGCGCGAGCTGCAGGAACTGGCCGATCGCGTCGCGCTGCTGGAATCGCGCGTGTGAGCATCTACAAGTCCAAGGGCGTCGACTTCGACAACCTGTTCGATCCCGACGTCGTCGGCGATGGCCCCGCAGCGGCCGATTACAAACAGGGCGGGGTCCCGATCAAATACGCGGCGCTCAAGTACGGCACCAAGCGCGTGGACGTAGGGTACAAGCAGGCCGGCGTTGACGTCTCTAACTTGTGGGCGGCGAAAGGCACGGCCAGTTACAAACTACCCATCGACGGACAGACATTCATTCAAGGCGATGCTGCGCCAGCGGGCGACGTTCCAAACGCAACGTTGGACTTCGAAATCGGCGCCGCCGGCTGGACGGTTACCGGAACGGCAGCGCACGCGGGGTCTACGGTCAAGGCATCGGGCGCCAAGCCGGCCAACGCGACGAGCGTGCAAATCACGGCGACATGGTTGCATGCCGTCGGTGACACCGACGTGGGCGTCGTCAACAACACGGCGTCGGCGTATACCGCGATCCCGTCTAGCGGCACCGTCGGTTGCAGCGTGCGCGAGAGGTTTGGTCCCGATGGCACTACCGGGCAGACGACGTATCGGCTTGTCATCGCCATGAAGAACGCCAGCGGGAACATCATCTCCACCACCACGATCACGTTCTCCTGCAACACGTCGACGGGCTGATGCGCGCCACCCGCTGTAACGCGCATCCGCTCCATGCGTAATGCGCCCGATTACGCATCCGCGCAGATGCACCTGCCCATGCGGGCACGCAGCATGGCGGCATGCACGCCGCCGACGTCGATCGCCGCATCGAGAACCTGCTCCAGCTTGGCACCATCGCCAGCGTGGATCTGCAGGCGAAGCGCTGCACGGTGAAGGTGGGCGAGCTTGTGACCGCGCCCATCCCGTGGGCCGCGCAGCGCGCTGGTGATGCGAAGAACTGGAACCCGCCCAGCGAGGGTGAACAGGTGATGCTGCTGTGTCCGGGCGGTGATCCCAAGCGCGGCGTCGCGCTGCTGGCGATCTACTCCGACGCCAACCCGGCACCGGCCGATCGCGAAAAGCTCGACCACACCACCTACGCCGATGGCGCCGTGATCGAATACGACGCCGTGGCGCACGCGCTCAAAGCCACGTTGCCCGATGGCGCCACCGCGGACATCACCGCCACCGGCGGCATTCATGCCACGGGCGATGTCACCATTACCGGCAAGCTGCACGTCACCGACACCGTGCAACTCGACGCCGACACGCACTGCAGCGCCACCGTCACCGCCGACACCGACGTCGTCGGCAACGGCGTAAGCCTGCACGATCACGTCACCACTGGCGTCACGGCCGGTTCGCAGTTGTCGGGACCGCCGCAATGATCGGCACCGACGGCGCCACCGGCAAGCCGCTCTCGGGCACTGCGCACCTGCAGCAGTCCATTGCGGACATCCTCACCACGCCGCTGGGTTCGCGCGTGATGCGCCGAACCTACGGCAGCCTGTTGATGCAGTTGATCGACCAGCCGTTCACCGGCGCCACCGCGGTGCGCCTGTACGCATCCGTCGCGGAAGCCTTGATGCGCTGGGAGCCACGCATCCGCCTGACGCGCGTGGGCCTTGCCGGCCCCGCCAACGGCGAATACACGCTCACCGTCGACGCGGTGCGCACCGACGTCGCCACGCCCAACGCAGTCCAGCAGTTTTCCATCCCACTCATCCAGCAGGCCGCGTGAGCGGCGTTACCCGAGGTCACCACCATGCCCACCGACTTCCACCACGGCGTACGCGTCGTCGAGATCAATAACGGCACGCGGCCGATCACCACCATCGCCACGGCCGTGATCGGCTTCGTGGCCACGGCCGAGGATGCCGATGCCGCAGCGTTTCCGCTGGATACGCCGGTGCTGGTCACCAATCCGCAAGCCGCGCTGGCCGGCGCGGGCACCACCGGCACCCTGAAACAAACCCTCACCGCGATCGCCGCGCAGGCGCAGGCTGTGTGCGTGGTGGTGCGTGTGGCCGAAGGCGTCGACGCCGCGGCCACCACCACCAACGTGATCGGCGGCACCGACGTCAACGGCCGCTTTACCGGCATGCAGGCGCTGTTGTCGGCGCAGGCCAAGGTGGGCGTCAAGCCGCGCATCATCGGTTGCCCGGGTCTGGATACGCAGGCGGTCGCCACCGCACTGGCGACGCTCGCGCCGAAACTCCGCGCCATGGCCTACGTGCACGCGGACGCCGCCACCACCGTCGCCGAGGCCACCGCCTACGCAGCCAACTTCGCCGCGCGCGAAGTCATGGTGATCTGGCCCAATCTGATGGCGTGGGACACCACCACCAGCGCCAACGTCGAAGTGCCGGCCGTGGCCTATGCGCTGGGCTTGCGCTCGGCCATCGACGAAGCGCAGGGCTGGCAAAAGACCCTGTCCAACGTGCCGATCGCCGGCGTCACCGGCATCAGCACCGACGTGGAGTGGGATCTGCAGCAGACCGGCACCGATGCCGATGTGCTCAACCAGGCCAACGTCACCACCCTCATCGGCAACAGCGGCTTCCGGTTCTGGGGCGATCGCACCTGCAGCAGCGATCCACTGTTCCAGTACGAGTCCGCCGCACGCACCGCGCAGGTGCTGGCCGACACCATCGCCGAGGCGTACCTGTGGGCGGTCGACAAGCCCATGTACGCGTCGCTGGTGCGCGACATCATCGAGGGCATCAACGCCAAGATGCGCGAGTTGAAATCCGGCGGCTACATCATCGACGGCTCGGCGTGGTTCGACGACACCGAAAACACCGCCGACACGCTCAAGGCCGGCAAGCTCTACATCGACTACGACTACACCCCGGTGCCGCCGCTGGAAAACCTGCTGCTCAACCAGCGCATCACCGATCGCTACCTGATCGACTTCGCCGATCGCGTCAACGCCTGACGCGGTCGGTAGCCGCCGCGCGCTCGCACATCCCGTTCTCGAGGACTTCCATCATGGCACTGCCCCGCAAGCTCAAGAACCTCAACTGCTTCAACGATGGCAACAACTATATGGGCGTGGTGCAGTCGTTCACCATGCCCAAGCTCACGCGCAAGCTCGAAGCCTATCGCGGCGGCGGCATGCATGGCGCCGTCAACGTGGACTTGGGCCTCGACGATGGTGCGCTGGATGTCTCCTGGACCTGCGGCGGCATGATCGAGTCGCTGCTCAACCAGTACGGCGTCACCGGCGCCGGCACCTGCCAGTTGCGCTTCACTGGCGCCATGCAGCGCGACGACACCGGCGACGTCGACGCCGTCGAGATCGTGGTGCGCGGCCGCCACAAGGAAATCGACCACGGCGAGTGGAAGCCGGGCGAAACCGCAGCCATCACCGTGTCCAGCGTTTGCAGCTACTTCAAGCTGTCCATCAACGGCGCCGTGCTGATCGAAATCGACCTGTTGAACATGGTCGAGATCGTCAACGGCGTCGATCGCCAGGCCGAACACCGCAAGGCGCTCGGCATCTGACGCGTACCCGCCACCACCTGCGGGCCTGCCTCGGCAGGCCCGTTTCCCCACCGGAGAGGCATTACCTCATGAACGCATCGAACGCACCCATTGCAGACCCCGCCACCGCCCAGGCGGCGCCAGCATCCGCTCCCGAACAGGTATCAGACCCCAACACCGTCACGCTGCGCTTTCCGGTGAAGGTGATGGGCGTCGAGTACACCAGTATCACCCTGAAGCAGCGCCTCAAGGTCAAGCACATGCTGCAAGCAGAAAGTCAGGCCAGCAGTTCGGGCGGACAGGAAGTTGTGCAGTTCGCGTTGATGTCTGGCGTCGCGCCCGAAGTAATCCGGGAGCTCGATTCCGTCGACTACGGCGCGTTGCAGGCGAAGGTCAAAGATTTTTTGTCATGACCGCCGCCAGCGCCAGGCGCGCATGCCTGGTGCTGGCGAGTTACACCGGATGGGGCCTGCGCGAACTCGAGGATCTGGACATCGAAGAACTGGACGCATGGATGCGGGCCCTGTCCGACAAAATCGCGGGTTGATCGCCCGCCACCGGCGCGAGCAACACACCCATGGCTGATACCCTGAAACTTTCCGTCATCCTGGGCGCCGCGACTTCCACCAGTTTCGGCAAGGTGTTCGGCAGCGCCAACCAGCAGGTCGGCGCGCTCGGCCAGGCGCTCAAGGCCACCCACGTCCAGTTGAACCAGGTGCAGGCGTTCCAGCGCAACGATGCCGCGCTGGATGGCATGCGCGTGAAGCTGGGCGAAACCCAAGCCAAGGTGATGGCGCTGCGCAAGGCCATCGCCGGTGGCGACGCCTCGCCCAAGCTCGCCAAGCAACTGGAAACCACGCAGGGCAAGGCGGTGAAACTGTCCGCCGCGCTCGACCAGCAGCGCGCCAAGCTGCGGCAGGAAGGCGACGCGCTGCGCAAAGCCGGCATCGACACGCGCGATCTCAACACGGTCAGCGAACGCCTCACCAGCACCTTCAACCGGCAGAAGACCGCGCTCGCGGCCAACTACGCGCAACTCGAAAAACGCAAGCGGCTGGGCGGCGAATTCATGGGGCAGGTGGCCAAGCTCGGCACGGCGCTGCTGGCTGGCCGCGCGCTCGCCGGCTGGGCCAACGATGCCGCGAACTTCGACGCGGAAATGCAGAACATCGGCAACACCGCCGAGTTGTCGGCGAGTGACATCGCTGCGCTCAAGCAGTCCATTTTCGACGCCAGCAAGCAGACTGGACGCTCGATCGGCGATATCCAGTCCGGCGTCGGGTTCCTGGTCGCGGCGGGCCTCGACGTCGGCCGCGCGCAGAAAAGCATCGTCGCGATCGGTCGCACCGCCACCGCCGAGTCGGCAAACATCGAGGATCTGTCGAAGGCCAGCTTCACGCTGATCGACAGCATGGGCATCCAGCCCAAGGCGCTGCCGGAAGCGCTCGATATCCTCACGCAGGCCGGCAAGGAAGGCAACGTCGAGCTGCGCGACATGGCCCAGCAACTGCCGGTGCTGGGCGCGCAGTTCCGCGCGTTCAAGATGACCGGCAGCGATGCCGTGGCCACCATGGGCGCGGCGCTGGAGATTGCGCGCAAGGGCGCGGCCGACCCGGCGGAAGCGGCCAACAACATGCGCAACTTCATGGCCAAGGTGCTGTCGCCGCAAACGCTGCAAAAGGCCAAGCAGAACTTCGGCATCGACCTGTACGCCATCATCCAGCACGCGCAGAAGACCGGCGGCAATCCGTTCGAGGCCAGCCTCAAGGCGATCATGGCCGCGACCGGCGGCGACGCCAAGGCGCTGGGCGAAATGTTCAGCGACATGCAGGTGCAAAACTTCCTGCGGCCGATGATGCAGAACTGGCAGGAATACCGGCGCATCAAGGCCAAGGCGCTGTCCGCGACCGGTGTGGTCGACGCCGACTTCGCCAAGATGCAGAAGCAGAACGCGCAGCAGATCGCGGAAATCGGCCAGACGTGGGATCGCTTCAAGAAAAACGTCGGCACCGCCCTCGGCGGCACGCTGCTGCCGGTGCTGGGTGCGTTCAAGCCGGTGCTCAACACGTTCGCGACGCTCGCCGGCAAGTTTCCGCACCTGACCGCCGCCCTGCTCGGTGCCGCCGCGGCCGCGCTCACGTTCAAGGCCGCGCTGATCGGCGGACGCTGGCTGATGACGTTTTTCCTGCCGGGCGTCAACACCGTCGGCGGCGCGGTGCGCGCGCTCATTCCGGGCTTCGGGCTGGCCAGCAAGGCCATCGGCGTGGTCACCGGGGCCATGCGCGGCCTTACCGTCGCGACGCTCGCCAACCCGATCGGGCTGGCCGTGGCGGGCATCGCTGCCGCCGCGTTTTTGGTCTACAAGTACTGGCAGCCGATCAAGGCATTCTTCGGCGGCGTGTGGCAGAGCATCAGCGAAGCGGCCGGCCCCACGCTCACCGCGATCGGCGCGGCGCTGCAGCCGTTGAAGCCGTTGTGGGATGGCATCGCCTCGGCCATCGGCGCGGTGTTCGGATGGATCGGCAAACTGTTCCAACCGTTCCAGGCCACGCAAGCGCAACTCGACGGCGCCACCAGCGCCGGGCAAACCTTCGGGCGCGTGCTGGTGGGTGCGTTCCGCCTCATCACCTGGCCGATTCGCACCAACATCAAGCTGATGATGGCGTTCGGCGAAAAGATCGGCGAGGTCGCCGGTTGGGTCGGTGGCCTATGGGACGGCCTGCAGGCCAAGGTCGGCGCCGTGGTGGATTGGATGGCCGCGAAGCTCGGCTGGTTCGTGCAGAAGTGGAACGCGATCAAGGGCACGCTCGGCGGTGTGTGGAACAAGATCGAGGATGCGGGCGCCAGCATCGGCAGCACCGTGGGTGGCGTATTCCGCGACGCGGGCGGGCCTGCGCCAGCAATGGCGGGCGGCTACCCGATGCCGGCCATGGCCGCGCGCGGCGGCTACACCGACAGTTCAACGCACACCACCACCATCCAAGTGCAGGCGGCGCCCGGCATGGACGAACGCGCGCTGGCCAAGCACGTGCGCCAGCAACTTGACGAACGCGATCGCCAGCAGGCCGCGCGCAAGCGTTCCGCATTGGGTGACATCGAATGATGCCCGGCGAGCTGCGCGTGGAATACCAGGACGCCAGCGGCCGCAACGCCGTGGCGCTCGCCACGGATCCGGAGCAGGCCGAGCGCTTGGCCGAGCGCCTGCAGGGTCGCGTGATGCGCGCGACACCTGCACCCGCGGCGGTGAAGCAGTACGTGCTGGAACGCCAGTTCGGTATCCGTCGCCGCAACGGCGGCTTTGTGTGAGCCTGCCGCCATGATGCTTTCGTTCGGACAATTCGTTTTCAGCCTCAACACGCTGGCCTACCAGCAACTGCAACGCGCCACCGCGTGGCGGCATGCGCAGAACGCGCGCGTCGGCGCACGTGCCGCTTCGCAGTTCGTCGGACCCGACGATGAAACCATCAACCTCGACGGCGTGCTGATGCCGGAAGTGGCCGGCCAGCGCGCCAGCCTCGACACCTTGCGCGACATGGGCGGGCAGGGCGCGGCCTGGCCGCTGGTCGACGGCAACGGCGTGGTGTACGGCGCGTTCGTGCTGCTGTCGGTGCACGAAACCGGCACCCTGTTCTTTGCCGATGGCACGCCGCGCCGCATCGAATTCGCGCTGGAACTGCGGCGCGTTGACGACAGCCGCGTGGCACAAAATCCGCGCGTCGGCAGCATCGGCGACGGCAGCAGCGCGGCCGGGTTTGCATGATGGCCGACGCCGCTTACCCGCAGCCGCGCTGGCGCGTGATGCTGGATGGAAAGGACATCAGCGGCAAGATCGCGCCGCGCCTGATGTCGCTTACCATCACCGCCGAGCGTGGGCAGGATGCCGATCAACTGGACCTCACCGTCAGCGACCACGACGGCCAGTTGGCGCTTCCCAAGCACGGTGTCACCATCGACGTGTCGCTGGGCTGGGATACCACCGGCCTGGTCAGCATGGGCACGTTCACCGTCGACGAGGTCGAGCACTCCGGCACGCCCGACAAGGTCGTGATCCGCGCGCGCAGCGCCAAGCTGGCCAGCAGCGTGCGGCAAAAGCGCACCGGCAGTTGGCAGGATGTCACCTTGGGCGACGTGATCGACGAGATCGCCGGCCGCAACGGCATCAAGCCGCACGTCGACGCTGCCACGCGCAGCAAACCGATCGCGCACCTCGACCAGACCAACGAGAGCGATCTCAACATCCTCTCGCGGCTCGGCAAGCTCTACGACACCGTCGCCACCATCAAGGTGGGCGAGATGCTGGTGTCACCGGTCGGCCAAGGCAAGAGCGCCAGCGGCAAGGCGCTGCCGAGCATCACCCTCACGCGACGCGACGGCGACCAGCACCGCTACCACAAGGCCGATCGGGACGCCTATACCGGCGTAAAGGCCGAATGGCACGATGTCGGCGCCGCCGAGGACAAGGGCGTCATCGCCGGCGACAAGACCACCGTGAAAACCCTGCGCACCAAGTACGCGAACGAAGACGACGCCACGCAGGCTGCGACGTCGGAATGGAACCGCGTGCAGCGTGGCACAGCCACGTTCGAACTGGCGATGGCGCGCGGCCGCGCGGATATCTACCCGGAGATGCACGCTGCCGTGCGCGGCTTCAAGCCGGAGATCGACGCCACCGCGTGGCTGGTGAAGCGCGTGGAACACGCGCTGGGCGATTCCGGGTTCACCACCCGCGTGGAGTGCGAAACCGTCAACGCGCCGCCGCCCTCGATCGACGCGGGCGACGGCGGCGACTGATCCCTATTGCTGCATCAGCACGCAGTCGCTCCCTGCGGGAGAGCCCATCACGCGCATCATCTTGTCGCAGCCAACCACGGCCAATTGGCCTTTGCTTAGGCGCGCGGCGTTGCTTGCCTGCGATGCCTTCAGCGTCATGTTCGCGGACATGAACTGGTTGGGCGTTTCGAGGCGCACCACCACGTTGTTCATGAAATCCTTGTCGATCGCGTCGACGCGGCCGCCCACCACCACGAA
>Ga0070658_10004102_pt1 | contig 11936 bp, 11 predicted proteins | sample KBSC13metaG_FD_64664 | JGI IMG/M metagenome (GOLD analysis project Ga0070658, IMG submission 64664) | Corn rhizosphere microbial communities from Kellogg Biological Station, Michigan, USA - KBS C1-3 metaG | ecosystem: Host-associated > Plants > Roots > Rhizosphere > Soil ... | reverse complement strand
AAGCGGTCATTCAGTGTCCGCTGCACCATCTTGTCCCGCTCGGCCGGCGTGGTGAAGGCACGCATCCGCATGTCGGCGATCCGCTCGATGTCATTTCGGCCAAGCCAGGTGGCGGTCAAGGGCATGGCGGGAGCGTAACGCGGAAGATCGGCGGGGTGTAGCGGGAGGGGTGGCTCGTTACTGGTTACTCGTTACTGGTTACTTGCCGCGGGTTCACGCGCCGATGGGCCTTCTACAGAGCGTTGGTAAAACTCCGGCCCGTCTCAGTCAGCACCGAGCGTCATGCGGCGCCAAGTAACCAGTAACCAGCAATCACTAACAACCGCTAGTAACCCTCCGCCCCCCGCCCTACCATTCCCCCATGGCACGCGTCGCAATTCTTGTCGAAAAGATGTACGAGGACCTCGAACTGCAGTACCCCAAGTACCGCCTGGCCGAGGCGGGGCATACGGTCGACCTGATCGGGCCGAAGGTGGGCGAGGCTTACCCGTCCAAGCACGGCTACCCGCAGAAGGCCACCCTCGCGGCGGCCGACGCCAAGGCGAAGGATTACCAGCTGATCGTCGTCCCCGGCGGGTTTTCGCCCGATCACATGCGGCGGGACGAGCACATCATGCGGCTCGCCCGCGAAGCCGCCGACCTCGGCCTGCCCATGGCCGCCATCTGCCACGGGCCGTGGCTGCTGTGCTCGACAAAGATTCTGAAAGGCCGGCGCTGCACCAGCTTCCACAGCATCGCCAGCGACGTCGTCAATGCCGGCGGGAAATGGGTCGACGAGGCGTGCGTGGTCGACGGCCCGGTGATCACCAGCCGCACGCCGGACGACCTACCGGCCTTCATGAAAGCGGTGCTGGCGGTCCTGGCGGGCGAAAAGCCGGCGGGCGAGGTCGGCAAGCCAGTCGCCCCGGCGTGGGTCGCCAAGAACCTGTGAATGCCGGGAAGCGGACAAGTTGAAGGGGCGGACAGGGCCAAAAATGCGCCCGTCGCTCCCCTCACCTTGTCAGCTTGACATTCCCTCGCCTTGCCCCTGCCGCCCTTCATCCTTCTCCCTATATTTTCCCCGCAAGTATTTATCGGAACGTCACTTGCGAACAAAAATCGGCTCCGATTCCCCCATCCACCTGTCTTTGGCCGACGTATTGTTAGTATAGAGTGAGCTAGGAGAGGGCCGCCCGAGACGGGTGGGGAAAGTAAACGAGGATCTGGATACGATGACCGGGACATTTGCGTTCTCATTCGACCGCGAGGTATTTCGCGGCACGTATGACAGTCGACAGGCCGCTCTGGCCGCTGCCACCGAAGAGTTGAAAAAGCGAGAAGACCTGCCGGCCGGCATTTTCATCGGCCAGTGGGCCGAGCCGAATCCGCAGACGGATCACCACGCCGAAAGCGTCGTCGCCAACATGCGCGACCGCTGGCGCATCGCCACCGGCGAGAGCACCTACCTGGAAAAGCCGACCGAACAGCAGCTGGCTGACCTCGATTACGACCTCGACCGCACCATCCGCGGCTGGCTGGCCAAGCACAAGCTGCTGCCCCGCCCGACGAAGGTGCGGGCGGTCAGCGAGCATCCGATCCCGAATGTGCATCACGTCGCACAGGCGGAATTGCACGAGACGTCGGTGATCGGCGAACCGTAGATCGTCAGAATGTTTGCCAGGTGACGATATTGACGACCTGGCGATGTTAGCGGCCTCGCTTGCGAGGCTTGTTCGGGAAAGGCCTCGCAAGCGAGGCCGCTAACGCCTTATCCATCCGGCCCACGCCTGCGGCGGATCGTCTCTTTTTCCTGAAACCACCCCCATTCTGCTCACGGAACGCTAAACTACCGCTCCACCCATGCGTCCCACGCGGAGCCTTCAATTCCGGCGCAGCCTGAACATTGCCGCCCTGGCCGTCGCGGTGGCGGTGTTTCCGCTGATCTGGATGGGCGGCTTGGTCACCACTCATGGCGCCGGCCTGAGCGTGCCGGATTGGCCCAACTCCTACGGCTACAACATGTTCCTCTTTCCCCCGAGCCAATGGCTCGGAGGGGTGTTCTTCGAGCACACGCACCGGTTGCTGGGGACGTTGGCCGGGTTTCTCGCGATCCTGCTGACGCTCGTCGCCTGGGGGCCGGCCCGGACCGATACGCGCCGCCGTGTGTTCGGCGGATTGACCATCGTATTCGGCGCCCTTTCCGCCCTCACAATTGTCGTTGCGATCCTGATCGCCGGGAGCGGCATTCAGTCGGAAGAACTGAAGAAAAACGTCCAGCACATCCCCGTCAGCTTCATTTCGCTGACCCTCATCTTCGCGATGGCCTACTTCTGCCGGCGGCGGGAAGAGCAGCGCTGGATCCGCTGGCTGACCGTGATCGAACTTTCGGCCATCTGCGTTCAGGGCCTGCTCGGCGGGTTGCGGGTCGACCTGATGAACCTCACCCTGGCGATGATCCACGGCTGCTTCGCGCAGGCCGTGTTCGCACTGACGGCCTTCACCGCACTGGCGACCTCGAAGTGGTGGAACGTCGACGTCTACGAATTCCGCCTCGGATCGGCCGGCCCGAAACCGCTGAAGGTCGGCCTGGGGTTAGCGATTCTTGCGACGCTGGTGATCTACGGCCAACTCATCGCCGGCGCGATCATGCGGCACAAGGGGGCCGGCCTGGCCATCCCCACCCTGCCGCTGGCGTTCGGTCACTGGCTGCCGCCGATGAATACCGCCGATCTGGACGCCGCCAATGCGGTTCGATCCTGGAAATACGAATTGACGCCGGTCACCCTCGGACAAATGTGGATGCATTTCGCTCACCGCGTCGGGGCGGTGTGCGTAACATTGGCGGTGCTGTCCGAGGCGATCTATGTGCTGATTTGCCTCCGCCGTGAGGGTGCGGCGACCTTGTCTGCGGTTATACTGCTGGTCCTGCTGCCGACGCAGGTGACGCTTGGAATCCTGACCGTCTGGCTGAAAAAGCCGGCCGACCTGACCTCGCTGCACGTGGCCGTCGGGGCGCTGACGCTGATTACGGCATCGACGTCGGCGGCGGTGCTGTGGCGGCTGCTGCAGCGGCGACGGGCAATGGACGTTGTGCCGGAAACCGAACCGGCGACACTGGCTGCGGCGTGAGGTCTTTGGTGGAAGTAATCTAATGAAGGCAATCAGTGAAACCGCCAGCCTGATCGATCTGTCCCTGGCCGAGTCGGCCCCGCCCCGCGCCAACGATCTGGTCGAAATCACCAAGATTCGCTTGAACGTGATGGTGCTGATCACCACCACGATCGGCTTCGTCGTCGCCTCGCCCCGCCCGGTCGATTTGTGGCAGCTGATGCTCACCCTGATCGGCACCGGCCTGTGTGCCTGCGGCGCGAGCGTGCTGAACCAGGCGTGGGAACACCCGTTCGACCGCAAGATGGGCCGCACCTTCGACCGGCCGGTCGCGGCAGGACGGATCAGCGCGACCGAAGCAGCAATCTTCGGCATCGTCCTTTCCGTTTGCGGCCTGGCGACGCTGGGCGTGACAGTCAACCTGCTCGCCTGCTCGCTGGCCCTGGCGACGATCCTGCTCTACGTCCTGATCTACACCCCGCTGAAGCGGGTGACGACGCTCAATACGCTGATCGGCGCCATCCCCGGCGCGATCCCCCCCATCATCGGCTGCGCCGCCGCGAGTGGCCGGCTCGACTGGGAATCGGCAGCGCTGTTCGCGATCCTCTTCTGCTGGCAGATGCCGCACTTCCTGGCGATCGCCATCCTGCTCCGCGACGACTACGCCCTCGGCGGGTTCAAGATGATGCCCGTGGTCGACAAGACTCTCACCCGCACCAGCGCCTGGATCGTGATGTTCGGCCTGCTGCTGATCATCGCCAGCCTGATGCCGGTCTACGTCCGTCCGACCGGGCTGTTCTACACCGTCAGCGCGATCGTGCTCGGCGTCGGCTTCCTGGCGACCGGCGTCCGCTGTGCCGCCGTCCAGACCCGCGCCGCCGCCCGCGTGACGTTTTTCGCCAGCCTGATCTACCTGCCGCTGGTGCTGGCGGCGCTGATGATCGATCGGCTGTCGTGAAGCAACTGTGTGCGGATCTTCCTCTGATCCCTCTCCCCGGGGAGAGGTTAGGTGAGGGGATGCCGCGTCGTGCTATGTCCGATTATTCGATGACCCCTGCCAAGTAAGTCTTTCCGCGACTGTGAGCTTCCCGCCCCGACATCCCCTCACCCAGCCTCTCCCCGGGGAGAGGGGAAAGAAGCTGCTCGCGTTATCGATGGTCTGCCTACTCGCCGGCTGCGACCCCTCCCGCCCCGAGGCGCCCCGCGTCCCCGTCTCCAGCCTCCACGGCACCGGCACCGTCCACGGCAAAATCCTCTTCGACGGCCCGCCGCCACCGGAGAAGCTTGTCCGCAACTCCCCCTGCTGCCCCGGCGCCCCGCCCGAGCAGCGGGACGAAACCGTCACCGTGAACGCCAACGGCACCCTCGCCAACTGCTTCGTCTACCTCGAAGGCGGCCCCAAAGCCGACGGCGCTGCCCTCGGTCCGGCAAAAATTGACCAGCTCTTCTGCCAATACGTCCCTCACGTCGTGGGCGTCGTCGTCAACCAGCCCTTAACGATCCATTCGAGCGATCCGACGATCCACAACGTCAATATCAAGCCCGCCGATGCCCCGGCGATGAACTTCTACATGCAAAGGGCAGGCGATCATTCGACCGCCACCTTCCACGAACCGCAGTTCGTCAAAAGCGTGTGCGACGTGCACCCGTGGATGAATGCCTGGATCGGCGTGTTCGATAACCCGTACTTCGCCGTCACAACCAGTAACGGCACGTTCGACATCAAAAACGTGCCGCCCGGCGATTACACGCTCGTCGCGTGGCACGAACGGTACGGCAAGCTCCGTCAGCCGATCACGATCAAGGACGGGTCGCCGGTGGAAACAAGTTTCAGTTACAAGCCGCCCAATTAGGAAAAGAGGATTTAGCCACAGAGAACACAAAGAACACAGAGAAGAAGAAAAGAGAGTTCTTGATCACACTCTCTGTGTGCTCTGTGATCTCTGTGGCTCATTTTTCTAAAGATGAACGCGATCACGCTCCACAACCTCTCCCACCGCTACGGCGACCGACAGGCCCTCAACGGCGTTTCCCTCGCCGTCGCCCCCGGCGAACTGTTCTGCCTGCTCGGCCCGAACGGCAGCGGCAAGAGCACGATGTTCAAAATCGTCTCCACTCTGCTTCCAGTGCAGAGCGGCGAGGCGAAAGTCTTCGACCTTGACCTGAAGACCCAGCCCGCGGAGATCCGCCACAAGATCGGCGTCGTCTTTCAGCACCCCGCCCTCGATAAGCAATTGACGGTGGCGGAAAACCTCCGCTTCCACGCCCGCCTCTTTGGCCTGAGCGCGACCGACGTCAAAGGGCGCATGGGCCCCCTGCTGGAACGCTTCGGCTTGGCGGATCGGGCGAACGAACTTGTCGAAAGTCTCTCGGGCGGCATGCGGCGAAAGGTTGAATTGGCCAAAGCCCTCCTGGCCGCCCCGCAACTGCTGATCCTCGACGAACCGAGCACCGGCCTCGACGTCGCCGCCCGCATCGAGCTATGGCGGCTGATCGGCGAGCTCCGCAGCGGCGGCGATCTCACCGTCGTCCTCACCACGCACCTGATGGACGAGGCCGACCGCTGCGACCGCCTGGCGATCCTCGACCGCGGCAAGCTGCTGGCCGTCGATACGCCGGCCGCCCTGAAAGATCGACTCGGCGGAGACGTCATCACCCTCACGACATCCGACGCCGCGGTGCTGCAAGGAAAGCTCAAGCAATCCCTCGGCCTCGACGCGCACCCGTTCGAGAATCGCCTCCGCATCGAGCGGCCCGAGGCGCACAAGCTGATCCCGCAACTGATCGAAGCCGCGCCGGGCCTCATCGACAGCGTGAGCGTCGGCCGGCCGACGCTGGATGACGTGTTTATTCAGATGACGGGAAGGGGTTTGGCTGCGGAGATGAGCGAAGACGTGAAAACGTGAAGAAGGGGACACCTCTTCACGTTTTCACGTCTTCACTCATCTCAGAAGGTTTCCCCTCACCCTAACCCTCTCCCATGAGTACATGGGAGAGGAAACCGAATCACTCCGCCGCGTAAGTTCCGACGATCTCGGTCTGGCTGATCACATGCCCGTCCATCGCCTGACGGACGGCCGATCGTTCCGCGCCGGGCGGCAGATCGAGCATCTTGTCCAGCGCGAACAGCTGGAAGTGGTAGTGATGCGGCTTATCGCCCGCCGGCGGGTGCATGCCGTAGTAGCCGATGCTGCCGTTGCTGTTGGTGCCCTGCAGCGCGTTGCCGAGATCGCCCAGTTTCAGCGACGCCGGCTGCGCTTCGGGGATGTACGACGTGCTCGGCGTCAGGTTGTACAGCACCCAGTGGATGAACGGCTTGGGGTCCCGCGAATCGGGATCTTCGACCAGCAGCACGAGCGACTTGGCGTTGGCCGGCACGTTCGCGATCGACAGATCGGGCGAGACTTTTTCGCCGTAATCGCTGTACTTGTGCGGAATCTTTCCGTCGGCCGCGAATGCGCTGGTTGCAACGGCCAGCCCGGCGGCGGCGTCGGCGGCCGGCGATTGCGGCTTCACTTCCGAACCTGAAAGCAGCTTCGCGTCAGCCGCGCGATTCGCGGGCCGCGGCGGCGGCGTCGGGGCGTGCGAGGCGATCGATTGGAATCGCTTCGAGCTGCCAACCATGCCGGCCTCGGGAATCGGCCCGTTGACGGGATAGCACCCGACGAGCGCGGCCGCGGCGAACAGACCCAGAGCAGAAAGTTTCGGATTCATGGATGCCTCTTATTTGCCGACGTAGCTCACGCGGTAAATCACGCCGTTGTTGTCATCGCCGCCGACCAGCAGCGAGCCGTCCTTCATCACCGCGAGCCCGAACGGCCGGGCGAATTGGGTGAAGCCGCCCTTGCCGTCGTCGATCAGGAAGCCTTTGACGAACGGCTTGATGCTGACGGGCTGGTTGTTCTCAAAATGGATGCGGACGACTTCATACCCGCTGGGCGGCAGACGGTTCCAGCTGCCGCGCATCGTGGCGAACGCGTCGCCGCTGTATTCGGCCGGGAAATTGCCGCCGCGGTAGAAGAGCATTTGCATCGGGGCGGCGTGGGCGGTGTACGTCAGCACGGGCGAGGTGACGAGCTTGGCGTATTCCTCGCGCGACAGATCGTTCGGCGGCTCGGGATGCAGGTTGATCTCGCCCTTGCCGTACACGATCGGCCAGCCGTAGTTCTTGCCCTTTTCGATCAGGTTCAGCTCTTCGGGCGCGTCGTCGTCGCCGAGCCAGTCGATGCCGTTGTCGAGGCCCCAGAGCGCGTTCGTCTGCGGGTGGAAGACGAAGCCGATCGTGTTGCGCAATCCGCGGGCGAAGATGCTGCGTTCGCTGCCGTCGGGCTTGATGCGCAGGATCGTGGCGGCCTCGGCGTTTTCTTCGTTGGCCGAGTTGGTGGTGCTGCCGACGCTCACGTACAGCATGCCGTCGGGGCCGTAGACGACCGTGCGGTTGTTGTGCTGGCCGGCGTCGGGGAGGTCGTCGATCAGGCGTTTCAGCGGGCCGAACGTGCCGTCCGGCTTGCGGTCGGCGACGAACAGTTCTTTGATCGTCACGAACCAGGCCTTGCTCCCATCCGGCGACAGGCACATCCCGTGCAACTGCGGCCGGCGGGCGACCGTGACGTAGCCGTCGGGCGTGCCGTCGTTGTTGTCGTCCTTCAGTAAGACGCAGTCGCCCTCGTCGCGGCGAGTGACATAGACGGCTCCGTCCTCGGCGACCGTGATCACGCGCGGGTGCTTCAGGCCCTCGTAATACTTCGTCACGCGGAACCCCGCCGGCACCTTGAGCTGGGCCAGGTTGGCATCGCTGGCCGGCACGAGCTTCGGCTGAACGATGTGGCCGGTGATCGTCTTGTTGTCGGTCGTCTGCTGGGCGAAAGCCGCGGACGAAATCAAAGTCACGGCGGCGCACGCGAGTCGCATCATCCTGTGCATGGCGGCATGGTAGTGCGGAGAAACAGCAAGGGCGAATCTGGTTCCCTCTCCCGTGTACTCACGGGGGATGGTTAGGGAGGGGGTCTTCTTTTGCTAGAGATTCACCGCGATCGAAAGCCCCCTCCCTAACCCTCCCCCGGAGTACCGGGAGAGGGAACAAATTGCTCCGTCGCGCGCGCCCGCCTACATTTGGATAACACATCGAAGGAAGACCATGATTGACTCTCTCGAATCCCGCCGCCTGTTCGCGGCCGGCGTCACGATTACCTACCAGGCCGGTGGCGTGATGCGGATCGACGGCACCAGTGGCGCCGACAAGATCGAATTCGCCCGCTACGGCAAAACGCAGGCCGTTGTTTACGTCGACGATGTGCTGACGACCCGCATCAATCTCGGCAAGACGGTTAAAAGCGTCACCTTCTCCGGCGGCGACGGGAACGACATTTTCATCATGGGCCGCGTTCCCCTGCCGTGCACCGTCGACGGCGGCGACGGGAATGACGCCATCAGCGCCAATGCCTACGACTCGTTCAACGACCGCCTGTACGGCAACAGCGGCAACGACTACCTCTACGGCGGCCCGGGCAAAGACTTTATCGACGGCGGCGGCGGCGACGACGGCATGATCGGCGGCGGCGGGAACGACTACATCAAGATCCTCTCCGACAGCGCCGGCGACGACACCGTCAACGGCGGAACCGGGTACGACACCATCGACTGCACCAATTACAACCGCGGCGTCCACCTCCGCATCGGCGACAAGTCGCCGCCCGTGCTGACGGTCGACGATTTCGTCCGCGATGACGTCGAAAAAGTCCTCGGCACCGGCTACGACGACAACATCGCCAACGTCAGCGGGAAGCCCATCACCGTCAACCTCGGGTTCGGCAACGACATCTACACCGGCGGCAAAGCGCCCGAGACGATCTTCGGCGGCGCGGGCAACGATGAAATCGCCACCTACGGCGGCAATGACGTGATCAACGACACCCTCGGCACCAACATCATCAACGGCGGCGATGGCGTCGATACGTTCAAAGGGAAGTCGACCGACGCGCTGACGGACATCGAGGTTAAGAACTTCACCGACGTCGCAGTGGTGGTCACCGGCTCGTAGTGCGGGATGAAATCCCGCCGTCTTCGTTGCATCACGCGCGAGGTGGCGGGATTTTCATCTCGCCCTACGTCGTTTGTGTCATGGGTTGCTCGGGAGCCATTTGCGGCCGGGTCATGCGCCACGCGAGCAGGATCAGTCCGACGAGCACGATCACCGCGCTGAGCAGTTGTCCCATCGTCAACCAGCCCCAGGCGATGTAGCCGAGCTGCACGTCGGGCTCGCGGGTGAATTCGACGACGAAGCGGAAGATGCCGTAGACGACCAGGAACATCGCCGCCGTCGATCCGCTGTAGCGCCGGCCGATGAAGCGGTGCCAGAGGTAGAGCGACAGGAACAACGCCGGGCCTTCGAGGGCGGCCTCGTACAGCTGCGACGGATGGCGGGCCAGGCCGGTGGCGGCGTCTTCGGGGAAGATCACGCCCCACGGCACCGTCGTCGGACGCCCCACCAGCTCGGCGTTGATGAAGTTGGCGATCCGGCCGAAGAAGAGGCCGATCGGCGTCAATCGCGCTGCGACATCCGCCACAGGCCAGAGCGGGATTTTCTTTACGCGCGTCCAGATGACCAGCGCGAGCGTGACGCCGATCAATCCGCCGTGGAAGCTCATCCCGCCGTGCCAGATGGCGAACGGCTCCCACCACGGCTCGACCACGCCGGCTTCGGCCCGGTGGTAGAACAGCCACCACCCGGCGCGACCCCCGCCGACGACGCCGAGGGCGAGCCAGCCGATCAGGTCCGATAGGTCTTCCCGCGTCATCGGCAGCGTGCCGGCCTTCACCATGCGCACCAGGATCTGGTAGCAGATCGCCAGCCCCGCCACGTAGGCCAGCCCGTACCAGCGAATGGCGATCGGGCCGAGTTGGACGATGACGGGGTTGAGGTGCGGGTACTGAATGAATGCGAGCATTGGGTTCTAACTTAGACGATCCGGGCGGGAATTCTTACCGTCGAACTTCGCGATGGTGCCGAAGCGGTGATTCTCGGACGTCGCGGCGTACTGCTGGAAGCTGACGGACGAGTGCCAGATCCTGTCGCATAAGTCGTCGCGGCTTCTTATCCCTCCCCCTTTGGGGGAAGTTAGGTGGGGGCGGAGAGCGGAGGTTTGCACGGAAGCCCAATGCAACGTAACGCTCCCCGCCCCACCCGGCCTCACCCGGAGAGGCAGGAGTGAAGATCTGCACTACACGCGCACCGACGGTCGATGCCCTCACCTAACCTCTCCCACAGGGAGAGGCTACGGCCTCGCCGCTGCGCGGCATCGAGGGAGGGCTAGCGGCGCCGCGCGGCGTCGCGCTTGCGCTGGTGTTCGCTGGCCCGGGCGAGCGCGCGTTTCTCGGCCCCCGTCAGGCTGTTCATGCCGCTCTCGCCCACCTTGGCCAGGATGCGGTCGATCTCGCGTTGTTCGTTGATCTCGTCGCGCTGCGCCTTTTCCGCACGCCGCCGCGCCCACCACGACTGCTTCTTCTTCCGCTCGACGTTGGGCACCTTCGGGATGGCGTAGCTGACCGCATCCATCCCCTCGGCCCCTTCGCGCAGCAACTGCTGGCGCATCGTGAAGCACGCATAGAAGCCGAACCCGGCCAAGAGCGCCAAGCCGAGATCGAGCGCCGACAGTGCGAACGCCGCGCCCGCGACGCAAGCGAACATACCGATCTCGCACGTGAGCTTCATCGACTGGTAGAAGCCCAGCTTCGGCCACAGCGCCGCCTGCAGCATCTGCCCGCCGTCGAGCGGATAGATCGGCAGCAGGTTAAACATGAGCAGCGAGTAGCTCATCATGTAGAGCCAGTAGAAATAGCGCAGCGCAATCTCGGTGCCGTCGGAATAGCCGAAAAGGGGAATCGGGTGATACGTGAACGGGTTCGGCGGCAGGTGGCCGGTGTGCATCAATAACGGGATGCCGGTGAGGATGCAGATAATCACGTTCACCGCGGGCCCGCCGGCGCTGGTGATGAAGCTCGGCATCGGCCGACTCGGCGGCTGGCACAGGGCCAATCCGCCCAGCGGGTGCATGACGATTTCTTCCGCCGTTCCGCCCACCCAGCGGCAGGCGAAGCAGTGGCCGAACTCGTGCAGCAGCACGATCACGAACAGCGCGACCATGCTGGCCAGCTTGTCCGGCACGCCGAAGCCCGGGCCGATGCCCAGCGTCAGGCCGAGGATGATCGTCACCAGCAGCAGCGCGTGCATCTGCACGTGAATGCCGAACACGGTGAACAGCGGCACCGACCCGGTCAGCAGCCACCACAACGGCCCGCCACCCCCGCGATAGTTGCGGCTGTAATCTCGGTCTTGCCAACCCATTTATTTCTTCTCCCCGGATTTTTCCCCAAACTTCTCGTAGTACAGCAACGTGGCGATCGTCTTGCCGTCGGTGATCTGCCCGTGCTGCACGGCGTCCATCGCTTCATCAAACGTCAGCGGGTGCGGCTGAATGTGCTCGCCGACATCCGGCGTGCCCTGCTCGGGTGTCAGCTTGGTGGCGACGAAGGCGTGCAGCTTTTCGGTCAGAATACCGGGCGAGCTGTAGAAGCTGGCCAGCCACGTCAGCTTGCCGGCGGCGAAGTTGGTTTCTTCTACGAGCTCGCGACCGGCGCAGTTCATGGGCGATTCGCCCGGCTCGAGCGTGCCGGCGGGCAATTCGATGAGGTACTCCCCCACCGTCGCCCGATAGTTCCGAATTAACAGGATCCGGCCATCGGGCAGGATCGGCAGGATGACCACGGCCCCCGGGTGCACCACCACCTCGCGCGTGTGCTTGCGGCCGTCCTCTTCCCGCACGTGGTGCAGTTCGAGGCGGACCTTCTTG
>Ga0070658_10004099_pt1 | contig 11940 bp, 9 predicted proteins | sample KBSC13metaG_FD_64664 | JGI IMG/M metagenome (GOLD analysis project Ga0070658, IMG submission 64664) | Corn rhizosphere microbial communities from Kellogg Biological Station, Michigan, USA - KBS C1-3 metaG | ecosystem: Host-associated > Plants > Roots > Rhizosphere > Soil ... | reverse complement strand
CGAGAGTGACGGTGTCGCCGACGCGGCAATCGCCGACTGTCTTGATACTCGCGATCATATAGCCGACTTCGCCGGCCTTCAGCACGTCGGTGGTCTTCATACGCGGCGAGAAGACGCCGACGCCGGTGACGTCGAATACCTTATTTACAGACATTGTCCGGATCTGAGTGCCGGAACGAATCTCGCCGTCGACCACGCGGATGTAGGCTACAACCCCGAGGTAGGCGTCGAAGTGGCTGTCATAGATCAATGCGCGAAGCGGCTTGTTCGGATCGCCACTGGGCGGAGGAACATTCCGGACGATGGCCTCGAGGATCTCCTTCGTCCCGATGCCTTCCTTGGCGGACGCGCGAATGGCGTCCGTGGCGTCGATGGCCAGCAGTTCCTCGATCTCCTCGGCGACCCGATCGGGGTCTGCCGCCGGGAGGTCGATCTTGTTGATGACCGGCACGAGTTCCAGGTTGCTGCTCATTGCCAGGTTGACGTTGGCGAGCGTCTGCGCCTCGACACCCTGCGCGGCGTCGACGACGAGAATCGCGCCCTCGCAAGCAGCCAGGCTGCGCGAGACTTCGTACGAGAAGTCGACGTGGCCGGGGGTGTCGATGAGGTTCAGCTCATACTCGATACCGTCATCGGCTGTGTACTTCAGCCGCACCGACGCCATCTTGATGGTGATGCCGCGCTCGCGTTCGATGTCCATCGAGTCAAGGAGCTGCTCTTGCATGTGCCGGCGCTGAACGGTGCCGGTGAACTCAAGGATGCGGTCGGCGAGTGTCGACTTGCCGTGGTCGATGTGCGCGATGATACAAAAATTGCGAATATACTTCTGGTGGTCTTGATCTTCCATATTTGCGGTCGACGCACCGGGGTTCGCCCGGCTGCTAAAAAGCCCCTTCGCCCAAACTGTCCTCTATTGTACCACCTACACGATGGGGGGTGTTGCGCTTGGGACGCGAGTAACGCTGCCGAATAGTCCAGAATATGGCTCGAATGTGATTTGACAAAGAGCGGCCGACGAAAGGAGGCGTCGCCGACATCGACGGGGCGTTATGCCGGTGCCCAACCAGTGAGTGGGGCAAGCTAGCGCTTACAAATCAACAAAAGCCAGCTCCCGCAGTAACTCGCGCTGGGCTGGCTGAATCGCTTATGGGAACCAGCGCTACGCCGTAAGGGGGCTGCGACGGCGAAGTACGAGAAGTCCGGCCCCGATCGCAATGGCGAATAGAACAACTGTAGACGCCTCAGGAACCGCGCGAATATCAATATTCGTGAGTACACCGTCCACGCTGGCCGTGGTACTGCCGAGATCGTCGAAGGTTATAGTCGAAGTATCGCTGTCCGCGACGAAATTAAACGAGTATGCCGAGAAAGCCGCACCACCCGTTCCATTTCCATTCGCCGTTGCCGTTTTAAGCCCGAGCAAGGGCGATGTTCCCGACACCACCGCGTTGAGAACCTGTGGTGTGGATGCTCCATACGCTCCGTAGTCGAAGGAGACGGTGTATGATTGACCCGCCTTAGTCTTAAATGATTGTGACAGAAAATCAAGCGGCAACTGATCACCGCCATTAAAGATTGCCGCCGATTGCCCGTTGGATTCAGCACCCGAGAATACTACGTTCCCGAACACGGACCAATCGGCAGCGGTATCGTAGACGGTGTAACCGTTGAATGAACCGACGGGGCCGCTAACATCGGAAAAATCGCTGTTCTGAATCAAATTGCTGGTGGCGTGTGTGGGGGAACTAAGTCCGGGCAATGCGAGGGCGATAAAGCTGAGTGCTGCCGTAACTCTACGGAATGCAGTCATATTAGATGGCTCCTTTTTCGTACATGCGTGACCCGGCAATACGTCGACGAGTCTGCCGCAAATACGTTATATGACGATCTGCAAGAGTTTAAACCCGCCCTGGTCTGAAACTTCGCGGCAATTTACATCCGAACTTTCGAGCCTTAGGGGCAGGAGAATTCGCGCGATTTACCGTACAACGACTCCCAGCAATAGTAACTGGGGGACGACGCTTGAGCAAGTTGCGTGCGATTGTGGTTGGAGCCGGCGGTATGGGCCGTGCATGGGGACGGAATATCGTAGATAACGGCGACGTAGAGATCGCGGGGTGGGTGGACATCAACGCCGCCGCAGCAGAAAGTGCGGCCGCGCAACTGGGACTGGACGAGATCGTAGTTACCGACGATCTACGGAAAGCCCTTGCCGATGCGCGTCCGGACTTCGTGGTCGACGTTACCGTGCCGGCGGCGCATCGGGACGTGACGGTGACGTCGCTAGAGGCCGGCATTCCGGTGCTTGGCGAGAAGCCGATGGCCGAGTCGATGGACGATGCGCGCGCGATGGTGGCGGCGTCGGAGAAGTCGGGCAAGCTGTACATGGTGAGCCAGAGCCGTCGATATGACAGCCGACTGCACGCGTATCGCAAACTGATCACGGAACAGCTTGGCGGGCCGATCGGTATGCTCAAATCCGACTTCTATATCGGCGCCCATTTCGGCGGTTTTCGCGCGGAGATGCCGAGCCCGCTAATTGTCGACATGGCCATCCACACCTTCGACGCCGCCCGCTACCTCAGCGGAACTGACCCCGTGGCCGTCTACTGCGAAGAATCCAATCCCGACTGGAGCTGGTATCAAGGGAGCGCATCCGCCACCGCGATCTTTGAGATGGCCGGCGGGCTCCGCTACACCTACTGCGGCAGTTGGTGCGCTGACGGTAAGCCGACGTCGTGGGAGGCTGAGTGGCTGGCGTTTGGCCCGCGTGGCAGTGCCGCCTGGGACGGGGCAGGGGCTCCGTCGGCGGATGTCGTGGCGGAGAGCGAGGGTTTCATTCGCAAGGCCACCAATATCGAGGGTGAGGTCGATCCGAACTTCGCCGGTGGTATCGCCGGCTCGCTGCGCGATTTCGTCAACGCACTGAAGACGGGGGCGACGCCGATGGGCGAATGTCACGACAACATCAAGAGCCTTGCCATGGTGATGGCGGCCGTCAAGTCGTCGAGGACGGGACAGCGGGTCTTGATAAACGAGATTTGACGAACCCTCACCCCCTTCCCCCTCTCCCGTCAGAACAGGAGAGGGGCTTGTGAGAAGATCTGGGCGTTCGTTTACCAATCAGTCATGCTGTACATGTAGGAGGAACTATGATGCAAGATCTACGTGAGATGCCGGTGCAGTGGTTTGAGCGGGTTTGGAACCAACAGGACGAGAGCGCGATTGACGAGCTGTTGGCGAAAGATACGGTGGGGCATGGGCTCGGTCCGGTCATCCATGGGCCGGAGGATTTCAAGGTTTTCTATCGGCGCTTTCTTGCTGCGTTTCCGGATCTCAAGGTTAAGACGGAGCAGGTGATCGTCGAGGGCGACTGGACTGTGGCTAGAATTGTCGCGACCGGGACGCATACCGGACATTTCGACACCATTGCTCCGTCGAATAAGTCGATCCATGTTGACGCAATCATTATGACGCAGTGGCGTGACGGTCAGATCGTCCACTCACATAACTCGGTCGACATGCTGACCTTGCTCCAACAGATCGGCGCGGTCTAGTGAGGCCGGCCTCATCGACGGCGGGGCGTTAGGAGTGACGGACGCTGAGGCGGTCGACTGTCGCGGCGTGGTGGCGGTTGTACTGGGCCGCTGCCGCCGGCGATGCGTTGGCGCAGGATTTCGAAGGCGATGACTGCGGTGGCGGCCGCCGTGCCGAGGGAATTTGTCGACGCCGCGCCGTAGGGTATCTGGAGCGTGACGTCGGCCTGGTCCTTGAACGAGCGGGTGACTCCGCGCTTTTCGCCGCCGATGAGGAGGAAGAGTGGCTTGGTCAAGTTGGCGTCGTAGAGGCTTACGGAGCCGGGGCCCTCGTCGGCACAGGCGATGACGAAGCCCTTTTGCTTGAAGGCTTCCGCAGCGACTTCGGCTGTTTCGGCGATGGCCGTGGGTATGAGTTCGGTGGCGCCAGCCGATGCTCTTGCGATCAGGCCTGCGGCTGTGAACCAGTTTCGCGGGCGGACGACGAGGCCGCTTGCGCCGGCGGCGTAGGCGGACCGGACGGCGGAACCGAAGTTGTAGGGGTCCTCGACACCGTCTATCATGATGAACCACGGACTTCCAGCGTTCGCGTTGGCCGAAGGCTCCGGCCCCCTAGCCCCCAATCCTGGGGGGACAGGACCGAGAGGCTGATTGGCAAGTTCGTCGAGTGTTAGGAACTGACGCGGTCCGGCGACGGCGATGACGCCCCCGTGGCTGCTGCCGGAGGCGAGGGCATCGATGGCCTCGACGTCGACGCGGCGGATGTCGATCTTGCGGCCTTTGGCAAGGCGGTCGATTCGGGCGAGGGCGCGGTCGTCGTCTTTACCGGTCTTTATGAGTATTTCTTTGATTTCGCGGCTGCCGGCGCGGAGTGCGGCCTCGACGGAGATGGCTCCTTCGAGGACGGCGGTTTCTTCTTGCGGTACGGGGTCCATGCTGCCTATCTTACCTCGCCGCGATCACTATCCTGGAGGTCATTTTATCCATGCGGCGATCCTTTTACATATTTCCCGCGGTGGCGTTGACGCTGGCGACGTACGGCTCGGTGTCTTGCGCACCGCGGAATGCGGCGGATACGAAATCGTGGAACCCGGCGACGTCGACGACCGGCGCGGACAGCGGCGTGCTGTTCACGAATGAGAAGCCATCCCACCACTATTACGACCCGGCCAAGCTGCCGGCGCCGTTCTCGACGGAGTCGGTTAACAACGGTCCTTGGGTGAGGCCGCGTCCTGATGGCGCCAAACTGCACGTGCCGCCGGGCTTCGCCATCAGCGAGTTTGCCGCCAACCTGCCCGGTCCGCGGAAGATGGCACTGGCGCCGAACGGGGACATTTTCGTCGCGGAGAGCGGCAAGGATCGGGTCGTGGTGCTGCGCGACACGAAGCATACAGGGAAGGCGGATGTCGTCGAGGACTTCGCCGTCGACCTCGACAAGCCGTACGGTCTGGCGTTCTACCCGCCGAAAGATCCTCAGTATCTGTATGTCGGCAACACAAGCTCCATCGTCCGCTTCCCTTATCACAGCGGCGATCTGCACGCAACTGGTCAGGCCGAGAAACTGGCGGATCTGCCGGGCAATGGATACCATGGCCACTGGACGCGCAACCTGCTCTTTTCGAAGGATGGTAAGAAGCTCTATGTCTCGGTTGGGTCACAGGGCAATGTCGAGACGAACGAGGATCCGCATCGCGCGGCGATTCTGGTCTGCAACCCGGACGCGTCGGATATGCAGATCTTCGCAAGCGGACTGCGCAATCCGATCGGCACGGCGTGGAACCCGGTGACAGGCGCACTGTGGACATCCGTCAACGAGCGCGACGGCATGGGCGACGGATTGCCGAACGATTATACGACGTCGGTGAAACCCGGAGGCTTCTACGGTTGGCCGCTGTATTATCTCGGGCCGAATCACGATTCGCGGATGCCGGAAGACCCGGTGCTGAAGTCGAAGGTGATCGTCCCGGACGTCCTGCTTGAACCTCATGCAGCGGCGTTGTCCATCACGTTCTATCAGGCGAAGATGTTCCCGAAGGAGTACAAAAACGACGCCTTCGTATCGACGCACGGATCTTGGAACCGAAAGATCCGATCCGGGTATGCCGTCTTCCGCGTGAAGATGAAGCCGGACGGAACGCCGGTAGGTGGCTTCGACGATTTCGTTTGGGGCTGGGCCTTGTCTGACGGGAGCGTGTGGGGTCGACCGGTCGACACGGAGGTCGCCGCGGACGGCTCGCTGTTGATCAGCGACGACGGCGCCGGCAAGATCTGGCGAGTGACTTATGCGGCCAAGAAATGAGGTCGGGATGAAGAACTGGCCCCCTAACCCCCAATCCTGGGGGAACCGGACCGACAGGTCGAAATCGGTGCGTGAGATTCTGTCGAGCATCGTTGCCTGTATTGCGTTGGTATCCCCCGCAGTGGCGGCGTCGACATGGTTCCCATTCGTGATTCCGTGGGACGACGCGACGCCGAAGACGGCGACGGATGTGTCGTTTTTGAACCGTGCCGTCGAACCGGTTGTCGCCAAAGACGGGCACTTTTTCGGCAAGACCACGGGCAAGCGAATCCGATTCGTGGCGGTGAACTTCGCGGCGAAGGCCAATTTTTCCAGTCATGCGGATGCGGAGAAGGTCGCGGCGAGGCTGGCGAAGTACGGCGTGAACCTGGTGCGCATGCATCATATGGATAACCAGTGGGACACTGCCGGGTCGATTTGGGACGGGAAGTTTCCGGGGCACACGCATATCGACCCTGACCAGCGCGACAAGATGGATTACCTTGTCTCGCAACTTGAAAAACACGGCATCTACGTCGACATCAACCTCCACGTCTCAAGACAGTTCAGTCAGGCCGATGGTTTTCCGGCTGCTGTCGACCAGATCCCGTTCTCGTTTGACAAGCGGGTCGACCAGTTCGACACCAAGATGATCGAGTTGCAAAAGGACTATGCGAAGGGGTTGCTGACCCACGTCAACCCATATACGCACAAGCCGTACACCACCGACCCGGGCGTCGCCATGGTCGAGATCAACAACGAGAACTCGCTCGAGGGTGACACGTGGACAACGATCGGCGGCGGCCTCGACAACCTTCCATCTCCGTTCAACACCGAACTCGACGGTTTGTGGAACGACTGGCTGAAGAAGACCTATGCGAACGACGACGCGATGAAGGCGGCGTGGACAAAAGGTGTTACGCCGGAAGGGCCGAGCCTGGTGGGGCCGGGCTCGCAGTGGCGGTTGGAAGTTCAGGGCGGTAAGGCCGAAATCTCCGGCTCGCCCAGCAGCGGCGATGGTACAGCACCGGATCAGGTGGTGAATGTCGCGGAGGTCGACGGGACCACGTGGCACATTCAGGCGACGATCTCCGATTTGACGGTGAAGAATGGTGACACTTACACCGTGAAGTTTCGGGCGAAGGCGGATGCGCCGAGAAGTGTCGACGTCAACTTGCAGCTTTCGAAGCCCGATTGGAAGATCCTCGGACTCCAGGTGACGCCGGCTTTGACCACGGATTGGAAGACCTATCAGTACAGCTTCACCATCCACGACGCCGAACCGAAGTCCGCGAAGCTGGATTTTGTGGTGGGCAATCACGCCGGCAAGATCTGGATCTCAGATCTTTCGCTATCGCCGGGAATGCCAAATGCCGGCATGCCCGTCGGCGAGAGCATCGCGGAGTCGAATATGTCGATACCGGCGACCGGCGGATCGGCATCAGGAGAGTGGCGCGACTGGGTGATGTTCCTTGGCGACACGGAGAAAGCCTACGCCGATGGGATGCGGGCGTACGTCAAAGGGACGCTTGGCGTGCGGGCGAATGTCATTGAGTCGCAGTTGGGTTTTGGCGGGATGACTTCGGTGCGTCGAGAGATGTCGATGGACTATGCCGATAGTCACGCGTACTGGCAGCACCCGAACTTCCCGCACAAGGCTTGGGATTCGAACGATTGGAACATCCCGAACACGAGCATGGTGTCAGATCTAGCGAAGGGTAGGGGCGGCACGCTACGGGAGCTTGCTGAGTATCGGATTGCGGGCAAGCCGTACGCCGTCAGCGAGTACAACCACCCAGCGCCAAACGATTTCCAGAGCGAGACGGTGCCGATCATTTTTAGTTTTGCGGCCGCGCAGGATTGGGACGCGGTGTTCCTTTTCGACTATGGCGACTATGGCAGCGGCGTCGATAACGATAAGATCAACGGCTACTTCAGCGTCGACTCGAATCCGGCCAAGATCGCATTCCTGCCGGCGGCCGCGATGTTGTTCCGTGCGGGACTGCTCGATCCGTTGCCGTCCGTAGCGCTCAGTACGGTACCGGTGGGTGGCCAGGTCCGCGATTCGTTCCTGGTGACATCTGACGTGTGGTCGGAGCCGCCGTCGATCCTGGAATCGCGGGTCATGATCGAGCCGTCGACATCGGGCGTCGCACCGGAGCGCAGCGACGATATGAAATACGTTCCGAACGCAACCTCCCTTATGGCATTGGTACTGGGTGACTCCCCCGTGTATACGGCTACGGGGCCGAGAGGTCAAGCTGTCGCCGGTTTCCTCGGAGGAAACTCGTTGACACTGGGGCCGGCGACGTATTCCCTCGGCAAGTTCGGCAATAACTTTGCCTCGATCATGCTGACGCCGATGGACACCATGCCGTTGTCGAAATCCAAGCACCTCCTGCTCACGGTGGTTGGCAAAGTCGAGAACCAGGACATGGGTTGGAATGCGGATCGGACGTCGGTTGGCGTTAACTGGGGGCATGGTCCCGCGCAGGCGGAGGTGGTTCCTGGCACTGTCACGCTCAAGGTCGACGGTAAGCGGGTTGTGCGCGCGTTGACGTCGACGGGAACTGTTGAGCGAGTTTTGTCGTCTACTTACAATAATGGCAAATTGACCTTTCGCATTGGCGACGCAAACACGCTCTGGTATTCCATCTCCGCACAGTAACACGTGCCGGGCAGAACCCTCACCCCGGCTTCGCCACCCCTCTCCCATCGGAATGGGCGAGGGGCTTGTGGAGAGAGTCGACGCGAGAAAAACTGCCGGGCATTATGAGGCCTGCCCATCCAGAGCTATGGGCAAGCCACCCGACTAGCTGAAACCCATGACCCAAAATGTAGTCACGCCGTCCGCTGAGGATCTCAAGCGCGTCGTCGACCAGATCGGCGACGCGCTCAAAATCGCGCGGGACCACTTCGGCGAACAGGCTTTTACTCACTCAGACCGCGACCTGGAGATTATCCAGCGTATCCTCGACAACCGCATCCTGGAAGAGAACCAAACGTACGAACTGCAGTGCCTGGGCCTCGTCTTCGGCGATGTACTCGCGCGTCGGGCCGGTCTTCACTGGGCGACGGTCGAGGATGCCTATGGACGTGACCCGGCGCTGCAGTTTGCGGACACGTCGCTCATTCTCTTCCCTTTGACCATGATCTCGAAGCGAGTCGAGGACGGTCAGCGCGTCGACGTGTTCGATCTGTTGGCGAAGTTGGAGAAGGAGGTGGCGTCGTTGAAGGATGAGGTCACCAAGAATGGGGCCGGGTCGGGCAAGCTGTGGTGGAAGTTTTGGTAGAAGATGATCCAACGTCGAGATTGGGAGTTGGAAGCATGGCTCGTCACGCGCATGCTCGGGCGCAAGTTCGCCGGTATCTGACTAGACGAAGAAGCTAACAACGTAGGGCCGTTAGTTATAAGTCTTGTAACTTACTTGTATTCAGTTTGACACACTGTAAATCTTTAATGTTGACGATTTCCGGGTAAGACCATACTAATACGACGAAGTTCGTGGCATGATTGCACGGTTCGCCGAAGCTCACTCCAATTCGGGCGTGAGCGAAAGGAGAACTAACATTATGCCGCTTGAGGATTTCTCTCAGGATATCGTCAACACAGTCCGCGAACCGTTGCTGATGTTGGACACGACGTTGCGCGTTCATTCCGCCAACAGCGCCTTCTACCAAACCTTCCATGTCACCCGCGAGGAGACGGAAAAGCGCCTCATCTACGAGCTGGGAAACGGGCAATGGGATATCCCAGCGCTGCGGACACTGCTCGAGGACGTCGTCCCCAAGAGCTCAGTCTTTAATGACTTCGAGCTTGTCCACACGTTCCCCGTTATTGGCCGCCGGGTCATGCTCCTCAATGCGCGCAAGCTGAAGGCGGGCAACCACGGCGAGCTGCTTGTCCTTGCGATGGAGGACGTCACCGAACGCCGTCGATCAGAAGCGGACATGCTGGCGGTGGAGACGTATGCTCAGAACATCGTCGACACCGTTCGAGAGCCACTGCTCATTCTCGACACGTCGCTTCGAGTCCGATCCGCTAATCGCGCTTTCTATCAAACCTTTCAAGTCTCCAACACGGAAACTGAATATCACCTCATCTATGAGCTTGGTAACGGCCAGTGGGACATTCCCGACCTCCGCAGGCTCCTCGAAGACGTCGTGCCTAAGAGCACGGTATTTAACGACTTTGAGCTCGTCCATACTTTTCCGGTCATCGGGCGTCGTGTTATGTTGCTCAATGCCCGCAGGCTTCAGGCGGGCAACCATGGGGAGCTACTGGTGCTCGCCATGGAAGATGTCACTGAGCGCCGGCGCGCCGAAGAGGAAGTGGCGAAGGCAGCCGCGGACTTGAAGGCCATTGAGACGTTCTCCGAAAACATTGTTGACACCGTCCGGGAGCCTTTGCTGATGCTCGACACCACGCTTCGAGTCCACTCGGCAAACCGCGCATTTTATCAGACGTTCCATGTGACGCACGAAGAGACCGAAGATCAGTTGATCTATGAGCTAGGTAATGGCCAATGGGACATTCCCGCCCTCCGGACGCTGCTGGAAGATATTGTGCCGAAGAACTCGGTGTTCAGCGATTTCGAGCTTGTTCACACATTCCCCGTCATTGGTCGTCGCGTCATGCTCCTTAACGCCCGGAAGCTGAAAGCCGGCAACCATGGCGAACTCCTGGTCCTCGCGATGGAGGACGTCACCGTTCGCCGGCATGCGGAGGAAGAGGTCGCCAGAGCCAAGGAAACGGCTGAAGAAGCCAACCGAACGAAGAGTATGTTTCTGGCCAACATGAGTCACGAACTGCGGACGCCGCTTAACGCCATCCTCGGTTACTCTGAAATGCTTCAGGAGGAAGCCGAGCTCCATGAGATCGAGAATTTTGTCCCGGATCTGCAAAGGATCCACAGTGCCGGAAAGCATCTACTGTCACTCATCAACGACATTCTCGACATCTCGAAGATCGAGGCTGGTAAGATGGAAATCTATCTTGAGACATTCGATGTCGGCAGTTTGATCAACGATGTTGTAGGGACCATTCGGCCGCTTGTCGAGGCGAACGACAACGCCCTGGCCGTGCGCTGCGATGACAATCTGGGAACGATGCATGCCGACATTACTAAGGTTCGGCAGAGCCTCCTTAATCTCTTATCCAATTCCGCCAAATTTACGAAGCAGGGCCAGATCGACCTTGACGTCACGCGGCAAACCACCGACGGCCGAGAATGGATGTGGTTCCGCGTGTCGGACACCGGGATCGGCATGACGGCGGAACAGCTTCTTAAGCTTTTTCAGACATTCAGTCAGGCAGACGCTTCAACGACACGTAAGTACGGCGGCTCAGGCCTCGGTCTGGCGTTGACGCGCCGCTTCTGCCAACTGATGGGTGGCGACGTGGACGTACACAGCATCCTTGGTGAAAGCAGCACGTTTGTGATTAAGGTGCCGGTGGTTGTCAGCGAGGTACCTGCCCTCGGATCGGACGGTACTGTCGCAAGCCACACGATCACCGCGACCAGTGATTCCGTCGACGACGAGATGACCCATTTCGGACATACGATGCTGTCGCTCGACGACGACGCGACGCAAGCCGGCCCGATGCGTCGATTTCTGACGAGCGAAGGGTTTGCCGTTCCAGCCGCCGGAGACGTTGAGGACGATCGGTCCGTCGCCCTGTCCGCGGCGGAGGTGCGATAGAGATGTTCAAGATACTGCTGGTCGAAGATAACGAGATGAATCGCGACATGCTGTCACGCCGGCTCCTCAGCCGGGGCTACGAAGTGGTGATTGCCGTCGATGGTGAAAGTGGGCTGGCGATGGCAAATAGCGCGTGCCCCAGCCTGATATTGATGGACATGAGCCTGCCCGTGCTTGATGGATGGGAAGCGACGCGTCGTCTCAAGGACGGACCGCAGACCAAGCATATACCCATCATCGCGCTCACCGCCCACGCGATGGCAGGCGATCGTGAGAGAGCGCTGGAGGCTGGATGCGATGAGTATGATACGAAGCCAATCGAGCTTGGGCGTCTGCTCCAGAAGATCGAAGGCCTATTGGGCGCCATCACCTCCAAGGCTCACTCGCCGGCAGCGTGAGAGTCCGATCTGCCCGCCCGACTAG
>Ga0070658_10004098_pt1 | contig 11941 bp, 9 predicted proteins | sample KBSC13metaG_FD_64664 | JGI IMG/M metagenome (GOLD analysis project Ga0070658, IMG submission 64664) | Corn rhizosphere microbial communities from Kellogg Biological Station, Michigan, USA - KBS C1-3 metaG | ecosystem: Host-associated > Plants > Roots > Rhizosphere > Soil ... | reverse complement strand
GGCCGTCAGAGCGATCTCCTTCACGGGATCAACTGAGATCGGTCTCAAGATGTACGCGGACGTGGCAAAACGCGGTATCCCATTCCAGGCGGAGATGGGTGGAAAAAGCCCGGCCGTTGTCCTTGAGGACTGTGACCTCGACTTAGCCGTTGAGCACACCGCTCAGGGGATCTTTGGATCGACAGGCCAACGCTGCACCGCCTCCTCGAGAGCAGTGGTCATGGAGCCGATCGCCGAGAAGTTCGTGGAGAAGATCGTCGCTCGTGCGAAAGCGTTTAAGCTCGGTTCGGGCCTGGACCCGTCGAGCGAGATCGGCCCATCGGTAGACGAGAGCCAGTTCAACACCGTGCTCAGGTACATCGACATCGGTAAAGAAGATGGCGCGACGCTCCTCTGCGGCGGCAAGAGAGCCGAGGGGGCCGGGCTTGAGAACGGACACTTTATCGAACCGACCATCTTTGATCACGTGACACCCGATATGCGGATCGCCCGCGAGGAGATCTTTGGTCCGGTACTCAGCATTCTCCGCGTCGGGAGTTTCGAAGAGGCGATCGAGGTGGCAAATGACACCGAGTACGGTCTCTCGTCATCCATCTTCTCAAACGATCACAACCGGATCACGAGGTTCATCGATGAGATCGAGTCCGGAATGACGCACGTAAACTCTCCGACAGTCGGGGGCGAGGCACACATACCGTTCGGCGGGATCAAAGCTACTGGCGTCGGCCCTCGCGAGCAAGGCTCCACCGCTCTCGATTTCTATACCGAGCTAAAGGTCGTCTATGTCGATTACACAGGCGGTAAGCGAGAGAGCAAGCTGTATTAAACCTTCGGCAGCAGAATACGTAGAAGCCCTATGAGAAAAGCAGCGTTCCTGATCGTTACCGCACTCCTCTTTGTGGCAGCATGCCAACCGCCGCAGACAACGTCCAACAATGCCGCAAATACGGCGGCCGCACCGAAAGTCGACTGGGATGGCTATGTCGGTAAGTTTCTTGACGGCTACTTCTCGATGAATCCCACTTTTGCCGTATACCAGGGCAAGCACGAGTACGACGGCAAGTTCCCGGACTGGAGCAACGAGGGCATCGCCAAGGAGATCGCCTGGATGAAGGCCGAGCGGGAGAAGGCGGCAGCCTTTAAAGAGTCGGATCTGGACGAGCGGCAGCGATTTGAGCGCGACTACGTGCTGGCGCAGATCGACAAAGACCTGTTTTGGGATGAGACCGTCGATTACCCGCACACCAATCCGAACTATTACTCCGACGCACTCGACCCTGACGTCTACGTCTCGCGTCCCTATGCTCCGCTCGAGCAGCGGATCAAGTCGTACACGACATACGCCCGGAATGTACCCGCCGCGCTTGGCCAAATAAAGGCCACTCTCAAGACGCCCATGCCAAAGGCCCTGGTAAAGATCGGCCGGCAGACGATCGGTGGGCTTGCCGATTTCTATGCCAAGGACGTGGTCAAGATCTTTGAGCCGGTAAAAGATGAGCAGTCGCAGAAGGACTTTAAAGAGGCTAATGACGGCGCCATCAGGGCGGTCAAAGACTTTGACGCATGGCTAGGTGAACAGGAGAAGACGGGCACGGACGCATTTGCACTCGGTCCGGATAAATTCAAGCAAATGCTCAAGCAGACCGAGGGCGTCGACATTGATCTGGCGAAGCTTGAAGAGGTTGCAAAAGCAGATCTCGACCGCAACCTTGCGGCAATGAAGACGGAATGCGACAAGTTCGCTCCCGGCAAGACGCTCCGCGAATGTGCGGACAAGGCGTCCGCCGACAAGGCTCCGGGAACGGATGTTGTCGCCGCTGCATCTGCGCAGCTTTCAGACCTACGCAAATTCGTCAATGACAAAGACCTTGTGAGCATGCCGGGCACAGAGGAGCTTAAGGTAGCGCAGGCTCCGCCTTATAAGGCGTGGAATTTTGCCTATATCAATATTCCAGGACCCTACGAGAATGGTCTCCCGAGTGTGTACTACGTCTCGCCCCCGGATCCAACCTGGCCCAAGGAGAAGCAGGAGTCGTATGTTCCGGGGAAGGGGAGTCTGCTATTCACATCCGTGCACGAGGGCATACCCGGGCATTTCGTACAGTTTCTCCACGCAAACAGATCGACATCGAAGTTCGGTCAGGTATTCGTCGGCTATGCCTTTGCCGAGGGATGGGCTCATTACACCGAGGAGATGATGTATGACGCTGGCCTGGTCGGCGACGATCCCGAGATGCACATCGGGCAGTTGCAGGAGGCCCTGCTTCGAAATGTTCGCTTCATTTCCGCGATCGGGCTCCACACCAAGGGGATGACTGTCGAGGAGTCTAAGAGAATGTTCATCGAGCAGGGGATGCAGGATGAGGGATCAGCCGAGCAGCAGGCGAATCGCGGAACTTTTGATCCGGCGTACCTTAACTACACGATGGGCAAGCTCATGATCCGCAAGCTCCGCGAGGACTGGACAGCCACACACGGCGGCAAGGCCGGTTGGAAGCAGTTCCACGATCAGTTCCTCTCCTACGGTGGGCCTCCGATCCCGCTCGTGAGAAAGGAGATGATGGGAGCCAACGATTCGGGCTCGCTCTTTTGAACTAATGAGCAGCGGGAAGAGGTTTCACGCCGTACCGGAGGGTTCTCACGCACAGGAGCTCCTGGCAAGCGAGAGGACCTTCCTTTCCTGGACCCGGACAAGCATCGCGGTGCTCAGTTTTGGTATTGCGATCGTAAAGCTCAACATCGGCAAGGGCATTGGGATCACAATGGTGGTCTTTGGCGGTGTACTGTCTGCCATTGGTGCCTATCACTATCGGCGAACGAACGCACAGATAATCGAGGGTAAGATAGAGTCCGACAACTGGCTTGTCTTCGGGACGTCACTCGGGGTTGTCGGTCTCTCAATTGCTGTTATCATTTATCTCATCTTTGAGGCAGCTAAGAACAATCCATGATGCAAGCACAACAAAGCTCTTCTCTCTCCGACGCGATCCGCAAGCATAAGGAATTCCTGTTTCCCGCGGTGGCGACATACTACCAGGAGCCGCTCGCGCTTACCCGGGGCGAGGGCGAGTTCGTCTGGGATGACCAGGGCAACAGGTATCTCGACGCCTTCGGCGGTGTACTGACCGTAAGCGTTGGACACGCGAATCCTGAGATAAACAAGGCGTGGATCGACCAGGTGAACAAGATCGCCCACACGTCGACGCTGTACGCGAACCAGCCTCAGGGTGACCTCGCCGAGAAGCTCGCGCAGATCACGCCCGGCGATCTCAAGAAATCTTTCTTCACGAGCAGCGGCACCGAGGCCGATGATACGGCACAAATGCTGGCGAAGATCGCCACGGGCCGCCACGAAGTCGTCGTGCTGCGGCACAGTTACTCGGGCCGCTCGGCGACGGCCCTGTCATCAGTAGGACACGCAACGTGGCGGCCGCTGCCGGCGCAGGTCGCCGGTATCGTCCACGCAATGGCGCCGTATTGCTACCGGTGCCCGTTCGGGGCGACGCCCGACAATTGCGGTGCGGCCTGCGCGAACGACATTGAGGACGTGATCCGAACGACGACCACGGGTCAGATCGCGGCCTTCATGGCCGAACCTATCCTGGGAGTCGGCGGATTTATCGTGCCGCCGGACGGTTATTTCCAGCGGGCGTACGAGATCGCACGCAACTACGGCGGCCTTTGTATCTCTGACGAGGTCCAGACCGGCTGGGGCCGGACGGGTGAGAAGTGGTTCGGTATCGAGCACTGGGATGTTACGCCCGACATTATGACCTCCGCCAAGGGAATGGGTAACGGCGTACCTATCGGCTGGACCATTGCAACTTCTGAGGTAGCCGATAAATATCCCGGCCTGACATTCGCGACCTTTGGCGGGAACCCGGTTTCAATGGCGGTGGGTTTGGCGGTCGTGAAGTATATCGAGGAGCACGACCTCAAAACGAATGCCAAGGTCGTCGGTGACTACTTCCGCAGCCGTCTTGAGGAGCTTAAAGAGAAGCACCCGGTGATCGGGGATGTCCGTGGATTGGGCCTGATGCAGGCTATCGAACTCGTCAAAGACCGCACGACAAAGGAGCCGAATCCAGAGGCGGTGCTCAAGGTTTTTGAGGAGACGAAACGCCAGGGTGTGCTCATAGGCAAAGGCGGGCTCTACGGTAACGTCATCCGTACCGGAATGATGCTCAACACCACCAAGGACTCTGTCGATCAGCTGATCACAGCGTTGGACGCAGGCCTCGCCAGCTGCTAGGGCCAGACTTGGTATTTAACTGAAGGTATAAAATGTAAACTCCCACTGATCCTTTGCGCGCTGTTCCTCATGGGCAGCGCTGCCGCCGGCGCTCGGGCACAGGCGAATCTGCGAGTCAGCGACTCGGTCTACGCGAATGTCTTCTATGCGGGCTGCGTGAAAGCTACGGTCATCACGATCCGCGCCATGTGCCTAGGCACTACACAGATGGGTACGCGGGCCAGGTAGCTGCCTCGCACCAGGTCACCGACCGTACGCATCGCCATACTCATCCGCATACTTTTCGTATCGTTTTATCAAAGCGATGTTCTTTTTCTCGAGATCGGTTAGGCGGCCGCGAATATCCGTCGTGTCAGGAACATACCAATCTTCATTCTCGAAGAGCTGCCGGAAGTTCTTTTTAGTAAAGCAATACCCGTGGCGGGCGAAGATCTCCTGTCGCATGAACTGCAGCTCATCCTTCGACATATTCTCCACATCGGCAGTCTTGAGCAGCCGCGTCGAGGCCTGCGGATATTGACCCACGTCGGGGCGGTATTCGAATTTGCGGCGCTCGAGGGTGTAGCTCTTCTCGGGACGCTTCGTGTCATTCGGCGTCCACGTTCCGCTGATCTTACTTGGCTCTGCGGCTGAGACGGTAAACTTGAAAACGCCGTCATACCGGTTGTCACCCGGCTCCTTCGCAACCACGGAGTAGGTGGAATTCTGCGCCGTGTACGTTCCGTCAAACGGGCGGTCGTTACCACCGACGACACTCCGCCCGGCGATGAAGTTGCCTGCAGCCCTGGTGATCATCAGGGTGATCTTGTTGTCTCCAAACGCGCCCACATACGAGCCCAGGATCTTTTGAGCCTCCGCATCTGCCGGAGTCACGGTCGCGTAAGCCGGGGCATTTGGGTCGGGCGTGTTTGCTGCGTACGGCTCCGCGGCAGCGGTGATACTATTATTCACCTGACCGGAGGAGGTCGTATTAGCAGCAAGGTTACATCCGGCTGCAAGAGAGGCGAGGATCAATACGAGCAATGTGTTCTTCATATGAATAGTGGCTCATTATCATCCCAACTCCGACGGAATATCAACAGCAGTTTTCTCGCCCGGTCGCTGCTGCTGATCTGCCTCGCGTTCTTTGTCTGGCTCATGGCGAAGATCAGCTTTGCCTATATCCCTTACAACACGGATGTCGGTTTCTTACAGATAAAACAGGACTATATCGACATAGAACACTGGCGTATGGCGTTTTTCGTGCACGTCTACGCGAGCATCTGGGTCTTACTCGCCGGCTTCACGCAATTCTCCTCATGGATCCGTGAGTACCAGCCGCGGCTTCACCGTGCATTCGGCTACATCTATGCGGTTGACGTCCTGCTGATCACAGGACCGGCGGGATTGATCATGGGGTTCTATGCCAATGGTGGGATCACGTCGAAGACGTCATTCGTCATCCTGGCCATAGGATGGATCGCTACTACTGCTTTGGCGGTCAGGGCCGCGAAACAGGGCGACTTCATCGCCCATCGTGATTGGATCATCCGCAGCTATGCCCTGACGCTCTCCGCCGTCACGCTCCGCGCCTGGAAGTGGAGCATCAACAACACGGTGATCTTACCGCCGATGGATGTCTACCGTCTGGTCGCATGGCTGGGATGGGTTCCGAATATCGCGTTCGCAGAGTTCCTGATCCGGCGGCTTCATTCGCAGGCACGTGAGCGTGCCGCTCAACTCGTAGGCCGACAGGGAGATACGCGTGCATTTTCGACAACAACAGGCTAAAGTTGTCGAACAAAATCTATGAGCACACTCATCAAAAGCGGCCGTGTTGTAACTGCGGTTGACGATTATGTGGCCGATATCTTCATCGAGGATGACACGGTCACTACCATCGGTAAGTCCCTCAATATGGAGGCGGACCGAGTGATCGACGCCGCGGGTAAGCTCGTTTTTCCGGGCGGGATCGACCCGCACACTCACATGGAGCTGCCCTTCGGCGGGACGTATGCATCAGACGATTTCTTCACCGGTACACGCGCGGCGGCATTTGGCGGCACCACCACGATCATCGACTTTGCTGTCCAGACAAAGGGCGAGTCGATGACCGCCGGCGTTGATGCCTGGCACAAGAAAGCCGAGGGTAAAACCTGCATCGACTACGGATTTCACCTGATCACGACCGACTTTGAAGATGGTGACGAAAAGGAGATGTACCGCCTCATGGACGAGGGCATCACCTCGTTCAAGCTGTTTATGGCATACCCCGGGGTGTTCCTTGCGGACGACGCGACGATCTTTCGTGCGATGTCGGCGGCCGGGCAGCGCGGTGGTTTGATCTGCATGCATGCTGAGAACGGCATTGTTATCAACGAGATCATCAAGCGGTTTCTAGCGGACGGGCGCACTGCTCCGAAGTATCACGCACTCACCCGGCCCACGATCGCTGAGGCGGAGGGCGTTCACCGTGCTATTGCCATCGCGGAGATGGCCGAGTCGCCGGTCTACATCGTTCATCTCTCGTGCACCGACGCCCTCAACCAAGTTCGTCAGGCGAGGGATCGCGGCATTCCGGCATTCGCCGAGACTTGCCCGCAATATCTTTTCCATTCCATAGACGATTACGGCGACGGATGGGAGGGTGCGAAGTACGTGATGACGCCTCCACTACGCGAGAAGCACAACCACGCGGAGCTGTGGAAGGGGCTTAAGATGGACGACCTGCAGGTCATCTCCACAGACCACTGTCCCTTCTGCATGAAGGAACAAAAGGAACTCGGCATTGGCGATTTCTCAAAGATCCCGAACGGAGCACCCGGCGTCGAGAACCGGTTCAACCTCATCTATAACGGCGGTGTGGTGGAGAATCGGATTTCGCTCAACCGGTTTGTTGAACTGACGTCGACGGCCGCGGCAAAAATGTTTGGACTGTTTCCCAAGAAGGGAACGATCGCTGTCGGCTCGGACGCGGACATCGTGATCTTTGATCCGGAAAAGGAGCATTCTTTCGGGGTTGAGGCTGAGCATATGAATGTCGACTACTCCTCGTACGAGGGATGGAAGGTGAAAGGCAAGGTCGAGACCGTCTTGTCCCGCGGCCGGGTGGTCATCGAGAATGGCGAGCACACGGGAAAAGCGGGCGACGGGCAATTCCTGAAACGCGGGGAATGTGTGAAGGTCTAAGCGGATGAATCATGGATACGAGGTGGAATTTCGGGGCGATCACATCCACGTCCAGTTGGCACCGGAGTATGTGTTCGATCCGGAAGGCTCGACCTTGATCTGGGCCGAGATAAAGCGGCTGGCCGATCAGCACCAGACCGCGCGAGTGCTCGTGGAGGGCGATCTCCCAAAGGGCGAACGCTCGGCACCTGAGATCATTGCAGCAGGACAGCGGACCGCCGTCATTCCAAGGCTCTGGCTCGCGTTTCACACCGAGCACCATGTCCGCTCTGACAGCAGCGAATTGTTCGAGGCGATAGCAAGCACTAAGGGTGTCCGCGTCAAACACTTTGCAGACCGTGAACACGCCCTCACGTGGCTTCGGAACAACTCGCCCTCGTAACAGCGGAAATTCAGTGCAAAAAGAAAACCGCGTGGCTGGGTCAACAGCCACGCGGTTTTTTCCGTCTTCATCGATCCAGGTCAGAATCCGGAATCGCCGTCCCCTTCACCGTCTTCACTCGACCGGCCGGCGGGCAGCTGACCCGGGACGAGCGGTGCACCCGCCGCGTCCAGGGCCTTCTGCAATGCCGGAAGATCGGTATCGATCAGCTTACGCAGTCTTGCGAGGACAGGCTGGAGTTCAGAGTTAACGAGTTCGTACTGCTCGACCTGTGTTCTCGATGGAGTAATGGTCGAGAGCCGAATACGTTCAGCGACATAGCCGATGCGGTCATTCAATGAAGGAGGCGGTGTATCGGTGTTCTCCCGTCCCCCGCGAAGATCGTTAAGGATCGTGTCGACCTCATTATCGAGACGCTCCGCCTCGGCGACCAGGCGACCGTTATCGACGGGTGCCTCCTGAGCCGAACGCTTGAGGAGACCGATCTTCGACTTTGCGTCTGTCGCGGCACCGATGGCGGCAATGGAGGCGCGTTGGAGAGAGCCGAGCTTCATCTGGAAGCTGCTCAGTGTAGCGAGATCGGCCGCGGACATACTCTCGCGGCCCTCAACCATGACGTTGAAGGTCTGTGGTGAGCCCATGGTTGTCGTTACCCCATTCACCCGCAGACCCATCGTGACAGTGTACTTGCCGGGCATCACGAGGGGACCCTGCGGGCCGCCGAACCCAAACCCTGCACCGGCCTCCGGCGGCGGAGCGTTAACTCCGCCCTGCGGCTGCTCGCGAACGATGGGCGGTGTATATCGGAGGTCCCAAGTAGCTCTCTGCAAACCTGCTCCCGCAGGTGACGTCATTCGACGCACGATCTTGCCATCAGCATCCGCGATGGTGAAGACAACTGCCGGCGGCTGCTCCTCGGACTCTGTACGGAGTTCCTCGATCGACGGGTAGTGGATAGGCTGGTTCTCACGATTCGCACGACGCTCAGCATCCTGACGTCTCTGCTTCAGCGTCTTCGGAGCTTCCTTCAAAAAGTAGGTGAAGGTGGCTCCGTAAGCCGGATTTTGAGCGGAGTAAAATGACGCGCCCTGCGAACCCGCAAACGACGTCTGCGCACGGTTGTACATCAGAGCGTCCTTCACCGGCAGCAGCATGGAGGCGTTCTTTGTGACAGCCTCGCGGCTTGCCACGCGTAGCGGCGAGTAGTCATCAAGAACATAGAATCCACGGCCAAACGTCGCGATCACGAGATCGTTCTCGATCCTCTGGACGGCGATGTCCCGGACGGCGATCGTCGGCAGTCCACCCTTCATCTGGACGAAGCGATTACCGCCATCCTGCGAGAAGAACATGCCGAATTCAGTCCCCACGAATATCAGGTTCGGGTCGACGTGATCCTCTGCGATCGCGTAGAGTGAGCCACGCTCCGGCAGTTTACCGGGCAGAGCGGTCCAGGTGCGGCCCTTGTCCGTGCTCTTGACGATGTACGGCTTGAAATCGCCATTCTGATGGTTGTTAAAGAGAGCGAACACCGTATTCTCGTCGTGTCGCGAGGCCAGCACGCGGGCTACGTACGCGTTCTCGGGAATGCCTGCTACCCTTTCGACACGCCGCCAATTCTTGCCGCCATCTTCGGTGATGTTAATGAGTCCGTCGTCCGTGCCCACGTAGATCAGCCCCTCCTTCTTCGGCGACTCTGAGATGGACGAGGCGTTGCCGTAGAGGGCGGTGGACTGATTCTTTGCGATCGCATCCGGTCCCCAGATCTTGCCCATCACCGGGAGTGCATTGCGGTCCAGGCGTCTAGAAAGGTCCCCTGAGATAACGTTCCAATCCTCACCGCCGTTGTCGCTCCGGTAAAGTTTGTGCCCGGCGAAGTAGAGCCGCGTGTGCGAGTGCGGGCTGATGATGAATGGCGTGTCCCAGTTGTAGCGCTGTGACTCGACACCTTTACCCTCAATGGGGTCGATGCTCACACGCTCACCAGTGAGCTTGTTCATCCTGACGATCCCGCCGTTCTGGCTCTCGGCGTAGACAATGTTTGAGTCTGTCGGATCCGGATGTGAGGTGAATCCGTCACCCCCGTTTGTCGCATACCAATCGGAGTTAAAGATACCAGCGGCGTTTCGTGTCCTCGCCGGACCGCCAAGCGAGTTGTTGTCCTGCGTACCGCCATAGACGTGGTAAAACGGGACATTATTGTCGACATCCACGTCATAGAACTGTGCGACCGGAAGGTTGGCCTTGAAATTCCAATTTTGCCCACGGTCGAAACTCTCGTAAACGCCTCCATCGCATCCGACGATCATATAGTCGGTGTCTTTGGGGTCGACCCAGATCGCGTGATTATCCACGTGCTTTAGGCGCTCGCCTAAGGGGCGCTGAGTACGGCCGGCGTCGTCGGAGACCTGAAAGACGACATTCGGAATGTAGATGCGGTCGACATTCTTCGGGTCAGCAACGATCTGAGCGTAATACATCGCTTGTGCGATGCTCGGGCTCGTGCGTTCCCACGTAGCTCCGCGGTCGTTCGAACGGAATATGCCGCTCGCGGTGCCGGTGGCTTCGATGGTCGCGTAGACGACGTTAGTGTCGACAGGTGATACGGCGATACCGATGCGGCCAAGGTCGCCCGGCGGTATTCCTGAGCGGATCTTGGTCCAGGTGTTACCTCCGTCAACCGACTTATACATCGCACTCTCGGGCCCGCCATTGATGAGCGTGAAGAAATGCCGGCGGCGTTGCCACATCGCCGCGTACATGATGTCCGGGTTGTTGGGGTCGATCACTACATCCGTGGCGCCCGTGTTCTCTGTACCCGGGATAACCGCCTTCCACGTCTTGCCGCCGTCCGTCGTCTTGTAGAGGCCGCGTTCGCCGCCCGAGGACCAAAGGGGGCCTTGTGCAGCAACAAAAACTACGTTGCTGTCCCTCGGATCGATGACGATCCTGCCGATGTGCTCGCTGGTCTTTAGGCCGACATTCTTCCAGCTTTTGCCGCCGTCGTCTGAGCGATAAACTCCGTCGCCATAACCTACGCTTCGCTGCGAATTGTACTCACCGGTGCCCACCCATACAGTTGCTGGATTCTTCGGGTCGATAGCTATGGCGCCGATGGAGTATGACGCCTCGTTCTCAAAGACAGGGGTCCAGGTCGTCCCGGCATTCACCGTTTTCCAAACGCCCCCGGATGCGACTGCGACGTAGTACTTTTTACGGTCATTCGGGTCAACTGCGAAGGCGATCACGCGGCCAGACGTCACCGCAGGACCGATAGAACGAAATCGCAGCCCGTTGTAGACCGATGTCCCGGCCGGGTCGGGCGTAGGCGCCGGTGTCGGCGTTGGACTGCCCGCTGAGACAGGGTTGGCAGACGGTGTCGGTGCGGTCGACACGGTCGCCGCAGGAATTGGTGTCATCTCCGTTCGCTGCGCGGCGGCGGGCAAAATAACACAAAAAAGGCAGACGAAACCTGACAGGCAACGGCGTAAATTCACTTTTAGCTGACTCCTAATGACTGAGGATGCTTCTTCGATGAAGTTGTTTCGAAAGGAATTATCGGGTTTTCACTCGAAAAAACAAAACGTCAGTGAGAATGGCACGGACGATAACCCATGAGTTTCGATCGATTTTCGAAACCGCTGAAGAAAACTTGAGCTATACTGCGGCAGACCCACACTTAACTGACAGTTCCCTCCACGATTCCGGCGAATTTGGCCGCGGAACTCGAAAGCTGAATGAAACGCTGCCCCGAATGCCGACGCGATTACTTCGACGATAGTCTCCTGTACTGTCTGGACGACGGCGCCGCGCTCCTTGAGGGTCCTGGGAGTATCGCGGGACGTGAGGAACCGCATACCGCCATCCTGCCGCATACCTCGCCCGGCGAGGCTGCGACGAGAGCGTTCATTCACACGACAGATATCCCCGCCCCCCGGACGAAGCCTGATCGGAGCTACGCAAAGGCTTTCATCCTTGGCGGCGCCTTATTACTGGCAGCGATCGTCGGCAGCTTTTTCGGATACAGATATCTAACGAGGGTGAATAAACAGATCACGTCTATAGCCGTGATGCCATTCGTTAACGACAGCGGAAATCCAGACATCGACTATTTGTCTGACGGGATGACCGATACGCTG
>Ga0070658_10004097_pt1 | contig 11942 bp, 6 predicted proteins | sample KBSC13metaG_FD_64664 | JGI IMG/M metagenome (GOLD analysis project Ga0070658, IMG submission 64664) | Corn rhizosphere microbial communities from Kellogg Biological Station, Michigan, USA - KBS C1-3 metaG | ecosystem: Host-associated > Plants > Roots > Rhizosphere > Soil ... | reverse complement strand
CTCGGTCAGGATGACAAGCACATCCGCACCGCGAATGGCGTCATACTCGTCCTGGGCGTACTCGATGGCGGGCAGGCAATGCTTTGCCTCTTCCATCGCGACAGGGTCGTAAGCGCGCACAGTGCCGCCGCGCTTTACGATCTCCTCAACGATCTCTATCGCGGGCGACTCGCGCATGTCGTCGGTCTCAGGCTTGAACGAGAGCCCGAGCATACCGATCTTCTTGCCGTCGAGAGTGCCTGCGAGCTTCTCGATCTTATCGATCATAGCCTGCCGCTGAAACTCGTTCGCCTCGATGACCGCATCAACGATGCGTGTCTCTACATTGAACTGATCCGCAACGGTCGTCAGAGCACGTGTGTCTTTCGGAAAGCACGAACCGCCGTACCCGGGGCCGGGATGGAGGAACTTGCGGCCGATACGGTTATCCATGCCCATGCCACGGGCAACGTCGTGCACATCACAGCCGATAGCATCGCATAGGTTGGCGACCTCGTTGATGAACGTGATCTTAGTGGCGAGGAATGCGTTGGCGGCGTACTTGATCAGCTCGGCGGCTTCCAGGGAAGTGATGACGATAGGCGTCTCGATGAGATAGAGGGGGCGGTAGAGTTCCTTCATCACCTCTATCGCACGCTCTTCGTTGCTCCCGATCACTACGCGGTCCGGCCGCATGAAGTCTTCGATGGCCGCTCCCTCACGCAGGAATTCAGGGTTTGAGGCTACGCCGAACTCGGTCGCAACGCTCAAGTTGGCAGTGACGAAGTCGCGAAGCCACTTACCGGTGCCGACGGGCACAGTCGATTTGGTGACCAGGACCTTGTAGCCATTCATCGCTCCCGCGATGTCCTTTGCCGCCTGCTGGTAGTAGCTCATGTCGGGCGAGCCATCCGGCTTGGGCGGCGTGCCGACGGCAAGAAACACTACCTGAGCCTTCTCAACTGCAACCTTGATGTCGGTGGTGAAACTAAGGCGATGAGCGGCTACATTCTTCTCGACGATCTTATCGAGACCCGGTTCATAGATGGGGATGATACCGTTGTTTAGCTTGTCTACCTTGACCTTGTCTACATCGACGCAGGTCACATCCACGCCAAATTCAGCGAAACACGCTCCGGTGACCAGACCTACGTAGCCGGTTCCAATTACTGCAATATGCATAGTTTGATATATATAGGGGAGGAAAAGAGTAAGTAAGTATTTTGAACAAAAGTAAGCGGGTCATGCAAATGCATGACCCGCCGTTTTTTAACCTACAATGTACTTACTTGGTCGGGCTAGCGACGACGACCGTGCCGCCAAAGTTGTCGCCCTGGTTGTGATCCCGGGTAGCCAGGAAGATGCCGATACCAGCTCCGGCCGCTGCGAGAGCGAGCCACCACAGGCTACCCGCAAAAGCTGTGGTAGGACCTGAATTGGGACGAAGGCAGGGCTTGCAGCCCGGCTGATCAAGATTACCTGCGACGGCGGTGCCGCCTGCCGCAACCTGACGATCGGCCGTACCCTCACGCATGGTGACTACACCGCTCATGGTGTCAACGTGCGTGTGTGAGCACTCGACCTCAAGAGCGAAGTTATCTGCCTGAGCGGAGTCCGAAATGAAGGTCGCATTCTTTGTCGTGGCGGTGGTTGAAACACCTGCAGCAGACGAGATGCGGACCTTGCCGGAGTCGATCATCGCGACGATATTGTTAGGCCCAAAATTGAGCGTCATGCTCGCATTCTCACCCATTTCCACGCGGCCGTTCTTGCCGAGGCTGATCGTTGCGCTCGAGCCTGCAGCAGTCGTGATGACCGCTCCTGAAAGGACAGTGGCGTTAGAGACGGCCGGCTGGCCATTCACGGTAACGTTTCCGCTGACGGTGATCTCAGCAGCCGAATCGACGGGCATCGCAAAAGCGACCATCGAATAAACACACCACACCGTCGCGATGACGGAAGCGGTCACAGTTCTACGAAGCATGGTTTTGGCGAACATTGTAGGTAATCTCCTCCTGAATGGGTCCTTTCAAATTTGCTCGTAAGCAATAATTACAAAATAGAGAGAAATCGTTTATGCGATCGGACTTACCGTCCCACCGCTGTTGCCGCCTCCGGCAGCTACTCCGACCAGGAGTGCTACGGCAGCCCCCGCAACGAGCAGGTAAACCAACGGGTTTACGCCGCCCTTCGGGCTCGAACCACCGCCGGGTGCACCGGGCGTGGTGGTCGCATCAGAAACTACAACATCACCGCTCCTTGCGGTAACAGACCGCCCGTTCAGCGTGGTGATGGTTACCGGATTCGTCGCACTGACGACGGTAACAGATCCCGCTGGCAGGCTTCCTCTTAGCCCTGCCGCATTTCCGTCTACCGAGAAGGTAGTATTCGGAGCCAGCTGGATCCTGCCGGCATTTCCAAAATTCAAAGTAGCGTAACTGCCCGAACCGGTTGTGATGGTGCTCGGCACCATGATCGTCCGGCCGTTAGCCGCTTGTTCACCGTTAACGGTGACGTTGTTACCTGAAACCAGCAACTCACCAGAGAAAGGCACCTGACCAAAGGTTGAAAGTGCGACGAGAGCGGTGATCAGTGATACCGCTACTGCCATCCGAAACCTCAGGGCATATAAGTCCTTCATCACAAGTTGCACAAACAGGCTAAAGGTCAACCTTTACAATCTTTTACACGACTCCCGCGCTGATGTCAACGAAAACGCTGGCGGAAATCTTCTGTGCGGCTTTTATCGCCGCACCTACCAAAATATGTCAAATGCGCGATTTGCCTAGTTATCTTATAACACAACAATAGGGACTGCAATGACCTTTTTCGAATAAAAATGTACATTCGGATGATGCAGGTACCGGCAGTTTGGTCATGCAGAGGGGAATCTTTGCCGGGAACGGCATGTTCTGATGTAATTCGAAGGATCGCTTGGTTAAAAGCATGACTGACCCGAGGGTAACATATGTCCGATCCCGTGTTAGCCGTTGACCTTGGCGGCACAAATATTAGGCTGGCGGCCGTCGATAATGACGGGAATATTTTGCACCTGGTCCGGCGGGGAACGCCTCACGGGGTCACCGCGGAGGGGCTCGCGTCGATCTTCGCTGAGATGGCGAGCGAATGTGGCAATGCCACGGCGAAGACGTTTGCGGCTATAGGAGCAGGCGTTCCGGCAAACGTCACCTCCTCCGGTATCCTGCAGCACCTGCCGAATATTCCCAGTCTCGAGGGCACCGATCTGCGAGCGTTCGTTGCGGAAAAGCTTAGGCTTCCCGTAGTTATCGAAAATGATGCAACTGCCGCGGCGATCGGCGAGGCCTGGATGGGAGTGTCCAAAGGCATCGGCAACTCCATCTTGATCACCCTCGGCACGGGGATAGGCGGCGGCGTGATCGTAAACGGCGAGCCGCTCCGTGGTCCGGACGGCGGAGCGGGAAAGCTCGGTCACATCTGCGTTGAGCCGGATGGGCATCAGTGCGGATGCGGAAGTCACGGCTGTATCGAGCAGTATGCGTCGGCGACGGCAATGTTGAGGATGGCACGCGAGGCCGGACTCGAGGTAGAGAATTCACGGCAGCTCTTCGATCTGTGGAAAACGGGGAATGGGGCTGCCAAAGACGTATTCGACAGCGTCGGCCGGCACCTTGGCATCACGCTCGCCGGTCTGGTGAATACTTTTAATCCGGAGATCATTGTGATCGGGGGCGGTGCCGCGGCAGCCTGGGACGCCTTCATCGGGCCGCTTACGCAGGAGCTGCGTCTTAGGGCCTTCAAAGAACCGGTTGAGCGGGCAAAGGTCGTGCGAACCCAGCTGGGAGATGATGCCGGCATTCTCGGAGCGGCGAGCTCTGCATTCCGCATGCTGGCCTCCGGTCAATAGAGCCCCTATCTCCGACGAACCGTCCTTGCCGATGTGGAAACAACCCCGGATAGTTCCCGTACAATAATGTGGTAATAACTCATGGCTAAGCTTCCTACTCTTGGTGCATTGCTCGTCCTCCTGCTCCTTACCGGGCTTTTACATGATTCTCGTGCGCAGGAGCCGGGCCCAATTACCCGGCAGGAGATGCTGCGTGGCACGATCACTCCTGAGCGCGAATGGTGGGACGTGCTGCACTACGATCTCTCCGTACAGTTCATTCCGGATCAGAGAATGATCCGTGGGTCTAACATCATCACATTCAAGACGTTGAAGCCGGGCTCGCGGATGCAGATCGACCTTCAGATGCCGCTCACCATCACTAAGATCACGCACGCCGGCACGGATCTGAAGTTCGAGCGTGAGGGGAATGTTTTCTGGGTCACGTTCGATAAGGAGATCCCCGCCGGCGTGGAAGATAAGGTCTCGATCTGGTATGAGGGACACCCGGTGGAGGCACGCAATCCGCCGTGGACCGGCGGCGTTCAATGGGCTCGCGACGATCTTGGGCAGTGGTTCATCAACACGAGCTGCGAGGGGATCGGAGCCAGCATATGGTGGCCAAATAAGGACATCGGCTATGACGAGCCCGACCATGGGATGAATATCAACATCACTGTCCCTGACGACTTGGTCGATGTGTCGAACGGCCGTCTAGTCGGCGTGGACCATGACGAGAAGGCAAAGACGAAGACCTATCACTGGAAGGTTATAGACCCCATCAACAACTACGGCGTTAACGCCAATATCGGCAATTACGTCAATTGGTCCGAGAAGTATCAGGGCCTCGGCGGCACGCTGGACATTAACTACTGGGTACTCGCTCACCAGAAAGAGGTGGCAATGCGGCAGTTCAAAGAGGTGCCGCGAATGCTAAAGGCTTTTGAGTACTGGTTCGGGAAATATCCCTTTTACGAGGACGGATACAAGCTCGTCGCCGTCAGGTATCTCGGCATGGAGCACCAGAGTTCCGTAACGTACGGAAACATGTTCCAAAACGGTTATCTCGGGCGTGATCTATCCGGTACGGGCGTGGGGCTCAAGTGGGACTTCATCATTGTTCACGAGTCGGGACATGAGTGGTTCGGCAATAACATCTCGATGAAGGATGCCGCAGATATGTGGATCCACGAGGGATTTACGGACTACTCAGAGACCCTCTTCACTGAGTATTACTTCGGCAAGAAGGACGCTGACGACTACGTCGTGGGCCTTAGGAAAAACATTCGCAACGACACTCCCGTCATCGGCACCTACGGAGCCAATCGCGAGGGGTCGGGCGATATGTACTACAAAGGGGCAAATATGCTCCACACTATCCGCCAGGTGATCAACGATGATGCAAAGTTCCGGTCGATCCTGCAGGGACTGAACCGCGATTTCTACCATCAGACAGTAACAACACAGCAGGTCGAATCGTATATTTCACAGAAGGCGGGCATCGACTTCAGCAAGGTCTTTGACCAGTATCTGCGAACCGTGAAGGTGCCGGTGTTCCAATACAGGATCGAGGGCAACAAATTGTCGTTCAAGTACGACAAAGTAGTGCCCGGATTCGCAATGCCGCTGAGGGTCGTGATCAATGGCAAGGATAGGATCTTAAAACCGACCGAGGCTCTGCAGACCGTCGATTTTCCGTCAACGATCGATACCGTCGCGGTCGATCGCAATTTTTACGTGCTGAGCGAGACGCTCAAATGATCTCAGGGCGAGCGAGCCCACAAACCATGAAGAAGTACTTACTGACACTCACAGCACTACTCGTGTTCGTACCCGGCCTAATGGCTCAGGCCAAGCCGGACTTTCTGAGCGCCAATATCGATCCGTCGACGCCTCCGTCCGTCGATTTCTTCCAGTACGCAAATGGCGGCTGGATCAAAAAGACACCGATCCCTGAATCCGAGCGCGGCTGGGGGATCGGGAATCTCGTGCAGGAAGAGATCTATAACCGGATGCTGAAGATCAACAAGGATGCCGCGGCCGCAACCTCACCCTCGGGCAGCACAACGCGGAAGATCGGAGACTTCTGGTTCGCCGGGATGGACACGGATTCCATCAACAAAAAGGGCCTTACGCCGGTGCAAAAGTATCTCGGGCAGATCGACGCGCTGCGTTCTCCTCAGGATCTGATGAAGATCGCGGCCGAGTTTCACAAGATAGGTGTGAGCTGCTTCTTCCGGGAGGGCATCGGGCAGGATGATATGGACAGCGAGACCGTTGTTTACCAGGTCGCGCAGGGTGGGCTCGGATTGCCGAACCGCGAATACTACTTCAAGGAAGATGAACGGACAGCGAAGATCCGTGAGGCTTACAAGCAATACGTCGTAACGACCTTGAAGCAGATCGGGATGTCTCAAACTGAGGCCGAGAAGAGCATGCAGGAGATCTACGATCTCGAACTGAAACTCGCGACAGCAAGCCGCAAGCTTGAGGACCTCCGAGACCCTTACAAGAACTACAACAAGATGACGGTCGATCAGTTGACGGGCAAGAGCGTCAACATCGAATGGAGAAACTATCTTCAGGACCTCGGCATTTCCAAGTTGCCCGCGGACTCGGTCATTGTTGGACAGCCTGAGTTTTTTGAAGCCCTTGGCAAAGAGCTAAAAGATACGCCGCTGAATGTCTGGAAGAATTATCTGAAGTTTCGCGTCGTGCAGTCGTTTGCGAGTTACCTCGACGATACGACGTACATGAACGCCTTTAACTACAGCAAAAACTTCTCCGGAGCGGCAACGCCGAGAGAACGGTGGAAGCGCATACTCGACAGCGAGGAAGACTCGATGGGTGAGTTGCTCGGGCAGCTTTTCGCGAAAGAGTACTTCAACGAGAAAGCCAAAAAGCGTTACAGCGACCTGGTTGAGGCGATCCGAACGGCCTACGCCGACCGGATCCGGAATCTTACCTGGATGAGCCCCGAGACCAAAGCAAAGGCCCTTGAAAAGCTGAGCAAGGTTTCTAAGAAGGTTGGCTACCCCGACAAGTGGAAGGACTTCTCGGCTCTGAATATCTCACGGGACTCTTACCTCGAGAACAAGGTCAATTCGAATATCTTTTGGCACAACTACAGTGTCGCCAAGCTCAACAAGCCGGTGGACAGGACCGAGTGGGGTATGACGCCGCAGACCTACAACGCCTACTACAATCCGAGCAATAACGAGATCGTGCTGCCGGCTGGGATATTCGCAGTTCCCGGAGTTCGGGACGAGGACCTCGACGATGCGTTCGTTTACGGGTACGCGGCGGCGAGTACGATCGGTCACGAGATCACGCATGGCTTCGACGATCAGGGGAGACAATACGACGCGAAGGGGAACCTCTCTGACTGGTGGACCAGATCTGACGGCGAGGAGTTTAAGAAACGTGCAAAGGCGATCGTTGACGAGTTCAGTGAGTTTGTTCCGGTAGACGACAAGCACGTCAACGGGGAGGCGACTCAAGGTGAGAATATCGCCGACCTCGGAGGCATGCTTCTCGGCCTCGACGCATTCAAAAAGACCACGCAGTACAAGGAAGGGAAGCTCATCGGCGGATTGACCCCGCTGCAGAGATACTTCCTCGGTTATGCGTACGGCTGGTTGTACCAGATCCGCAAGGAAACCCTGGCGAATCAGGTTATGACGGATGTCCACGCCCCTCCAAAGGAGCGCGTTAACGGACCGGTCGTGAATGTTCCGGAATTTTATGAGGCATTCGGCGTGAAGCCCGGAGACAAGATGTGGCGTGACCCCAGCAAGCGGGTAAATATCTGGTAGGCGTGACGGTAGGGCCTCGGTTGACTGGTAGACTCCGAGGCCCTAAACTTCTCGTTTAGACGTGGTGAGTTATTGCGACTTGCGGCCACGTAAAATAAGCCGCTAAACAGCAAGAGTTCAACTCCGAAGTATTAGAAACTCTGTGCTGGTTTAGCACAGAGTTTTTCAGTTGTATGAGTCAGTTCCTCGACCTCTTAAAAGAAAAGATCATCGTCTTCGACGGTGCAATGGGCGTGAGCCTCCAGGGCATGAACCTGTCGATAGACGACTGGGGTGGCCCTAATTTTGAGAATTGCTCTGAGAACTTGCTCTATACGCGGCCCGACGCGGTGGAGAAGGTGCACATGAGCTTTCTTGATGTCGGCTGCGACGTGATCGAGACAAATTCATTCGGCGGGAGCGAGGTCGTTCTGACGGAGTTTGGGATAGCTGACAAGACGTATGATGTCAACAAGCGTGCCGCTGAGTTAGCTAAGCGTGTTGCACAGGGCTTCTCCACACCGGACCATCCGCGATTTGTCGCGGGTTCTATAGGTCCCGGGACCAAGCTGCCGACGCTTGGACACATTACCTATCGTGCACTCCGTGATGCCTATAGAGAACAGGTGCGGGGCCTTGTCGATGGCGGTGCCGACGTCCTGTTGGTGGAGACCTGCCAGGATCTGCTGCAGACCAAGGCTGCACTGGCCGCGATCTTCGAGCATTTTACGACGACAAAGACCCGGCTTCCGGTCATGGCGCAGGTCACGATCGAGGTCTTCGGCACGATGCTCAATGGTACCGAGATCGGCGCCGCATTGACCGCTCTTGAGCCGTATCCCATTGACGTTATCGGAATGAACTGCGGTACCGGCCCGCGGCACATGACCGACAGCTTCCGCTGGCTCGCAGAGAATTCGCCGATACCCGTCTCGATCCTTCCGAACGCAGGGCTGCCTGAGGTGAAGGACGGCAAGCAGCACTATGACGAGTCGCCTGAGAGCTTTGCTGCCCAGGTGGAGCATTTCGCTAAGGACTTTGGAGCGAATATCGTCGGCGGATGCTGTGGGACGACACCCGAGTATATTAAGCTGCTGGTCGACAGGCTGGGCAGTCTCTCGCCGAAACAGCGAGACGCGAAGCTCGCTCCTTCAGCCTCATCGATCTACTTTCAGCAGCCCTACACCCAGGACGCGTCATTCCTGATCGTCGGCGAACGCGTCAACGCATCCGGATCGAAGAAGATGCGCGACCTGCTCGACGCAGAGAACTGGGACGGCCTCGTAAACCTCGCAAAGTCCCAGGAGAAGGAAGGTGCTCACATTCTTGACGTGAATGTGGACTTTGTAGGTCGTGACGGTGTCGCCGACATGCACGAGCTTGCTGCAAGGCTCGTGACCAACGTGAAGATCCCGCTAATGTTCGACTCGACCGAGTGGGAGAAGATGGAGGCGGGCCTCGAGCACGCGGGCGGCAAGTCTATCCTCAACTCGACCAACTACGAGGACGGAGAACCGCGTTTCTTAAAAGTGCTTGGCCTGGCGAAGGAATTCGGAGCCGCGGTTGTCATCGGCCTGATCGATGAGACCGGCATGGCCCGTACGGCTGATGACAAGCTCAGGATCGCTCGCCGTGCCTACACGCAAACGACCGAATTTGGCATACCTGCCCACGACATCTTCTTCGATCCGCTCGCTCTGCCGATCTCAACCGGTATCGAGGAGGACCGTGCGAACGCGGAGCAGACGATAGAAGCTATTCGGCAGATCCGGGCGGAGATGCCCGACGTGAACATCATCCTCGGTGTATCGAACATCTCGTTTGGCCTCTCTCCGGCGGCAAGGGTTGTTCTGAACTCAGTATTCCTGCACGACTGTGTTGAGGCCGGGATGAACTCCGCGATCGTGAACGCGTCAAAGATCCTGCCGCTGATCCGCTTCAATGAGCACGAGATCGATACAGCACGCGATCTGATCTATGATCGGCGAAAGTTCGACGGAGACGTGTGTACCTACGATCCCCTGACGGAGTTCACCACTCTATTCGAGGGCAAGACCGCCCAGTCGATCAAACAGGACATCACGCATCTGCCCGTTGAGGAACGGCTGAAGCAGCACATCATCGATGGCGAGAAGATCGGCCTCGAGGACTCGCTCAAGCAGGGCTTAGAAAAGTACGCGCCTCTCGACATCATCAACAACATTCTCCTGGATGGTATGAAGGTGGTTGGAGACCTATTCGGTTCGGGCCAGATGCAGCTGCCCTTCGTGCTTCAATCGGCGGAGGCGATGAAGGCCGCGGTTAAGTTCCTGGAGCCTTTTATGGAGAAGGTGGAGGGCTCCAACAAAGGTGTCCTGGTGCTGGCGACCGTCAAAGGTGACGTCCATGACATCGGAAAGAATCTGGTGGACATCATTCTCACCAATAACGGATACAAGGTCGTAAATCTCGGCATCAAGCAGCCGATCGACGACATTCTTCGTGCAGCCGAGGAACACAACTGTGACGCGATCGGGATGAGTGGCCTGCTGGTCAAATCCACGTTGATCATGCGCGACAATCTCGAGCTGATGAATGAGCGCGGGATAAGCACGCCCGTGATCTTGGGCGGTGCTGCACTCAACCGCAGGTACGTGGACCAGGACCTTGTGCCGATGTATAAGGGCCAGCTCTTCTATGCACGTGATGCATTTGACGGCCTGCACGCTATGGATAAGTTGGCTGCCGGTGAGTCTCACCTTGAGAGCCTGAAGAGTAAGGTGGCGACTGCAGGTGCGGAGGGCGATGAGTACGGCATCGACCTACCAGTTGTCGAGTCGGAGGATCTGGTTGGCGAGGACGCTAAGCTCGGAGCCGTTGCGGCTCGCGTTTCGCAGCGATCGGGCGGCGATACCACACACACGACTCCGTCAGAGATCTCACGAGCAGCTGCCATTCCCACTCCTCCGTTCTGGGGCTCCAAGGTGGTCGAGATCACTGACCTGACAAAGGTTTTCGCGTTCATCAATGAGACCGCACTCTTCAAGGGTCAGTGGCAGTACAAGCAGGGTCGGAGATCAGCTGAGGAGTATCAGGAGATCCTGCAGGGGACCGTCTATCCCAAGTTCGCAGAGATCAAGGCGAAAGCTATCCGCGAGAAGCTTCTTGAGGCAAAGCTCGTCTACGGATACTTCGCATGTAACTCCGACGGCAACGATCTGATCATTTGGCATGAGGACGCTGCGACGGAGCGGATGAGATTTACATTCCCCCGTCAGCCCGTGGATCAGCGAGGCGGAAAGAATCTGTGTCTCGCCGACTATTTCGCTCCTGTGCATTCAGGTGAGCGGGACGTTGTCGCGTTTGACCTCGTAACAATGGGTCGGCGTGCAAGCGAGTATTCCGCTGAGCTGTTTAAGAACGACGATTATCAGGATTACCTGCTCTTCCACGGCCTGTCTGTGGAGTCTGCCGAGGCGCTGGCTGAGATGTGGCACAAGCGCATCCGTGAGGAACTCGGTATCGCCGGTGCCGATGCTCCCGAGTTGACTAAGTTATTTCACCAGGGCTACCAGGGCTCGCGGTACAGCTTCGGCTATCCCGCGTGCCCGGACCTCGAGGACCAGACCAAGCTATTCGAGCTCCTTCAGCCTGAGCGCATCGGGGTTGAGCTCACGGAGGAATACCAGCTCGACCCCGAGCAGTCGACCTCCGCGATCATTCTGCACCATCCCGGGGCCAAGTACTTCAACGTAGAATAACGCCGATGACCGATCACTCGGCCGAGGGAGCCACTTCTCTACAGGCGTTGCCGCAACCCGCGGCGCTTGTCCCCACCAAAGACCAGCTTCAGTTGATCTCGCCAACCGAGAGAGCCGGCTTCGCGCTCGCGCACCGGATGAATCTCGGCACGTGGAAGCGGCTGATGACCTTTTGTCAGCGGCATATCGGCAGCCTATGGATCTATATCGCCACCTACAACCTGATGAATGTTTTCGGTATAGAGAACTTTCAGGAGAGCGATCCGGCACGGCCTGTGGTCCTCGTCGCTAACCATAGGTCTTTCTTCGACATGTACACCGTGTCGAGCGTGATCTTCAGGCGCACCAGGCGTCCGGTGAAGCTCTTCTTTCCGGTGCGGGCAAAGTTCTTCTATGAGAGTCCTCTCGGCTGGTTCGTCAACTTTGTGATGGGCTGGTTCTCGATGTATCCGCCGTTCTTTCGTGAGGAGGGAGAGGCGAAAAAAAGGGAATTCGACAAGTACTCTCTCGATCGTTTGATACAGCTTTGCTCTGAGCCCTCTCCTAACGTTATCGGTTTCCATC
>Ga0070658_10004096_pt1 | contig 11943 bp, 11 predicted proteins | sample KBSC13metaG_FD_64664 | JGI IMG/M metagenome (GOLD analysis project Ga0070658, IMG submission 64664) | Corn rhizosphere microbial communities from Kellogg Biological Station, Michigan, USA - KBS C1-3 metaG | ecosystem: Host-associated > Plants > Roots > Rhizosphere > Soil ... | reverse complement strand
CTTGGTTCTGGTTCCCGCGATAACGGAGCGGTGACTGGAGTACCCGACTTTTATCGGCGGGCACCCCTGGATGGTGGCATCTCCGACCCTGTCGACCGCTTTGTTGCCGAGTTCGAAGGCGTCGGCGGACGCGTGATCGCAGCGTCGACGGTAGCGGAAGCCAGTGGCGAACTTCGAAAGCTCCTCGCGGGGTCGACATCCCTCATGGCCTGGGACCGCTCAGAGTTTGCGGGGTGGGGTGTCGATTGGCTCTGGGATGAGATCGGCGCTAAGCCCGGCGGAACCGATCTGGCCTGCGAGTTCGGTATCACCACGGTCGACTCCGCCGTCGCCAATATGGGGAGCCTGGTCGTGACGGCGTCGACCACCCGCCCGCGGTCCGTCAGCCTGGTCGTGTCCACCCACATCGCCCTCGTCCGTGCCGACCAAATCGTCGACCGCACCGGAATCGCCATGGAAAAGATCCAGGCCGCGGGCGAAACTCCATCGGCTATTTACTTCATTACGGGCCCGAGCAGGTCCGCCGATATTGAGAACGATCTGACCATCGGCGTCCACGGACCGGCGGCTTTGATAGTCATCTTGTTGACACCTCAGACGAGCATACGGTAAACTCCCCTCGTTATGCCCACCGTCGCGCTCGCCAATTTAGGGTGCAAAGTCAATCAGTATGAAACGGAGCGCCTCGCCGAGAGCTTTGAGGCGTATGGCTTCACGCTGACCGACTTCCGATCGCCCGCCGACGTCTACGTGGTCAACACCTGCTCGGTCACCGCCGACGCCGACAAAAAGTCCCGCCACACCGCCCGCAAAGCCGCGCGCCAGAACCCGGACGCCAAAGTCGTTCTCACCGGCTGCTTCGCCCAACTCGCCATCGACACCGGCGAGTCCGTCGATGGCGCCACTCTGCTCGTCCCCAACTCCGAAAAGATGCGCACCGCGGCCCACGTCCTCAGCGCCTTCCCGGACCTTATTCAGTACACGTCGTCGCCTGCGATTTATCCTGCTCAACCTGGGGGTGAGGGCTTTGCCGTCTTCCCCGAGTCCGCCCCCACTCGACCGTCCGGCTTCGTACCCCTTGTCGACGTCGGCAGACCGTCACTAAATCATCGACACCGAAACCCCATTATTGGGGAAGGGAGCCCCAGCGACCAGGGGCGTCCCATCGCCCTCCACCGCACCCGCGCGACCCTCAAGATCCAGGACGGCTGCCAATATTTCTGTGCCTTCTGCTCGATCCCCTACACCCGCAACACCATGGCGAGTCGACCGCTCGCCGACGTCCTCGCCGAGGCCCGGCGAATGGCCGATGAAGGCGTTCGCGAGGTCGTCGTCACCGGTGTCTGTGTCGGCGCGTACGGACCTGAGACAGGGAGTGGCGGCGCACGCCTCGTCGACGTCATGACGGCGGTGGCCGATATCGACGGTATCGACCGCGTCCGGTTATCGTCGGTGCAGCCGGTCGAGATCCCGCAGGAGATCATCGACGCCATGGCGTCGCATCCCAACATAGCGCCGCATCTCCATCTGTCGCTGCAGAGCGGCGATGACACAATACTTAAAGGCATGAACCGCCCATACGACACCAAATACTTCGCCGACAAAGTCGAGCGGCTGCGTCAACAAATTCCGCACATCGGGCTGACCACCGACTTGATCGTCGGCTTTCCGGGCGAGACGGAAGAACTGTTCCAGAACACCGTGCGGTTTGCCGAGCGGATGCGGTTTGCGCGCACGCATGTGTTTCGATACTCGCCGAGGCAACGGACGAGTGCGGCGGCGCTTAAGGACGACGTTCCCTTTGACGTCAAAGAGCGTCGACATCGCGAATTGACCACCGTCTGCCAGCGCACGCAAAAGGAGTTCGCCGCGTCGGAGATCGGCAAATGCGTCGACGTTCTCGTCGAGGCCAAGGGAGCACAGGACGGTTGGCTCTCGGGATACACCGGCAACTACGTCCGGGTTCAGTTCGCCGCACCAAAGGAGGCACGTGGATCGATGGTGCGGGTCCAAATTTCAGATATACTCCCGGAAGGTGACGCTTTCGGGACTTGGCGCCCACCTTCGTAACGGAGGAAGAGCAAGACAAGTCAAAGGCGCCGGGAAGGAAGTCGCGATGTTTGAACGACTCAAGGCCGTCTTCTCACGTTCCAACGACGAGCCTCTTTTTCCCGCGAGCGTCTGGGCTCTTACCATTCTGCTCAACCCCGACCTGTCGAAGATCTTGACGCCGCACGACGCAGTCGACTTCGCCAAGCGTAATCTCGACGATGTCAACGAGCAGACTCTGCCGCTCTATTTCGGCGGTACCGAAGATGCCAAAACCATGGACCTCTTCACCGCGGAGGAAGATGCCTGCGACTATATCGGCATCTTGAGTGATTGGCGAACGGTCAATCCAGATGACAACCGGAGGGCGACATTCGGCTTGGTGCTCCTTCGCCGGGAGATCCTGCATGGAATTATCGCGCCCGTCGGAGACGTCAAGATAACCCTCGACATTGGATTACCGACAGAGCGCGTCGTGCCGATGGCCGAACTGGAACGTTACGTCAAGGACTATTAGACAAGAGGAGCTTATGCCCGAAACCATCTTTGGCAAGATCGTCGCCCGCGAGATTCCCGCTCAGATTGTCTATGAAGACGACGACGTCATGGCGTTCCACGACGTCAGCCCGCAAGCGCCGACACACGTTCTCGTCATTCCAAAGCGGACCGTGGTGAACCTCCTCGACACCAATCAGGACGACACTCTGCTCCTGGGCAAATTGATGCAGGCGAGCGTCCACGTCGCCAAGACGCTCGGACTCGCCGATGACGGATTTCGAGTCGTGGTAAACTGCGGCAAGAACGGCGGCCAGTCCGTCGACCATCTCCACTTGCACGTCCTCGGTGGGCGGCAACTCACCTGGCCTCCGGGGTAGCAATAACATGGACCTGACGCTCACGGCTCCCATCGACCAATACTTCGCATCCTCACCATTGATCGATGTCGACCATCCCGCCGTGCGCGCTCAGGCGCAGGCGCTGAGAGATCAGTCGTCGGACGATGTCGACTACATCCGACGTGCCTACGAGTTCGTCCGCGATGAGATCCCACATTCCTGGGACCTCCAAAGCACCCGCGTTACCGCAAAGGCGTCGGATGTTCTGGAGCACCGCGAGGGAATCTGTTACGCGAAGTCTCACCTGCTGGCGGCATTGCTGCGTAGCCAGGGAGTACCGAGCGGATTGTGCTATCAGCGCCTCGTGTTGTTTCTCGACCCCAAGGACGGTTACAGCCTGCACGCCATGAACATGGCTTATGTCGAAGCTTTGGACCGGTGGATCAGGCTCGACGCTCGTGGGAACAAGCCGGGTGTCGATGCCCAATTCCTACTCGACGGCGAGCAGTTGGCCTTTCCGGTCCGGCCGGAGATGGGCGAGGTCGACTATCCCTATAACTTCGCCGCTCCGCCGGACTGCATAGTCGACACACTGCTCGGGCATGTCGATTGTATGGAGATGTACGCCAGCGGGCTTCCAAGCGAACTTGCCCTGTAGCGAATCTATCGGACCACGGCCCGTCGCAATTAGCGACCCTTTTGAGATGGAGGAGAGGCTTAGGTCCATCTTTATAAGAAGGATGTGCAATCATGTTTCGCAAGTTTATTCCACTGACGCTGGCGCTCGTCGCAATCGTCGGCTGTGACGGCAAGAAGTTAGACGAGACGACGCCCCCGGCCCCCGCGGCATCGACGGCGTCCACCGCGCCCTCGACGGATTCTTCGTTCAAGGTCGCGCTGTTGACCACCGGCCCCGTCACCGATGGCGGCTGGAACCAGTCGGCCTACAACGGCCTGCTGAAGATCCAGAAGGACCTCGGCGCAACCATCGACAAGCAGGAGAACCTAAAGGAAGCCCAGTTTGTCGACGCCTTCCGTGACTTCGCCAATCGCGGCTACAACCTGATCATCGGCCACGGCGACGAGTTTGGGCCGGCGGCCGCCAAGGTCGCCGCGCAGTTCCCCAATGTCGACTTCGTCACCAGCGGCGGCGAGAAGAATGGGCCGAACCTGAGCAATATCCACTTCGCCACCGAAGAGGGCAATTACCTCCAGGGCATGGAGGCGGCCTACATCTCCAAGTCCGGCAAGGGCGGCTTCATCGGCGGCCAGCAGCTTCCGCCCGTCGACCAGGCCGCGCAGGCATTCAAGAAGGGTGCGCTCGCCGTCAATCCCAAGTTCGCCTACCAGATCACCTACATCAACAGCTGGTCCGATCCCGGCGCTGCCAAAACGCAGACGTTGACCCTGCTGAGCAACGGTGCCGACGTCATCTCCCACAACTGCGACGCCGCAGCGGCCGGCATGTTCCAGGTCGCCGGCGCCAAGTCCGGCGTCTACACCTTCGGCGTCAACGCCAATGAGAACGCTAAAGCGCCCAACGTCTTCTCTAGTGCCGTCCTCGACATCCCGAAGGCATTTGCCGACATCGCGGCCGAGGTGAAAAACAAGACCTTCAAGGGCGGGCCGGTGTCCATTGGCATGCAAACCGGCGACGTCGCCCTGGTCGACAATCCCAAGTTCGCCGCCGCGTTGACCGCCGACCAAAAGGCCAAGATTGAGGCGGCCAGAAACGACATCATCGCCGGAAAGATTAAGCTGTGACACCGGTCCTCGCGCTTCGGGGCGTCACCAAGCGGTACGGAAATAACGTCGCCCTGAACGGTGTCGATTTCCAGCTCGACCGCGGCGAGATCCACGCGGTGCTCGGCGAGAACGGAGCCGGGAAGTCGACCCTGATGTACGTCATCAGGGGGTTGACCCGGCCCGACTCCGGCACTGTCGAGGTCGACGGCAAGACGGTCCAGGTCGGGACCCCCGAGGCGGCGCGGAGGCTGGGCATCGGAATGGTGCACCAGCACTTCATGCTGACGCCATCGTTTACGGTGGCCGAAAACCTGGCGCTGGGAGAACCGAAGTCCGGCTGGCGGCTGGCTCCTGTTCGCAGACGAGTGGTCGAGCGGGCGAACGAAATCGCGGACCGGTTGGAGTGGCGGATCCCTACCGACGTCCGCGTGGGCGATCTCCCCGTCGGCACCCAGCAGCGCGTCGAAATCGTGCGTGCGCTGATGGGCGACGCAAAGATCCTGCTCTTCGACGAACCCACGGCCGTCCTCGCGCCCACGGAGACCGTCGAACTCTTTCGAGTAATGCGCAGCCTGCGCGACGAAGGCCGGTCGATCATCTTCGTCTCGCACAAGCTATCCGAGGTGATGTCACTCTGTGACCGCGTCACCGTCCTGCGACGCGGCCGAGTCGTGGGAACGTTACCGATCTCGGAGACAAATCCGGACGATCTGGCTCACCGGATGGTCGGCGATGGCGGCGCTTCTTCAGCCCCGTTTGCGGGGCTTGCCGGCACAGACCGGTCGTTTACGGCCGGCGCGACAACGAGGTCCGTTGTCGATGTGCATGAGCTTGGAACGGAAGCGCGACCGAATGCCGTAACGTTAAGGGACATCTCCTTCAGCGTGTCCCCAGGACAGATCCTCGGCTTTGCGGGCGTCGACGGAAACGGTCAAGAGGAGCTTGTCGACGTGTTGACTGGAGCGCAGCCATGGTCAACCGGCTCGGTCACTATCGACGGCGCCAAAATCGACCGCATCCGCTCGACGGATCTCGAGGCCCTCGGCATCGCCTTCATACCGCCTGACAGGCATCGCGAGGGACTCGCCCTTGACCTGTCCGTCGAGGAGAACCTTTTGCTGCAGGCGGTCGACATGCCGGAGTTTCGATTCGGCCCGTTCATTCGGAAGCGCAAACTCAAGGAGTACGCGGCCAAGTTGGCGGACGATTTCGACATCCGCCTCGACGACATGCGGCAGCCGGCAGGATCGCTGTCTGGTGGCAATCAACAGAAGATCGTGGCTGCCAGGGCGCTTGCCGGCAAGCCGCGCCTGCTCATCGCCGTCAGCCCGACACGCGGCCTTGACGTCGCCGCGACTGCCTATATCCACGAATGTCTGCGTCGACGGCGCGACGAGGGTGGGGCGATCATCCTGATCTCGACCGAGCTCGATGAAGTCATCGACCTGAGCGATCGCATCGCCGTCTTGTCACGCGGCGAAATCGTCGACATCGTCACACCCGACACGCCCCGAACGTCGATCGGGCTCATGATGACCACCTAACTTGACTTCGTGTGCCATGCCCAGAGCCCTGGATGGGCATGCCGTCCCAGACCGGCTGCGTCAAACGTGCGAGCGCTGTAGCTATCGTCCACCGAAGTGGATTCGACTTTGAGGAATGACAATGAAGATAAGTCCGATTTTACTGACCGCCGGCATAACCCTGCTGTTGACCGCATCCGGCTTCGCCAAACCCGTCAAGCTGTCACCCCTTCATGTCTCCGGAACCTCGATTGTCGACGCCGGCGGCCACAAAGTCGTCCTCTGCGGCGTCAACATCCCCGGCATTGAATGGTCAAACGACGGCGATCACAACGTCGACTCCACGAAGGTCGCTGTCGACACCTGGCACGCCAAGATCCTGCGCGTGCCGCTAAGCGAGGACCGCTGGTTCGGGAAAGCGCCAGGGCAGACGGATGACGGAAAGTCGTATCGAGACCTCGTCCATACGGTCGTCAAGAAGGCCGCCGACGTCGGCGTCTACACGATCCTCGACCTCCACTGGTCGACGCCGGGCCAATGGGGCGTCGACATCGGCCAGCATAAGATGCCTGATCAGAACAGCCTCGAGTTCTGGAAGTCTCTCGCCTCGACCTATGCCAACGCCCCCTCGGTGATCTTCGACCTGTACAACGAGCCGCACGATATCGACTGGGACGTGTGGCAATACGGCGGCGAAATCACTGATCACCGCGACAAGAATCAACCCGACCATACCTACCTCTCGCCGGGCATGCAGGCGCTTCTCGACACGGTTCGCGAAACTGGCGCACGGAATATGGTGATCGCCGGCGGGCCGGGCTGGGCGTCGGACCTCAGCGGGCTGGCGACCGGTCATGCGCTGAAGGACCCCCACGGCAACGGCGTCGTCTACGCCAATCACTTCTACCCCTTCGGCGGCGAAAGCGTCGACCAGTGGGAAGCCCGCCTCGACGATGTCGCCAAGCACTATCCCATCTTTATCGGAGAGTTTGGATCGGACCCGCCGGGCGGCCACGGGGAAACCGGCCCCGAATGGGTACAGCATGTTCTCCGCGTTCTGCACAAACACAACTGGAGTTGGACCGCCTGGTGCTTCCACCCCAGCGCCTCACCGTGCCTCCTCAAGGACTGGACGTATACGCCCAGCAACCACTTCGGCGTCTTCGTCAAGGATGCGCTTGCCGGGCAGTTTCCATCGGAAGGGAAGTAGCAAGACGCCGTGTCGATCCTGCGAAAAGCCGCTCTGTGGACGCTGCGATCCGTCACACCGCTCATCGTTGTGGCCCTGTTGACCCTGGGTGTTCTGCGTCTCGCCACCCCAGATTGGCAACATGTCCGCATCGCCCTCCAGTCGCTGTGGCAAGGCGCGTTCGGCACTCCGTACGACGTCGGCAACACCCTCAATAAGACCACGCCGCTGATTTTAACCGGGCTCGGCGTCGCCATCGCCTTCCGCGGCCGGATGTGGAACATCGGCGGCGAAGGCCAGTTCGTCCTCGGCGCCATCGCCGCCTGCGCCGTGGGCGCTTACAAGCTTCAGCACCTGTCGCCGTGGCTTCTCATCCCGCTGATGCTGGCCGCCGGCGCGATGGCCGGCGCGGCATGGTCGACCATCGCGGGACTCATGCGGACGAAGCGCAATGTCCCCGAGGTCATCAGCACAATCATGCTGAACTTCGTGGCGTTCGAGGTCCTCTCGTACCTGCTCCACGGCCCCATGCAGGAGTCCACCAAGGCGCAGCCGGCGTCGGAGACGCTGCCTGATACCGCCGCGCTGCCAGTCATTGTCCACGGCACCACGCTGCACGCAGGGCTCTGGATCGCGCTGATTGCCGCGGTGGTCGTTTACGTCTTCCTCTTTCAAACGCGCACCGGCTACGCGCTCCGCGTGACCGGGGCCAACGCCGACGCCGCCCGCGCAGCCGGTATCGACGTCAACCGCATCCTCCTGACCGCCATGATCTGGTGCGGCGCGCTCTGCGGCCTGGGAGGCGCCGTGGAGTTTAGCGGAGTCCTCGGCACCCTCTACGAAAGCTACGCCCCCGGCTACGGCTTCACCGCCGTCGCAGTCGCGCTTCTCGGTCGACTGCACCCCCTGGGTATCGTCGCCGCCGCCCTGTTTTTCGGAGCGTTGACGTCGGGGTGCGGGTCGATGGAGCGTGTCGCCGGAGTGTCCTTCGCGCTCAGCTATGTCATCCAGGCGATGACTCTGCTGGTGCTGCTCGGCTTCCAGCGCGTCAAGTTGTTCGCACCTCCATTGACGGCGACCAAGTCAGCAGCTACAATAAGCTAATCGACTGCCTGCAAACCGCTGAGATCTCAGTCGATAGGGAATCTATGGACAAAAATCTCGAAACGTTAATCCTCTCCGCGCTTCAAGAACCCACCGACGCCATCGCCTACAGCCTTGGACGCGAACTGAGTGCCATGTTTGCGGACAAGTGCGTGCTGGAAGCGAAGTCCGGTGCATTCGATATCCTCGACTATGCAGGGGCGGGATTCTGTGAGATCAAGCCCAAGGACGGCGTACATTCAGAGATCGCGACCGTGTGGATGGGCGCCGATCAGCCACTGTCCACGGAAGCCGTCAATGCGTGGTTCGATGTCGCCTGGAACGGTCAGGATTTAAGCGTGCTCACCGTGACCTGGGAGAGGCATTTCCAGCAAACCACGGCTGTGTGGATCGTGGCGGACAGCAGGGAGGTGGCCGAACGCTTCCTGATCGACGTGTCCACCTGGTGTTCGGAGGTGCGCGGTGAGATAGTGGTCTTCGAGGGCGGCTGCTGGAACAAGAGCAAGGAACTGTTTCATTCCGTCCAGAACGCCACGTTCGACAATCTCATCCTGCATGCCGGATTGAAGAACGAGATCCAGAATGACTTCGCGCATTTCTTCGCGTCGAGGGAGCAGTACGAGCAGTATGGCGTGCCCTGGAAGCGAGGCGTTCTATTCCACGGTCCGCCGGGAAACGGCAAGACGCACATGCTCAAGGCGCTCGTCAACTGGCTGGGTAAGCCCTGCCTCTACGTCAAGAGTTTCAAGCCCCAACGTTTCGAAACCGACCACGAAATGATCCGGCGCGTTTTCGCCCGAGCGCGCAAAACGACGCCGTGTCTGCTCGTCCTCGAGGACCTCGACTCGATTATCGACGATACTAATCGCTCCTTCTTCCTGAACGAACTCGATGGCTTTGCATCGAACACCGGTGTGGTTGTGTTGGCTACCACCAACCACCCGGAACGGCTTGATCCGGCGATTCTGGAACGACCGAGCCGATTCGATCGGAAATATGCTTTTCCGCTGCCGTCTCCGGAGGAGCGCGCAACCTACATGTCGCTCTGGAACGAGAAGGCTCAGCCGGATCTCCGATTGACGGAGCCCGCTATCGTTTCTATTGTGGAGGAGACCGACGGGTTTTCCTTTGCCTATCTCAAAGAGCTATGGCTTTCGTCGATGATGCGGTGGATCGCGTCGCCGAAGTCGCAGACGATGGACGTTGTGGTCGCCTCCCAGGTCTTGACCCTAAAGGAGCAGATCGCCACCCCGATATCGGAGCCAGCTCCCGAAGCAGATGCGAATGGCGCTTTGCGGAGTTTGATGGCGCAATTCAGAATGTAGTACATGGTTTGTGCACAGGAAGCTTGGATGCTTCCTGTGCGCGTCGCACTTGACAGCCAAACATAACACGTGGTATTTTCTATATAGAACTTGTGGTTGTTTCTATATTTATAGTCGATCACGGCCGACCGACGACAAGCGCACCGAGGCATGCGTATCAATCGATTGGGTAATCGTAAGGAGACAGGACAATGATTTCAATAAAGTCTATTGCAGCAATCGCCACTTCGATTTTAAGCCTGTGCGGTGCGGTCTCGGCAGCCAACCTCTCAACCAGCGCCATCGCCTCGACCCTCGTCGATGACGCGGAAGCCGGCTGGATCTGGAATCAGACGGTTGAGTACAGCGACCCATCCCTACAGGGAGGACGCGCCCATGCCGGAGGGCCTGGTTCGTATGGCGCCTACACGTTTCACGGATCGGGCGTCGACGTACTCTGCATGACAGGCCCGTCGCTTCAGATTGACGGCCGCGTTCACCGATTCGGACACGCCAGGTTCTCGATCGACGGTAAGCCTGTGCTCACCGCGAACAGCTCCAGCGTCGACTCTCAATATGGCGTCGCATTGTTTCACGTTCAGAACCTCACCGATGCCGTCCACGTCTTGCAGGTCGAGCCTGAGGGCGGCTGGGTGGTTGTCGATTCGATACGGATTTATAAGTCGGGATCGGGTGATGCGCCGGAGGATGTCGCCCCCAAGCCGTTATATGTGGCCGACGCTCATACGATGCTGGACACACTCACTGATTGGAATCTCGTGGCGAAACGCACGCCGAACTGGTGCTTCGACAAGACGAGCGCCGAGTACTTCCTGGGCGATTCGAGTCGCGTTACCCGCACAATTGACGACACCGAGAGCATACTCTATACCGTCAAGAACGTCGCATCGTTCACCGCAATGCTCTATGCGTGGAGAGCGTCGATCAAGGACGACACCAAGTTCTATGTCTCCGTGGACGACGGCCTGACATTTCAACCGATCACCGTAAAATACGGGACCAAGACCTACACTGTTGGGTCATGGGGCTATTACAATGTCGTCCCCGCCGCGCCGCTTCCGGCCGGTGTCACGAATATCGCCATTGAGTTCTCAGCCTCCGGCAACAATTGGGACCCACAACTCGCACAGATCTCGATCGCTCATCAGTAACCAGGACAGGCTAGGTCAACGCTCGGGCGCACATAACGCCAAGATGACGGGAGACGATATCGTGCGTCGACAAGAATGAGGGAGCGGGTTAGACCTGCGTGTGGGACGTCCCGTTCGTGCTTTTGGACTCCCAGGCGGTAAATGGACACGCACGACGCGAAAGGTGTCGGCCTATAGATCGATGCTAAATCGACTCTTTAAGAGGCTAACGTAATAGTTATGTGTTGAGCGTATATCGCTAAAGAAAACTAATAAAAATCGTGTTAAAATATGCCAAATTTGGGAACATAAATAGCAACCTAATCCGTTATAAATAACGGATAGAACACTCGATGCGGACCACCTGACGTGGGTAAATCGCGTCTTCTCATTACAATACGGGGGAGGCGTTGGTCTGCAAAGGGAAATCTTGAAAACAATAAACACTGCATCTACAGGAGGATTGTAAAATGTCACTATTACCTCTCCGCCGTGGCGGCAGTTCCGTTCCGGTACGCCGCGGTGAAAGCAGCCAAATTACGCGCAACGATCCATGGAATGACTTCGACTATATGGATCGGGTTTTCGACAGCTTTTTCCGAGCCCCCTTTTCAGCGATCTCACGCGCCGGCAGTGGCGTAGCCGCAGCCGCGGGAGATCCTCTTGTGGAACTTTACGAGAACCAGGACGATCTGACGGCGTTCGTCTATGCTCCGGGCATTCCGCCGGACGCATTTGACATCACCGTCACCGACGAAACATTGAATATCCTTGCGGAGCGCAAGCCGCTGTTCGACATCGGCGACTCTACTCGATCTCATACGCCTTGGTCGAACATGGCCGCCGGAACAAGCACATTCAACGCCAGTTATACTCTGCCTATCCCGGTCGAGTCTGGCGCGGTTCAGGCTTCCTACAAAGATGGCGTGCTGATCGTCAAAATGCCCAAGTCCGAGGCCGCGAAACCCAAACAAATCAAGGTTAACGTTCAGAACGGATAGACACGGGGATCGGTTCTAGCCAACAGAGGCGAGCGGTATA
>Ga0070658_10004093_pt1 | contig 11944 bp, 13 predicted proteins | sample KBSC13metaG_FD_64664 | JGI IMG/M metagenome (GOLD analysis project Ga0070658, IMG submission 64664) | Corn rhizosphere microbial communities from Kellogg Biological Station, Michigan, USA - KBS C1-3 metaG | ecosystem: Host-associated > Plants > Roots > Rhizosphere > Soil ... | reverse complement strand
GCGAAACGCGGAGTAGGGGAGTCGAAGGAAGGAGCGTTGGTTGTGGTTCCGGCTATGTGGGAATTCGGCCCGAACACCTGAAAGCGTCCTGCCTTGGACTCCGCGACTCCGCGTTTCCGCTTTTGCCCTGGGGAATCCAATGACCAAACCCGTCACGCCCAGAGACATGTTCGACCTGTGGCAGAAGATGGTGAACCCGTCGGCGTACCCGCTGCAGGCGCTCATGTTCCCCGTCCTCGACGCGGACGAGCTGGAAAAGAAGATCCACGAGATGCAGGCGGTGGAGCATTGGCTCAAGGCCAACCTGAGCATGCTGCAGCTCACCATCAAGTCGCTCGAGTACCAGCGCTCGCTGCTGCAGGGTGGAGAGAAGATGCGCGCGGCGATGGAAGGCGAGGGCGCGAAGGGTGAGGCGCCCAATCCCGCGATGTGGGCCTGGAACATGATGGCCCAGGCGGGCAAGGACATGGCGCAGGCGGGCCAGGAGGCGATGGAGGCAGGCCAGGAAGCGCTGCGCGCATCGCCGGCGGCCCCGCAACGCAAGCGCAAACGCAAGGCCGCGCCCCCGAAATAACCGCTGCGTTACAGCCGATTACCCCCGTAATGGCACCTGTGCGCTGGCTCACAGCCGTGCGCGCGCCTTGCCCGCAAAGTTCGGCGCATTCCAATGCGAACCGGACGCGCCATGGGTTCAACACTGAAAGTCGTCGCCGCAGTCCTCGCCGCCGTGGCGATGGACGCGATCGCGGCCGAGAGCGCCTCGTGGGAGCGCACCCAGGCGCCGCCGGTCCCCGAAGACAACACCGTCACCTATGCGCGCGTCGAGCTCGGCAAGCGCCTTTTCTTCGACACGCGCCTGTCCGCATCCGGCACGACCAGCTGCGCGACGTGCCACAACCCGGCATTCGGCTGGAGCGACGGGTTGCCCACCGCCCTGGGCCACGGCCAGAAAGCGCCACAGCGGCGCACGCCCACGCTCCTCAATGCCGCGTACAACACGCGCCAGGCGCTGGAGGAGCAGGCCATGCAGCCGATCGCGAGCGCCGAGATGGGCCTGGACCTCACGCGCATGGTCGAGCGGCTGGAATCGATCAAGGGCTATCGCGTGTACTTCGACCAGGCGTATCCGCGCGAGGGCATCAACCCGCGCACGGTTGCCAAGGCGATCGCGACTTTCGAGCGCACGCTGGTGTCGCGCACCAGCCCGTTCGATCGTTGGCAGGATGGGGAGCGCACCGCCGTGAGCCCCGCGGTCGCGCGCGGCTTCGCGCTCTTCCGCGGAAAGGCGAACTGCATCGCGTGCCACGAGGGTCCCCAATTCACCGACGGCGGCCTCCACAACGTGGGCGTTCGCGGCGCAGGTGCAGAAGCCGACCGTGGCGGCGCGCACAGGACACCGTCGTTGCGCGATGTCGTGTACACGGCGCCCTACATGCACAACGGCGCCTATCGCACGCTTCGCGAAGTCGTGGAGATGTATTCGCGCGGCGGGGATGAGCCCGCGAAAGCCGACCCGAAGATCCGCAAGCTGGGGCTCACGGCCTCCGAGATCGACGACGTCGTCGCCTTCCTGGAGAGCCTGGCGGGGGATCCGGTGGTGGTCGCCGCGCCCCAGCTCCCCTACTGAGGAGCTCCCGGGCCGCGTGACGCACCCTTGACGCGTGTCAAAGGCGCGGTGGGACCCGCGCCGAGAATGGTCGCTACGTTTTCGTGAAAGGAGCGACCATGAACAAGCTCAAACTCTCGATCGTCGCGGGTGCGGCCCTCTTCGTTTCCGGCCTCGCGTCGGCGTACCAGCCGGCGTGCGAGCACGTCGCCGATGCCGATGCGATGCGCGGGCGTGTGCAGACCCTGGAGGTCCAGGTCGAGCGCCTGGAGCGCAGCTCGGACCCGGCCGAGCGCCGCAGCCTCGCCGAGATCAACATGAAGCGGGTGCGCGAAGCGCTGGGCCAGATGCGCCATCGCGACCTGCCCGCGGATTGCCGCGTCGAGTTCATGGCCGCGATGCTGCAGGCGATGGTCCGCAACGAGCAGGCGATGCTCGCCGGCTCGCCGGAGTAAGCGCCGCTCAGCCGCGCGCCATGAGGGCGCGCAGCGCGCCCATGTCGCGGATCACCACGTGCTTCTGGCGCACGGCGATGACGCCCTCGTCGTCGAGGCGCGAGAGCAGGCGGCTCACGGTCTCGAGCGAAAGCCCGAGGTAGCTGCCGATCTCGTCTCGCGTCATGCGCAGGTGGAACTCGGAGCACGAGAAGCCGCGCGCGGCGTAGCGCTGCGAGAGGTTGAGCAGGAAGGTCGCGATGCGCTCCTCGGCGCGCATCGTGCCCAGCAGCATCATCACCCCCTGGTCGCGCACCAGCTCGCGGCTCATCGCCTTGTGGAGCTGGCGCTGCATACCCGGCTCGTCGAGGCGCGCGTACGGGATCACGCAGACCTCGCTGTCCTCGAGCGCGATCTCGTCGGTGGTGTGGCGCTCCGTGCCGATGCCGTCCATGCCCACGATCTCGCCCGGCATGTGGAAGCCCGTCACCTGGTCGCGGCCGTCGTCGAGGATCACGCGGGATTTGAAGAAGCCCATGCGCACGGCATAGATCGCGTTGAAGGCATCGCCCGTGCGATAGAGCGATTCTCCGCGCTTCACGCGCTTGCGGGTGGAGATCATCTCCGCGAAGGCCGCGACGCCCTCGAGATCGAGGCCGCGCGGCAGGCACATGTCGCGCAGGTTGCAGGTGGCGCAGCGCGCCTGGTCCGCGGAAGTGGCGCGCGAGCGCACGGCGGTTTCGACCATGCGGATCGGGGCGGCGAGGGACGGGGTCATCGAATCCTTCTTTCTTCTAGTGGTGGGTGTCGGCAACGACCTCGGCGACCATCGCCATGACCTTGTCGAGGTCGCGGGACTTGTCGAGGAAATAGCGGGCGCCCGCGCGAAGGCAGGCGTCGCGATACTGCGGCTCCGAATGGTTCGTGAGCACCGCGAAGACCACGTCCGGATCGGTCTCGCGCACCTTGCGCATCACGTCCAGGCCCGTGCTTCCGGGAAGGTTCAGGTCGAGGAGGACCAGCCGCGGGTGCGAGCGCAGGATGCCCGCCACCGCCTCGTTCGCGGAGGACGCTTCTCCCACGACGCGCACCTCGTCGATGGCTCCGAGGAGCCTGGCGAGGCGCAGGCGAACGGGAAGCGATTCGTCCACGATGAAGACTTCGGTCGAGCGCGGGCTTTGCATGACGCTACTTTCGCCCGGCGCGGCGCGTGGCGACATCGGCGGCGGCTGAATGCGCGCTCGGCCGCGTTCCTAGCGGGACCCTAGGAAAATTCCTAGGCGCTCAGGCCTTGTCGACGAGCCCGTTTTCCAGGGCGTAGCGGATGAGCTCGCCCTGCGTGGTCATGTTCATCTTGTGGAGCACGTTCGCCTTGTGCGTGCTCACGGTCTTCACCGAGAGCCTGAGCTCCTCGGCGATATCGGAGATCGAGCGGCCGCCCGCGATCATGCGGAAGACCTGGAACTCGCGGTCCGACAGGCGCTCGTGCGGGGCGGCCTGCGCGTCCGGCATGGCGTTCAGCGCCAGTTGCTGGGCCACCTCGGCGCTGATCCAGGCGCCGCCGCCCGCCACCTTGCGCAGCGCCGTCACCAGCTGCGAGGAGGCGCTCTCCTTCGTGAGGTAGCCCGAGGCGCCCGCGCGGATCGCCCGCACCGCGTACTGGTGCTCCTCGTGCATGGTGAGCACGAGGATGCGAAGCTTCGGGCGCTCGCCCTTCACCTGCTTGATGAGCTCGACGCCGCTCTTGCCCGGCATGGACATGTCGAGCAGCAGCACGTCGAACTCCAGCTCGCGCACACGCTGCAGCGCTTCATGCCCGTCGCTCGCCTCTCCCACGATGGAGAAGTCGGGTTGCGCGCCGAGGATCTGCTTCAGGCCTTCGCGCACGATCGCGTGGTCGTCGCAGAGGACGATTCGCACCATCTCAGCTTCCCTCCGGCAGCGGCAGGCGCAACACGACGGCCGTGCCTTCGCCCGGCGCGCTTTGCACCGCGATGCTGCCGCCCAGGAGGGCCGCGCGATCGGCCATGCCGGAGAGCCCGAAGGCGTCTTCGCGCCGCGGCATGCGCGAGTCGAACCCGCTGCCGTCGTCGCGGATCTCGAGCACCAGCTCCGCGCCCTCGCGCTCGAGGTTCACTTCCACCTGCAAGGCACGCGCGTGCTTGGCGATGTTGGTGAGCGATTCCTGCAACGCGCGGAACACCGTGGTGGCGTGGGGCTCGCCCAGGTCCAGCCCCGGCGCGATGGCGAGCTCGCAGGGCACCCCGGTGCGAGCCGTGAAGTTCTGCACGAGCCATTCGGCCGCGGCCACCAGGCCCAGGTCGTCGAGCACCAGCGGGCGCAGGTCCGCGGAAATGCGCCGCGTGGCCGCGACCGTGCCGTCGAGGAGCAGCTGCATCTCGGCCAGCTTCGCGCCCAGCTCGTCGCGCGGCGCGGCGAGATTCTCGCGCAGCCACGCCGCATCCATCTTGAGCGCGGTGAGCGCCTGGCCCAGCTCGTCGTGCAGCTCCCGGGCGACGCGCCCCTTCTCCTGCTCGCGCACGCGGTTCGCGGTGAGGGCCATGCGCTTGATCTCCTCGCGCGAAGCGCGCAAATCCGCTTCCGCGCGCACCCGCTCGGTCACGTCCCGCAGGATCACCGTGAAGTAGTGGCTGCCGCCTTCCTGCACCTGCGAGATCGAGGCGTCGATGGGGAACTCCTCGCCGTTGCGCCGCAGCCCCGTCACCACGCGCGAGCCGCCCATGCGGCGCGCCGAGCTGCCGGTCTCGCGAAAGCGCTGCATGTGGCCGGTGTGCGAGGCGCGAAAGCGCTGCGGGATGAAGGTCTCCAGCGCCGCGCCGATCGCTTCCTCGCGAGGGCAGCCGAACACCTCTTCGGCCGCGGCATTGAACTGCACGATGCGCTGGGACTCGTCCACGGTGATGATCGCGTCCATGGCGGAGGCGACGATCATGTCGAGGACACCCAGGCTCTTGTCGTTCATTCCTGTTTGACGCCGGTCAATTGCCGCGCGTATCGGCGGGGCAAACTGGTTTTCATGAATACCGCCGCCCCAGCCCGTACATTTCCCATCGCCGCGGTGCGTGACGCACCGCTGGTCATCGACACCGAGCTGCTGCGCACTTACGGTGGCAACGGTCCGCGCTATACGTCCTATCCCACCGCGGACCGCTTCGTCGAAGCGTTCGATGCGGCCGCCTGCCGCCACTGGCTCGCGAATCGCACCATCGGCGGCTTCGCGCGTCCGCTGGGATTATACGTACACGTTCCCTTCTGCGACACGCTCTGCTTCTACTGCGCGTGCAACAAGATCGCGACGAAGGACCACGCGCGCGCGGTGAGATACGTGGACTACCTCGATCGCGAGATGGCGCTGGTGGCCGAGGCCCTGGGCGCGGACCGCCGCGTCTCGCGCATGCATTGGGGCGGAGGCACGCCCACGTTCCTGGGCGACGCGCTCGCCGAAAAGCTGGTGGGCATGATCCGCGGCCGCTTCGACCTCGTTCCCGGAGGCGAGTACGCGATCGAGATCGATCCGCGCCGCGTGAAGGCGGACAACATCCGCTTCCTCGCGCGCCTGGGCTTCAACCGCGTGAGCATCGGCGTGCAGGATTTCGATCCCGACGTGCAGCGCGCGGTGAACCGGATCCAGACGGTGGAGGAGACTCGCGCCGTCATCGACGCCGCGCGCGAGAGCGGCATGCGCTCGGTGAACCTGGACCTCATCTGCGGGCTTCCGAAGCAGACGCTCGCGGGTTTCGACGTCACGCTCGATCGCGTGCTTGAATGCGATCCGGATCGAATCGCGCTCTACGCCTATGCGCACTTGCCGCAGATGTTCAAGCCGCAGCGGCGCATCGTCGAGGCGGAGCTGCCGGATGCGGCGCTCAAGCTCGACCTCATGACCCACGCCATGCGCCGGCTGGGGGATGCGGGCTACGTGCACATCGGCATGGACCATTTCGCCAAGCCCACGGACGAGCTCGCGGTGGCGCAGCGCCAGGGGCGCCTCGTGCGCGATTTCCAGGGATATGCGTGCGGCGGCGAAACGGACCTCGTGGGGCTGGGCGTCTCGGCGATCGGCAAGCTGGGTCCGGCGTACGTGCAGAACCAGAAGACGCTCGACGGGTATTACGCCTCGCTGGACCGGGCCGAGCTGCCCGTGCTGCGCGGCATCCAGCTCAGCGCCGACGACCTCGCGCGCCGCGCCGTGATCCAGGCGCTCGCCTGCCGCTTCGAGGTGTCGCGCGAAGCCATCGGCCTCGCACACCTCATCGATTTCGGCACCTACTTCGCCGAGGAGCTGCGTTTGCTGGAACCGATGGAGCGCGACGGCCTGGTGAAGGTGGACGACGAGTTCATCACGGTGACCCCGGCCGGACGCCTGCTGGTGCGCGCGATCTGCATGGTGTTCGACCGCTACCTGCGCGAAGCGAAGCAGCGCGCGCAGTACTCTCGGGTGATGTAACTAGAGCGCGGCGCGCGAGGCTTGCTGCAGCGCGCGCCACGCCGACTCGAAATCCCCCGGCCGCGGCGTCGTGAAGGCGATGCGGCGCACCAGCGCTTCGAGCTGGGCGGTGCGTGCTTCGAGCGCGTCGTATTCGCTGGCCGGCACGAACTCCGCGGGCCGATCCTGGCAGATGCCCACGCAAGGCTGCGGATGGTCGATGCGTCCGCAACCGATGCACTGCCACACCTTGATCCTCTGTGTCATGCCTCCACGCTAGCGCACGGCGCCTGCATCCGATCTGACGCGCGTCAAATCGCGCGGCGCGTGCCATGGAAACAATGCCGATCATGAAAACCTATTCGATCACCCGACGCATCGACGCGGTCACCGCGATCCCGCAACCGTACCTCGCATCCCGGCTTCCCGCGCCCCGGGCCGTGAAGATCGAGCTCACGTCCCAATGCAACTACCGCTGCGGCTTCTGCGCCCATCGCCTGCGCATGAAGGAGCGCGGCGGCATGGACCGGGCGTTCTTCGAGCGCATCGTGGGCGAGATGGTCACGGCCGGCGTGGAAGAGCTCGGCATGTTCTACATCGGCGAGTCGTTCATGTGCGAATGGCTGCCCGAGGCGATCGCGTTCGCCAAGCGCCGCGGCATGCGCTACGTCTTCCTCACCACCAACGGCTCGCTCGCCACACCCGAGCGCGTGCGCGCGTGCATGGAAGCGGGGCTGGACTCGCTCAAGTTCTCGATGAACAACGCCGACGAGGAGCAGTTCGCGCAGATCGCGGCGGTGAAGAGCAAGCTCTTCCGCGACTCCGTGCGCAACCTCAAGGCGGCGCGCGCGGTCCGCGACGAGGGCGGCTACCGCTGCGGTCTTTTCGCCTCGAGCATCCAGTACGATGGCGAGCAGCAGGAGCGGATGATGGGGCTGGTGGACGACATCCGTCCTTTCGTGGACGAGCATTACTGGCTTCCGCTCTATTCGATGGGCAGCCTCACCACGCAACGGGAGGAGGAGCTGGGCTATCGCCCGATCGCCGGCAACCAGGGCCGCGTGGGCGCGCTGCGCGACCCGCTGCCCTGCTGGTCGGCATTCACCGAGGGGCACATCACCCACGACGGCAAGCTCTCCGCCTGCTGCTTCGACGCGGGCGACAAATGGGTGATGGCGGACCTGAACGAGGTGAGCTTCATGGAGGGGTGGAACAGCCCGGCCTTCGTGACGCTGCGCGAGGCGCACCTCAGGAAGGACGTGCGCGGGACCATCTGCGAGGACTGCGTGGCCTACAAGTAAAAAGGCGGAAACACGGCCGTCTGTGTTTCCGCTTTAATCAAGCGCTCAGCGGAACAGAACCCGTGAGCATGTAGTCGATCAGCTCGCGCACGGGGCGGATCGCGCTGCCGAAGGGCAGGGGCTCGGAGCCGCGGAAGAACAGTCCCTTCTTCACGTCCCCATGCAGCGCGTACGCGAGCCGCGTGGCGATGCAGAACTGGCCCGCGGAGGCGATGCCGTCGCGAAGCCCGCACACCGTGAGGCACTCGGCGCCCGGCACGCAGCGGCGCGGATCCGCCTTCGCATGCGATTGCAGCGCCTTCTCGCGGCCGAGGTAGTGCCGCAGCCACGGCGTGGCCACCGCGCGCGCGGGCAGGCCCGCCACGCTCATGAATTCGACCAGGTCCTCGCGCTTCGCCTCGGCCAGCACGCGCTTGAATTCGGGGTGCGCGTCGCCCTCCGAGCACACCGCGAAGGGCGTGCCGAGCTGGACGGCGCTCGCACCCAGCGCCAGCAGCGCGCGCACCTGCTCGTGGGAATGGATCCCGCCGGCGAGAATCACGGGAATGCGCTCGCGCTCGAGCCCCAGCTCGCGCATGAGCGCGAAGGTCGCCTCCAGCACGGGCGCGAAATCGAAGCGCGCGTCGCGCACGTCCGCCAGCCGCGTGGCGCCGAGGTGGCCTCCGGCGTAGCGCGGATGCTCGACCACGATGGCGTCGGGCAGCCGGTTCTTGCGGATCCATTTGCGCAGCACCACGCCCACGGCGCGAGCTTCCGAGAGGATCGGAACCAGCGCCACGTCGGGGAATCCGCTGGCGAGCTCGGGCAGGTCCAGCGGCAAGCCCGCGCCCATCACGATCGCATGGGCGCCCGACTCGCACGCCTGCCGAACGTAGGCGGCGTGCTGGCCCACGGCCTTCATGACATTGACGGCGACCGCGCCGTGGCCCTGCGCGAGGCCGAGCGCCGCGCGCACCTCGCGATCGAGGGCGATGAGGTTGGTCTCGTCGATGACGGACTTGTCGCGCCCACGGTCGTCGCGGGCGAGGAGGTCGGGATGGTGCTGGCGCAGCTCGACGCTGGAAATCGTTCCCATCGCGCCGGCGCGGGCGACGCTGCCGGCGAGGCGGTGCGCCGAGACGCCGACGCCCATGCCGCCCTGCACGATGGGAAGGAGATTGCGCGCGCCGAGCTTCCACTGCGGAAGCGGCGAGGTCATGCAAGGAGACTAGGCCCGCCGCGTCGCCGGAAGTTGACCCGCGTCAAACGCGCGTGCGCGAAGGTGCATAGCCTCTACACCTATGCACATTCGTTCCGATGAGATGAGGGAGAAGAAGATGAGATCCACTCGCAGGCTGTGGCAATGGCTGGGTGTGGTATTCGTTCTGTCGTTCGCGGCGCTGGGTTGGCTGGGCCGCGAGATCTACGTATCCGCGCCGCCGATCGCCGAGGTGAAGACGACCGCGGGCGTGCCGGTGTTCACCGCATACCAGGTCGGAGAGGGCCAGCGCGCCTGGCTCAACGCCGGTGGCCAGCAGCTGGGGACCGTGTGGGGACACGGCAGCTACGTGGCGCCCGACTGGTCCGCCGACTGGCTGCATCGCGAGGCTCTCGCGTTCCGCGAAATCCGCGCGCAGGAAATGTATCGCGCCGCATACGCGCAGCTCTCGCTCTCGCAGCGCGCCTCCGTGGATGCGCTCGTCGTGGAGGAGTTCCGGCACAACACGTACGACGCCGCGACCAACACCATCACCGTGAGCCCGCAGCGCGCCGCGGCGATCGCGCAGGTGCGAGCGCACTACGTGGGACTTTTCGGCGCCGAGCCCGCGCTCGACGGGCTGCGCGAGCAATACGCGATGACGCCCAACGCCCTGATGAAGGTCGAGGACCGCGATGCGCTCTCCGCGTTCTTCTTCTGGTCCGCGTGGTCGGCCGCGACCAATCGCCCCGGCGAGGAGCATCTTTCCTATACGAGCAACTGGCCGCACGAGCCGCTCGTGGGCAACACGCTCACGGGCACGGCCTCGATGTGGACCTTCGTCAGCATCATCCTGCTGCTGGCCGGCATCGCGGGCATGGTGTGGTTCCACTCGTGGCATGCGGAGGAGCCGGATCCCACGGTGCCCCGCAACGATCCGCTCATCAACGCGGTGGCCACGCCCTCGATGCGCGCGACCCGCAAGTACTTCTTCGTCGTGATCGGCCTGATCCTCGCGCAGATCGGGATGGGCGCCATCACCGCGCACTACGCCGTCGAGGGCAATTCGTTCTTCGGCTTCCCGCTCGCCGATTTCCTGCCCTACACGGTGAGCCGCACCATCCACACGCAGCTGGGCGTCTTCTGGATCGCGACGGCGTGGCTGGCCACCGGCCTCTACATCGCGCCGCTGCTGTCGGGTCATGAGCCCAAGCTGCAGAAGCTCGGCGTGAACGCGCTCTTCTACGCGCTGCTCACGATCGTCGTGGGCTCCACCGCGTTCGGCTGGCTGGGCACGCTGCAGCGCGAGGGCTTCGACTTCTCGTTCTGGCTGGGCAACCAGGGGCTCGAATTCACCAGCATGGGCCGCGTGTGGCAACTGCTGCTCTTCGTGGGCCTGCTCTTCTGGCTCTTCCTGCTGGGACGCGCCCTCTGGCCCGCGCTGCGCAAGCCTTCCGAGACGCGCGGCCTGGTGGCGATGGTGTTCCTGTCGGCCACCTGCATCGGCGGGTTCTACGCCGCGTCGCTCACGTGGGGCCAGCACACGCACTACTCGATGATCGAGTACTGGCGCTGGTGGCTGGTGCACCTCTGGGTCGAGGGCTTCTTCGAGGTGTTCGCAACCGCCGTGGTGGCGCTCATCTTCACGCGCCTGGGCCTCATCTCCGCGACGAGCGCCAACCGCGCCATCGTGATGGAGACGATCGTGTTCCTCTTCGGCGGCATCCTCGGCACGCTGCACCACTTGTATTGGACCGGAACGCCGACCTCCGTCATCGCGGTGGGCGCCGTGTTCTCCGCGCTGGAAGTGGTGCCGCTGTCGCTGATCGGCATCGAGGCCTACCGCAACTTCAAGCGCACGCAGGCGGCACCCTGGGTGTCCGCGTACAAGTGGCCGATCCTGTGCTTCGTGTCGGTGGGGTTCTGGAATACGGTCGGCGCGGGCCTGCTCGGCTTCGCGATCAATCCGCCCGCTTCGCTCTACTACGTGCAGGGCCTCAACATGACGCCCGCGCACGGGCACGCGGCGCTCTTCGGCGTGTACGGCATGCTGGGCATCGGCCTGCTGCTCTTCTGCCTGCGCGGACTGTACGAGCGCTCGCTGCACGCCGATCGCCTGCTCGCGCCGGCGTTCTGGGGCCTGAACGTGGGCCTGGCGATGATGGTGTTCCTGTCGCTGCTGCCCGCGGGGATCTACCAGGCCTACCAGAGCGTCACGCAAAGCCTGTGGCTCGCCCGTTCGCCGGAGATCGTGCATTCGAAGGTGATGGAAGCGTTCGTGTGGCTGCGTGTGCCCGGCGACATCGTGTTCGCGCTCGGTGCGGGCATGCTTGCGGTGTACGCGCTTCGCCTGCTCGTGACGCGGCCGCGCGTGGCGGAAGTGCCCGCCTCGGACGCGGCGCCGGCGGCCGGGGACTGATGTGCGGCTCACGGCCTTCACCGACTACTGCCTTCGGGTGCTCATGTTCGTGGCCACCGCGCCCGAGCGGCGCGCCACGATCGCGGAGGTGGCCCGCGCGTTCCGCATCTCGGAGAACCACCTGGTGAAGGTCGTGCATTTCCTCGGGCAGGAGGGCTTCCTGGAGAACAGCCGCGGGCGGGGCGGCGGCCTGCGGCTCGCGCGTGCGCCGCGCGAGATCAACGTGGGCGCGGTCGTGCGGGCCTCGGAGGGCGACATCGCACCGGTGCCGTGTTTCGAGCAAGGCGGCGATCGTTGCGCCCTCGAAGGCGCGTGCAACCTGGCCGGTGTCCTGGCCCGGGCCGTGTCCGCGTTCTACCGCGTGCTGGACGCGACTACGCTCGCCGACGTCGTCTCCAATCACGAGACGCTTTCGGCGATCCTGCACGGCCCCGTGCCGGTGCGCCGCCGGGCCGTGGCTGCATGAGCGTGGCATCCGCGACGCTCTCGGAGGAGGCGGTGATGCGTGCCCTCGCGCGCGTGGTGGACCCCGAGATGGCCATCGACATCGTGGGCCTCGG
>Ga0070658_10004092_pt1 | contig 11944 bp, 6 predicted proteins | sample KBSC13metaG_FD_64664 | JGI IMG/M metagenome (GOLD analysis project Ga0070658, IMG submission 64664) | Corn rhizosphere microbial communities from Kellogg Biological Station, Michigan, USA - KBS C1-3 metaG | ecosystem: Host-associated > Plants > Roots > Rhizosphere > Soil ... | reverse complement strand
CGTGATCTGGGAGACGCCGTTCGAGAATTCGGGCGTTGCCCACGATGTGACCACGCTCGCCAACGGCGACGTCGTCGCGGCCGGGACGCGCGACAACGCCGCGACGTTCGCCATCATCCTCTCCGCTTCGGGCACGATCGACGGGACTCTCGACGTGCCGGGCCTGGACCCCTCGCGCGCGAGCAGCTTGAACGCCGTGGCGACCGATGCCTCGGGCAACATCGTGGCGGGTGGCGACTTCTGGTACACCGGCGCGGCGCATCGCCAGTACGGGACGATGACGTTCGACGTGACGAAGCTCGTGATCTCAGGGATCCAGCATTACGACGACGGCTTCGATGCCTACGTCCGCACCGTGCTCGCGGGAGGGGGTGGCTACTACAACGTGGGGATGAACCATGACGTGTCCAACACGTTGCCGAGTCTCATCCTCAAGTACACAAGCTCCACCGGCGCCGCGAGCGCGAAGCTCTTCGACCTGAACGGCGACGGCGACGCGGACCTCGTGCTGGAGAATGACGACGGCACCCTCGAGCTTCGGCTCATGCAGGGGACGACCGTGCTCGAGGCGAGGCGGTTCAACCTAAGCAGCCCCGGCCACTTCATGCGGACGACCGGTGACTTCAATGGCGACGGCAAGTCCGACCTGCTTTTCGCGGTCAACGACGGATCGACCCAGATGTGGCTGATGGACGGCACCCAAGGGCCATCCTTCACCATCATGCCCGCCGGCACCGGCTGGTCCGTCGCGCACGTCGGCGACTTCAATGGCGACGGCAAGTCGGACATCCTGTGGCGCAATACGAGCGGCGCGGTCGGCCTGTGGCTCATGGACGGCAGCACGATCCTGAGCCGGGCATCACTCATGCCGGCCGGGTCGATGTGGGTTCCGGAGCTCGTCGGCGACTTCAACGGCGACGGCATGACCGACATCCTCTGGCGCAGCGGCGACGGATCGGTGTCGATGTGGCTCATGAACGGAACGACGGTGCTGGATCGCGGAGCCTTGCTCGGCCCCGGCAATCCGTACTCGCCGATCCAGGTCGGCGACTTCAACGGCGACGGCAAGGCGGATATCGTCTTCCAGTCGACGGATGGAAGCGCGCAGCTCTGGCTCATGGACGGCCGCACGGCAAGCTCGACCGCGGCGGTGATGGGACCGAACGGCAACTGGACCGTCACGCAGGTCGGCGACTTCAACGGCGACGGCATGTCGGACCTCATCTGGACGGCGCGCGACGGGACCGTAGGGATGTGGCTCATGAACGGCACGTCGATCCTCGAGAAGAAGACCGAGATGGCGGCCGGCAGCGGATGGTCGGTCAGCGTGGCCGAGGACCTGAGCGGCGACTTCAAGACGGACCTCGTGTGGTCGAACACCAATGGCGGGGTCGGCGCGTGGCTCATGGACGGCACATCGGTCCAGTCGCGCGCGCCGCTCGACGCTGCCGGCTCCGGCCACCACGTGGTGCCCGTGCTCTTCAATCATTGAAGCCCCCCGGCATCTCCCCGGGGCAGGGAGGATGCGCAGGGCCGCCTTCGGGCGGCCCTTTTTTTGATGACCACAGTGGTCTGTCCCCTGTCGTTTTTCGTCCCCACGAAATACACCGGTCTCCACAGTCCACCCACAGGTTATCCACAGCGTTATCCTTTGCTATGCACAGGGCGCGGTGACACACTCTCTCGCGCTTGCGGTGCGTCGAGGGAGGAGGCAACGCAAGCCCTTCCGCTACATCAAAGAGATAACGTCACCATGCCCTCGGCCCCCGCCGGTTCCGAACGCTTTGGCCGCTCCGGTGCTTTTTCCGGGGACGCCCAGATCGAGTCCCTGCGCCTCCCGCCGCACTCGGTGGAAGCGGAGCAGGCCGTTCTCGGCGGGCTGCTGCTGAGCAACCAGGCGTGGGATCGCATCGGGGACCTCCTCACGGAGTCCGATTTCTACCGCGCCGACCACCGCATCCTCTGGCGCACGATCACCAAGCTCGTCGAGGACAACAAGCCCGCCGACGTGCTCACCGTCTCCGAGGCGCTCAAGATCTCGGGCGATTTGCAGGACGTGGGAGGCCTCGCGTACCTGCACCAGCTCGCGACCGGCACCCCGAGCGCCGCCAATATCCGCCGCTATGCCGAGATCGTGCGCGAGCGCTCGATCATGCGGAAGCTGGCGGAAGTCGGCACCATGATCGCCGACAGCGCCTACTCGCCCCAGGGGCGCGAGGCCAAGCAGCTGCTGGACGAGGCGGAGACGCGCATCCTCGAGATCGGCGAGACCGGCGGCCGCTCCAACGAGAGCTTCCAGACGATGTCGCAGATGCTCTCCGAGGTGATGAGCCGCCTGGACGAGCTGCACAAGAATCCCAACGCCGTGACCGGCAAGGCGACCGGCTTCGTGGACCTCGACGAGATGACCACGGGCCTGCAGGAGGGCGACCTCGTGATCGTCGCGGGCCGTCCCGCCATGGGCAAGGCGCAGCCGCTCGATGCGCGCGTGAAGACGCCGACGGGCTGGACCACCATGGGCGCGCTGCAGGTGGGCGATGCCATCGCCTCCATCGACGGCGAGGCTTCGATCGTCGTGGGCGTCTATCCGCAGGGCGTGCGCCAGGTCTATCGGCTCACCTTCTCGGATGGCCGCAGCGCCGAGGCGTGCGCCGAGCACCTCTGGCGCGTGCATTGCGACGCGTGGCCGGAGCCGCGCACGGTGCTGACCGAGCAGCTCGCGACGCTGCTGGCGAAGCCCAGGTATCGCGGCGCGCTCTGGGTCGAGGCACCCACGGGCGACTTCGGCCATCGCGATCCGCTGCCGGTGGATCCGTGGCTCCTCGGCACCGTGCTCACCGAGGACAAGCATTTCGATCGCCACGCGGTGCCCGCCGCGCGCGAGCCGCAGATGCTCGAGGCGCTGGTCGCCGGCGACGGTGGCGAGGCCGTGATGCACCACCCGAAGGTGGAGGAAATCGTCTCCCCGGCGGTGCGCGCGGCGCTCGCCCTCATCCAGGGTGCGCAGTTCGTGCCCGTCGCATATCGCAATGCGCGGCGCGAGGCGCGGCTCGCCCTGCTGCAGGGCCTGCTCGACAATCGCGCGACGGTCGAGCGCTCGGGCGCCATCCACTTCAGCGCGAGCAACTACGGCCTCGCCAAGGACGTGCAGGATCTCGTCCGCTCGCTCGGCGGCTGGTGCGAGCTCAAGGTGAAGAGCGCGTCCTGCGACCTCGAGATCCACCACCCCGAGCCGCGCTCGCTCTTCCGCCTCACGTCCAAGCGCGAGCGCCTGCCGGAGCGCGACGCCAAGGCCGCGCGCGCGGTCGTCACCTCCATCGTGCCCTCGCGCGTGGTGGAGACGCAGTGCATCGCGGTGTCTCACCCGACGCACCTCTACGTGACCGACGACTACGTCGTCACCCACAACACGTCGTTCGCGCTCAACGTCGCAGAGCACGTCGCATTGGAGCTGCGCCTGCCGGTGCTCGTGTTCTCCATGGAGATGGGCGGCACGCAGCTCGCGACCCGCATGCTCGGGTCCGTGGGCAAGGTCGATGCACAGAAGCTGCGCACCGGGCGCCTGGATCCGGGCGACTGGGACCGGCTCGGCAGCGCGCTCGGCAAGCTCAACGAAGCGCCGCTCCTCATCGACGAATCGCCCGGCCTCAACCCGCTCGAGCTTCGCTCGCGTGCGCGCCGCAAGTGGCGCGAGTACGGCGGCCTGGGGCTCATAGTTGTCGACTACATCCAGCTCATGCAGGGCACCGAAGGCAATCAGGAGAACCGTGCTACCGAGCTCGGCGAAATCTCGCGTAGCATGAAGACCATGGCCAAGGAGTTAAAGGTTCCCGTCATCGCGCTTTCGCAGCTGAATCGATCGCTCGAACAAAGACCCAACAAGCGGCCTGTCATGTCGGATCTTCGCGAATCGGGGTCGTTGGAGCAGGACGCGGATATGATCATCTTCATCTACCGCGACGAGGTCTACAACGAGGACTCGCCCGACAAGGGCATCGCGGAGATCATCGTCGGCAAGCAGCGTAACGGACCCATCGGCACGGTGAAGCTCACCTTCCTCGGCAAGCACACGCGATTCGAGAACTACTCCGGCGCCCAGCCGGCGTACTGAGAGCGGCGTGGCGCGACCGATCCACGCGACCGTCTCGGCAGCGGCACTGCGTCACAACTACGTGACGGCGCAACGCGCCGCGCCCCATGCGCGCGCCTACGCCGTCGTGAAGGCCAACGCCTATGGCCACGGGCTCGGCCGGGTGGCGCGCGCACTGGGCGACGCGGCCGACGGGTTCGCGCTCGTGGAGATCGACGGCGCCGTGGCCCTGCGCGAGGTGTACGCCGGGCCCATCCTGCTGCTCGAGGGGTTCTTCCAATCCAACGAGCTGCGGCTCATCGACCAGCACCGCCTCGCTTTCACGGTGCACGCCGAGGAGCAGCTGCGCGTGCTCGAGGGGCTGCCGCCCACGCGGTCCTTCGACATCTTCTTCAAGGTGAACACCGGCATGAACCGCCTGGGCTTCCGCGTCGACGTCGCGCGCCGGGCGCTCGAGCGGCTGCAACGCACGCAGGTGGCGAAATCGATCACGCTCATGACGCACTTCGCCACGGCGGACGGCGCGCAGGGCGTGACGGAGGCGATGCGCCGGTTCGAAGGATTCGCGCAGGGCCTCGAGCTGCCGCGCAGCCTCGCGAATTCGGCGGCGGTCTTCGCGCACCCCGAGGCGCACGGCAACATCGTCCGGCCGGGCATCACGCTTTATGGCGCGACGCCTTTCGGGGATCGAAGCGCGCATTCCATGGGGCTCAGGCCCGCGATGTGCCTGAGCTCCGAGATCATCGCGATCCAGGAGCTGGTGGCCGGGGAAGCCGTGGGTTACGGCAGCGAGTTCGTGGCGCAGGGGCCGATGCGCCTGGGCGTCGTCGCATGCGGTTACGGCGACGGCTATCCGCGGCATGCGAGGAGCGGCGCGCCGATCGTCGTAGGCGGCGTGCGCACGCGCACCGCCGGGCGCGTCTCCATGGACATGATCACCGTGGACCTCACGCCCGTTCCCGATGCGCGCGTTGGGACGCCGGTCACCCTGTGGGGCGACGAAGGGCTCTCGATCGACGAGGTGGCCGCTTCGGCGGGAACCGTCGGCTACGAGCTCATGTGCGCGGTCGCGCCCCGCGTGCCGTTCGTGGACGCCTGAGAGGATCGCCCGGGATGGCAAAGGCCAAGACCGTCTATACCTGCACCGAATGCGGCGGCACCACGCTCAAGTGGCAGGGGCAGTGCCCGCACTGCAGCGAGTGGAACACGCTCGTGGAGACGACGGCGGAATCCTCGACGAAGGGCTCGCCCGGGGCGCACCGTTTCGCGAGCCTCGGCGGCACGGCGCAGGTGATCGAGCTCGCGGCGGTCGAGGCGAAGGATTTCCCGCGCCTGCCCACGTCGATCGCCGAATTCGATCGCGTGCTCGGCGGCGGATTGGTCGAAGGCGGCGTCGTGCTCATCGGCGGCGACCCGGGGATCGGGAAGTCCACGCTGCTGCTCCAGGCCGCGGCGCGCCTGGCCGAGCAGGTGCCCGTGCTCTACATCACCGGCGAGGAGTCGGCACAGCAGGTGGCGCTGCGCGCGAAGCGGCTCGGCGTGAACGCCGCGAAGGTGCGGCTCTTGCCCGAGATCGAGCTCGAGAAGATCCAGTCGACGCTCGCCACCGACAAGCCGCGCGTGGCGGTCGTCGATTCGATCCAGACGCTTTATTCGAGCGCGCTCACCTCGGCGCCGGGATCGGTCGCGCAGGTGCGCGAGTGCGCGGCGCAGCTCACCCGCATCGCCAAGCAGACGCACACCACCATCATCTTCGTGGGCCATGTCACGAAGGAGGGCGCGCTCGCCGGCCCGCGCGTGCTCGAGCACATGGTGGACACGGTCCTTTACTTCGAGGGCGAGACGCACACGAGCTTCCGGCTCATCCGCGCCTTCAAGAACCGCTTCGGCGCGGTGAACGAGATCGGCGTCTTCGCGATGACGGAAAAGGGCCTGCGCGAGGTGACCAACCCCTCCGCGCTTTTCCTCTCGCAGCATCATGCGGGTGTGGCGGGCTCATGCGTGATGGTGACGCAGGAGGGCACGCGGCCCCTGCTGGTCGAGCTGCAGGCGCTGGTCGACGAGGCGCACGGCAACAATCCCAAGCGCCTCACCGTGGGCCTCGAGCTGAACCGCCTGGCGATGCTCCTCGCGGTGCTGCATCGGCACGCCGGCATCGCCTGCTATGACATGGACATCTTCGTGAACGCCGTGGGTGGCGTGCGCATCGCGGAGCCGGGCGCCGACCTCGCGGTGACGCTCGCGATCGTCTCGAGCCTGCGCAATCGCCCGCTGCCGGAGAAGCACGTGGTGTTCGGCGAGGTCGGATTGGCCGGAGAAGTGCGACCGGTGCAGCGCGGGCAGGAGCGCTTGCGCGAGGCGGCGAAGCTGGGCTTCACGCACGCGATCGTGCCGCGCGCCAACAAGCCGAAGCAGGCGATCGAGGGGCTCGAGATCGTGGCGGTCGACCGCGTCGCGGAGGCGGTGGACTACCTCAGGTAATCCCGCTGCGGCCGGGCCCGCCGCGCTAGGCCAAGCGGCGCACGCCCTGGTTCCCCGAGCCACAACATCGTCAGGTCAGGCTGAAGCTCTCGGGAAGCTGGAGAGGGTCGATGCGGGTCGGGTCGCTTTCGCGCTGCATGCGCTTCATGGTCGCGGGGCTGCTCGCCCTCGCGGCGCAAGCCGCGCTCGCGTCGACCTGGCAGCTCGTGCGGCTGCCGAGCCTCGGCGCGCCCGGCACCACGGCGCTGCGCCTGAACAACAAGGGCGCCGTCGTCGGATGCTCAATGACCACGGCCGGCATGCGGCACGCTTTCATCTATCTCGACGGCGTCATGCGGGACCTCGGTCCCGGCATCGACTCGGGTGACGGGAACAGCTGCGCCTATGCCGTGAACGACAACGGCCTCGTGGTCGGGATGGCGGAGGCGACCGGCGAGGTCGTGGCCTGGCAGGACGGGCGACTGCTGCACCTGGGCTTCCAGGGGCGCCCGTACGGCGTCAACAACGCCGGCGTCATCGTGGGCTACCGCATGATCGATGGCGTCGCGCACGCGTTCATCTATTCGAACGGCAGCGTCATGGATCCCGGCTCCCTGAACGGCGGCAATGGCAGCATTGGTACGGTCGCGGACGCCATCAACAACCGCGGGCAGGTTGTAGGCGGCTCGAGGGGACGCGCATTTCTCTACGACATGGCGTCCGGCACGATGACCGATGTATCGCCACCGGACTCGCCGTACTGCACCCCCATTGCGCATGCGGTCGACATCAACGACCTCGGCCAGATGGCCGGGCTCGGGCCTTGCGCCGCGACGACGTACGTGTACGACGGCAACTGGGACACCATCAGCTATTCCGATGCCGTCGCCATCAACGGGACGGGCCAATACGTGTACTGGCAGGAGGGCGCGTACGGCGTCATCGCCGATCTCGACGGCTCGTCGCTGCAGCGGCTTTCGCAATTGCCCGACGTGCGCGCCAAGGGCTGGAACCACCTCGAGGTGGCCGACGTGAACGACCAGCGCTGGGTCATCGGGGCTGGCGAGCCGCCGGACGGGGGTAGCGGGGCCTACCTGCTCAAGGTCGTGGATGCGCTTCCCGCGCCGCATCGGCAACTGGCGGACTTCGACGGCGACGGCATCGGCGACCTCGTGTTCACGGATGCCGACGGGCGCGTCGAGGTGCGGCTCCTGCAGGGCACGTCCGTCGTGCGCAGCGGGACGTTCGCACCGAGCGCGCCGGGCCATGTGATCGGCGCGACCGGCGACTTCAACGGGGACGGCAAGACGGACCTCCTCTTCCGGCGCGACGACGGCGCGGTCGAGATGTGGTCGATGGACGGCACGTCCCTCGTCGGGATCACGACGATCATGCCGGCCGGCACCGCGTGGAATGTCGCGCACGTCGGCGACTTCGATGGCGACGGCAAGTCGGACATCCTCTGGCGCAACGGCGATGGCAGCGTCGGCGCGTGGCTCATGGATGGCCCGCGCGTCGCGGCGCGCTCCACGCTCATGCCGCCCGGCGCGCAGTGGCGGCCGGCTCTGGTCGGCGACTTCAACGGCGATGGCACCTGCGACATCGTCTGGCAGGCTTCCGACGGCGCCGCGTCGATCTGGATGATGCTCGGCACGCAGCCGGTGTACCGCTATCCGATGCTCCCCTCGGGCAGCCTCGATACCCCGATCGCCGCGGGGGATTTCGACGGCGACGGCGCGGCGGATATCGTGCTGCAGCGCACCGACGGCAGCGTGAGGCTGCAGACGCGGCAGCCCGGCTCCGGCAGCTTCTTCGTCTCGGTCTCCCCCGAGATCATGCCGGCGAATCCCAACTGGACCGTTTCCCATGTCGCGGACTTCAATGGCGACGGCAAGTCGGACCTGGTGTGGAGCGGGCGCGATGGCGCGGTGGGCCTCTGGCTCATGAGCAGCGCGAGCGTCCTCGAGCGGCGCACCGAGATGCCGGCGGGAACCGGCTGGACGGCCAGCGTCGCGCAGGACCTCAGCGGCGACCGGAAGGCGGACCTCGTGTGGACGCACTCGAGCGGCGCCGCCGGAGAATGGTTGATGGATGGCACATCGCAGGTCCAACGCATGCCGCTGGAGCCTCCGGGATCCACGAAGAGGCTGGTGCCGGTCGAGTTCGGGAAGTGAGGCGGACCCTCGCCCCGACCCGCCCTATTTGATGATCAGCGCGACGGCGAGGCCCACGGCCGCGAGGCCGAGGATCACGATCGCGATCACCGCAAGCAGGTTCGATGCGGCCGAGGAGCCGGTGTCGGCCGCGATGGGCGCCGGGCCTGGAGCGGGCTTGGGAACCGTCGGACGGAACACCGGGCGCTTCTCTTCAACGGGCGCGGGTGCGGGAGCGGGAGCCGCCGGCGCCGGCGCGGGCGCGCGCGGCGAGGCGAGCGGGCTCGTCGATTCGATCTTGCCCTTGTACGCGCGCATCTTCTGCGTGGCACTGATGTACTCGCGGAAATCGTCGGTCGCGTCCGTCATGGCCGCGAGGCGCATCGTCGCATCGAACGAGTCGAAGCTCTTCGCCAGCGCGAGCGGCTTCGCGGGCTCGTCTTCCTTATCCTTGGTCGTGCCGCCGCCCGGCATCGGGATGGTCGCCGTGTCGACGAGCGAAGCGGCCGGCGTCGGCACGGGACGCGGCTGCGGCGGCGCGCTCGTGGCCTTGAGGGCGGTCGCCGGGCGCGTGGAGTCCATCTGCCGCTTCACCTCGCGCAGGTCCTCCGAGAGCTCCTTCACCGACTGGTAGCGGTCCTCGAGCAGCTTGGCCATCGCCTTGGCGACGATGAGGTCGAGCATCGGCGGGATCGAGCGGTTGTGCGAGGAGGGCGGCGGCGGCGTGGTGTTCACCGTCGAGTACATGATCGCGTTCACGTTGTCGCCGTCGAAGGGCGCCACGCCGGTGAGCGCTTCGTAGAGCACGACGCCGAGCGAGAAGATGTCGCTGCGCGCGTCGATCGACTTGCCGATCACCTGCTCCGGCGACATGTAGCGCGGCGAGCCCAGGATCAGGCCGGTCATCGTCTTCACGGCGGAATTGGGCAGCCGCGCGATGCCGAAGTCGGTGATCTTCGCGATCCCGCCCTTCAGCACCATGATGTTCGACGGCTTCACGTCGCGGTGCACGATGTCCTGCTGGTGCGCGAACCAGAGCCCTTCGGCCACCTGCGCGATGATGTCGACCACCTGGTCGGGCGTGGGCAGGTTGCCCGACGCGATCATGTCCTTGAGCTCGAGGCCCTCGAGGAACTCCATCGCCATGTACGCGACGGACTCCGTCTTGCCGACGTCGTAGATCGTGACGATGTTCGGATGGTTGAGCCGGCCCGCGGCCTTGATCTCCTGCTGGAAGCGCGCCTCGTACTCCTCGAGCTCCTGGCGGGAGAGGTTCAGGTTGATCGTCTTGATCGCGACCGTGCGGTCGATGATCGGGTCCACGGCCTTGTAGACCACGCCCATCGCTCCCTGGCCGATCTCGGAGACGATCTTGTAGCGGCCCAGCGTCGAGATCATCGAGTCCCGTCTCTTCTTATTTTTTGGGGGTGGTGACGGGAGCCACGGGCGGCGTCGACTTCGACTTCCTCGCCTCGCGCTCCAGCTTCTTCTTCGCGATGGCCTTGGCGGAGGCGAAGGTCTTGGTCCACGACGGGTGCCCCGCCTCGGCGGGTGTCAGGTCGAAGTTCGGATCCACGTCGTAGATCTTCACGAACTCGTTGCGGCACTCGCGGTAGTGCGCGAGCAGGCACGTGCAGAAGGCGGAGTACTTCATGGCCTTCACCTGGTCCGCCTTGTCCTTGAGCCCTTCCGTGAGGGCCGCCTGCAGCAGCTTGTGGGCGGGATCGAACTCGCCCGCGTCGTACTTCACGAGACCGTCGGCGAGGAGGCTCTCCGCCTTCGCGCGCGGCAGGAGCGACATCGGCTTGTCCGCTGCCGCTTCCCGCTCGGCGACGAGCTGGGTGCGCACCGAGCGGTAGACCGGGCCCCACACCGGGTGGCCGTCCTCGGCGGGGGACAACGCGAACTCGGGATAGATCTCGAAGGCCTTGCGAAACTCGTCGCGGCACTGCGATTCGCGGCCCGCCGCGCAGTAGATGAACGCGAGGTTCTTGCGCGCGGTGGCCTGCTCCTGCTTCGAGAGCAGCCCGTGGTCGAGCGAGCCCTGCAGGTTCTTCGCCGCGTTGTCGAAGTCGCCGGCCTCGTACTGCTTCACCCCCAACGCGAGCTGGTCGCGTGCGCGCTGGCGCAGCACGTCCTCGGTGATCTGCGGCGCGGCGGCCGCGGGCTTCTGGTCGGGCTTCGTGCCGGGCAGAGCGTCGCACCCCGCGACGAGGAGCAGGGCCACGGGCAACAGCAGGCGGGCGGCATTCGATGTGCGCGTCACTGGAACTTGTGCCTCACGGTGACCTCGTCCCGCGCCTTGAGGTCGACGTTCTCGACGTGCACGGGGAAGGTCGTGTTGCGGATCTCGATCCGGTACTTGCCCGGATCGAGCTTGAGCGATTTCTTGGGCGGGCTCACGCCCTGCGACTTGCCGTTCACGAAGATCTCGCCCCACGGCGTCACGTTGAAGAAGAGCGTCGCGGGGATGGCGCCGTTCGCCGCGGGCTTCTCGGACGTTTTCGACGCGTCGCGCGTGGCCTCGTTCGGGCGCGGCACGTTCTTCGCCGGCTCGGCCTTGATCGACTCGGCCTTCGACGTCTCCGATTTCGCGGGCTCGGGCTTGGCCGGCGGGATCTGCGACGGGGCGGGCTGCGGCAGCACGACGTTGCTGTCGATCGGCGGCTTGGAGACCGGCTCCGCACCTTTGGGCGCTTCGATCGGCGTCACGGGCGCCGAGGCCGGCGTCGCCGCGGCAGGCTTCGCCGGCGCCTCGGCGGGCGGGGGCGCGGCGGCCGTGCGCAGCGCCTCGCTGCTCGAGGGCTTCTTCGCGATCACGAGCACGCCCAGCACGAGCACGAGGGCGGCGAGCCCGCCCGCGACGAGCGTGAGCTTCTTCTTGTCCTGCACGAAGGACGGGATCGTGAGCGTGACGGTATTGGTGCCGGTGCTCGAGGCGCCGTTTCGCGTCTTGCGATTGGGCGAGGTCGACGACGCACGGTCCTTCATGCCGTCGCGCGCCTTCTGCAGCGCGCCCTCGTGGTGGCCCACGACGTAGATCTCGTGCTCGCGCACGTGCTTGTCGGTGCGCGAGCCCTCGTAGTGGAAGAGCTTCGCGTATTCGCTCGCGAGGTTGGAGACGACGTCGTAGTACGAGCGCGACACGACGATCTGGCCCGGGCGCGCGAAGCTCATGATGCGCTGCGCCACGTTGATGCCGTCGCCGATGATGTTGGGATGCCCGTTGATGTCCTTCACG
>Ga0070658_10004090_pt1 | contig 11947 bp, 14 predicted proteins | sample KBSC13metaG_FD_64664 | JGI IMG/M metagenome (GOLD analysis project Ga0070658, IMG submission 64664) | Corn rhizosphere microbial communities from Kellogg Biological Station, Michigan, USA - KBS C1-3 metaG | ecosystem: Host-associated > Plants > Roots > Rhizosphere > Soil ... | reverse complement strand
CTCGTACGGCGCACGGCGCGGCAACCACGAGGTGATGGTGCGCGGGACGTTCGCGAACGTGCGGCTGCGCAACCAGCTCGTCCCCGGCTCGGAGGGCACGTGGACGGTGCACGTGCCGTCGGGCGACGAGGGGACGATCTACGACATCGCCGCGCGCTACCGCTCGGAGGGCACGCCGACGATCGTGCTCGCCGGCAAGGAGTACGGCAGCGGGTCGTCGCGCGACTGGGCGGCGAAGGGGCCGAGCCTGCTCGGCGTGCGGGCGGCGATCGCGGAGTCGTACGAGCGGATCCACCGCTCGAACCTGCTGATGATGGGGATCCTGCCCCTGCAGTTCCTGCCGGGCGACTCGCGCGAGTCGCTCGGACTGACCGGCCGCGAGGAGTATTCGATCGTCGGCGTCGAGAACGGCGAGGCGGGTGAGGTGACCGTCCGCGCGGACGACAAGGAGTTCCGCGCACGCGTCCGGCTCGACACGCCGCGCGAGCGGGAGTACTTTCGCCACGGTGGCATCCTCCCGTTCGTCCTCCGCAAGCTCCTGGGATAGCGTCGCCGCGGCGATCCTCGAGTCGCCCGGGGTGCTTCCTCCCTACGAGCGCCGTGCGATCTTCCGCGGCGAGGATCCACCGGAGCTCCTGTCACTGCTCGAGAAGGTGCGGACGCGCGCGTACGCGATCGTCGATGCGGACGTCGAGGGGATCGACGTCGACGTCGTGATCGAGGCGACGCTCGCGGCGGCGCTCGGCGAGGCGCTGCGCGACCGCGAGCGTGCCCTGGCGGCGATCGAGGAGTGAGATTCGCCGAGCTCGAGATCGCGCACGACCCCGACGTCTATTTCTCCGACATCGGCCAGGCGCTGCAGTACCGACCGGAGCTGTTCGGGTGTCCGTTCAGTGAGCTGCTGCAGATCGTGATGCGCGGCGACTCGGAGTGGTCGGCCGGCGAGCGCGAGCTGATGGCGGCGTTCGTGTCGTCACTGCGTCAGTGCCCCTTCTGAACGGAGGCCCACGCCGCGGTCGCGGCGTCCGCCTTCGCAGACCCCGACCTCGTCGACGCAGTGCTGCGCGACTACGAGACGGCGGCGATCGACGAGAAGCTGCGCACGACGTTGCATTTCCTGAAGACGCTCGATCCCGCGCGCGCGTTCGCCGTGGGCGTCTCGCGCGAGGCGCTCCGCGACGCGGTCGAGGTGAAAGCCGGCTTCGACCTGATCACGCGCTTTGCCGACGCGATCGGCGCGACGCCGGGCTCCGAGTACGGGCTGTCGCGCGAGCAGGTGCTCGCGCACGGCGCGCGCTTCTACCACGAGGGCTACGGAAACTGAAAATCTGCCTTGATTAGTACAGGCCTTCGCGCTTCCGGTAGCGCTCGCGCCGCTCGGCCTCGTACTGCTCGACGTCGAGCGTCGGGTCGCTGACCGCCTTCAGCATCTGACCGGTCGTCGGCATCGACTTCTGCTCGACGTGCTTCTCGGGGTTCCAGAGCTCCGAGCGGATGAGCGCCTTCGAGCACTGCGTGTACGCCTCCTCGACGGTGACGAGGATGCCGAGCTTCGGCTGCTTCCCCTCGACCACACTGTCCGCGAGGAGGTCGGCGGCGTCGGTCAGCACGGCGCTGCCGTTGACGCGGAACGTCTCGCCTACACCGGGCACGAGGAACAGCAGCGCGATGCGTCCCGTCTCGAGCACGTTCCGCAGCGTGTCGGCGATCTTGTTGCCGGGCCGCTCCGGAATGAGCAGCGTCCGCTCGTCGAGGATGCGCACGAAGCCGGCCGGGTCGCCGCGCGGCGACACGTCGAGCCCGCCGTCGGCACTCGCGGTCGCGACGCAGACGAACGGCGACTCCTCGATGTAGCGGCGGAAGATGTCGTTGAGGCGATCGGCGACCTTGCCGGCGACGAGCTCGGTCGGCGAGCCGATCAGCTCTCGGAGCTCTGACTCGGTTTCGACCACGTTGCGAGCCTAGCCTCCGCCTCTGCCGTGTGGCGATCCTCTTCGACCTTCTCGCCCGCCTGCAGCTCCTTGCACACCCGGTACGCGATCGCGCCGAAGAGCAGCGGCCCGACGAACACGAACACGCGGTAGAACCAGATCTGTCCCGTGTACGGGATGCCGAACACGAGGTTGACGCGGTCGGACGAGCCGGCGACGAACACGAGCACGACCCACGAGATGACGCCGATGCCGATCGCCGTGCGCCGCGGGTTGTCGCGCGGCCGCTCCAGCACGTTGTGCCATGCGTGGTCGCCCGTCCACTTCCGCTCGAGCCACGGCCAGAAGTAGAGGAAGCCGAGGATGACGAGCGGGAACAGCGCGCCGCCCCAGAACGGGTTCGGGACGAGGGTGAACTTCCCGATCACGAGGTCGAAGCCCGGCACGAGCCGCAGGCCGCCGATCAGCCAGCCGAGATACCAGTCGGGCTGCGCGCCGTTCGTCGCGTCGTACGTGTGGTACGGCCCCCACTGCCAGATCGGGTTGATCTGCACGAGCCCGCCGAGCAGGAAGAGCACGCCCGCGACCGCGAGCAGCAGCCCGAGAGAGCGCGGTGTCTGCCCCGGGAACGTCGGCACGCCCATGACGACGTGGTTCGACTGCGCGCGGCGGCGCTTGAACTGCGTGTGATGCCGGAGCGCGACGAGCAGCAGATGCGCGGTCAGCAGCATCCCGATCAGGATCGGGAAGAGCAGCACGTGCGCGATGTACATCCGCGGCCAGAAGACGTGCTGGCCCGGGTAGGGCCCGTGGAACAGCCACTCCATCAGGTTCGCTCCGACGAAGGGGATCGACAGCCCGACGGAGTAGCCGATCACGAGCCCCATGCCGGAGAGCAAGTCGTCGACGAGCGAGTAGCCCATGTACGCCTCGAGCAGCGAGGTGAAGAGCATCGTCACGCCGAGCGCCCAGATCAGCCCGCGCGGCTTGCGATAGGCACCGGTGAAGAACACGCGGAAGAGATGCAGCAGGATCGCGACGAGGAAGACGTTCGCAGCCCAGTGGTGCGTCTGGCGGATCAGCAGTCCGGCCTTGACGTTGAGCGAGAGGTCGACGACCGACTTGTAGGCCTCCGTCATGTGCTGCCCCTGCAGGGGTGCGTACGTACCGTGGTAGACGACGTCGTGCGTCGAGTCGACGAAGAAGAACGTCAGGTAGATCCCGGTGCCGACGAGGACCATGAACGCGTACAGCGCAACCTCGCCGAGCAGGAACGACCAGTGGTCCGGGAACAGGTAGCGGAGGGCCTTGCGCAGGATCGGCGCGCTCGCCGTGCGCTCGTCGACGAAGGTGACGACTCTCCGGGTGATGCTCACGGCGTCGGCTTCCTGTTCCGCACGCCCCACCACGACGGCCCGACGGCCTCGTTGAAGTTGCCCTTCGCGCGCAGGTGCCCCTTGCCGTCGATCTGCAGCGGCAACATCGGCAGCGGACGTCCCGCCGGGCCGAACTGCACCGTGCCGCCGGACGCAGGATCGAACGTCGAGTAGTGGCACGGACAGACGAGCGCCGGCTTCGGCTCGTCCGGCGCGAACGTCGGCACGCGGTACATCGAGATCGCGCAGCCGGCGTGCGTGCAGATCTTCGAGTACGCGACGATCCCGTCCGCGTCGTAGCCCTGCAGCTCGGACGGCAGCTTCAACGACGAGGTCGGCAGGCGAACGAGCACGACCGACGCGCCCGCTTCCTCCTTGTCGGCGCCTTCGGCGAACGCGGTGTAGAAGTCCTTCTCCTCGATGTCGGACGCCTTGTACGGCGTGCCGTTCTCGTCGACGAGGCGGCGTCCGCGCGTCCAGGGCGTCCCGAAGAAGTCCTTGACGCGCAGGATCGGCCCGAACGACACGGCCGGCGTCAGCGCGGCGGTGGCGAGGCCGCCGCCCGCCGCGAGCAGCGTGAGCTTGAACAGGCGCCGCCGCGTCAATCGCGTGCCGCCTTCCTCGACGGTCGTCGCGATCAGGTCGACCTCGCCGGCGTGCAGCGGCGGCGGGTACTCCTCGACGAGCTCCTCGGTGACGACGAGCTTCAGCCCGGTGATGATCAGCGCAGCGGCGAGCGAGACGAGCGCACCGCCGAGCGCGAGGCCGAGGAACTGGGTCTGGTGCGGGATGCGGTCGATCGCGTAGACGACGATGAACGCGACGCTGAACAGCCCGGTCAGCAGAAACAGGAGGATCGCCGCGGTCTCGGCGCGCATGTCGGCGTCGCGCCTACGCACGGAGCCGCTTCCCGATCACGAGACAGACGCCGAGCAGTGCCGTGCCGGCGATGAACCACGAGACGAGGCCCTCGGGGATCGGGCCGACGTTCCCGAGCGCCCAGCCGCCGCGGTTGTCGGGATGCTTCGCGTACTCGACGTAGCGGATGATCGAGTCGAGCTCGTCGTCGCTGATCGCCTTCGTCGAGAACGTCGGCATCACGTAGGGGCCGATGCGCACGGCTTCCGCGATCTGCGTCGGCGTCGCGTCGCCGAGTGCCGGCGGCACGGCATTCGTCACGTAGCCGCCCTCGGCCACGATCTGATGGCAGCCGGCGCAGTGGGAGCGGAAGAGCGTCATCCCTGCCGACACGTTCCCGCGCTCGGGATGCGGGTGTGGGACCGCGGGCCCACTTCCGAGCGAGGCGACGTACCGCACGAGCGCCGCGATCTGCGCGTCGTCCAGCAGGAGCCGCGAGCGGCGCGGCTGCAGGCCGACGTGCTTCAGCGGCATGTACCCCGTGCGCAGGTAGAAGTCGGCCGCGCGTGCGCCGACACCGTGCAGCGACGGCCCGCGGTCGGCCACACCCGCACCGTTCGGCCCGTGACACGACACGCAATAGCGGCCGAAGACCTGCTTCCCGTCGGCCGCGGCCGCGCTGCCGACGAGCGTGAGAGCAGCGATCACGACGACCCACCTCATGCCTGGTGACACGTCCGGTCGACGATCGTCGCGATCCCGGTCAGGAGGATGATCGCGAGGAAGATGACGTTGCCGCCGATCGACGCGGCGGAGAAGAAATGGATGCGGCCGTGCGGCGGCGGATCCTGCTCTTCCACCGCGTACGTCTCGCGGAAGACGACGACCGACGCGACCAGGGCGACGAGGACGCAGAGCGCGGCGAACACCATCAGCCCGAGCTGGACGGCGTCGTGCGGCACGCCCCAGCGCCCGCTCGCCGGGTTGCACACCGCCTCCGAGGCGCCGATGCCGGCGATGAACTCGAGAAACCAGATCGGGCCGCCGACGAGAAAGCCGATCCATTGCAGCTGCGAGAGGCGACGGATGCTCATCGGGCGAATGCCGGCGACGTGACCGTGAGCGTCACCACGATCGTGAGGACGATGACCGCGTACCAGTAGAAGGCGATCGCGCGGATCGCCTTGCGGCGGTACTCGGTCATCCCGAACAGGAGCTTCCAGAGCAGCCACGCGTTCAGCAGCAGGCCGACGGCGACGTGGCCGTGGTCTGCGCCGAGCAGGGTGTAGTAGATCGACCCGTATGCATGCTGCTGCGGCGTGAAGTGGTGCAGGTCGTCCTGGAAGTCGCTGACCTCCATCGCGAAGTACCCCGACTGCACGAAGAGCGCGAGCAACAGCCAGCGGCGCGGCGTCGCCGAGCGCGCCGCACGCCACATCGGGAACGCGGTGAGCATGAGGACACCGAGGAGCACGAGCGGCACAACGACCTTCGGCTCCGGCACGCCCGGCGGCGGCCAGTGCGCGTTCTTGAACCGCAGGTAGAAGTACGAGCCGATCATCATCGCGAACAGCGCGGCCTCGGTCGCGATCAGCATCGCGACGCCCCACCAGCCGAGCGACAACCGCTCGCGCGCCCGTGCGTCGACGGCGACGTCCGTCATCTCTCCTGCGGCTCCTTCCCGTGCCAGCCGAGCAGCGTCAGCGCGACGATGACGAGGAAAATCGCGGCGAACATGAACTTCGTGATCACGAGCATCGCGAACAGCAGCGACAGCGCGAGCGCGAGCAGGATCGGCCAGGGCGACGCGTGCGGCATGTCGACGATCTCGGCCGTCCAGCCGTCGATGAGCGAGGACACGTGCTGCTCGTGCCCGCGCTCGAGCGTGCCCACTCCCGCGGTCAGGCGGTGGCCGTCGCGCTCGCGGTCGTCCGAGTCCCAGTTCGCGTAGGCGCTCGAGACAGTCGGGATGACCGCGAAGTTGTACTCGGGCGGCGGTGACGGCACGCTCCACTCGAGCGTCGGCCCGTGCCACGGATCCGGCCCGGAGGGCGCTCCGCGGAAGTACGAGACGACGAGGTTCGCGAAGAGGACGAGGATCCCGATGGCGGTGACGTAGCCGCCGATCGACTCGACGAGGTTGTACGACGTCCACCCCATGTCGCCCGGATACGTGTAGACGCGGCGCGGCATCCCGAGCAGGCCGACGATGTGCATCGGGAAGAAGAGCAGGTTCGTCCCGACGAAGATGATCCAGAACGAGATCTGGCCCGGCCGCTCGAAGTACAGCTTCCCCGTGACCTTCGGGAACCAGTAGTACATCCCGCCGAAGATCGGGAAGACGGCGGCGCCGAAGATGATGTAGTGGAAGTGCGCGACGACGAAGTACGTGTCGGTCACCTGTTGGTCGAACGGGATCGCGAGGAACATGATCCCCGTCAACCCGCCGGCGACGAACATGACGATGAAGCCGACGATGAAGAGCAGCGGCGTGCGGAACTTCGGGCGACCCGTGTAGATGCTCATCGTCCAGGCGAACACCTGGATCGTCGAGGGGATGACGACCATCGACGTCGCGCCTGCGAAGAAGACGAGCGTCGTCGACGGGAGCCCGGTCGCGAACATGTGGTGCGCCCAGACGCCGAAGCCGATGAAGACGACCAGCAGCTCGGCGATCGCGACGAGCGGGAACGCGAGCATCTTGCGCCGCGTGAACGCCGGGATGATCTCCGTCGCGATCCCGAACGCGGGGACGATGAGGATGTACACCTCCGGATGACCGAAGAACCAGAACAGGTGCTGCCAGAGGAACGACGAGCCGCCGTGCGCGGCGTCGAAGAAGTGGAAGCCGAGATTGCGCTGCAGGTAGAGGAAGAGCAGGTCGACGCTCAGTGACGGCAGCGCGAAGATCAGTCCGAAGGACGCGGCCAGGAACGCGAAGCAGAAGAGCGGCATGCGGTTGAACGACATGCCGGGCGCGCGCAGCTTGAGGATCGTCACGATCAGGTTCGCCGACGTCAGCGTCGACGCGATCGAGTTGAACGCGAGCGCGAGTGTGTAGAACTCGATGTTGCGGCTCGGGTCGAAATGGCGGTCGGCGAGAGGCACGTAGTTGAACCAGCCCGCGTCGGGCCCGAAGCCGCTGAACAGCCCGATGTAGAGGAAGATCCCGGACGCGACGAAGATCCAGAAGCTGAGCGCGTTCATACGCGGAAACGCCATGTCGCGCGCGCCGACCATCAACGGCACGAGGTAGTTCCCGAACGCGCCGGTGGTCATCGGGATGATGAACCAGAAGATCATCGTCATCCCGTGCACGGTGAACAGCTGGTCGAACACCTCGGGGCCGACGAGGCTGTTGTTCGCCTTGATCAGCTGCGAGCGCATGATCAGCGCCTCGACACCGCCGGCGCCGAAGAAGACGAGCGTCGTCCAGAAGTAGAGGAGGCCGACGCGCTTGTGGTCGGTCGTCGTCAGCCACCCGAGCACGCCCGGGCGTTCCGCCCACTGGCGCTCGAGACGGCCGACGCGCTCTGCGACGGTCGACGTCACTTCAGGCTCTCCAGATAGCGCGTCAGCTGCCGCACCTGCCCGTCGGTGAGGTGGAGGTCGGGCATCTTGCTGCCGGGCTTCACCTGCTGCGTGTTGCGCAGCCAGTCCGCCATGTGCGCGGGCGTGTTCGGGATGGTCAGCGCTGCGAGCGAGGTCCGCGAGCCGACGTGGGTCAGGTCGGGGCCGACGTGCGCGTGCGCAGGCGTGCCGCGGATCGCATGGCAAGATCCGCACTTGTCGTCAAAGAGCGCGTTGAACCGCTTGGCCGGCTTCGACTGGGCGCGCGCCCAGCGCGCGAACTGCGCGAATGGCTGCGCGATCACATAGAAGCCCATGTGGGCGTGCTGGAGCCCGCAGAACTCTGCGCACTGCCCGCGGTAGCGACCCGGCTTGTCCGCGTACAGCTCGACGCGGTTGACCTGGTCGGGCTCGAGGTCGATCTTCCGGTTCAGCTGCGGCACCCAGAAGCTGTGGATGACGTCGTTGCTGTGCACGTACACGATCACGTGCGTGCGGACGGGGATGTGGATCTCGTTCGCGGTGACGAGGCTGCCGCCGTAGCGCACCTCCCACCAGAACTGATGGCCGACCACATGGACGTACTCGTAGTTCTGATCGACACCGAGCAAAGGCGCCGACAAACGCGTGTCCGGCGGCGACGTGCCGCGGATGAGGAAGATGTCGGAGTACGCGAAGAGCGCCGCGAGCACGAGGATCGGCGTGACGATCCCGAGTGCGATGACGGTGATCGTCCCGGGCCGGTCGGCGCCCTCGACGCCGCGCTTGAACCAGGCCGCCACGAGGATGGCGACGATCACGCCGAGGCCCAGGACGGAGCCGGCGAGCATGATCCACCAGATGGTCGCGATCCCGTGCGCGGACGGGCTCTCCGGGCTCAAGGCGTTCTGCTTCGAGCCGCAGCCGGCCGCCAGGAGCGCGAACGGCAGCAGTGTCACGAGCCGCCCCCGCGGCAACCTATCCCCCGACGGTTTCACTGTCGGCAACGGGCTACCCGGGCCTAGTCGGGTAAAACGAATCGTGGTACGATGATCCCGATCAGCATCACCCTCCTTGCCGTCGTGCTGTACGCGGCAGCAACGCTCCGCGTTCGGCGCAGGCGAGGTGACCTCAATGAAGCACGCGCGGCCTCCTTCGGGGTGGGGGCCGCGCTGCTGCTCGGGGCGACGTTGGCGCCGCTCGAGGGATCCTTCGCAGCGCACATGGCGCAGCATTTGCTCATAGGCGATCTCGCGCCGCTCTTCGTCGTGCTCGGCCTGAACGGCCCGCTGCTGCGTCCGGCGCTCGCGCTGCGTCCGGTGCGCGCGCTGCGCGTGCTCGCGCACCCGCTCGTGGCGCTCCCGATCTGGGCAGTCGACCTCTGCGTCTGGCACCTCTCGCCGCTGTTCGACGCGGCGCTCCGCCACGAGGGCCTGCACGCCGTGCAACACCTCTGCTTCTTCGTCTCGGGCGCGCTGCTCTGGTCCGCGTTGCTCGATCTGCTGCCGGGGCCGCGCTGGTTCCGCACGCCGCAACGACTCGTCTACCTCGGCGTGATGTGGCTCGTCTCGCTCACGCTGTCACAGGTGTTCATCTGGTCGTCGCACCCGTACTACACGTACCGATCCCTCGACGATCAACGCGCGGGCGGCGGGATCATGCTGCTCGAGGGCTCGATCGTGATGCTGAGCGTTCTCGGGTGGCTGCTCTGGCGCGCGCTGCGCTCAGTGCCCGAAGAGACCGACGTCGTACCCCTTGCGTTGTAGATCCTTGACGGCGGCGTCGACTGCGGCGAGCTCCTTCGACTTGCCGACCGCATCGCTAACCGCTCTGGCCGCCGCGCTGTTCCCCTTCGCGGCAGCATCGCTCAGCTTCCCGAGCTGCACGTCGAGGAAGCGGAGCGCGGTGATCAGCGTCTTCGTGTCGGCCTCGGCGTCCTTCGGCGGCGCGATCGAGGCGAGGTCGATTGCCGCCTTGTGCATCTCGCTCTGCCCGTGGGCGATCCGCTGCGCGTAGACCGCAGACGTCTCGCCGTTCGCAGTGCTCGCAACCGTCGTCGCTCGGCTCGCGAGCAGCGCGTCCCGCTTGAGATGCGTCTCGAACTCCGTCTTCGAGAGCCGCGAGCTGCCGCCGCAGCCCGCAACGAGCACGACGGCGAGGATGGCGAAGGCGGCGGCGCGCATCGGCGGCGGTACGGTACATTCGAATCACCGGGGTGCCGCGCCCGACGCGGCTGAGATCACACCCGTCGAACCTGATCCGGCTCGTACCGGCGAAGGGAGGCACGTGAGCGAAAGAACGCCGTCATGGGGCATCGAGCCCGTTCCGGAGCGCCTGCGCACGTTCGGTGCGCTCGACAACGCGATGCTGTGGGGCAGCCTCGGCCTGAGCCTGCTCGTGCTCGTCGCCGGCACGGTGCTCGTGCCCGCGCTCTCGCTGCGCGCCGCGCTGCTCGCGATCCTCGTCGGCGGCGTCTTCGGCAACCTCCTGCTCGGTCTCGCTGCGCTCCTCGGTGCACAGGCGCGCGTGCCGGCGATGGTGCTCCTCCGCGCGCCGCTCGGCCGCGCCGGCTCGTGGCTGCCGACCGCGCTCAACGTGTTGCAGAACGTCGGCTGGACCGTGTTCGAGGTGCTCGTGATCGCCGCGGCCGCGCGTGCGCTCGTGCACGGGCCGCTGTGGGTGTGGAAGCTCGTCGCGGCCGCCGCCGCGACCGCGCTCGCCCTCGTCGGGCCGATCGGCTTCGTGCGCGAATGGGTGCGGCGGTTCGCGCTCTGGGTCGTGCTCGCGTCGCTCGCGTACCTGACGTGGTGGGCATTGCACGACGCGCACCTCGGCGCGCTCTGGTCGCGGCCCGGCAAGGGCGGCTTCCCCACGTTCTGGCAGGGCGTCGACCTGATGGTCGCGATGCCCGTGTCGTGGCTGCCGCTCGCGGCGGATTACACCCGCTTCTCGCGCGGCGGCCGCAGTGCCTTCTGGGGAACGACGGTCGGGTACTTCATCCCGAACGTCTGGCTGTACGCGCTCGGCGCGATCCTGCTCCTGACGCGAGGGCTGAGCGACGCGCCGTCGGTGCTGACGGCGATCGCGTCCGGCGGTGCAGCTGCCGCGATCGCGCTGCTCGCGCTCGGCGTCGACGAGACGAAGGAGCCCTTCGCGAACATCTACTCCGCCGCGGTGTCGCTGCAGAACGTCGTGCCCCGCGTGTCGCAGCGCGTGCTCATCGTCGTCGTCGCAGCGGTCGCGACCGCCGGCACGTTCGTCGTCGACCTCGTCCAGTACGCGAGCTTCCTGCTTCTGCTCGGCTCCTTCTTCGTGCCGCTCTTCGGCGTGCTGCTCGCCCAGTGGCTCGTCGGGGCCCGGGACCCGTTCGCCGCCCGCGAGGTTCGGGCGGGCCAGATCGTGGCGTGGCTCGCCGGGTTCGGGCTCTACCAGTGGCTCTCGCCGGTCGGGCCGTCCTGGTGGACGAAGGCCGTCGACGTCACGCATCCGGCGATCGGCGGGTCGCTGCCGAGCTTCGCCGCCGCGTTCCTTCTCTCCATTGCGCTTACGCTTCCGGCCCGTGCGGCCGCTCGGCGTCATCGGGCATCTCTCGCGTGACGTCATCGCGGGCTCGCCACCGCGCATAGGCGGCGGGCCTTGGCATGCGGCGCGGGCGTTGCGCATGCTCGGCCACGACGCGTTCCTCTTCGCGAAGTGCGGCGAGCGGGACTACGGCCGCCGCCTCGCGACACTCGGCCTGCCGGTGTCGGTCACAGTCCGCGGCGAGACGACGGCGTTCGAGTTCTCGTACGAGGGCAGCGTGCGCACGATGAGCGTCGGCGCGATCGGCGATCCCTGGACGATCGACGACCTGCCGCAGAACGTCCTCCGCCGTGTCGGCTGGCTGCAGGTGGCGCCGCTGCTGCACGGCGACTTCGACGCGGACGCGTTCGAGTGGCTCGCGCGCGAGCGCCGGATCCTCTTCGACGGCCAGGGGCTCGTCCGCCGTCGCGCACTCGGTGCGCTCGAGCTCGACGGCTCGCTCGACCACAGCGTGCTCCGGCACGTGTCGGTCTTGAAGCTCGCGATCGAGGAAGCCGAGGCGATCGGCGATCCGCGCGAGCTGGGCGTCCCCGAGGTGCTGATCACGTACGGCGCGGGCGGTTGCGACGTCGTCACGCGAGACGGCGTCGAGCACGTGCCGGCCCGCGACGCCGGCCGCGACCCGACCGGCGCCGGCGACGCATTCGGCGC
>Ga0070658_10004087_pt1 | contig 11954 bp, 23 predicted proteins | sample KBSC13metaG_FD_64664 | JGI IMG/M metagenome (GOLD analysis project Ga0070658, IMG submission 64664) | Corn rhizosphere microbial communities from Kellogg Biological Station, Michigan, USA - KBS C1-3 metaG | ecosystem: Host-associated > Plants > Roots > Rhizosphere > Soil ... | reverse complement strand
CAAACAAGCTCCAAACTCTGTGGACACAGGAAATCTAGTAGATGGATGTAATACATTAGTCAAACAAGCTCCAAACTCTGTGGACACAGGAAATCTAATAGATGGATGTATTAAAACACCAAAAATAGCAGCTGCTAATGTGACTATGCCTACATTAGGTGCAGATGTTATTGCTTTTATGAATGCATTAGTTCCAATAGGGTTAAGCATTCAATGGCCTGGGAATCAGCCACCTACAAATATCCCCGGCGTTGTTGTGTGGATGGAAGCAAATGGACAACCCATAAGTCGCACCACCTATGCTTCTTTGTTTGCCTTACTTGGCACAACTTACGGTTCCGGGGATGGAGCGACTACTTTTAACTTACCTGATATGCGCGGATACACGACTGTAGGTATTGGATCAGATAATAGCACAGGAGGAAGAATTACGAATGCTACCGCTCCCGCCATTGGTTTAGGAAAAGCATTTGGTAATGAAACCCATACCCTAGATGTAACGCAAATTCCTCCTCATGACCACAGTATTGGTAGTCATTGGGACGTTAATTTTGGCACTAATGTAGTTGTCATTAGTAAAGGACCTGGCCAAGACCGATCGGAACAAACTGGAGGCGGCCTTCCACACAATAACGTTCAACCATCAATATTCATGCGTTATTATATAAGGGCTTTGTAATGATCGAATTTCAAAAAATTGATAAATCAGAAATTTACGACACGCATAATTCATATTATTTAGACAATGCTATCTATTTTCAAATAAATAAACCAAATAAGCCTTTATGTATTTATGGAATTATTGAGCATGGTAAAGACATCGTTGAGGCTTTTTGGGTACATACCTCTTTTAATAGAGATGTAGTTTGCAAAGAATTCTTTAATAAGCTGTTTTCACATGTTTTTTCGTTGGGATATAAAATTGTGTTTACGTGGAGCAGGTGTCCGAAATTAATAAATATTTTCAGCAAATATAAAGATTTCGGTATTGAGCAAGTTCCTTGTCCTCCGTGGGATAAAGACGAAACTAAAACTTGGTTTATGAAGAGGATATAAGAGATGTGTTGGGGAGATAAGGGGCCGCAGATGCAACAAATACCAAATCCTCCTTCTGAAAAGGAGATGATGGATTTTATTAACTATCTCACAGGCACGCAAACGGTAACCGTTACTGGTGCAAATGGCAAACGACAAAGGATAACTACTAAATTACCTAAAACTCCAGAAGAACAAAAACGTTTGGATTTAGGTGCAGATTTGTTAATTACCTCTTTGCAGGATGTTCAGAAATTATTCAAATATAATCCTAAATCGGCTATTAGTTTTGAACCATTGATTAATGCTATTAACAATACAAGTCAACAGAATCTTCAGGATATTGGACAATTTGCAAACCTTAATGATTTAAATGAAAAACGGCAGCAATTCCAGGAAATGCAACGGACTTTAATTGATGAAAAGTTTGCGATGGATAAAATGGCTCAAGAAGAGCATCTTGCACATTCGGGCCGTGGTTCAGGAACTTACGCAGCCGAATCAAGAGTAGCTATGTCAAGGGCACATGCATTGGCTAGAGCTCAAGGAGATGCACGTGCTAGTGCGATGGCTGAAGATTTGGTCGCTAAACGTTTAGAAACTGACACGAATGCTTTTGGTTTAAGAGCTGCCGGAAGACAAGGTGTAGTAGATGCAGAACGTGCTAATTATGCCTTGAATAAGGAAGATGAAAGAGACCAAGAGGCTCGACGCATTCAAGCTATTAATGAACGTCGAGGGCAGTTTGATTTAGGAGCAAATGTTCTAAGATATGAGGATGCAAAATCCCTACAGGATAGAACTCAGCAGGATGCTCTTAATACATATCAAGCTGAAAACAATGTTCAGAATGCTCTGTATGGTCAACAGGTTAATGCCATTAATGCTAATAACAATGCTGCGTTGGCTGAGTATAACAATCGAGCACCATCTTTTGGTGAGTGGGCAGCAGGAGGTATTGGCAACTTGGCAGGGAACATGTTTACTGCGCCAGATAATTCCGTAGCTGGTCGTGCAGGTAAGAAAATTTCAGGAGCATTGGGGTTTTAAAATGAATACAAATAAACATACTGCTTTATCAGGTCTGGAAACTTCTATTAAGACCGCATCTGATCTTGAGAATAACAGATATAAGAACCAAGCTGCGCTTCGTAATTCTCATGATGACGATGCAGATTTTTTTAATGACATTGGCAATGCGGTAATAGGCCCATCAGGAAGACCACGAGGAATTGGAGCGAATCTTGCCTATGGTGTATCTAAAGGTTTGGCTCATGGAGCTAAATCTAAGTCTACTGCTGAGAAAAAAGATAATTATGATAAACATGCAAATGTTGCGAATTATCTCCAAAACCTTCAAGGAGAAGTTGTTAAGCAAAATCAATGGTATGAGCAAGAAGAACGACGAATGGAAACCGTTAAGCCATTTGCTGTTGGAGGACTAGAAGTTGCTTATAGTGGAATGCCTTATGAAACTGGCAATGAACGTATGCGTAATGTTGTTGAGCAAGCTAAGATTGCTGATCCTAGAATAAAAGGGGATTATATAGGTTATGTTCCTAATTCACCTATTATTAATATGCGTGATAAGGATGGTAATATTGTAGCCTTTAGTTTGAGTAATCTTGTTGGCGAAGATGTAGTTAAAAGAGTTCAAGAGAATTATATTGCTCAGCAAAAGGTTGATACAGAGAAAAAATATGCGCCTGTTAAATACGCATCTATGACTCAAAGGCAAGAATCAACTGATGAACGTGTAAGACAAATGGCTCAAAAAACTTTCCAAGCGGCTCAAGCAAAATATGCACCAAAGATAGAAGCAGCTGCTAGAGTTCAAGTTGTGGCTCATAAAATTGAGAAATTAGTAGAGAAGTTTCCAGGAATGGGCCAAAGCGTCCTTAGAGCAGTTTGGCATGCCGAAGAAGAAAATCCTAGCGCTCTTAATCTTATTGCTAAAAAATTTACTAACGGAGCAGATGCTGAAGCCATTGTAGAAATGGGTAAACTTATTAAAGAATTAAAAATAGGAGTAATTAAAGGTTTAACTAATCCTAATATGTCTATAGATATGCTTGCTGCCGGAACTATTGCAGGTCAAGACTTTCCAGACAAATCTATTATTAAGGTTGTAAGAGATATTTCAAATAAGGCCAAATATGAAATGGAAATGAATAAAGAATATCTTAATAGTGTAAAAGGGGCATTCGGAGAGGAATTTAATGGGGGAGATAAATATGCTGGGATGGCTCAGGATTATATTGATGAATCTACTTCTGAATCTCCATTAGCATCATTTGGTAAAAGAGTTGTATGATTATGCAAACATCAAAAATGTATTATATCAAAGATCCTAATGGTCATATTTATGAGATTCCAGAAGAGAATCTAGATGCTGCCCTGGATTCTGATAAAAGAAATGAACATCTTCGTGATTATCAACCTCCAGTTGTAAGCAATCAACGTATAAATGATGCTGCTGGTTACTTAGAAACGTCTCCTCATATTCAATCTTCTGAATCTCCTCCCCACGGAAGTGTTCTTATGAAAGATAAGGATGGTGCCATATTTGAAATCCCGCCCGAGAATATTAATGCTGCACAAAAAGCTGGTGGAATAATTGTTGATAAAAATGGTAATGAACCATCTTCTTCTCAATCAGATAATAACACTTTAGGGAAAACTATTGCGCGATCTGCTAAGACTATTGCATCAGAGATTGTTGGATCAGTACCAGATGCCATTACTTCAATTTACAACATTCCTGCTGCTATTCAAAATGCCTCAAATGAAGCAACAAAAAATGATAATTTTGAAATTGATCCTATCTCTGGTATGCCTGTACCAAGAGTTCAAGGAGAAAGAGCTGATCTTCCTTTAATACCATCTGTAGCTTCTAAGATTGATTCTTCTATAGATAGTGCAACAGGAGGGTATACAAATACTTCTCAAGGAGACTCTTTACAATCTGGCCTTCGGCTCGGAACCGCTATAGCTACTCCTGGAGGTTTATCTAAAGTAGCCTCTAAATATGGTAAAGAGGTGGCATCTAAGGCTTTGGGAGCATTAGGTACTACCAAAATAAGTGGTATTGCTTCTGCTGCTATAACGGGTGGTGTTTCTGAAGAAGCAGAGAAAGCAGGCTATGGTAAAGCTGCTTCTCTTGCTCTTGGATTAGGCGCTGGAGGTGTCTCAGGATCAGTGGCGGGTCTTACTAAGTCAGCAGTTAATTCTCTTGATACTAAATTAGCTTTAGCTAAACTTACTGGGAACAGCCCGAAAAATATTGACTTAGAAGCAGTAAACGCCGCACGATCTCTGAATTTATCCATTCCTAATACGATTGCAAATGAATCTAAAGGTTTAGCTTTGGCTGAACAAATTATTTCAAAAACCCCTTATTTTGGAACAAAATATGCTAAGAGACTTAAAAAGTTTGAATCTGATTATATTAACAAGGTTCAAGAATCCATAGAAAAAATAGGAGAAAAAATTGTCGAATCTGAACATGCATTAGATACTGGAAATATGCTTAAAGAGACGATGATGGCTCTTGAAAATAATGTTAAAAATGAAAGTGAGTCACTTTATAAACATTCTGAAATGATGCTTCCAAAAAATGCAGCAGTAATACCTCATAATGTTGTGATAACTCTTAAAAAAATAAAAAATAAACTAAGTAGTTCCCTTAGACCATCTGAAACTCAGAAATATGTTTTAGATTTTATAAGGGATACTGAAGGTAAATTATTCAAACAAGAAGTTATTCCTACATCAAAATTAACTATTTCACCAGATTTAACTTTTAAATTTGATACTAATAATAAAATTCATAAATCTACTTTATCCTCCGTCCCTGTTTCAAGGTTAGTTGATTCTAAAGTTAGTCTTAATGAGCTTATTGATTGGGATATAGCCACTCCCCCTGGGGCGAAAGGTTATCTAAAATTAATTCAGAATGCTTATCTACAAGATATTTCTTCGTATGGGAAGACCAATCATAAATGGTATCAAGCATTTAATGATGCTGATAGATTTTATGGTAATTATTTAGGAGATGAAGCACTAGGTAGCTCAGTATTACGGAAAAAAATATTTGCTCAAGAAGACCCTTATAAAATAATCGGTTCTCTTAATAAGATATCTGATTTTAAAAAAATAGAAAAATCTTTAGCGGCTGAAATTGCAAATTCCCCTGGTAATGGATTTTTTAATTCAATCAAAAGAGAAAAGTTAGCAGAATTAATACTTGGAGAAACTATTAATAAAAATAATGGAAATATAAGTTATGTTGGATTCACTAAATCATTGCAGAACAAACAAAACAGAGAGCTCATTAGATATCTTGCAGGCGATAATTACAAAGATCTTTTGCATTTAAATAGTTCTGCTAAAGCTGCCAATAGACATAAATTAAGAAATCCGAATCCAAGTGGGACAGCTCCCACAAAATTAATTTATTCCTTATTTGCAGGAGGTTTGGGAGGGAGTTTAAAAGCTGGGGTTGCTGGGGCTGTTGCCGGTGCAGCAACCCCTTTAGCCGTAGCTGGATTAGCTGGAACGGGATTGTCTTGGATTGTTAACAATAAAAGAGCTATTAATTGGGGGATTGAAGCTGCTGAAAAATATGCTAAAGGAGATTTTAAATCTGCTGAGATAATAAATAAAAGGATATTAAGGCTTATGAGTAATGATTTGGGAGAAGATGTTGCAAAGCAATTTGCAGCTCTTTCTCGAGAATCATTAAATGATTCTGAAGAATAAAATATGACCATGGTTATAAATAAGACTAAAATTTTTTTAGGGTATATAACTATAAAATCAAGTTTATATTTATTCCAGAAAAAAGAAGAAATACAAACTGTCATTGATTTGTTTTTTACAGAATTATATTCTCAATCTTTAGAGAATTCTCTTATAATAATAAGTGATATGATAGAATATATTTCAAAATTAAGTCTGAATACTGAATTTTGAAATATATTTCTTTTATTAATAATTATAAATTTGTATCAAAAAAATATAATGCAGATGTGAATGCTAATAAAACAAGCAATATAGTTAGAAAAGTGTACATAATTTTCTCCTTATTTTAATTTTAATTTTAATTTATATTTTATTTCCATTTCCATCTTTTATCAATTTTGAATTCGATATCTTTTCTATGGCTAACGGTATATTTTTTACTATCACATCCGATAACTGAAAATATTATTTCATCTTTATAGTTATCATTATATACCTTAAATTTTCTATATTTTCTTTTACCGTTTTTATCTATGCAAAAAGGTTTGAATTCATTTTCATTCCTTCCATCATATATAACTCCATGTTTAAAACAAAATTTATATGGATTTATCAAGTTTAATTTCCTATTTTAAAATATTATCTGTAATTCTGATAAAATTGTATTTATATACATAACATCTATTTCTCTTTCTTGCAAGACTTTTAACCGCGACATAAGGACGCGGGATAAAAAATCATATAATTCTTTCCCTTTATCAGTAAGGCTAACAATTACACATCTCTTATCTTCTTTGCCTATAGTTCGTGTTATATATCCTCTCTTTGCAAGATTATTCGTGTTATAGGATGTATTTTTTCCTATATAATAATCTGATTGTAAATTATTAATATTCTTTTTATCACACGCAATGTTTAGTATCAATAAAGCTTGCATTGGAGTAACATCATATATTTCCTTTGTTTTTAGCTCTAAATCAATTGTCTCCAGAAATAATTTGTTTAATTTGTTTATATTAACTGTAAAATCATAAAAACTGTTATCCATTGATTTTATCCTCAAATATAGAAATTGTTGTTATAGCTGTCTTATAAATCATCTGATCATTAGATTTAACCCTACTTAGTAATATGGTATGATCATCTGATCCTTTTATTCTTCCGATAAGCCTTGTTCCACCTAATAAATGAACTTGGACCATATTATTTCTTTCTTTTAAAGTGTCTATAAATACTTGTTCAAAATGTTCAAACTCATAATCTTCTGAGCGCATAGCTCTATCCTTGTTACCATCCCAAATGGTCATAATTTTTCTCCTGATAATTTCGTTTTTATTTTTTGGTGGAATCTGTTTTTGCTATACAAATCTTGTCTGTTTTAGCAGAACAATCTTTGTTGACATCACATCGTGGGTCCCAAGGACTACAAATTAATGTTGAACATCCATTTAAAAATGTAAATGTTATTAAAAGCATCCCTATTACGATAACTTTACGCATAAACTAAACTCCTTGATTGAATAACTTTTCCAAATAAATCTTCCTAAGCCAGCTGGTTGCTTGTTCATTAGTGAATCCTAATTTCATTAATGATTCCACAGTGCAATCTTCAGTGTCATAGGAAGTATTTAATAATTCCTTAACGACCTTTTTTTTCTTTGATAAAGAATATTCCTGCTTCTTTTCCATCACATAACTCTATTTTACCTTTCCTCGCCAATCCATAAAGAGTTGATTTAACGGAAGTGAAAGATACATCTTTGTTGATTAAATTATAGGACTTAATCTTATCATAAATGATTGAATAATGCAATTTATTACCATTACTATTTTTTAGTAAATCCATAATTGCATCTGTAGCTGTATATTGTATTGTGGAATGTTTTGTTTCATATAATACAACTTTAGGCTTTGATATGTTATCTTCTAAAGACTTTATTCTTTGATCTAATTTCATCATAAATAAATTATGCTCTCTGTGGCTATCAAACCAAGAATCAATACGGTGGTTTAACATTTCTGTTTCACCTTCTAACTTTGTTTTTAAAATATCAAAGGCTCTTTGAACAGCATGTTTGTTAGCATAATTTGTTGTTTTGTCTAGAAATTTTAAAATAAAATTCATTTTTTCTTTCCTTTTTGTAAATTGGTTAATTTTAAGTTTTGTACAATGTTTAATTTTAAATGAAGGTCGTTAATCTGATTTTGCAACTCTTTAAATATTACTTGATCCTCCTCTCTATTTTTTTTATATAATTCAAATAAATAATTAAGTGACTCACATAATGATCTATTTGTTTGGCTTTGATATTCTCGGCAGCTCTCTAAAAATTCTATTCTTTCATTTTTTGTTCTCCCCCACACTTATTTTGTCCTTTTTTTTGATAACTCAATAATATTTTTTTGCAATGTAATTTCTCCTGCCTTACTATTCTTTTTTTGTAATGAAGTATTTAATCTTACAACCATTAATATGGTTAATATTATTAAACATAAAAATATAAAATACATTTCATGATAACTCCTTATATAACATTTCTACATTTCCTAGATTTATAATTTCAGATTTTCTATATTTGTTGTCGTTCCTAATAATATAATCTAAAGCTGGTAGGTCTCCTATTTTTAGGTCGCCATATTCAGCAGTGCTTTTTAAGCCAATAATCTCTCCATGAGTTAAATCCATTTTAAGATATTCATTTTCCTTAAATGTATTCTCGATATCTGAGCGCATATCAAAAAGAATTTTAACTGCTTCATCCCTAGTTATAGGCTTCATATTTTTCCTATTTGGAATGTTTATAATTTTTAATTCATCATTAATCATTGCCATAATTATATCCTTTCAAATAGTTGTATTTCTCTTTTTCTTCTATTGATTAGCCCTTGAACAGGAACTAATATTTTTTCTTTAACCCCAGTTTTTGGATTAATTTCCCATTTGCTAATGTTAACCCATTTTGACCATGGAAGAGTTGCTTCATGAAAATGTCCCAATTTTACCTGCTTATAAACATTTGATTGTAAGAACCTTCCCAATCCAATATTGAAAAGAAAAATTATCAATGCATCAAATTGATTCTGCGTAAGTTCAACTGGGATATTGTTATTAAGGAAATCCTCAAACGGTTTAGCGTCTTTCATCATTATCATAATGCCTGTAGGTTTCGTAATAGTATCGAACTTTTCGCCAGGTAAAATTTTATGACCAAATCCTATTGTCAAATGTCCTGCTAGATCTTTATAGGGTTGGCTTTTGAAATTCTCCAGATCCATCAATAGCTCTTGACCTTCGTTTGAAAATTTCCTTTTTGTTTGCATAATATTATCTCATCATTTCACAATAATTGCATAACTCTTCTGGAGTATAATATAAAAATAAAATATAATAAATTATACAAACTATTGTGGCTGTTAAACCACCTATTATATATTGTTTCAAAATGGCACCTCATCATTTAAATTTGTTTGTGTCCCAGGAATTTCTTGTTGAATATTTATTTTCCCGTATTGTATCATTGATGGCGCTTCAATTTTTCCTCCATCTTCCAAAGCAGGAGCCTCAACTGGACATCGGCTTACAGCCTTTTCCCAAATATTTCCGTTATCAAGCGTAATATTCTTGATCGTTAGTATATATTTTTTGTTTAATAACTCTTTTTCCTCAATCTGGGTACCGAGAGCGGAGCCTGTTAAATCAAAACAAAAAAGGTTAAATGATTTAATAGCTCGTTCTTTCTTTTTTTGATCATTATGACCTACATGGAATTTTTCATATCTCGTCCTTCCGCCGTCGAGTTCCTCTTCAATTTGAATGTAACTTCCCCATTCATTCATTTTTTCTTCAATACCTTTTAATACGGCCAAATATTCTCCGTCTTTTAATTTTTCTTTTCCTGTCTCAGTCATTTCCCAAACAAATGTCATCTTATTTCACTCCATTCTGTTTTTTAATAATTTCTAATGCTTCTATATATTGATCTAATGTTAATTCGTTTATATTACTAACTTTTGCCCATTTCATTACTCCTTCTATCTTTTCCTTATTGTTATTGCATGCCTTGAACAGAGCAGCAATTTCTTGTCCTGTCAATTTCTTGTTTGAATTAGAAACATTACCATCCGTATCTTCTTGTGCACATATCCCAAGCAATGCCGTAAGAGAATATCTTCTCGCATAGGTTATAATTATGCCAGTCGCTTGTGCTGGCGTAACACTCTTAAGCCTTGCAATCTCTGAAGGGTCAATGCTATCCATTTCATATTCACTACTTATCCACTCTCCCGATTCATGCATCAAGATAGTTTCAATGCACACTTTCCCTGGGGAAGCTTTACCGGGGAATTGACTGATCGCTAATCCATACTTACTCAGAAGAGGCCTAGCAATTCCTAATATCTGTGGAAGATCAGCATATCTTGCGGTATGCGCTGCTTTGTTCTTTATTGGGTCTTGTATTTCTCCCAACAATCCAGAAAATGCTTTCGCTAATGCCCCTATATTTTCAGATTTATTCATCTATTTCACTCTCTCTAATTACATTTTGTATTTTCACATATTCATTTGTTATATCTATGATCCGATGGTTCTTATAAACTGGGAACCTCCACTTACCGTCACTGAGGTTGCAATTTAACCTTAAATCTCTTTCTCGATAAGCCTCTTCTTCCCAGTGCTTCATATTATGCAAACCAATTTTGTGATAAATGTTCGGCTGCTACCTTATATCCCCTGTTTAATATTTCCTCTATGGCTTCATTTCTTTTTTTATGATCTCTATAATATATTGTCAGCATCTTTCCATGTTTAATTGCTACTATATCTTTGTTAAAATAAGCTTTTTTATTATTGTCATCATTAAATTCTCTTACAATATCAATAAACTGACTATCTTCAATGTCTCTAATAATCATGTCGCTTTTTTCATATAGTTCAATTACATAGTACATTTATTTCTGCCTGTAATTCCTTAATCTATTAGCATCATATTTAATCTCATTTATGATTACATTGATTCTTTCTTTTTCTATTGCGCTAAAGTTATGCAGCAATTTATTTCTGAACAGCTGAGCATAAAGCTTACCTATTTTGTCATAAATATTCTCCCCGAGAACATTTCCCAAAGATGCTGTCTGTTTCACTTTTAGCCTCCTTTTTGTTTGCGTTTACAGTTATAATATTTCACATTTCAAATAGGGTGTCAACAAAAATAATAAAATATGTTATAATATTTTTTTATATTAAATTTGCAAAGGAAACAAAACGATGCTATCATATATCACCGCATCATGGGCAGCAATTTCTTCTACTATTGCGGGAATTTTTTTTATGATCTACACTTACCTTGTTAACAAAAATGCTAAACTTGGTGCTAAAAATGACTCTTTGACAAAAGAGGTACAGGATATAAAAAATGAAACAGATAGGATTATTGAAGTTCAAAAGAAACAGGTTGAAATTGCTAGTTCTCCCATTCCTTCTCGTGATGAGTTGTATAACAGGTTGCGCGACATCTCCACAAGAAACGAAGCCTAACCTGGATAACTTGGTTATTAAATCGTTGCCTCCTTTCCCAAAGCCCTCTGAAAGCATTATTCAAGAGCTTAAGGAAGCTTGCCCAGAAAATAAATGCATAGCATTGCATAATTGGATATGGAAAATTTTGATCTTAGAAAAACAGATGGCACTTTATAGAATTGAATCATAATCTTGCAAAGCTTTTAATCCCCTATAAATCTTTAAGTTATTCTTTGTTGAAAGAAGAGCAGAAGATATGCGTTGAGTTTGCTAATCATTTAAGGCAATTAACTTTAAATGGCGACTTCCCTTATATCTGGTTTCATATTGCAAATGAATTTATCCCTTCTCAAAGGATAAATTTTAGTTTTGATCTTAAACAAAAGCACATGGGGAAGATCACAGGTCTGCCGGATTATTGCTTTATAAGCGCTAAGGATAGTTTTTTTATTGAATTTAAGACTGCGAAGGGAAAGCAGACAGAACATCAAAAGTTATTTGAAGAATGGTGCAAAGATAATGATATTAGATATTATATTTTTAGGAGTGCTAATGAGGGTATAGAATTTTTGAGCACTATCATCATTTAAAGGGAGTTCTGACGATGAACTGAAGTTGCATTAGAACGATTGTCTGCTCTCTTGAATTTTAGAAGGTT
>Ga0070658_10004085_pt1 | contig 11955 bp, 13 predicted proteins | sample KBSC13metaG_FD_64664 | JGI IMG/M metagenome (GOLD analysis project Ga0070658, IMG submission 64664) | Corn rhizosphere microbial communities from Kellogg Biological Station, Michigan, USA - KBS C1-3 metaG | ecosystem: Host-associated > Plants > Roots > Rhizosphere > Soil ... | reverse complement strand
ACCATCCGGGCACCGCCGGAGAAGCCGCTGGCGTAGACCCGCGCCGGATCCACGCAGAACTGGTGGCGCAGCACGCCGAGCAGGCCGGTCAGGAACGCCACGTCGTCCGGGCCGGCGGGCTGGAACGTCGGGGTACCGGGGATGTTCCAGCCGTAGCCGGCGCCGCTGGTCCGGATGCCCTGCGGGTACGCGACGATGAAGTCGTCCGCGTCGGACGTGGCGTCAAGCTCGGTCTGCGTCTCCTGGGTGGCCGCCGTGGAGCCGCTGCCGTGCAGGTTGAGCAGCAGCGGTACCGGTCGGTCCGGCCGGTACCCGGCGGGCAGGTGCACCCGTACCACGCGGACCTGTCCACCGTAGGCGCGCCGCAGGTCCAGCTCCGCCGGCCCGCTGGACCCGGCCGCGCAGCCGGTATGCGGGGCGACCGGGGCGCCGAACGCCACCGGCGCCGGGGAGGTCGAGGACGCCGGCTCCGTACGCGCCCTGCCCGGCGTCAGCCCCACCGATCCGCTGATCGCGACCAGCGCCAACCCGGCCACCATGACCAGCCTCAGGCCGATCATCGCCAGCCGCCCCCGCGGTCGTGCCCGCCCGGTCCCCATCCGCCCTGAACCTCCCAGATGCGAGCTCGCATGGTAGGCATATCGGCGCAACAGCTGGGTCACGAAGCCGGACATCCGACCGGTCACGGCCCGGGTCGGGCCCGTCCGCGACGGCGAATCAACCGATCGGTGGACCGGCCACGCCGCGCGGTGGATGCCCGGCGCGCGCCTCGGCGTACCGGCACAATCCACCGCCGCCCGGCCCGGACAGCGCCGGTTGATCGATTCGGCGGGGCCGCGCACACGCGACCGTTGACGGCATGGAAACCGTCATCGAATGCGACCACCTCCGCAAGCGGTACCGGAGCACGGTCGCCGTGGACGACGTGTCGTTCACCGTGCGCCGCGGCGAGATCTTCGGCATCCTCGGGCCCAACGGGGCCGGCAAGACCACCACCGTGGAGTGCCTGTCCGGTCTGCGTACCCCGGACTCCGGCCAGTTGCGCGTGCTCGGGTTGGACCCGCGCCGCGACCGCCAGGCCCTGCGCCTGCGGGTGGGCGTGCAGTTGCAGGAGTCCCAACTGCAGGACAAGCTGCGGCTGGGCGAGGCGCTGGAGCTGTTCAGCTCCTTCTACCCCCGGCCGGCCGACTGGCGGGTGCTGGCCGATGAGCTCGGCCTCGCGGGCAAGCTGGACACGCCGTTCGCCAAGCTGTCCGGCGGCCAGAAGCAGCGGCTGTCCATCGCGCTGGCCCTGGTCGGCGACCCGGAGGTCGCCGTACTCGACGAGCTGACCACCGGGCTGGACCCGCAGGCCCGCCGCGACACCTGGGAGCTCATCGAGCAGGTGCGCGCCCGGGGCGTGACCATCGTGCTGGTCACCCACTTCATGGAGGAGGCCGAGCGGCTCTGCGACCGGATCGCGGTGATCGACTCGGGTCGGACCGTCGCGATCGACACGCCGGCCGGGCTGGTCGCGCGGGTCGAGGCCGAGCAGCGGGTGCGCTTCCGTCCCTCGGTACCGATGCGGGACGAGCTGCTCACCGAGCTACCCGAGGTGACCTCGGTGGCCTGGCACGGGCCGACCGTGGTCGTCACCGGTACCGGCAACCTGCTGCACGCGGTCACCTCCGTACTGGCCCGCAACCAGATCGTCGCCCTGGAGCTGCGCGTCGAGCAGGCCAGCCTCGACGACGCCTTTGTCGCCCTGACCGGCCGAACCATCGAGAACGGAGCAGAAGCATGACCGCCTTCGCCAAGCTGACCCGGTCCGAGCTGCGGGTGTTCCTGCGCGAGCCGCTCGCCGTGTTCTTCGGGGTGGCCTTCCCGGCCATCCTGGTGGTCGTCCTGGGCAGCGTCCCCTCGTTCCGCCGGCCGGACAAGGACATCGGCGGGCTGCGGGTCATCGACCTGTACACCACCATCTCCATCGCGCTGACCCTCGGCCTGCTCGGCCTGCAGCTGATGCCGCAGATCCTGGCGGGGTACCGGGAGCGGGGCATCCTGCGCCGGCTGTCCACCACGCCGGTACACCCGGCCCTGTTGCTCGCCGCCCAACTGCTGACCGGGCTGCTGACCGCGGTCGCGGCGGTGGTGCTGCTGTTCGCCGTCGCCCGGGTCGGCTTCACCGTGCCGATACCGCGTCAGTTGCTGGGTTTCCTGGTCGCCTTCGTGCTGTCCGCGGCGGCGCTGTTCGCCCTCGGCCTGCTCGTGGCCGCCATCGCGCCCACCCGCAGCGCGGCCAGCGCCATCGGCATACCGCTGTTCTTCCCGGTCATGTTCTTCGCCGGCCTGTACGCTCCGCGCGAGACGATGCCGTCCGTCATCAACCGGATCGGCGACTTCACCCCGCTCGGCGCCGGCGAACAGGCCATGCACGACGCCATGATCGGCTCCTGGCCGCACGCCTGGGCGCTGCTGGTACCGGTCGGCTACGTACTGGTCTGCGGCACCGCCGCGGCTAGGCTCTTCCGGTGGGAATGAGCCAGGCCGTCACGCCGATCGACGCCGGCTCCCGGCTTGAACGCCGGGAGCGGGGCGTCGAGCGCGTCGTCAACCTCGTCCCGTATGTGGGGCTGGTCCTGTCGGCGATGCTGTCCTGGGCGATGGCGACGTTCTGGCCGGATGCGCCACAGGCGCCGCTGCCCGGAACGTTCGCGCTGGCCGCCCTCACGGCCGCGTGGATGCTGTGGTTCGTCACCCTGCACCCGGCCTGGGAGCACCGCACTGCATTGATGCGTGTCTACTTCTTGGGCCTGATCGCGATGATCGGGCTGCTGGTCGTCCGCGCTCCGATCTACGGGTTCTTCGCGTTCACCGGGTACCTGCACGCGGTCTACGCGCTGCGCGGGCGGCTGCGCCTGGCGGGCGTCGGCCTGACCGCGGCGTTTGCCGCGCTGTCCCAGGTCGGCGGCGTGACGACGCTGCACACCCGCACGGGCGTGATGATCTACCTGGTGGTCATCGCGTTCAACGCCGGGGTGGCCGGCACAATGGTGTTCTTCAGCTCGGTCACCATGGAGCAGTCCGAGCGGCGCAAGCGGATGATCGCGGAACTGGCCGAGGCCAACGCGAAGCTGGAGGCCGCGATAGCGGAGAACGCCGGGCTGCACGCCCAACTGCTGGCCCAGGCGCGGGAGGCCGGCGTGCTCGACGAGCGGGCCCGGATGGCCCGGGAGCTCCACGACACGATCGCCCAGGGACTGACCGGCATCGTCACCCAACTGGAGGCGGCCCGGCAGGTACCGCAACAGCGCCAGCGGCACCTCGACACGGCGGTGGAACTGGCGCGGCAGAGCCTGTCCGAGGCCCGCCGCTCGGTGCGCAACCTGCGCCCCGAGCCGCTGGACGAGATGTCGCTGCCGGACGCGCTGGCCGACGTCGCGCGCCGCTGGTCGGACCTGAACGCGCTCACCGCCCAGGTCACCACGACGGGTACCGCGCGGCCCATGCACCCGGAGATCGAGGGCACCCTGCTGCGTACCGCGCAGGAGGCGCTCGCCAACGTCGCCAAGCACGCCGCCGCCTCCCGGGTCGGCCTCACACTGTCCTATATGGAGGATCAGGTCACGCTGGACGTGCGGGACGACGGCAAGGGCTTCGATCCCGCCGCCGTACCGGAGCCCGCGGGCGGTCACGGCTTCGGGCTGACCGGCATGCGGCAACGGCTGGACCGGGTGGCCGGACGGCTGGAGATCGAGTCCGAGCCCGGCAGCGGCACCGCGGTGTCCGCCAGCGTACCGGCGGTCCCGGCGGGCGGGCTTGCATGATCACGTTGCTCATCGTGGACGACCACCCGGTGGTACGGGACGGGCTGCGCGGGATGTTCGCCGGTACCGGCGAGTTCGAGGTGGTCGGTGAGGCGGCCGACGGCACCGAGGCGCTGACGTTGGCCGACCGGCTGCGCCCGGACGTGGTGCTCATGGACCTGCGGATGCCGGGCATGGACGGGGTACGCGCGATCAACGCGCTGCGAGAGCGCGGCCTACCTTCGCGGGTACTGGTCCTCACGACCTACGACACGGACAGCGATGTGCTGCCCGCGATCGAGGCGGGTGCCACCGGGTACCTGCTGAAGGACGCGCCGCGCGAGGAGCTGTTCCGGGCGGTACGGGCGGCGGCCCGCGGCGAGGCGGTGCTGTCCCCGTCGGTGGCGACCCGGCTGATCGGGCAGATGCGCGCCCCGGCCCAGGAGCCGTTGAGCCAGCGGGAACTCGAGGTGCTCGGGCTGATCGCGGGCGGCCGTACCAACCGGGAGGCGGCGGCGCACCTGTTCATCAGTGAGGCGACGGTCAAGACCCACCTGCTGCACATCTACGGCAAGCTCGGGGTCAAGGACCGGGCAGCGGCGGTGGCGACGGCCTACGAGCGGGGCCTGCTCACCCCGGGCGGCCGCCCGCGTTGACCGGCCTTCGTGATCTTGGCCAGACGTGATCTCGGCGCGCGGGCGTGATCTCGGCGCGCGGGCGGTGGACGCTACGGAAGCGCGCGGCGGCGGCGACCGCGCAGGGCAGGGCAGGGCAGGTCAGTCGGCGGCGCGGCGGTAGTCGGCCGGGCGGCTGCCGGGGTTGGCGGTCAGCCAGGCCAGCAGCCGGTTGTACTCGGCCAGCTCGGGATCGGCCTCGTCCGTCGAGACCGTCGAGGCCGTCGAGGCCGTCGAGGCCGTCGAGGCAGCGGAGACCTCGACCGGCGCCGTGTCCTTGGCCCGTACCAGCACCGGCTCGGAGATCCGCACCGGCTCGTCCTGCTTGCCGGCGCGCTGGATGCGGATCTCCCGGTACCAGACGAAGACCACGAAGATCGCGAACGCCGGCCACTCGATCGCGTACCCGAAGCTCAGCCCGTTGCCGCCCCGGGCGCGACCGATCTGCCACCAGCCCAGCACCAGGCACGCCACGGTCAGGATCACCATCGCGGCGTGTATGACGAGCCAGCGCGGAGTGAGGAACCGGCGCACGAGACCCAGGGTAGCCGCAGCCCTGGTCAGCCGGCCGGCAGACCCCGGCGCAGCACCGCGTTCTCCACCGCGGTCCAGGCCAGCGTGGTGACCAGGTACAGCGCGGCGGCCAGCGGTACCGCGGCCACGCTGAGCACGCTGAGGTACGGCAGCAGGGCGACAACCCCGGTCGGCGGCGCGGCATGCGTCGCGGCCGAAACGCGCCGGGCCCGCCGGGCCGCCACCCAGCCGAGTACCAGCAGGGCCGCGGTCACCGGCAGGAACGCCAGCGGGTACCCGCCGCCGAACAGGTGGGTCCCCAGCGGTACCCCGAAGACGTGCCCGGCCAGGAGCGCGTTCGGCCGGCCGGCCAGCGAGGGCGCCGTGAAGATCCGGTACACCACCATGAAGAAGGGCGCCTGCAGCAGCACCGGGAGGCACCCGGCCAGCGGCGAGACGCGTTCCGTGCGGTACAGGGCGGTCAGCTCCGTGGCGAGCCGGTCGGGATCCTTGGCGTACCGCTGGCGGAGCTCCGCGACCCTCGGCGCGAGCGCCGCCCGGGTCCGCTCGCCCCGGACGGCGGGCGGTCGAACGCTGGCAGGTGGCCGCTCCGCAAGCTGCGCGGCCAGGCTGAGCGGGAGGAGCAGCAGCCGCAGCGCGGCGGTGCACAGCACGATCGCGGCGGCCGCGCCCCCGATCGGGGTGAGCGCGGACGCGGCATGGGCGATGAACGGGTAGGCGACGGCGACCGCGCCGTCGAGCAGCGGAATGGACAAGGCAACCCCTCGGAGAGTCGTTGGGGGTGCTCGGCTCCGCCAAAACCCGGCTCCGCCTGCGCTCCCCCGGCCGGAAGCTGGACGTGGACACCAGGCGGCCGAGGCGGGGGTCAGGCGAGCGGTGCAACCCCCGGGCCGGCCGCGAGGGCCGCGCAGGGAGCTCGGGGACGGGCCCGTCCGGGTGCGTCCGGGTCGGTGTAGCGGGGGGTACCGTCGCGCGGCGCCCACTCCCGTGGCGCGCCGCCATCGGCGAGCGGGCCGCCACAGCCGGCCGGCCGGGTCGCGACCCGGATCGCCAGCGCGGCCGCCAGCAGCAGCGCGACGGCCGCCGCGGTACCGGCGAGCAGCACGCCGGGCCGGTCGAGCGGCGCGAGGTGCCACACCGCGGTCAGCAACTGCCAACCGACCCGCGAGGCGACCATGAGCCGACGATAGCCGGGGTCTGCAAGTATGTACCGATGTCAACCCCGAAGGCGCCGCAGGCCACCCGGCGCCCGACGATGGTCGATGTGGCCCGGCACGCGGGCGTCAGCCTCAAGACCGTTTCCCGGGTCGTCAACGGCGAGCCGGCCGTCGGCCAGGAGTTGCTCGACCGGGTCCTCGCGGCAATCGCCGAACTCGGCTTCCGCCGCAACGACATCGCCCGCAACCTGCGCTCCGGGCGGGTCAGCGCGACCATTGGCCTGCTCATCGAGGAGATCGCCAACCCGTTCTACGCGGCGATCGCGAGCGCCGCGGCCGAGGTCGCGGCGGCCCACGACACCCTGCTGATGACCGCCTCCTCCGAGGAGGATCCGGAGCGCGAACGGCAGCTCCTGCTGGACCTGTGCCAGCGGCGGGTGGACGGCCTGCTGGTGGTACCGGCCGGTGCCGACCACTCGTTCCTGCGCCGCGAGGTGGAGATGGGCATGCCGGTGGTCTTCCTCGACCGGCCGCCCGAGCAGCTGCTCGCCGACGCCGTGCTGCTGGACAACCGGGGCGGCGCCCGGGACGGGGTGGCCCGGATGGTGGCGGCCGGCCACCGCCGCATCGGCGTACTGCTGGACACGCTGGCCGTGTACACGATGCGGGAGCGACTGGCCGGGGCGCGGGAGGCGCTGGCCAACGCCCGGCTGCCGGACGGCGAGGATCTGGTCCGCTCCGGCGTGCGGACGCCCGAGGAGGCGGCCGCCGCCGTCGGCGAGATGCTCGACCGGGACGACCCGCCGACGGCGTTCTTCTGCACCAACAACCGGCTCACCGTGGGCGCGCTGCAGGAGCTGTGGCGCCGGCGCAGCGACGCGGCGCTGACCGGCTTCGACGACTTCGAGCTGTCCCACCTGATGCCGCGGCCGCTGACCATCATCGGGTACGACCCGCGGGAGCTGGCCCGCGCCGCCGCGCACCTGCTGTTCCGCCGTATCGGCGGGGACGCCTCCTGGCCGTCCACCACCGTGCTGCCCACCCAGCTGATCGACAGGGGGATCCGGTGAGTTCATTCGTCGAGCGGCTGCGGGCGATCTGCACGGGGTTCCCGGAGGTCGTCGAGCGGCCGAGCCACGGCGCGCCCACCTGGTTCGTGCGGACCGGCGGGCGGGAGCGGTCCTTCGTCACGCTCTGGGCCGACGGCCACCACGACAACCAGTTCCCGCACCTGTGGTGCGCGGCGCCGCCCGGGGCGCAGCAGGAGCTGATCGCCGCCGAGCCCGAGACCGTCTTCCGGCCGCCGTACGTGGGCGGGCGCGGTTGGTTGGGGGTACGGCTGGACGGCGACGTCGACTGGGACGAGATCGCCGAGCTGTGCCAGGACGGGTACCGGACGGTCGCGCCGCCCGGACTCGTCAAGCGGCTCGACGCGCCGTCAGGGATGCAGCCGTAGCCCCTTGAGTACCTTGTCGACGTCGTTGCGCCGGCCGTACACGGCGATGCCCACCAGGTTCAGCTTCTCCGCCGGCACCGGGCGGACCACCGCGCGGTTGTCCGCGTCGTTGTCCGTGCTGAACATCTCCTCGGTGTAGATCGCCGTCCGCGCGACGCGTTCGCCGGCCAGTTCGCGTACCCGGGTCAGCTCCTCCGCGCCGGCCTCGAACACCAGCACCGGCTGGCGGAACATCGGCAGGTAGGAGTTGTCGGAGCCGTCGCGGTAGGGCTCGCCGATGGCGTCCGGTACCGCCGCGGCGATCGCACTGGCGAGGAACGCCGTCACGTTCAGCCGCTGCCAGCCCGCCAGGTCGTCGCGTACCACAATCCCGATTTTCGTATCGAAGCGCACCGGCCAAGCCTGCCGGCGCCGTTCGCTGGCGGTCTAGAACGGCGGTGCGGCCCCGCGCGGCAGAATGTACCGGTGGACTGGGCCCGGTACTGGCGCGCGCCGGACGCGCCGCTGGAGGCGATGCGCGCGCACTTCGAGCGGCACGCCTACCACCGGCACAGCCACGAGACCTACTCGTTCGGCTTCACCGAGACCGGCGCGCAGACGTTCACCTGCCGGGGTGGCCGGCACCGCAGCGCGGACGGCACGGTGATGGCGTTCAACCCGGACGACCCGCACGACGGCCGCGCCGCCGACGGGGTCGGCTTCACCTACCGGATGGTCCACATTGGACCGACGCTCGTCGCCGACGTGCTCACCGACGTCGCGGGGCGGCCGGTCGGGCTGCCGCTGTTCGTCGAACCGGTGCTCGCCGCGCCCGAGCTGTCCCGCCGGCTCGCCGCGCTCAGCGACGCGTTGCTGTCCGGAGCGGACAGCCGCGCAGCTTGTCGGAGCGGCGTCCAGTCAACGCTTGATTGGTTACGGCGGGACGAGTTGCTCGCCGGTACCGTCCGGGCGATGGCAGGGGCGACGACCCCGGTGCCGCTGGCCCGGGTGAGCGGGCCGGACGCGACCCGGGTCGCGGCACGGGCCCGCGCGGCGCTGGAGGCGGCCGTGGCCGGGGACGGTCCGCCGGCCGAGCGCGCCGTCGCCGACCTCGCCGCGACGGTCGGCTCCAGCCGCTTCGCCGTGTACCGGTCGTTCCGCGCCGCGTACGGCCTGTCCCCGAGCGACTACCTGCGCCAGTGCCGGCTGCGTACGGCGCGCGGGATGCTCGCGGCCGGCCGGCCCTCGGCCGAGGTGGCCGCGGTCACCGGCTTCGCCGACCAGAGTCATCTGACGCGCTGGTTCCACCGGTACTTCGGGGTGACTCCGGCCGCGTACCAACGGGCCACTGCCGCGGAGCCTGTCGGAGCGGCACCAGGCAAGGGACCTACAGCCGCACGCCCTACCGCCGGGTAACCTCTGCGTCATGAGCGTGCCGAGTCGAGTCCTCGAACGGTATCTGCGGCTGCCGCCGGCGGTGACCCGGGCCGTACGGGTGCGCCGCGACATCGAGGTGCCCATGCGGGACGGGGTCGTGCTGCGCGCCGACCACTGGGAGCCGCGCTTACCTGGCTCGCCCACCATCCTGGTCCGCACGCCGTACGGGCGGGCCGGCGCGGTCGGCCTGCTCAGCGGGCGGATCCTCGCCGAACGCGGCTACCAGGTCCTGGTGCAGAGCTGCCGCGGCACGTTCGACTCGGGCGGCGCCTGGGACCCGATGCGGCACGAGCGCGCCGACGGGCTGGACACGATCGACTGGATCCGCGCTCAGCCGTGGTTCACCGGCGACCTGTTCACCTACGGGCCCAGCTACCTCGGGTACACCCAGTGGGCGCTCGCGGTCGAGGCGGGCCCGGAGCTCAAGGGCATGCTGACCGCGGTCACCGCGTCCGCCTTCCGCGACCCGACCTACGCCGGCGGCTCCTACTCGCTGGCCACCATCCTCAACTGGGCCACCATCACCACCAACCTCGGCGGCTCGGCACTGGCCTTCGCGTACAAGCAGAACCGCGCCCAGCGCCGGCTGCGCCGGGCCTTCAGCCACCTGCCACTGTCCGAAGTGGACACCATGGCGCTCGGGCGCCCGGTGCCGTTCTTCCAGGAATGGCTCGAACACTGCGAACCCGACGATCCATATTGGACGGAGCGGGTCTGCGCGGACGTGTCGACGGTACGGGCGCCGGTGTGCATGGTCGGCGGCTGGTACGACATCTTCCTGCCCTGGCAGCTGCGCGACTACGCAACGCTGCGCGGCGCGGGCGCCCAGCCCCGGCTGGTCATCGGGCCGTGGACGCACGCCGACCCGGGCCTCATCCCCGCGTCGGTACGCGAGGGGGTTTCCTGGTTCGCGGCGGCCCTGAACGGTGGCACCACGGGCGGCGTGAGTGTCCACATTGGAGGAATCGACGAGTGGCGCGACCTGCCGTCGTGGCCGCCACACTCCCGTCGCACGCCCTGGTACCTGCGGCCCGGCATGCGTCTGGCGCCGGAGCCGCCGCCCGGCCCGGACGCGGCGGGCCCCGAGGCGGCGCCGGACCGGTTCCGGTACGACCCCGCCGATCCGACCCCGTCGCCGGGCGGCGCGCTGCTCACCACCGAGGCGGGCCCGAAGGACAACCGGGTCGTGGAGCGGCGCCCGGACATCCTGGTCTACAGCGGCGACGAGTTGGCCGAGGACCTGGAGGCGATCGGCCCGGTCACCGCGACCATCCGGGTACGCACCAGCGGGGAGCACTTCGACGTGCACGTGCGGCTGTGCGACGTGCACCCGGACGGCCGCTCGGTGAACCTCAGCGACGGGATACGCCGGATCGGCCCGGGCGAGGCGCCACCGGACTCCGACGGGGTACGGGCGGTCGAGGTCGAACTCTGGCCGATCGGGCACGTCTTCAAACGCGGGCACCGGCTGCGGGTACACGTGGCCGGCGGGGCGCATCCCCGCTCGGCCCGCAACCCCGGTACCGGCGAACCGCTCGGCTCGGCGACCGCCCTGCGTACCGTCGACTTCGAGGTGTACCACGACGCGGCGCGCCCCTCCGCGCTGCACCTGCCCGCCTGATCCGCGCGGGAGGGCGGCGCACAAGCGCGGGGTCACGGCCGGTCGCCGCCCCCCGAATTCGACCACCGCGACGGCCGGCCGCGCCCCAGGATGCCCATCTTGCCCTGTTTTACTCTTGGGCGGTGGCCATTTCCCGAGGTGGGCGGTTATCGGCGATCCACCGGTCGATCCGGGCCCACCAGCCGTAGAGCCACTCGATCCGCTCCTGCTCGCCGTCGGGTACCGCCGAACGCGGCTCCAACCACCACTGCATCACGATGTTCTTGTCCATCGGCAGCTCGCGCCAGACGTCCGCGACCGTGACCAGGTGGTCCACGCCGGTGTGCCCGACGAGTACGACGTCGGCCCCGGGCGCGGCGGACAGCGCCGCCATTACCCCGCCCGGGTGCGGCGGCAACACGTTGTGCATCCGGGACGCGCGGCGGGCCATCTGGTGCAGGCCGAGCCGGTGCAGCCGCGCGATCGCCCGCTCCCAGCGGTACGGCGTGAAGTTGCCGCCCTCGGGGAAGATCACGAACGCGTCGTCCGAGTCGAGGCCGGTCGCCAGCGCCCCGATCTCCGCCTCGATGCCGGCCGTACCGGTCGCGTCGCGCCGTACCCGGGCCGGCGCGATGAACCGGTTGGGCACCCGGTTGAGCAGCACGTCGATCGTGGGGTCCCACTGCAGGGTGTCCTTCAGCACGATGCGCGGCTCCCGCGAGTACCAGTTGATCAGCGCGTGCGCCAGCAGGAACGAGTCGCCCGGGCCGGCATGGCGGCACAGCACCAGCAGCGGCCGGCCGTGCGGGATCGCGTCCGGGTCCTCGCCCTCGATCTGCACGTTGAGCCGCAGCACCCAGGCGGCCTGCCGGTACAGCACGCGCAGCGCCCGGCCGCACAGCCGGTAGTGCAGGCGCTGGAACAACGGCCCGCGTACCTTCCAACCCAGTCCCGAGGCCAGCCACAGCGCGAACATCACGACCAGCGCGACCGCCTCGACCAGCAGGTAGACGGCGGTCAGCCAGAGCAGCCGCAGCGGGCGCAGCCGCCCGGGCACCAGCGGGGAGGCGGCCAGCGTGAGCAGTACCCAGGCCGGCGAGGTGGCCAGCAGCACGAGCGCGAGGGCGATCACCAGCGGCGCCAGCACGACGCGACGCACCCAACGCGGCGGCGGCCTCATACCGCCATCTCCCGCAGGTACGCCGTCGACGCGTCGAACGCGCGCTCGATGCGGCGGCTCGCGGCGGCCATGTCGCGGTAGGCCAGCGGCGACTCGTCGCGCTCGGCACCCGCGCCGGTCGGCAGCACGTAGACGTCCACAGTGGACGGTATG
>Ga0070658_10004084_pt1 | contig 11956 bp, 11 predicted proteins | sample KBSC13metaG_FD_64664 | JGI IMG/M metagenome (GOLD analysis project Ga0070658, IMG submission 64664) | Corn rhizosphere microbial communities from Kellogg Biological Station, Michigan, USA - KBS C1-3 metaG | ecosystem: Host-associated > Plants > Roots > Rhizosphere > Soil ... | reverse complement strand
GAGTCTTGCCTAGAACGTGGACGCGGCCTACAGTCATTCTAGTTTGGAGCCCTAACCAAAGGAGTACCACCGTGAGTGTCGCCCCCGCTCCAGAAGCCGCGCCATTGCCTGCACTCCCCCACTGGGAGTCGACGCCTGCCGATCTACCTGCGGCGATCCGCGAGATCAAAACCGCGCTGAGACGCCGGATCGAATCCTCCGGCCGCTCGGTCGACGAGGTTTTCGCGGTGATTGAGCAGCGGGTGGGCACGGCAGTCGACGAGGTCGTGGCCGCCAGGGACCGTGGCGAAACGATCTGGCCCGTGATCGACTACGCAGACATCGAGGCAGGTACCGTCTCGCCCGCGGATCAACAAAAGTTGCGCGACCGCGGCTGCCTCGTCGTGCGCGGCCATTTCGAACGCGACCAAGCGTTGGGATGGGATGCGAACATCGTCGAATACGTCGAGAGCAACCAGTTCTTCGAGAATTACCGCGGTCCAGGAGATGACTTCTTCGGCAGTGTCGGTTCGAAGCCCGAGATCTATCCGATTTACTGGTCATCGGCGCAAATGCAAGCCCGACAGAGCGATCGAATGGCTCGTGTGCAAGCTTTTCTCAACCGCCAATGGAAGAACGAGTCGGACGGCGTGCAGTGGTTCGATCCCGATCGCGACTCGCTCTATCCCGACCGGATCCGGCGTCGGCCGCCGGGCGTTAACTCGAAAGGGCTCGGAACGCACCTCGACCCAGGAACACTCGATCTCTGGATGACGTCGGCGTACCAACAGGCGTTCAGGCACCTGTTCGACGGCAGCGTCGAGCAGTACGACCCCTGGGACGCCGCGTACCGCACATCCGGCCCGCAATACCCCGGCAGCACGATGTGCTCAGCATTTCGCACCTTCCAAGGCTGGACCGCGTTGTGCGACATGGACCACGACCAGGGTGTCTTGCACACCGTGCCGATCCCCGCCGCTATGGGCTACCTCATGCTTCGCCCGTTGCTGTCAGATGTGCCGGACGACGACATGTGCGGCGTCACGGTGAACCAGGTGTTTCCGGCCAGCGAGAAATGGCACTCGCTGCTGATGAATGCCCTCAGTGGCATCCCCGACATCAAGGCAGGCGACTCGGTCTGGTGGCACTGCGACATGATCCACAGCGTCGCACCCGTGACGAATCAGCGAGGCTGGGGCAACGTCATGTACATCCCCGCCGCCCCGTGGTGCCCACGCAACGAGAAGTACGCCGCTTCCGCTCGCCAAGCGTTCATCACCGGTTCGAGTCCGAGTGATTTTCCCGCCGAAGACTACGAAAAGGACTGGCCGAACCGCTTCAGCGTCGACGACCTAAACGCAGTCGGACGTCGCGGCCTCAACCTCGACTAACGCGACTTACGCACAACTGATCGCGGTGGCCAACGGGGAAGGCGAGTCTGGCGACGTCCGGCTGCAAGCGCTAGCCGAATGCTGCGCGGACTGCCGCACGCCCGTCAGCCGACAGCTCTGCATATAAGTACGTACCGCTGTCTCGTAGCTCAGTTGCGGCGGCGACCAAGGCTCCGGCCGCAGCGAATGCGAACGCGCCGCCCACCGAGACGCGCGCGACACCGATGTCGGCGAGCTGTGCAACAGGCGGCGTCGACGCCATCGCGAGAACATTGACCGGTCGCTCGACCGAGCTGACGAGAGCGCGAAGCTCAGCAAGCTCGGTGATGCCGGGCGCGTACAGCACGTCGGCACCGGCGTCCTGATATGCCTGCAGTCGCTTGATCGTGTCGGCCAGGTCCTCGCGGCCGTGTAAGTAATTCTCGGCACGGGCAGTAAGGACGATTCGGGGTTCTTCATGCGCTGCCGCAGCCGCCGCGCGCACCCGCTCAACCGCTACATCATGGGGATAGATCTGTTCGCCGTCCCAGTCTTCGATTGAACAGCCGGCGAGCCCAACGCTCGCCGCCGCGCGAACAGTCTCGGCGGCCTGACTTGCCTCGTCGGCAAAGCAATTCTCCAGGTCTGCAGAGACGGGTATGCGCACGCCGTCGACGATCATCGCGGCCTGCGCGAGAGCCTGGTCGCGAGAAAGCGAACCATCCAACTGGCCGAGTGTCATAGCTGAACCACTGCTTGTGGTGGCAAGCGCCTTGAACCCCATCCATGCGAGCAGCCGTGCCGAGCCGACGTCCCACGGATTGGGAATCAGCAACGGCTCACCTGGCACGTGCAATGCAAGAAACGCCTCCGCGATGCCGATGGGAGCACCGCCTTCACGCGGATCGGTCGATGTCATATCGAAAGCCTACGGCTGCGACCGGACCCCACGAAGGTCTTGGACTGGACCGAAGACCCGGTCGTCAAGAACCGCCTGCACCCGGATCTGCGGCCCACAGACCGAAACCGCGAGGAGGAAGTCGCCCGGCTGGTCGAGCTTGGTGCCGTCCACGTTGCTGACTTCCGGCGACCCAACGGCAACGGCTGGATCACCCTCGCCGACCCCGAAGGCAACTAGTTCTGCGTCGTATCCCGAGACTCCGCCGAATCGGGTCTTACGACGTAACGAGGGGCCAACTTCTGTCGCACTTCAATGTCGTGAGAGCAAGGAGGTTGGCATGGCCAGGCTGATCTATGGCGCCATCGCGTCACTCGACGGTTACATCGAGGACGACGACGGCAACTTCAACTGGGGCCGCACCTTCAGAAGAAGTGCAGGGGCCACGCAATGAAGGTCGGACTCGACGAGATCAGACTGTTCTACGAGATCGCGGCCTTCACCAACGCGACGACCTTCTTCTCCACAGCCGGGCTCCACTTCAACAGTGCGTACGACACCGGCCACATGTCGCCGTCGTCGAGGTTCGCCGCCTCTTGGAAACCCAGGGTCGAATAGCGATATTTGAACTTTCCCGCGTCCTGGAAGAACACGACGACCTTGCCGTCGGCATCGCAGTAGGCGGGCATGCCGTACCAGGTCTTGGGCGACAACTCCGGCGCTGTGGCGGTGATGGTCGCGTGCACGCGCTCGGCAAGCACGCGGTCGTCGGGCGCCATCTCAGCGATCTTGTCGACGATCGCCTGCAGGCCCTCGGCCTTCTTGGCGCCCTTCTTGCCTTCGGCGCGCATCTCGGCGATGCGCTCCTTCATCGCCGCACGCTCTTCGGCACTGAAACCCTCGGACTCGGCCTGGGCCTTTTTCGCAGGCATTGGCAGTTTCCCCTTCGTCTACGCAGGCTCGGCACCTTACCTGGCCTCGATCGCAACGCTATGCCAGCCCCGACCATCGCGCTTCTCGATTCGAGACCATGTGCGCGGCAGGCGAGGTTTACTGGACACATGGCCGAACTCACGAACGCCCAGATCGACTACCTCGCTGGCCAACGGCTCGGACGGTTGGCCACAGCAGGCAGTGACCACAAGCCGCACGTCGTCCCGACGTCGTTTCACTACAACGCCGACCTGCGCACGATCGACGTCGGCGGCCATCACGTAGCGACAACAAAGAAATACCGCGACGTCAAGAACAACGGTTGGGCCGCCCTCGTCGTCGACGATCTCGTATCGGTAGACTCGTGGACGCCGCGAATGCTCGAGATACGCGGTCGCGCCGAGGCTGTGCCCCAAGGGGGCTCAAGTCTTGGTCCCGGGTTCGGCGATGCCTTCATCCGCATCTACCCCGAGAAAATCAACAGCTTCGGAATCGACTAGCTGAACGCCGGCTCGGCGACGGCGACGATGCCGAGCTGGTCGAATAACGCCACTCGTTCGGCAGCGGCGTCGTCCGCCAGCGGTTCGGCGTTGGCAGGCTCGGCGCCGGGAAGCGCCGCGTGAACCGCGGCAAGTGCGTGCAAGGTCCAGGCGATTTCGTGGCGTGCATTGCGTTCGCGGGCGGCCGACAAGCTTGCGTCGAGGGCAGCGAGAGCGCCGTCCACGTCGCGTTCGGCGAAGAGCGCGAAGCCACGAACGCGTTGTAGCAACGGAATCTGCGGCGGCAGGCCAGGACCGGCCGAGGCCTTCGCTAACGCATCGTCGGCAGCCACTAGCGCCGCATCGAATTCACCACGCAGCGCGAGGCATTCGGCGATGCGAGCATCGGTTTCGACGACCTCCGCCTGCTCCCCGTCATTTTGATAGTCGTCTCGTGCTGAGTGCAGCAATTCCAACGCGTCGTCGAATTGTCGCAGCCGGGCGGCGAGCCGGCCGAGCTGGCTCTTGCCGAACGCCACGAACGACGGCGCGCCGGCCGCGCGCCAGACTCGCTGGGCGTCGCGTAGCAATGGCTCAGCCGCTTCGAGATGTCCTTGGTCTGATAGCACTTCGGCCATGTTCGCCGACTCGACTGCGGCAGTGAACTGATCACCGGCGCGATCGCATGCGTCCTTCGATTCGCCATAAAACTTGACGGCGAGATCCCAACGGCCCTCGAAATAAGCGCGGATGCCAAGCTGGTTCAGCACCCGCGCTTCTTCCCACGGCCGATTTCCGAATCGTCGCCAAATTTCGAGTGCGCGATGCGCGTGCTCGCCGGTGCCGGCGACGCCGAGCGTCATCTCGCAGTTGTCGAGCCATACCAACGCAGTGGCGAGCGCTTCGTCGGCAGTTGCCTTCTCGGCTAGCGTGACCGCGGCACGCAGGGCGGCAACCGCTTCGGCGTCGCGGCCTTGCCAATGCCTGATGAGGCCCTGCTGCGCACTGCATTCAGCACGCAACCGATCGGCCGCTTCACCCTCGCATTGGTCAAGTGCCCGCCGGGCCTTAGTCAGCCATCGCAACGCGCTCCCGAATTGGCCGGCCCGATCGGCCACCAGCGAGCATTTATAGAGCAGCCGTGCCTGGTCGGTGGCTCCGGCAATGCAATCGCGCGCCTGTCGGTACGCCACCGCAGCCTGCGCGAACTCGGCGAGTTTGTACCGCGTGTCTCCGAGCGCTTCGGCGATCTCGCCGACTTCGGCCGGGGTCGACGACGGAAGGCGTTTCGCGGCGTCAAGTGCGCGTTCGTAAAACTCGGCAGCTGCGACCTGGGCGTGCACCTGGCGGGCGCGGTGCCCTGCGATGCGCGCGTAACGCCATGCGGCGTCGAATTTGCGTGCGTGCAGGTAGTGCATCGAAAGCAGGTCGGCGGCTTCGTCGGTGCGACCGGCCGCAAGCCGTTCGATGACCTCGCCGGCGCGACCGTGCAAAGACTGCCGACGACTAAAGGGCAAACCTTCGTAGGCCGTGTCGCGGGCGAGAGTATGGCGAAAACGCGCGCCATCAGCGTCGGTTTCCAAGAAGTTCGTGAGGACGCCGAAACGCACGACGTCCGGGTCGAGGCCTTCTTGTTCGAGCATTTCGCTCAACACTCGTTCGTCGATGCGAATGCCGAGCACTGACGCGATTCGCAGCACAAGTCGCTCGCGCGGTTGGAGCCGGTCGATCTGGACGGCCATCACACCTTCGACGGTGTCGGGCAGTGCCGAGACGGTACCGCCCGCACGCGCGGCACCGAGCAATTCGTGTACGAACAAGGGATTTCCGCCGGCCCGCCGAGCAAGCAACTCGAGTTCGTGCGGCGGCAGCGGAACGTCGTCGGTGGCTAGCTTCACCATCGCATTAACGGCGTCTGACGACAGCGGACGAAGGTCGAGCCGGTGCGCCCCGTCGGGTACTACGGTCGCTGCGTCACTGGGCCGGCTGGTGGTAACCACGAGCCAAGGCCGTTCCATACAGATTTTCGCGAGTTCATTGAACAAACCGGACGACGCGTCGTCCATCAGGTGCACGTCTTCGATGACGAGCAGCAACGCCTCGGGAACGAGTGCCGCGATCAAGCGGGCGGTGTATTCGTCCTGCTGGGCTTTACGAAACTTCGCGTCGAGCGCATCGACCTCCGGGGACGACGGAACCCGCGCGTCGACAACCGCTGCTACCAAAGGGGTCCAGGGCAGCAAGCTCGGAGCGGCACTGGCGACCACGTCGAGCAGCGACGCGCCGGCCGCGACCGGATCGGCGTCGTCGGCAATGCCCGCGAGTTGACGCAAGACGCGGCGGAACGGCGCGTATGGCGTCGCCGTGTGGTACAGGTCGCAGGCCACCCCGACGACCGTCGTCGCCTCTGCTCGGGCAATGAGCTCGGCCACCAGGCGCGACTTGCCGATGCCGGTTTCACCACGGATTTCCCAGTATCCGCCGCGGCCGTCTCTGGCGTCGGCAAGTGCCTGTAACAACGCTTCGATTTCGGTTTCGCGGCCGGCGAACGGCAAATCGATGCGCGATGTGCCGGCGTCACCTGACAAGGCCGCACCGACCCGGTGTGCGACCACCGGCCGCTGCTTGCCTTTCACGATCAGGGGCGGCAGTGCGTGTGTCTCGTAGCGAGTGCGCGCGCGAGCGAGGACGGCGTCGGCCGCGTAAATCTCGCCAGCGCCGGCGCGGCTCATCAAACGCGCGGCCAAGTTGACTGCGTCGCCCTTTACCGAAAATGTGCGCCGGAATGGCGGGCCAAATTCGCCGGCGTAAACGCGGCCCGCGTTGACCCCTGCACGCAAGGCGAGTTCGCCGCCGCCGTCGAGGATGTCTCGCACGGTGGCGAGCATGCGGTCTTCGTCCTGTCCGGCGCTGCGCGGAGCGCCGCTGACGAGCATCACCTTTCCGCCGTCGACGCCGACATCGGTTTCCCAGAACGTCACCTGATTGCGGTGCGCCGCCTCCTGGCAACGCTGAATCACATAGCTGACAGCATCTGCGACCGCGTCTGCGCCGCCGAGCGTGCGCACCGTCTCCACACCGGAGTATTCGACGAATCCGACGGCGACAAGCCGATGTTCGCCGTCGGTACCGCCGGCCAGGAGGTGATCACGGGTCACCTCCGGCAGGCACCCGCCAAGATCGACGCCGCTGACGTCACGGGTGCCGATCTCACCGTACCGCATCGACCGTGGCGAGCGGGCCAGCAGGTATCCGTCACCTTTCGCGGCGCCGACGCACGCTGGTGGCAGTTGCGCCGCGGTTGCCGAACTGACCAGGATTTCTCCTGCGTCCGCGGCACTTTCCATGTTGACGGTCACCGTTGCGCCGGTCCCGGTGATGACGAGTTCTTTGTGCAGACTGCCAAGCAGGTAAAAGTCGAACTCACCAGTGTGAACGCCGACCGACATGCGCAAGGTCACGTTGCCTACCGACGTGCGTAACCGACCGACCTGGCGCATCGTCTGCCGCATCTCGTGCGCCGCGGTGCATGCCCGCTCTGCGTCGTCCTCGCCTTCGAAGAGCAGCACGACCGCATCGCCGCCCCATTTGACCAGCCACGCGCCGAATTCGTAGGCGACGCCGAGCAATGCGGCGAACGTGACGTCGAGGATGTCGCTCATTTCCTCGGCGCCGATCTTGCCCTTGGCCGCAAGTCTCTCGGTCAGGCGGGTAAAGCCGGAGATGTCGACGAAAACGAGGGTTCCGTGACTCGCGCGATGCACCCGGTTAGGGGTGTCGGCGAGCCATTCGGCGACCAGGCCGGCAACGAACGGACGTAACCGATCGGAAGGGTCCAATGTGCCCACCTCCGAACGTGCTCGCACGCCCGTTGCGGAACAGCGGCGTTACCAGAGTTTAGGGTCTCCGCGGCCTGCCTGGAACGGGATCTGCACGGTTACTACCTCGCTACCGTCACGGACGTAGCGACGCGAACTGATGCACGGGTTGCCCGACCGCACCAGGAACGGCAAACAGACCGGCAACAAGCCCTCGTACTCCCCGGTGGCGCTGTTTGTCGGCAACGACCCGGGCGACCTCGATCCCGGGCGCTATTTACAGTGAGGGACTGCCAGGGCGCCATGCGTCGCGGCGCGGGCCTCAGCGTCGTCAAGAATGCTCGCAGTGGCGGTTGCTCCAAAGCGCGTCACACCAATTGCGACGAGATCGAGCAGCCGGTCGAGGGTACGAACTCCGCCAGCCGCCTTCAATTGCACGTTCGCGCTCGTCGAGTTGGCCATAATCAGCAAATCGTGCACGGTCGCGCCACTGGCGGCGAACCCGGTAGAAGTCTTGACGAAATCGGCACCCGCTTGTTCGACAAGGCGGCTACCGCGTGCGATCTGTTCGTCGTCCAAATAAGCATTTTCGAGGATCACCTTGACCAATGCACCCGCACCATGCGAAGCGGCAACGACTTCACGAATGTCATTCAGCACGTAATTATCGTCGCCGCCACGAAGCGCGGCGATGTTGATGACCATGTCGATCTCGATGGCGCCGTCCTGCAACGCCCGTTCGGCCTCGTATCGCTTGACCGCAGTGGCAGAGCTGCCGTGTGGGAAGCCGACAACGGTGCCGACGCGTACCGGCGTGCCGGCCAACATGTCGCGGGCCAGCACGACGTCGGCCGGCTTTGCGCATACAGAGATGGTTTTTCGAGCTGCAGCGAGCTCACAACCGGCGTGCACCTCGGCGGCCGTCAACTCCGGACGCAACAACGAGTGGTCGATCATCAAAGCGACGTCGACGGGTTGAAGCGTGGCGGGAATCACGCGCCCCTGCGAATTGGTGGTCACGGCGAAGCCTTCTTCATGGGAGTTGCGGAAAACGGTCAGTTCTTGCGGTGCGGCACAACGACATTCATCACCCGCACCCGACGGCCGCCATCGGGATGGTCGGCCCGCAACCGGCCCCGGTAAGGCTCGAGGACGGCGGAAAGCGCCGAGGTGACCGCCCGGGCTTCGTCGGCGGTCAGCCAAAGATCGGCGTTGGCCAGCGATGCGACGTCTCGCCACTCTTCCGGTTCGTCGTGTTCGGTCGCCATGAACGCCTCTCCGACCGCACGGGTGCGGTCGAAGTAGGCGAGAGTAACGGTGGACGTGGCAGCGGCACCGGCGGGAGTCGATGAGTCGAGGTCGAACGCGGTGCGGCGGTCGGCCGCCCGCCACGGTCTTTCTCGCCCATCGCTGCGGGCGGTCGCGGGTTCGGCGAAGCCGTGTCGCTCCAAGAACTGCAGGTGATACGCCGTCGCGCTGGGGCTCAGCCCGGTGAGCGCCGCGCACTCTGTTGCGGTCAACTCGTCGCCCGACGCGAGCGCATCGATGATCGCCATTCGGGCCGGATGCGCAAGCGCGCGAATGTGCCGCGGATCGCGCAGCCGCACGACGTCGACGTGGGGCTCTTGGACGTCGCGGGTAGGCGATTTCGCAGTGCGGCGGGCTCGATCGGCAGCCATGGCTTCAAAGCATAGCCGTTGACAGGCAGTTGTTCAGCAAATACTGTTCAACATGTGCTGAACAATTTGCCAGGACGGCGCGACCTGGTCATCGCGCTTACCGGACGGATGGTGTCCAGGTTCGGCGACGGGGTGGCGTTGGTCGCGCTAACCCTGCGCTTGCAGGCGGACGGCGCCCACCCCTACGAGGTGGGTTTGCTGCTCGGGGCCGGCACGATTCCGCTCGTCCTGCTTTCCCGTTTCGTCGGCCAGCTGGTCGACGGTCACGACTCGCGGCTGTTGCTGATCGCCGGTGGGTCGACCGAAGTGGCGGCCACGATCCCGCTGATTTTCCTGCACTCCGTTGCGCCGATGGTCGTGCTGGTGGCCGTGCTTGGCGCGGCTGCGTCAGTGAGTTCGGCTACCTGGTCGGCGCTTATCCCCCGCGTTGTCGGCGAGGAGCACGTGGCGCAGGCGGTCTCAGCGCAATCAAGCTTGAATGTGCTCGCCCTGGTTGCCGCACCCGCGGTCGGCGGGCTGCTCGCTGGCGCGTTCGGCTCGGGCCTGCCGGTGGCCGTCGACGCCGCCACCTTCGTGGTCGTGACGGTCGCCGCCGCCCTGGTGCGCACCCGTCGAGCACCTGCCGAAGTTCCGGACGTCGACGAATCGGCCCGAGTGCGAGGCGGATTCGCCATCCTTCGCGGCGACCCGGTGCTCGCTCCCCTTCTGACCGGGGTGGCTCTCGTCGTCCTGCTCGTCGGAATGGTCGACGTCGTGCTCGTATACCTGGTGCGCGACACCCTCCACGCCGGAGGTGTTTGGTACGGCGTCACCGAAGCGTCGTGGATGGCGGGGATGGTTGCCGGCTCCATCGGGGCGGGTGTCGTGCGTACCGAACGCGGGCAGGTGCGCGCCACGATGACCGGGGCCGCACTCGCGTGTGCGGGGCTGGCGGGTTTCGCGTTCGCACCGGCAGTGGTGATTCTCGTTCCGCTTTCGGTGCTGGGCGGTATCGGCAACGGCTACGCCGGAACGTGTATGTCGACGTTGCTCATGATGCGCACGCCAGACAGTGCGCGCGGCCGAGTTTCTGCCACTACCAACGCGATTTTGGGAGGTGCGCAGGGCGCCTCGCTGTTGCTCGGTGGTGTCGTTGCGGTTGCGCTGTCTCCGCGGGCGATCTATGCCGTCGCCGGCCTGCTCGGTCTGGCGGCCGCCGGAGTTCTCGCCGTCACAACGGCCTTCCGAACTCCCAACTGGGCGACACCGGTCGACCTGCCCGCGAGCTAACGACGGATGGTCTCGTACCTGGTGAGGAGCACACCGTCGGGAAACGTCCGGGTCTCGACCAGGCTCAGGTGCACCCAGTTGTCGAGGGCCGTGAAGAACGGCGTCCCTCCGCCCACCAACACGGGGTGGGTGACGATGAGGTATTCGTCGATCAGCCCGGCCCGCATGGCCGCCCCGGCGAGGGTGGCGCCACCGACGTCCATGCGACCGCCGTCCTCGGTCTTGAGCCGGGTGATCTCGGTGACGGCGTCGCCGGTAACCAGGCGGGCGTTCCAGTCGACCGCGCGGGCCGTCGAGGAGAACACCGCCTTCGGCATGTCGCGCCAGCGGCGGGCGAACTCGATCTCCGCCGGCGTGACGCCAGGCTGCTGGTCGGCCGTCGGCCAGTGGGAACTCATCGCCTCCCACAGTTTGCGTCCGTAGAGCGCCAGGCCCGTCGCCCCCACCCGGTCGGACCACCACTGGAACAACTCGTCGCTCGGAACGCTCCAGCCGAGGTCGTCGCCGGGCGCGGTGATGTAGCCGTCCAGGCTCAGGTTCATGCCAAAGGTCAGTTTCCGCATAACGTCAGCATCCAAGCTCTAACGCAACACGCGAAATGCGAGGTGGGTCGCGGCCGGCGCATTGCATGGATACTGCTGCCATGAGCGGATGCTGCGATCCCGACGACTACCAGTCGGTCTTCTCCAACCGCTTCGCGCGTCGCCAGTCAAGGCGTTACCGGCGACGGGGCCTGACTCCCGCGGCGTGGCAGATCGTCAACTTCGCAACGTCGCGCGGAATCGCAGGCGCCACCGTCTTAGAGATCGGTGGCGGGATCGGACAGATCCAGGTCGAACTGCTGCGACGCGGCGCCTCACACGTGACCAACCTCGAAATTTCCCAGAACTACGAGGCCGAGGCGGCGCGCTTACTCGCCGAGGCCGGCATGACCGACCGCGTCACCCGCCGATTCGTCGACATCGCACAAGAACCGGACGCCGTTGAATCCGCCGACGTCGTCGTCCTGCATCGCGTTGTCTGCTGCTACCCCGACTACAGCAGACTGTTGTCGGTGGCTGCGGCCCACGCCCGCAAAACGCTGATCTACAGCCATCCCGCAGCCAACGCCTTCAACCGTGCGCAATTCGGCGCCGAAAACGTCTACCGCCGAATGACCGGCAATGATTTCCGAGCATTCATCCACCCGCCGAAGGAGATGATCCGCGCCGCGGAGTCCGACGGCCTTGCCGTCACTTACAGGCAGCACGCGTGGGACTGGGACGTCGTGGGGTTAGCACGCTGATGGCTGCATCGAAACCGCCACCAGCAACCGCGCCGAATATTCGGCCTTCACGAAGAATTCCGCACTCAGCGAACCCGACTCGCATAGGAGCGCGAGGAGCTTGACGCGTGTTGGGTGCGCTCTGTAGCGGGCTTGTCGGTTCGATCAAACCGGCGAGCCCACTCGATGCACAATCCCGTCGGGGTCGATATACACGAACTCCCGAAGTCCGTACGCGGTGTCGTGTGGGCCAAAGAATCGTCCTTC
>Ga0070658_10004082_pt1 | contig 11959 bp, 14 predicted proteins | sample KBSC13metaG_FD_64664 | JGI IMG/M metagenome (GOLD analysis project Ga0070658, IMG submission 64664) | Corn rhizosphere microbial communities from Kellogg Biological Station, Michigan, USA - KBS C1-3 metaG | ecosystem: Host-associated > Plants > Roots > Rhizosphere > Soil ... | reverse complement strand
AGGACGAGCGCGAAGAAGGGAAGGGTGACGTTGAGGATCAACTCAACGCATGTTGCCCGTGTGGCCGAGCGAGTAGCGGCCGGGTTGCGGCCACACCGCGAGGCCATGCGGCTCGGTGCCCACCTTGATCACCTTCGCCGCCCCCGTCGTCGTGTCGAACGCGTACACCACGTTGTCGTAGCGGCCCGAGAGCCAGAGCGTCCTGCCGTCCGCGCTCACGTTGCCCATGTCCGGGCTGCCGCCGCCAGGCACGGGCCAGGTCACGTCGACCTTCCCGGTGGCGAAGTCCACGACCGAGACGCTGCCCGGCCCGGCCTTCTTGCCGTGGATCGCGTGCGAGCCTCGATTCGCGACGTAGAGCTTCCTGCCGTCGCGGCTCGGATAAAGGCCGTGCGTGCCCTTGCCGGTGTTGATGAAGCCGATCTCCCGGAAGGCCGCGCCGTCGATCACGAAGACGCCGTCGGCGTGCATGTCGGCCACGTAGAAGTGGCTCCCGTCGGGCGACACGCGGATGTCCTGGGGCATGCCCCCCCTGGAGAGCTTGAGGTAGGCGAGCACCTTGCGCTCCACCAGGTCGATCTTGGCGAGCCCGCCGGAGAACTCGCACGTGAAGATCACGAAGCGGCCGTCGATCGCGAAGTCCGCGTGGTTGATGCCCGCGCACTTCGGCGCCTGGATGTAGTACTGGAGCTTCATCGATTGCGGCTCGCGGAAGGCGAGGCGCTTCTTCGCCTCCTCCACCACGATGGCGCTCTTGCCGTCGGGCGAGAAGTACATGTTGTACGGGTCGTCGACCGGCACGGTGCGCTCGACCTTGCCCGTCCTCGGGTTGATCGCGCTCAGCGATCCCTTGTCGGTGTTCTCGGCATTGTTCGTGACCCACAGCGTCTGCAGGTCGTACGAGGGAACGACGTGCTGGGGATTCAGCCCCACCTTGTACTTGTCCACCACCGTGAACGTCGTCGGGTCGATCACGTACACGTCGTTGGAAGTGACGTGCGGGACGTACACGAGCTCCTTGTGTCCCTGCACCGCGGGGCTCAGCTTGTCCGCGCCGATCTCGCTGTAGAGGTTCGACGCATCGGGGACGGGCGGCATGCCGGGGAGGGTCTGGACCTGCGCGGAGGCGGCGAGCCCGGCGCTCGCGAGGACCGCGGCCACGAAGCCGCGCGGGATACGGGGGTGAATCACTTTCGGGAAGCTCCGGGAGGAGGGGTGGCGGAAGCCGATATTCTAAGCGGCGCGGCCCCCCTCGCGCGCAAGAATTACCGTGGGCCGGCCGCCTCGCGGATCGCCGCCACCGACCTCTCGACGATGAGGGCCACGCCGAGCCGCCCGAGCTCCGCCGTGGCGCGCGCGGGCTTGCCCTGGACGCCGTCGGCCGGGCCCATGTTCGGGCCGGACATGCGGTCCGGGCGCACCAGCTCGGGCGCCAGCGCAAGGGTGAGGGACGTATCGGCGAGCCCCGCGTGCATGCCGATCTCTTCCTTGCTGAACCCGCGGGCCGCGAGGAGTGTGTCGAAGCCGCGGCTCCCGGCCTCGTAGTAGGCGCCCAGGGCGTGCGCGCGGAAGCGATGGTTGCCCTTCTCCTGGTTGATGCGCTCGGCCGCGCGCTCGAGGCTCTTCTGGTAGCCCCCGTGGTCCCCGAGGAAGAACACGTCGTGGAAGCCATGCAGGCGGAAGCTGCGCGCCGCGGACTCGAGCGTCTTCTCGAAAACTTCGTCGGGCACGGTGATGGTGCCGGGGAAGCGCATGTGGCCGGCGGGCGGGTTCGCGCTGCCCTCGGGCACGTACGCGACCACGGGCGCCACGAGCGCGTTGCCGAGCGCCTGCGCGATGCGGCCGGCGAGGATGTGCGCGCGGACGTTGTGCTTGCCGAGGGCGATGTGCGGGCCGCTCTGCTCGGTGCCGCCGACGGGGACGAGGATGATCGTCTTGCCCGCCTTGGCCTCCGCACGGACCTCGGTCCAGGTCAGCTCCTCGAGGTACACGGAGCGGGAAGGTTGCGCGTGAGCGAGGGGCGCCGCGAGGAGGCACGCGCAGCACGCGATCGCAAGGAGGCGCATGGGTCGTGATGCTGACGGAGCCGTGATCCTACCAGAGCATTGGCGCGCCTGAACGCCGGTCGGATCATGCGCCTCCAACCCCGCTCCACGATCTTCGTCCCGCCTTGGCGCGAACCACCATCACCGCGGCGCAGCTCTACGCCATCCTCGAGCACGAGTTCCAGGCGCTGAAGCCGCGGCGCTGCGTGCGCTGCCGCGCGCCGCTGCCCTATTACCGCGTGCCGCCCGACGACGTCTCCGCGAACTGGCACATCGGGACGCCGGCGGAGTGTCCGGAGGGCTGCCACCTCGTCATCGCGGAAATGCTCACGCGCCTCTGGACGCGCTTCGACATCCAGCCCGAGCGCCTCAACTGAGAAAACCTGCTGTCGGCACGGCAGAAGGGCGGGCGTAGGCGAAGTCCTACGGGTGATTGCGCCTTTGGCGCATGCTGCGCACGCGGGCGCGGTGCCAGAATCGAAAGACTCGATTGAGCTTCACGGAGAACCGTCCGATGCCCATGCTCGGGCCCCCGGCTGCGCGCGCGACCCCCGGCAGCTCGCGCCAGGCAGCGGAGGCGGGCGACGCCAGCGGACTGCTCGCCGCGATCATCGCGACTTCGGCGGACGCCATCGTCGCCAAGGACCTGAACGGCGTCGTGACCGAATGGAACCCGGCCGCGCAGCGCCTCTTCGGGTACACCTCCGGCGAGATGCTCGGCGCCTCGATCCTTCGCATCGTCCCTCCCGAGCTGCACGAGGAGGAGGATCGCATCCTCACGCTCCTGCGCTCGGGGCAACGCTTCGAGCACTCCCGGACCGTGCGGCTGCACAAGGACGGCACGTGCATCGCGGTGTCCGTCGCGGTGGCGCCGGTGCACGACGCGGGCGGTGCGATCGTCGGTGCCTGCAAGATCGCGCGCCGGGCCGAGGATCCGAACGATGCGCAGCGGGCGCAGGCCGTGCTCGCAGCCATCATCGACTCCTCCGACGACGCCATCATCAGCAAGAGCCTCGATGGCATCGTCACCTCGTGGAATCGAGCGGCGGAAAATCTCTTCGGCTGGAAGGCGGACGAGATCGTCGGGCGGTCGGTGCTCGCGATCGTGCCGCCACACCTGCATCGCGAGGAGCACGACATCCTGGACCGCCTGAAGCAGGGCGAGCGCATCGACCATTACCGCACCCACCGCTGCTCCCGCGGCGGCCGGCTGGTCAGCGTCTCCCTCACGATCTCGCCGATCCGCGACGCCAACGGCACCATCGTCGGCGCCTCGAACGTGGCGCGCGACATCTCGCGCGAGAACGAGGCGGCGCGCTCGGGCGCGGTGCTCGCCTCGATCGTCGAGTCGTCCGACGACGCCATCATCAGCAAGAACCTCGACGGCACCATCACCTCGTGGAACCGTGCCGCCGAGCGGCTCTACGGCTGGTCGGCGGCCGAGATCGTCGGCAAGTCGGTGATGCTCATCGTGCCGCCCGAACTGCACGAGGAGGAGCAGCAGGTCCTCGCGCGCCTGGCCCGCGGCGAGCACATCGACCATTTCCGCACCGAGCGGGTCGCGAAGGACGGCAGGCGCGTGGACGTTTCGCTCACCATCTCGCCGCTGCGCGACGAGGCGGGCACTATCATCGGCGCATCCAAGATCGCGCGTGACGTGAGCGCGGAGCGCGAGGCCGACCGCACGCGCGCCATCCTCTCCGCCGTGGTGCAGTCCTCCGACGACGCGATCGTGAGCAAGGACCTGAACGGCATGGTGATTTCATGGAACCCGGCCGCCGAGCGCATCTTCGGGTGGACGGCCGACGAGATGGTCGGGCGTTCCATCCTACCGTGATCCCTCCGGAGCTGCGGCACGAGGAGGACACGATCCTCGCCAACATGCGCGCGGGACGGCGCATGCAGCACTACGAGACCGTGCGCGTGGCGAAGGACGGCCGCCGCCTCCACGTGTCGCTCACCGTCTCGCCCGTGCGCGATTCGACCGGGCGCGTGGTGGGCGCCTCGAAGATCGCGCGCGACGTCACGGCGCAGCGCGAGGCCGATCGCGCGCGCGCCATGCTCGCGGCCATCGTGCAGTCCTCCGACGACGCCATCGTGAGCAAGAACCTCACCGGCGTCGTGACCTCGTGGAACCGCGGCGCCGAGCGGCTTTTCGGATACACGGCCGACGAGATGATCGGCGCATCCATCCTGCGCCTGATCCCGCCCGAGCACCACGACGAGGAGTACCGCATCCTCGCGCGCATGCGCGCCGGCGAGCGCGTGGAGCACTTCGATACCGTTCGCCTCGCCAAGGATGGGCGCAGGCTCGAGGTCTCCATCACCGTCTCGCCGATCCGCGACCTCACGGGCCGCGTCATCGGGGCCTCGAAGATCGCGCGCGACGTGAGCGAGCAGCGCGAGGCGCAGCGGCGCAAGGATGAATTCCTCGCGATCCTCGCCCACGAGCTGCGCAATCCGCTCGCCCCCGTGCGCTACGCGATCGCGATGCTGGGCCAGGAGGGCCTCGGGGCCGAGCAGCGCGCGCGCTCCTACACCATCCTCGAGCGCCAGACCGAGCACATGGCGCGACTCCTCGACGACCTGCTCGACGTCTCGCGCATCGCGACCGGCAAGGTGGACCTCAAGAAGGCGCGCGTGGAGCTGCGCCCGCTCGTGATGAACGCCGTCGACGCCGTGCGCTCGATGATGGACGAGAAGGGCCACCAGCTGAAGGTGACGCTCGCGCCCGAGCCCATGTGGCTCGACGCGGACCCGGTGCGCATCTCCCAGATCCTGGTGAACCTGCTGAGCAACGCCGCCAAGTACACCGGCGCCGGCGGGCACATCGAGCTCGCTACCGCGCGCGAGGCCGACGATGCGGTGATCCGCGTGAAGGACAACGGCATGGGCTTCGAGCCCGAGCTGGGCGCACGCCTCTTCACGCTCTTCACGCAGCTCGAGCCCGTGCTCAACCGCACCACGGGTGGCCTGGGCATCGGGCTCGCGCTGGTGCGCGAGTTTGTCGAGCGCCATGGCGGCCGTGTCGAAGCGCACAGCGCCGGCCGCGGCAAGGGAAGCGAATTCGTCGTGTGGCTGCCCTGCACGCAGGCCCCGGCCACCTGAGTTATCCCCAATCGCGCGGGACGCTGGCGCGATGGCCGAGCGCTCCCTAGCATGGCGCGATGAACGTCCGGGTCTACGTGCTGCGCCGCCAGGGGCGCACCTTCCGCGATCGCGATCGGGAAGGCGTCGAAGGGCTGCTGCGCATGCATTCGATCGTGCGCGGCGGCCGCCTGCACCGGGTGGCCCAGCTCTGCTCGCGCGAGCCCAACAGTGCGCGCGAGGAAGAGCTCCTGCCCACGCTGCACCAGCCCGAGCTCGTAAGCGTGGACGACGCCGCGATCGTGTTGCGCGGCTTCGAGGCCTGCGAGGGCGCCGGGTACGTGCAGGAGTGGCGCTGCGAGCTCGCGCGCCGGCCCTTCACGCGCGGCGCAGCGTCCCCTCGATCTCCAGCGCGGCCTCGGTGACCTGCGCGATGCGATGCGCTCGCGCGTCCTCCACGCTGCTGCTCACGTCGAGCGCGCCCACGATGGCGCCGTCGATGCCGCGAATGGGCGCGGCGGTGCAGGTGCACTCCTTGAACGCGCTTATCAGGTGCTCGGCGCCCGCGACCACCATCGGCCGCGCGGCGACGAGGCACGTGCCCGCGCCGTTGGTGCCCAGGCACCGCTCGGAGCGGTCATAGCCCGGCAAGAGGCAGAAGCGCTGCAGGTGCCCCGCATCGCCGCTCGAGGCGAGCAGGACACCCTCCTCGTCGGTGACGTACGCGACGTTGCTCGACCCGGGGAGGCTGCGCAGAAGCGCCTCGAGGTGCGGACGTGCGGCCGACACGAGCGCATCCCGCCGCGAGAGGCGCGCGGCGAGCTCTTCCTCGCTCACGCGTTGATACGCGGGGCGCCTCGACGGCGAGAGGTGGCTGCAGCGGTCCCACGAAGCGATGATGGCCCAGCGTGCGGGAGGCGGCGGCGGGACGGCGTCGGTGAAGCGCGCGACGCCGGGGGCATGCGAACGCATGGCGCGGCTCCTCGGCCCGGGGATGCGGGCGTGAGAGATTGCGATGGATGGGATGCGGCGGCGGGTCCTGCTGGTGAGCGGGGAGTGTACTGCAAACGCTCTTGCGCGGAAGTCCTCCATTGGATTCCTCGATGGCACCGCGGCGAATGTAGGAGGCAGCCGACATTTTTCTCGCGGAAAGTCGCGCAGGATGATCCACGGGGCGCAGCCACGCCCGGGAAAACGGCGCTGCGCAAAGACTCACCGCGACTCAGGAATACGACATGCCGAAGCCACACACCCCTAGCGAAGCGGCGGCCACGCTGCGCCTTACGCGCCCCATGCTCTACGGGTTCACCCTGGGCTTCATGAGCCTCGTCGGCACCGTGTTCTGGAGCGCCGGCTATGCCGCGGGGCTGCGCACGCCGTCTCTCCTCGCGACGCTCTTCGCGATGGGCGCGTGCAGCGGGCTCCTCGTGCTGGTCCTCTGGTTCCTCGCGCAGGTGCGCGCCATCGAGGCCGGCATCGCCGGCCCCGTGGGAGACCACCGCTAGCGCTCAGTGCCGCGCGTTCGACGCGCCGGCGTGCGTGAGGCGCTCGAGCAACGCCTTGTCGAAGGCGGGAATGTCGTCGGGCTTGCGGCTCGTGACGAGCTTGCCGTCGACCACCACCTGCTGGTCCACCCAGTCGGCGCCCGCGTTGCGCAGGTCGTTCTGCAGCGTCGGCCAGCTCGTCATGCGCTTGCCCTTCGCGAGTCCCGCGTCGATGAGCGTCCATGGCCCGTGGCAGATCGCGGCGATCGGCTTGTCGGTGCCCGCGAAATCGCGAATGAACGCGATCGCCTCCTTGCTCAGGCGCAGCTGGTCCGGGTTGGCCACGCCTCCGGGCAGCACGAGCGCGTCGAAGTCCGAGGGCTTCGCGTCCTGCACCGTCATCTCGACCTTGAACTTGTCCGCGGGGGTCAGGTGATTGAAGCCCTGGATGTCCTCGCCCTTCGACTTGGGTGAGATGAGCGTGCATTTCGCGCCGTGCTGCTCGAGGAATTCACGCGGCTTCGTGTATTCGACCTGCTCCACCCCGTCGGTCATGAGGATCGCGATGCGCTTGCCCGCGAGCTCGCCCTGCTTCGCTGCCATGGTGCTTCTCCTTGCGACGTTGAGACCCTGATGAGGTACGACTGCGGCGCGGCAGGCCGAGTTCGGCGTTGCGCGGGCGCCGGATTTGTAGTCGTGCTCCTACATACGCGTCAGCAGTGTTTCACTAGACTTGCCCGATGCATCCGCAACATCGCGAATGCCGCATCGTCGTGGTCGACGACAACGAGGATGCGGCCGACATGCTCGCCGACTTGCTGGTGGCGCAGGGATTCCCGGTACGCACGGCGTACTGCGGCGAGGAGGCGCTCCGCATCATGGACGAATTCCATCCGCGCATCGGCATCCTGGACATCGGGCTTCCCGACATCGTGGGCTACGATCTCGCGATCGCGGCGCGCCGCGACGTCGACGACGCCATGATGCTCGTCGCCGTCACCGGCTGGGGCTCGGAGAAGGACGTGCAGCGCGCGTTCGACGCCGGCTTCGATTACCACGTGACCAAGCCGGCCGATCCCGGCGACCTCATCGCGCTCATCGAGTCCCGTTGCTGGGATGTGCAGGGGGCGTTGCGGTCGGGACGCGTGCGCGGCAGCACCACCAGGGCCTGACCGTGGGGCAGCAGCTGCCGCCTGGGGAGAACCCCTTCGCGGAAGAGGACTTCGTCGAGGTCTTCTGGTACCGCTATTGGGATCCCGACGAGAAGCGCATGGCCACGTCGAAGTGGATGGCCACGCGAGAAGCCATCGGCGATCGGGGCGAGCCCATCGGCGAGACGCGCCGGCGCGTGCACCGCAGTGCCCTGGACGGGTTCGGGCGCCTCATCGAGACCGAGGGCCCCTTGCACTGAGGCGCCCCCTGTAAGCGGACTCCTACATCCCTCGTCGGGGGCCGCCGGTAGCATGGGGGCCGTCGCAGTCCCGGAGGCACGCTTTGAGGAAGGCCGTCGTCTACCGCTTCGAGAACGAGTCCTGCGGACGCCGCGTGAGCCCGCGGCATATGCTCGGGACGCTCGAAGCCATCGCGGGCCTCGGCGCCATCCCGCTGCTCGAGTCGCGGCGCGAGGTCGATGCCTCGGCGCTCGAAGCCGGGTTCCTCTTCGAGTCGTTCAACGCGATCGAGCCGCCCCAGGTCGTCGACATCGCGAGCCGCCGCATCCGCGTCGGGCGCGAGACCGCCTAGCCGCGCGCCTTCCCTAGAACTCGATCCGCGCCTGTCCGTAGAAGGCGCGCGGGATGCGCGCGGGAAAGCCGTGCTCGTCGAATTCGACGTGCCCCGCGTGGAAGAGGTCGGTCCCGTTGAGCGAGAGCTCGATCCCGGGCGTGATCCTCCATGCGATGCGCGCATCGGTCGCGCTGTACGAGGGCACGGTCGAGAGATACGAAAGCGCGCTCACGTAGCGCCAGCTCACGTCGAAGTCCACGTCGGGCCGGGCGCGCCACAGCGAGCGCAGCTTCACCGTGTGGCGTGGATCGTTGCCGAGCGCGCCGGGCCCGCCGGAATCGGTGCTGCCGGGGCGGGTATGCAGGTCCTGGTTCACCTCGAGCCAGCCCGCCATGAGGCGCCACGTCTGCGTCGCCTGCAGCAGGGCCCACGCCTCGAGGCCGCTGCCGCTGCCCTCGATCTCGTTCGAGATCACGAAGCCGCCTGCGGGCCCCAGGGTGCCGCCGCGCAACCGGTCGAGCTGCTGGTGGTAGAGGGTGATCGACAAGGTGGTGCGAGGCGTGGGCGAGGTGCGATAGCCGATCTCGTACACGCGCCCGCGCTCGGCCTGGAAGTCGGGCCCGCCGAGGATGAAGAAGGGCGGGTTGCCGGGAATGAAGAGGTCGCGATCGACGCGCCCAGGCGTGCGTGCGACTTTCGAGGCGGCGATCCACGCGAGCTGCGACGACGTGGGTTTCCATGAGAAGCGCAGGTCGGGCAGGAATTCGCTCGCGCCGTACACGCCGGATTGATACCGGGCGCCCGCGGTGAGCGAGGTGGCGTAGGGCAGCTCGATCTCGTCCTGCGCGAAGGCGCTGCGCCAGATGAGGTTTCGATCCTGCGGGATGAAGCGCACCACGGGCGTCGGCGTCGTGCGGTCCTCGGCATGGCGGTAGCCCAGCCCCACCGAGAGGTGGTGGCCCCGCAAGGGCTGCAGGTCGTACTGGCCCTCCACGTCGAAAGTCCCCACGCGATCGACGAAGCCCGTGGGATCGTCACGGCTCGCGTAGTCGTAGTAGGCCCGCAGCGACACGCGCGAATCGGCTTGCAGCTCGCGCGACCACGCGGCAAGGACGTTGCCGCCCTTGAGCCGCGTCTCGGGCCCGCCATTGCCCGTCACCTTCGCGTCGTAGCCGTCGCCCTGGACCTGCACGTGGTCGGGCCCGTGGCCGAAGTCCGCGCGGAAGCCCGCGGTCGTCTTCGCCATGTCGTCCGGGACCCCGGAAGCCGCGGGGCGCAGGTTGTCGCGATCGTTGTGCATCGCGTAGAGCCGGAAGGCGCCGTTGGCCCCGAAACCCGTGCCCACGCGTGCCGAGACGTCGCGCGAGAGGCGTCCGCCGCCCGCGACGACGGCCGCGCCTCGGGTCGAGCGCGCGTCCTTCGTGATGATGTTGATGACACCCACGAACGCGTTGGCGCCGAAGAGCGCGGCGCCCGGCCCCGAGATGACCTCGATGCGATCGACGTCCTCCAGCATCACGTCCTGCGCATCCCACAGCACGCCCGAAAGCACGGTCGTATAGAGCGTGCGCCCGTCGAGCAGGACGAGCAGCTTGTTCGTGATGACATTCAGGAAGCCGCGCGCGCTGATGGCCCACGACGTGCCGCTCACGCGGGCGACCTCGAGGTTGGGCGCGAGGCGCAGCGCTTCAGGCAGGCTCGTGGCCCCCGAGCGCCGGATGTCCTCGTTGGTGATGACGAAGATCGAGGCCGGCACGTCGGAGTAGCGTTCGGGGCGCAGCGCCGCCGAGGTCACTCGCAGGTTCGAGAGCTCCTCCAGCGAAAGGTCCGCGAGCGAGGCGACGCTCGCGAGCGTCGGCGCCTGCGCGTGGGCAGCGACGGCCCAGGCAAGGCAGCAGGCGAGCGGCGCGGATCTCTTCAAGGCGGGGGCCGGCAAACGGAACGGTCCATTCTCAGGGGCCGACGACGCGCGGGCTGTAGGAGGACGCCTACACCTTGTTGTCATTCCTGACCGCGCGCGAGAGCGTGTAGCCGTGCACCGAGTATCGCTGCGCACGCCGAAAGCGCTCCTCCGAGATGCGGCAGCGGTCGCGTGCGGTGCGCATCGATTCGCCCGGGGAGCGCCCGCGAAGGCGCCAGTCTATACGCGCCCGCGCGGCACGTCAGCGAGCGAGAGGCAGGCGGACCGTGAAGACGCTGCCCTTCATCGGGCCGGGGCTGTGCGCTTCCACGCGCCCGCCGTGGCGCTCGACGAACTCGCGGACGAGCGCGAGCCCGATGCCGAGGCCGCCCTCGGGCCGCTCCGCCACGCAATCCTCGCGCGCGAACATGCCGAAGAGCTTGTCGCCCGCGCCCTGCCGAAAGCCGATGCCGTTGTCCTCGACGCGGATCACCGCCTCGTCGACATCGCGCGCGACCCGCAGGCAGATGCGCCCGGCGCTCGGCGTGTACTTGGCGGCGTTGGTGAGGAGGTTGTCGAGGATCTGGGCCAGGCGCGCGGCATCGGCCTGGAGCTCGAGGGGGGTGTCGGGAATCGCGCACTCGAAGACGTGGCCGCGCCGCTCCATCATCGGGCGCACGCTCTCCGCCGCCTCGCGCGCGAGGGCGGCGAGGTCCGCCTGCTCCTTGCGCAGGGGGACGCTGCCCGTCGTGATGCGGGCCGCATCCAGGAGGTCATCCAGCAGGCGCGTGAGGTGGCGCATCTGGCGCTCGGCGAGCTCGAGCGCGCGGTCGAGGCGCTCCGGCGGCAGCTTCTTCGTGCGCGCGAGGTGCAGCGCGGTGCGGATCGGGGCGAGGGGATTGCGCAGCTCGTGCGCGAGCACGGCGAGGAACTCGTCCTTGCGGCGCTGCGCCTCCCGTGCCGGCGTGATGTCGCGCGCGATCTTGGAAGCCCCGATGATGCGGCCCTCGGGATCGTAGACCGGCGACATGGTGATGGAGACCTCGATGCGGCTGCCGTCCTTGCGGATGCGCCAGGTCTCGTAGTGCTCGACGCGCTCGCCGGCGGCGATGCGCGCGAGCACGCGCTCCTCCTCGGCCCGCAGCTCCTCCGGGATCAAGCGGAAGAAGGACTGTCCGATGATCTCCGACGCCGCGTAGCCGTACAGCCGCTCGGCCGCGGGATTCCACGACGTCACCCGGCCGGTGAGGTCCTTGCCGACGATCGCGTCATCGGACGAATTGACGAGCGCCGCGAGCCGCGCCTCCGCCATTCCGGACGCGCGTCGCGGCTGGCGGTGTGCGGACATGTCCATCCCGGCCCCAGTAGTTTTCGCGTTCGTGCACTGGTGAGATCAACAATAGTGCGGTCGCGGTTCCCGGCATAAGCCGACCAGCAGGCCCCCCGTGCCGAGGAGAGGTGGGCGGCCCGGAGCGGCGCCGCGGAAGGGATGCCTAGTCGGCGGCGCCGCACGCGGCGTCCGCGAAGCGCGCGGCCGCGGTGCGGCCTTCGAAGCGCGGGTCTTCGATGGGCACGAAGTTGTAGGGGGCGTGCTCGAAGTAGAAGCCGTGCTCGAGGAGCTTCGAGTCCACCACGCGGGCCGAGGCCATGATCGGCGCGCAGTTCGCGAGCGTGGAGATCGCCTCGAGCGTGCCGGCCATGTACTTGGGCGCGACGAC
>Ga0070658_10004076_pt1 | contig 11974 bp, 9 predicted proteins | sample KBSC13metaG_FD_64664 | JGI IMG/M metagenome (GOLD analysis project Ga0070658, IMG submission 64664) | Corn rhizosphere microbial communities from Kellogg Biological Station, Michigan, USA - KBS C1-3 metaG | ecosystem: Host-associated > Plants > Roots > Rhizosphere > Soil ... | reverse complement strand
CTCAAGATCGACCGCTCGTTCGTCGAGCGCATGGGCCACGGCGAGGACAACGAGATCGTGAAGGCCATCTTCAAGCTCGGCCAGACGCTGGGCAAGACGGTGTACGCCGAGGGCATCGAGACCGGCGCGCAGCTCGCCATGCTGCAGGACCTCGGCTGCGAATACGGCCAGGGCTTCCTGCTCTCGCGCCCGGTCGGGGCGGAACGCGCCGGCGGATTCGTCGCCTCGCGCGGCAACATCCGGGAGCTGGTCGCGGTCGCCTGATTCTCGCCTTCGACGACAACGAACCGGGGCTCGCCCCGGTTTTTTGTTGGCTGCGACATTCAAGCGGAAACGCAGACAGCCGCAGAAAAGGCAAAAGCAACAAAGCAACGGCAACGGGTCGTTTGTTCAACTTGCCAAGACCGTCGCGAATGTCGCACCAACAGCTAGTTGTCTTGCTCTGTTGCGTTTCCTTTGTCTGCGGCCGTCTGCGTTTCCGCCTTGGTAGCCCGATAGGATCATCGCCGGGAGGCATTTCCCCCACCGGCGCGTGTCATAGGTTCATGAAACGCATCACGCTCGCAATGCTCGTGGCCACGGCCCCATTCGCCCACGCGACGGGTGCGCTGGAAAATCCCGCGCCCGGGGCCATCGTGAGCGGCATCAGCGTCATCTCCGGATGGACATGCGACGGAACGAAGATCGAGCTCGAGCTCGACGGCGCCGCGCGCTCGCAGGTATCGGCGGGCGTCGATCGCGCGGACACCGCGAGCGCCTGCGGCGGCAAGCGCAACAACGGCTTCGGCCAGCTCACCAACTGGTCCGTGTTCCCGCCGGGGCCACACACGCTGCGCGCGCTGGCCGACGGCGTGGAGTTCGCGCGCACCACGTTCACCATCACGTCGCTGGGCGCCGAGTACCTCCGCGGCAAGAGCGCGAGCGCCACGGTCTACGACTTTCCCGCGGTCGGCAAGTCCACGACGCTGCAATGGCAGGAGCCGCTGCAATCGTTCGTGGCGACGGAAGTGCGCGACGATGCGCCCTCGCTTTGGGGCCGCTGGAACGGCGCCAACATCGAGCGCCGCAGCAACTGCGCAAGCTCGCAGAACAACGGCCAGCACGGCACCTACGGGCAATTCGACATCGCCAACGACGGCGGCATCTTCACCATCATCGAGACGGCCGTCACCGGGCTTGCCTGCACGTACAACGGAACCTACAGCCAGGACGGGACGCAGCGCCGCGCGAACGGCATCTACTTCTGCAGCGATGGCAAGCAGGGCGATTTCACTTCCACCGGCTTCCTGGTGACGCCCACCGAGATGCAGATCCGCATGGACATCAAGCTGAAGGGCAGCGAGAGCTGCACCATCGACGCGATCCTCGGCGGGTCCCGATTCTGATTGATCGCCACTGCGAAGACACGAGGCTCCAACCTCCGCCTCGCGAAACCTCCAACCTTCCCGGGATCTACCTTTTCAGAGGCAGCGTCAGCACGAAGCGCGCGCCCTTCTCTTCACGGCGCTCCGCACGAATGGTCCCGCCGTGGGCTTCGAGGATCGCCCGCGTGATCGCGAGGCCCAGGCCGGCGCCCTTGCGCGCGCCTTCGTTCTCGCCGCGCGAGAACGACTCGAACACGAATTCCTCGCTGCCCGAGGGCAGGCCGGGACCCTCGTCCTCCACGGCGGTCTCGAGGCGATCGCTCACCACGCGCGAGCGGATGGCGATGGGCGTGTCCGCCGCGGTGTGCTTGGCGACGTTGCCGGCGAGGCTCATGAAGACGCGGTTCATGAGGCGCACGTCCACGGACACCAGCGGCAGGTCCGCGGGGACGTCGAGGGTGAGCGGGTGCTTGGTGAGCAAGGCGCCCAGCGGCTTCAACGATTCCTCGATGAGGTCGCGCATGGGCTTCCTCTCGAGCTCGAGCTTGAGGTCCCCCGACTGGATGCGCGCCATGAGCAGCGCGTCGCGCGCGACATCCATGTAGTACACGCGCTCCAGGGCCGTGGCCACCAGCGCCCCGAAAATCTCGAACTGGTGGCGCTGCTCCGGAATGAGGAGGTCGCGGGGACGCTCGGGCCGGATCGCCAGCACCCCGCGCGTGCGCGTGGCCGACTTGAGCGGCAGGAACAGGAACTCGTTGCCGGCGAGCGTATCGGTACCGGCGCCCGCCTGTTGCGCGCGGTCGTAGGCCCACTGCGCCGTGGTGCTGTCGAACGGATTGTTCATGCCGTGCGAGGTGGGCGAGACCAGCGCGCCGGTGGCATCGGGCACGAGCACGGAGATTCGCGCGCGGAAATGGCGCGACATGAAGTCCTCGGTCTTCTCGATCACCTCCGAGGTGCTCTGCAGCTGCGCCAGGTCCTGCGCGAAGTCGTAGAGCGTGCGGGCGCGCTTCTCGCGATGCGAGGCCACGCGCGCCTGGAATCGCATGCTGCCCACGAGCTGCCCGATCAGCACGCCCACCGCGAGCATGACGGCGAACGTGATCACGTGCTGCGGATGCTCGGGTATGAGCGTGAAGCGCGGCGGCACGAAGAAGAAGTCGAACGCGAGCACGTTCAGGCCCGCCGCGACGATCGCCGGCCCGCGCCCCCAGCGCATCGCGATCAGCAGCACGACCAGCGTGTAGACCATCGCGATGTTCGCGAGATCCAGCGCGTGCAGGAAGGACAGGATCACGGAAGCGCCCACACAGCTGACCGCCGTCCACCCGTAGCGCGCGCGCTTCTCGCCGCGGCGCGGGTCGGCCACGTCCTTGAAGGTCGGCGCCTCCACCGGCGCGCCGGACTCCGTGCCCGTGTGGCCGATCACGATCACATCGAAATCGCCGCCCGCCGCACCGATGCGTTTGCCGAGGCTGCGGTTGAAGAGCCCGCGCACCGAGCTGCGGCCCACGACGATGGTGGAGATGTTCTCGCCGCGCGCATATTCCACCAGCGTCTCGGCCACCGAGTTGCCGGTGAGGATCGCGCCGCGCGCGCCCAGCTCGCGCGCGAGGCTCACGACCTGCAGGATGCGCGCGCGCTCCTCGGCCGGCAGGCGCTGCAGGCGCGGCGTCTCCACGTACACGGCGGTCCACTCCTCACCCAGGTGGCTCGCGAGGCGCGCCGCGCTGCGCACGACGTGCTCGCTGCCCGGATCGGGGCCGATGCAGCACAACATGCGGCCGTTGGTCTTCCACGTGGTGGCGATCTTCTCGGCGGAACGGTACTTCACCACCTCGTCCTCGACCACGTCCGCGGTGCGGCGCAGCGCGATCTCGCGCAGCGCGAGCAGGCTGCCCTTGCTGAAGAGCTTGCCCTTCTCGCCCTGCTTCACGTGGGCGGTGGGGACCTTGCCCTCGCGCAGCCGCAACAGCAGCTCGTCGGCGGACATGTCCACCATGACGGTTTCCTCGGCCGTGTCGAAGAACGTGTCGGGCACGGTCTCGGCCTCGGGGACGCCGGTGATCTCGGCCACGACGTCGTTCAGGCTCTCGAGGTGCTGCACGCTGATGGTCGTGAAGACGTCGATGCCGTGGGCGAGGATCTCGTCCACGTCGTTCCAGCGCTTGGGGTGACGCGAGCCGGCCGGGTTCGCATGCGCGAGGTCGTCGATGAGGACGACCTGTGGATTGCGCCTGATGATCGCGTCGAGATCGAGCTCGCCCGGCGCCGGGCTGGGAACGGCTTCGAAGCCGGTCATCGCCGCGTCGATATCCGCGCGACCGTGCATGTCGAGCACGCCGATGACCACGTCGCGCCCCGCTTCGTGCACGCGGCGCGCCGCCGCAAGCATCGCGTCGGTCTTGCCGGCTCCCGGGAATGCACCGAAGAAGATTTTCAGCTTGCCGCGCCCCGCCGGGGCGGCAACCGCGTGCGGCATTGCTTCAGCCATCCGTCATTCTAGCTAGAATGCGCCATGGAAGACGCCCTGCTCCTCGCGCGCGCGCAGTTCGGGATGAACATCGGGTTCCATATCCTGTTCCCGAGCCTCACGATCGCGCTGGCGTGGTTCCTCGTGGGGTTCCGCATCGCCTACCAGATCACGCGGGATGCGCAATGGCTCGCGACCTATCGCCTCTGGGTGAAGGTCTTCGCGCTCACTTTCGCGATGGGTGTCGTGACCGGCGTCGTCATGTCGTTCCAGTTCGGCACCAATTGGCCGGGTTACATGAAGGCCGTGGGCGCCATCGCCGGGCCGCTCCTGTCGTTCGAGGTGCTCACCGCGTTCTTCCTCGAGGCGACGTTCCTCGGCGTGATGCTCTTCGGCATGGATCGCGTCCCGGACTGGGCTCACATCGCCTCGGCGATCGTCGTGGCGGTGGGCACGACGGTTTCGGCGTTCTGGATCCTCGCGCTCAACTCGTGGATGCAGACGCCGGCGGGGCACGTGTTCCAGGATGGCCAGTGGATCCCGCAGGACTGGGTGAAGGTGATCTTCAACCCGTCGTTCCCGTATCGCCTCGTGCACATGCTGCTCGCCTCCGGCCTCACGGCGGCTTTCGTCGTCGCGGGACTCTCCGCATGGCGGCTGCTGCGCGAAGGCGCGGATGCGATGGCCGCACGCACGATGCGAGCGGGCGTGAAGACCGCGGCGGTCCTCATCCCGCTGCAGATCATCGCCGGCGACATGCACGGGCTCAACACGCTCGAGCACCAGCCGGAGAAGATCGCGGCGCTCGAGGCGGTGTGGCACACCGAGCGGCGCGCTCCGCTCACGCTCTTCGCCATCCCGAACGAGGAAGAGCGCCGCAACGATTTCGCCATAGCCATTCCCTACGCGGGCAGCCTCATCCTCACGCACGAGCTCGATGGCGAGATCAAGGGCCTCGAGGCGTTCAAGGATCATCCGCCCGTCGCACCTCCCTTCTTCGCGTTCCGTGCGATGGTCGGCATCGGCGTGCTCATGCTGGCGGTGTCGTGGGCGAGCGTCTGGCTCCTGCGGCGCGGGCGTGCCCCGCGGCCGTGGCTGCTCTGGGTGCTCTCGGCGATGACGTTCTCGGGATGGGCCGCCGTGGTCTCCGGCTGGATCGTCACCGAGATCGGAAGGCAGCCGTGGCTGGTGCACGGGCTGCTGCGCACGGCCGACGCCGTCGGTCCCATCGCGGGTGCCAAGCTCGGCGCGAGCCTCACCGCCTATGCGTTCACGTACGCGGCGATGTTCGTGGCTTACATCGTGGTGCTCACGCACCTCGCGGGAAAAGGCGCGGGCACACCCGCCCCGACCGGCGCGCCGATCGCGGCCGCGATGGCCGCCGACTGACATGGACGCGCTCGACCTTCCGCTGATCTTCTTCTTCATCATGGGCGCGGCGGTGCTCGTGTACGTGACGCTCGACGGCTTCGACCTCGGCGTGGGCATGCTGATGCCCGCGGCGAGCGAGAAGGAGCAATCGCGCATGGTCGCCTCCATCGGCCCGTTCTGGGACGCGAACGAGACGTGGCTCGTGCTGGGCATCGGCATCCTGCTCGCCGCGTTCCCGGTCGCGCACGGCATCGTGCTCACCGCGCTCTACCTGCCGGTGGTGGCGATGCTGGTGTGCCTCATGTTCCGCGGCGTGGCCTTCGAATTCCGGGTGAAGGCGCTCGGATGGCATCGCGACCTCTGGAACTGGATCTTCTGGGCCGGATCCTTCGGCGCTTCCTTCTGGCAAGGCGTGATGCTCGGCCGCTACGTCACCGGCTTCGACCCCGGGTTCGGATACTGGCTGTTCGCGTTCGTGGTGGGTGCCAGCCTCTGCGGCGGCTACGTGCTGCTGGGCGCGACATGGCTCATCCTCAAGACGGACGGCGCGCTGCAGGCGAAGTCCATCGCGTGGGCGCGCTGGGGCCTCCTCTGGGTCGCGCTCGGCGTGGGCCTGGTGAGCATCGGTACGCCGCTGGTGAGCGCCACCGTGCGCGAGAAATGGTTCGACTTCCCGCGCACCGCGCCGCTCATGCTGTTGCCCGCGGCGACGCTCGCTTCGGGCATCTGGGTGTGGTTCACGACTTCGCGCCTCGCGCGCGGCCAGGCGTGGCGCGATTGGCAACCGTTCGCCGGGGCGGTCGCGATCTTCGCGCTCTCGTTCGCGGGCCTTGCGTACTCGGTCTTCCCGGACGTCGTGATCGATCGCCTCACGCTGTGGGAAGCGGCGGCGCACCCGACAGGCCTGCGCGCGCTCTTCATCGGGGTGGCGATCGTGGTGCCCTTCATCGCGTTCTACACGGTGATGGCTTACCGCATCTTCCGCGGCAAGGCGGCCGCGGAGCTGTACGACTAGATAAACAGGGGTCGTACCCCGTCACTTTTCGATCAGCTGCTTCTTTTCCTTCACGTCCTTCCACTCGTCCGCATCGGGCGGCGCGGGCTTGCGCTCGACGATGGGCTTCCAGACCTTCGAGAGCTCGGCGTTGAGCGGGATGAATTCCTTCTGCTCCGTGGGCACGTCGTCCTCGGCGAAGATCGCCTCGACCGGGCACTCCGCCACGCAGAGCGTGCAGTCGATGCACTCATCCGGATCGATGACGAGCATGTTCGGTCCCTCGCGGAAGCAATCGACCGGACACACATCGACGCAGTCGGTGTACTTGCATTTCACGCAGGACTCGGTCACCACGTACGTCATCTCGAATCGCCTTTCAGGAAACGGAAAATCGGGGGCAAAAGGGTCGATATTTTAGCAGACGCTCCCATGCGCTCCCCAACCCGCGGCTTTGCTCCATGTCGCGGTTTGGTCTAGGATTTAGGTGAGGCTCCCGCCTGAATCGGCTTCCCGCCCCCCGCGCGGGACGACAACTCCCCAACGAGGTTTCCCCGTGAGCGAAAAGATCGTCCACATCACCGATGACACCTTCGAGAACGAGGTGCTGCAGTCGCAGACGCCCGTGCTGGTCGACTATTGGGCGGAATGGTGCGGCCCCTGCAAGATGATCGCGCCGGCGCTGGACCAGATCGCCTCCGAGTACCAGGGAAGGCTCAAGGTCGCCAAGCTCAACATCGACGAGAACCAGGCCACGCCGCCCAAGTACGGCATCCGCGGCATCCCGACGCTCATGATCTTCAAGAACGGCAACCTCGAGGCCACGAAGGTGGGCGCGCTGTCGAAAACGCAGCTTGCCGCCTTCATTGACAGCAATATCTGAAACCGATACCCTCGATCGATCCTGGCTGTTCATTCGAACAAGCCGCGAAGCACCGGCGCCCAGCGCCCCATTTCCAGCCAGGCTAATCCCGAGTCTTCGATTCTCCGGCCCGTGAGGTCTTCCGGGCCCGTCCATAAACCGTCCACCGCAGGTCCCTCCGGAATGCACCTCTCCGACCTCAAGCTCAAGCACGTATCCGAGCTCGTAGACATGGCTAACGCCAGCGAGCTCGAGGGCGCCAATCGCCTTCGCAAGCAGGAACTCGTCTTCGCCCTCCTCAAGCACCAGGCGAAGAAGGGCGAAGCCATCTTCGGCGACGGCACGCTCGAAGTGCTGCAGGACGGCTTCGGCTTCCTGCGCTCGCCCGATACCTCGTATCTCGCCGGACCGGACGACATCTACGTCTCGCCCTCGCAGATCCGCCGCTTCAACCTGCACACCGGCGACTCGATCATCGGCGAGATCCGCACGCCGAAGGATGGCGAGCGCTACTTCGCCCTCGTCAAGGTCGACACCGTCAACGGAGAGCCGCCGGAGAACGCGAAGAGCAAGATCCTCTTCGAGAACCTCACGCCGCTGCACCCGGACGAGGTCATGCGCCTCGAGCGGGACATCAAGGCGGAGGAGAACCTCACCGGGCGCATCCTGGACATCATCGCGCCCATCGGCAAGGGACAGCGCGGCCTCATCGTGTCCCCGCCCAAGGCCGGCAAGACCGTCCTCATGCAGCACATGGCCCACGCGATCACGGCCAACAACCCGGACGCGGTCCTCATCGTGCTGCTCATCGACGAGCGCCCCGAGGAAGTCACCGAGATGACGCGAACCGTGCGCGGCGAGGTCGTGGCATCGACCTTCGACGAGCCGGCCACGCGCCACGTGCAGGTCGCCGAGATGGTGATCGAGAAGGCCAAGCGGCTGGTCGAGCACAAGAAGGACGTGGTCATCCTGCTGGATTCGATCACGCGCCTCGCCCGTGCGTACAACACCGTGGTCCCCGCCTCCGGCAAGGTGCTCACGGGCGGCGTCGATTCGAACGCCCTGCAGCGCCCCAAGCGCTTCTTCGGCGCGGCCCGGAACGTGGAGGAAGGCGGCTCGCTCACGATCATCGCCACGGCGCTGATCGACACCGGCTCGCGGATGGACGACGTCATCTACGAGGAATTCAAGGGCACGGGCAACATGGAGATCCACCTGGATCGCCGGATGGCCGAGAAACGCCTCTACCCGTCCCTCAACGTGAACCGTTCGGGCACACGTCGTGAGGAACTCTTGATCCCGGCCGACATCCTTCCCAAGGTATGGATTCTCCGAAAGCTGCTGTTCGGCATGGACGAGCTGGAAGCCACCGAATTCCTGCTGGACAAGCTTCGTGCCACCAAGAACAACGACGAGTTCTTCAACTCCATGAAGAAGGGCTAGGACGGCAAAAAACCTTGTCCGCTCAAAGACTTTGGCAACCACAAGGTGTGGGGTAGGACCCTTGCCTTGGGACGTGTTTCCTGCCATAATGCGCTTTCAGCGACAATTTTCGGCACCCCCCTCCACTCTAGTTCGTGCCTACTAACAGGGCGCCCAAGACCATGAAAGACGGAATCCACCCCAATTACCGCGAAGTCGTTTTCCTGGACACCAGCTGCGACTTCGGCTTCGTGACGCGTTCCACCGTGGCCACGAACGAGACCATCACCTGGAAGGACGGCAAGGAGTATCCGGTCTACAAGATCGAGATCTCGGCCGAATCGCATCCGTTCTACACGGGCAAGCAGAAGATCGTGGACACCGCCGGCCGCGTGGACAAGTTCAAGAAGCGCTATGCCCGCAAGGGCACGGCCAAGGCCGCCGAGTAAGCTGTCGCGCTTCACTGCAAAAGGCAGCCCATGGGCTGCCTTTTTTGTTGATTTTGCGCCGGCGCGCACGCAACCCAGGGGTCAGACCCCAATTTCGCGATCCACCGTGACCGAACCAGCACCTGCGCGCTTGAATCGGGGTCTGACCCCATAATGCGGCGATGACGACATCGCCGCTGCGCGGCCGCATCTCTTTCGACGGCACCGCCACGCCCACCAAGACGGCCCTGTTCCTGGTGGTCTGCGCGGCGTGGCTCCTGCCGGGCCTGCTGGGGCACGATCCGTGGAAGGCCGACGAGGCCGTGGCGTTCGGCAGCGTGGTCGAGATGCTGCGCAACGGCGACTGGATCGTCTTCCGCGTGGCGGGCGAGCCGTACCTCGAGAAGGCGCCTCTCTTCCTGTGGGTCGCGGGCATCCTCGCCAAGCTGCTGGGCGGGGTCCTGCCGCTGCACGACGCGGCCCGGCTGGCCTCCGGGGCCTTCATGACCGCGACCCTCGCCCTGGTCTCCCTGACGGCCCGGGAGCTCATCGGCGCGCGTGCGATGCGCCTTGCCGTGTTCGTCCTGATCGGCTGCCTGGGCCTGCTGATCCGGGCGCACGAGATGACTCCCGACCTGGCCGGCCTCATGGGCATCGCGCTCGCGCTCTACGGCCTCGCGCTCGCCATGCGGCGCCCGGTGGCGGGGGGAGTCGCGACGGGCCTCGGGGTGGGGCTCGCTTTCCTCGGCAACGGCTTCCTGCCCCTGGGGATGATCTTCGCGCTGATGACCCTGCTGCCGCTGGGCGGCGCCGAATGGCGCGGGTTGCGCTACGCGAAGACGTTCGGCGTGGCGCTGCTCTGCGCGATTCCGCTGGTCGCGGTGTGGCCCGCGGCCCTCGCGATGCGCTCGCCGGAGCTGCTGCGCATGTGGCTCTCGACGCCCGGGACGATGCGTTGGGTGAACCCGTTCGAGGGCGATGGGCTGGGGCTGGTCTACTTCACCAAGCTGCTCACGTGGTACGCGTGGCCCGCCTGGCCGCTCGCGGCATGGACCGTATGGCGGGCGTGGAAGCGCATCGAGGTGCGCACGGACCTGCTCCTGCCGCTGCTTGCCTTCGTGGCGTTCTTCATCGTGCTCGCGTTCTTCTCCGACTCGCGCGATGCGAACGCCTTGCCTCTGCTGCTGCCGCTCGCGATCCTGGGCGTGGCCGATCTGGAATCGCTGCCGCGCGGCGGGGCGAGCGCGCTCGACTGGTTCGGCATGACGACGTTCTTCCTGTTCGCCGCGGTGGTGTGGGTGCTCTGGTTCGCCGCCATCACGGGCGAGCCCGCCGCCGCGGCTGCGTGGCTGCAACGCGAGGTGCCGGGCCTCGACTACCGATTCCGCTTTCCCGCGCTCGCCTTCGCGACGCTGCTCACGCTCATGTGGATCGTGGTGGTGGCCCGCTCGCTGCGCTCGAACCGCCGCGCGCTGGTGAACTGGACCGCGGGCATCACCATGGTCTGGATGCTCGTGATGACGCTCGGTCTTCCCGCGGTGGACCACGCGCGCTCGTACCGCTCCGTCGCGCAGAAGCTGCAGGAGGCGATTCCGAAGGGAACGCACTGCATCGCGCGCCACAACGTGGGCGATGCGCAGCGTGCGCTGCTCGACTACTTCATCGGGCTGCAGACAGTTCGGGACGACTCGACGATGGCCTCGCAATGCGGCGTCCTGCTCGTCCAGGGCACGCCGCTGCGTGTTCCCGACGTGGGCACGCAGTGGACCGAGATCTGGCGCGGCGCGCGGCCTGGGGATCGCACGGAGCTCTTCGTGCTTTACGCGAGGAAATAGGTCGCACCCGCGAAGAAAATAATTGGGGTCGTACCCCCATTAAGTTAATTGCGCGGTTGCGCGCGACGTCCGTCGAATTAACTTAATGGGGGTACGACCCCAATTATTTTTACTGCATCACCTCGTCCAGCACCTCGATCCAGTGCCGGATCGGCACGTGCGCGCCGGACTGGATGTGCGTGAGGCAGCCGATGTTCGCGGTGACGATGAGGTCGGGTGTGCCGGACTCGAGCGCGTCGACCTTGTTGCGCAGGAGTTGCTGCGAGATGTCGGAATGCAGGATCGAATACGTGCCGGCGGAGCCGCAGCAGAGGTGCGCGTCTGGCACCGCGGTGAGCGTGAAGCCGGCCTCCATGAGCAGCGTCTCGACGACCCCACGCACCTTGAGCCCATGCTGCAGCGAGCAGGGCGATTGGAAAGCGACGGTGGGACGCGCGCCCGATCGCAAGCGCGAGATCAGCGCCGTCCGCTCGGCCAGCACGATCTCCGAGATGTCGCGCGCGAGCGCCGAGACGCGCCGGGCCTTCTCCGCGTACACCGGATCCTCACGCAGCAGCCGGCCGTAATCCGCGACCGTCGTGCCGCAACCGCTCGCGGTGATCACGATCGCTTCGGCGCCCTGCTCGATCTCCGGCCACCACGCGTCGATGTTGCGCTTCATGTAGCCCAGGGCGTCGTCCTGGTAGTTGAGGTGGAACGAGACCGCACCGCAACAGCCGGCTCGCTCGGCCGTGACCAGCGAGATGCCCAGGTGGTCGAGCACGCGCGCCGTCGCCGCGTTGATCGACGGTGCGAGCGAAGGCTGCACGCAGCCCTCGAGCACGAGCATGCGGCGTGAATGCCGCGCCGCGGGCCAATTGCCGGCCGGTGCGGGCTTGGGGATCTTGCGCGCGATCGATTTCGGGAGCAGCGGCTTGGCGATGCGCCCGAGGGCCAGCGCCGATGCGAACACGCCGCGCGAAGGCAGCGCCGCGTTCAACAGCCATCGCGCCATGCGATCGCCCGGCTTGCGGCGCACCTTTTCCTCGACCACCGCGCGCCCGATGTCCACGAGCTTGCCGTACTCCACACCCGACGGGCACGTGGTCTCGCAGGCGCGGCACGTGAGGCACCGATCGAGGTGCAGCTGCGTGCGCTCGGTCACCTCGGCGCCTTCCAGCGCCTGCTTCATGAGATAGATGCGCCCGCGCGGGCTGTCGAGCTCGTCGCCCAGCAGGTTGTA
>Ga0070658_10004074_pt1 | contig 11983 bp, 8 predicted proteins | sample KBSC13metaG_FD_64664 | JGI IMG/M metagenome (GOLD analysis project Ga0070658, IMG submission 64664) | Corn rhizosphere microbial communities from Kellogg Biological Station, Michigan, USA - KBS C1-3 metaG | ecosystem: Host-associated > Plants > Roots > Rhizosphere > Soil ... | reverse complement strand
AGCGGTAGGCGGTGCCGTTACTGATGTTATAAGTATTCTGCTGCCAGCGGTAGGCAAAGGACTGGTCGCTCTGTAAATCAAGGGTGGTCCAGGTAGTCCCGTCCTGGGAACCCTGGAAATTCCAGTTCTTCGGATCGCGCCCGGGCACATCGTTGGCGCTGGAAACGGTATAGCGTTTCACCAACTGCGCGTTGCCCGCGCCGAAGTCATACTGGAGCCAGCCGGTGGGGGCTACGTTGTTGTTGAACCATTTGGAGCTGGGATCGTTGTCGAAGGCGCTGGGGGAACCTTCCGTAGCGAGCGCACTGTTGACGCTGGCGGACGGAGTGCCATCGAAGGCGATATTCACCATGGACGGAGACAACAGCGCAGTACTGAACGGCTGGGAGTCACCGCTGGTGCCAGCCATGTTTTTGGCCCGCACCACATAATAGTAGGTGGCGCCTGCCGTCACGGCCGTATCCACATAGCTGGTCTTGTCCGTAGTCAGATTGCTGGCGATGGCGGTGTAGCCAGAGCCGGAGGTGGTGGAGCGCAGCACATCATAGCCGGTGGCACCGAAGGACGCGAGCCAGCGCAGGGTGACTGCTTTACCCGAACCGGTGGCAAGCACGCCAGCCGGGGCTGCAGGAGTCGTGACCAACCCGCCGGTGCCACCGGTGAAGGCGACGTTGGTGAAGGTGGTGGTCTGAGCTGTCGTCGTGGAACCACTGCACACGAACAACCCGAGGTAGAGAGTGGACGGAAGATTACTGTAGTAGGTGCAGTTCACCGGCGCCCAACTCGTACCGTCCACTGACGCGAAGGTAGTGAGCTGTGAGCCCAGGCGCTCGATTTTGATCCAGTAGAGAAGGCCAACCGGCGCGGGCATCCAATCGTGGGAACGGTCGTCATAGCCGGTCCCGCCCCAGTTTTCGGTCCAGCCGCGCATGTGGGATTCGAGCTTCAGGGCGGTGGGATCCATCTTGAAGCCGACCCAGGCTCGCTGTGAAAAGGCACCCGTGAGAGTGTCACGAATCATCAGTCCCACCCTGGCGTCCGTAGTCGGAGATTGGGCGGAGATGACCCTGGCCACCATGGCGCAGTCGCCAGTCATCTGCTTGTAGGCAAACTGGCAGTCATCCGTCGTATCATTCCAGACGCCGTTGCCCAGTCCGGCCAGCGTCCAGGTGCCATTGGAATACGTTGCGTTGCGACCGGCCGTCTGGGTGCCGAGGGTGGTCAGGGTCAGGCCGCTGGAGGCAGGCGAAACGGTTGGGAAACTGGCCGGTGTCACCGTGGCGGTGGTGAAGTCTGCCGTCCTGGCAAACATGAAATTGCCGGCATCGACTCCCTGTTCCAGCAGTTTCCGGTCGATCCAGGGGGTGGGCAGGCCCTTGCGATTTTTATAGGCGTTCTGAAGAATGTAAAAGGCTCCGCGATTGGCACCGTATGCTCCAGGCTTGTTGTAGATCCACTGCCAATCGATAGAGCCCGAGGGAACAAAGGGATTGTCGGTGGTGAAGGTGTTGCGGGCGTAGTATTCGCCGCAGGCCAGTAGCCGGTTGTCCAATTCAGAGAAAAGGTCCACGCCCTGCTTCCAGGCGACCTCGGCGGTAAAGGCCAAGCCATTGAGCATGCCGAAGGCGTGGCCTGCGTCGCGCCCGGTTTCACCCATCTGGCCGGTGGGCAGGGTGTCCATCAGACCGGAGCCATGGAAGGTGCGATAGAGGTTGATGACCTGATTGAATCTTGCCGTGTCATCGCAGAAAACAGCGATCGCGATTCCTGCCTCCATGTAGATGGCGCCTTTGTTGGCGGGCCCGAGCACATTCGCCGAGCAGCCGGACGCCGGCCAGAGGACATTGGCGAAGTAGTTTTTGACTGTGGTCGTATCAGCCGCAGTCCATCCGGGCCAGGTGCCGCGCAGGATGCTGGCGCCACTGCCGAAGCTAGCGGCATAGTCACCCAGGACAAGGCCGGATTCATTACCGGTGAAGCTGGTGTTTGTGTTGGCCCACGCGATGAGGATGTCACGCGCTTTTTGGGCATAGGCGGCATTGCCGGTGAAGTACCACATCCTTGCGAGATTAGACACAGCGGTCATGTCGTTGCGCCAGGGCCAGAGGTTCTGGTCATAAGCCCCGGCCCGACTGACATTCACGAAGGGGCCATTCATAACATAGTTGAGCTGGGACTTACCGTCTGCAGCCAATTGAGCATAACCGGACTTCCAAGGCTGCTTGTCGAGATTGGCCTTGATGGTGTCGAGCTCTTGAAGAGTCGACGGTATGCAGGGATGGGTGTAAGCCTGCGCTACGGGTTGCCCGAGGGCAAATAGAAGTAGAACAGCTCCGGTAATGCGGAGTGGGTTTAAGGATTTCATTATGGGTTTTGGTGTTTTTATATCGGTGCGCCTTGCCCGATGCATCATCGCAGGAGGAGAAGGAGCGCAGGCGAATGGGTGTTCGCTGTTTTTGGAAAAGCGTCTTCCGTCATAAAAAGTCCGCCATCAGAATCTGTTTTTACGAAACGAAGATGGATCGGATGGTTGAAGACGAGGCTGCGATTTAGTTTTTCCGTGAAAAGGTCGCCGCTACAATTGCAGTTCCGCTGTCTGCAGGAGTGCATTGAAATTTATATTTCGATGCACTCCGCGATCCGTGAAAGATTGGATTCGACAAAAAAATCCCCGCAACTTGAGAGTTGCAGGGGAGTGTAAAAATACACCCAAAGGGACTCGAACCCCTAACCTTCTGATTCGTAGTCAGACGCTCTATCCAATTGAGCTATGGGTGCCTTGCGCTTGTCGCGGGGGCAGGAGAAAGCCGCATTCCGGCTCCCGCGTCAAGATTTTCGGTAAGAAAAAATGAAGTTTTTTTCAGAGCTTTGCGAAATCCATGGGAAGGGAGTGAATCACTTCAGAGTAAGGCGGATCATCTCTCTTTTTGCTAGAGCGGATTGAGGGTCTGCTTGCTTTTCATTCGGGTTTTCCGGATTTGCCCTGAGGTATTGGGCGTGTAAGGTGCGGGCATGCCGCACCGCGTGGAAATGTGGAGAACCCTGCGTCGTGTGCTCACGGTGGGTGCCGTTATTGGCGGACTCTATTTTTTGGTGGTTGCTCCTGTGGAGCGTGCGATGTCTGGGACCAAGCGATCCATGGAGCGGGGATTGGAAAAGGTGCTGGCCGCAGTGACCAACAGTGACACCCGGATCGTGGAAGGTCGGGCGGAGGTGGTGGAGCAATCCGAAGTTTCCGAGCTGGCATTGCTCGAAATGAGAATGAATGCCACCCGCACCATCGAGAAAGCAGAGACGTTTTCCATGCTGCCGCTGGGGACCAAGCGTCTGATCGTCCGGGGCCACTACCAAGTGAAGGCGGGCTATCGCTTGAAGCCGGGAATTTCCCTGCGGCTAAATGGCCGAGAGCTGATCGCACGTTTTCCGAAGCCGGAGATTCTTTCCGTGGAACTGGTGGACTATGATGTCCTGAGTGAAGATGAGGGCTGGCTGAATAAGATCCAACCTGCGGACCGGGCCCAGATTTTACGTGAACTGCGAGCCCAGATGCGGGTGGAGGCAGAGAAAAGCGGGATGCTGGAAACGGTGGAAGGCTCCCTACGCACCCGCCTGCGGGACCTCATGGGTGTGGAAAACGTGAAAGTGGAGCAGGCGTTGCCTTAAGTCGGAAGCCTGCTAGTTTCTGCGCCAGACCGTCACCAGTGAGGATGTCCATTGGAACTTCCGGGCGGTTTCCCGGATGAGGAAGGGTTCCTCGGCTTCACGGAGGAGGGTGAAGTGGGTGCCCAGATGCTCTTTCAGCCACGGCAATGTGCCATGGAGTGGCCAGAAGGCGGAGGGAGTGAAGTCCTCCAGCCACGTGCACGGCGTCGCCAAAACAAGCTCTCCACCCGCTTTCACGAGTGAAGGCAGCCTGTGGAGCAGGCGCAGCGGCTCAGGCAGTCTGCAGAGTAAATTGGCAGCATGGACGCGATCGAAGGTGCCCAACGTTTGAGGGAGGTCCATCGCATCACCCTGCTGGAAGCAGATGCGGTGTGCTGGAACCTCCGCGGGTGCGGAGGCAAAGAGGGCGGTGGTGATTCCAGCCTCCTCCAGCCTCTGGTAGGGGATTTTTCCACCTGTACGCAGTGTCTCCGCCGCATGGATGAAAGCATGGGAAAAATCGAGGCCGATCATTTCTTCGCACGTGCGCGCCATCTCGAAGGTGGCGCGCCCAACAGCACAGCCGAGATCCAGTCCGCGAGCCACATCTCCCGTGCTGAAATGAAGTGGGGTACGGCAGGGAAAGTCCAGTGCCTCGACCATTCCGCCGGGCCATATTCGTTCCGCTGGCAGGATCTCTGTGCGGGTGCCATAGTGGAAAAGCAGGTATTCGGAGACCAACTTTTCCGTTTCATACATCGCGCTCATTCGCGTTCTGCGTGCTCTCCTTCGTGGGCATCCACTTTTTTCTCCAGACCTTTCTGGGCTTCGCGGAGAGTGATGCCGCCATCCTTGTTCACATCATAGTAAGCGAGAATCTCCGCCACGCTTTTTCCTGACAGAGCACTGGCAGGTTTCAACTCTGCGGCATCCAGCTTTCCATTTCCATCCAGATCCCATCGGTCGAATTTCTGAAGCAGTCCAATCATTTGGCGCTCAGTCTTGGTATCGGGGACCACGGGGCCGGGGCCTTGAGTGCAGGCTGCCAGTGCCAGCAGCGGCAGGCAGGGGAAAAGGTTTCGCATGACATGAAACTGGCGCGTGTCGGGGCTGCGGGCAAGTCCTGAAAGAAGAGTATCTCCTCCACCTCTCAATGCTGGCGAATCTGCGTGCATCCACCGCCGTGCGCGGAGCATGCTTTGGAAAAGTTTCATGCAAATACGCCTCTTCGTAGCTGGAAAGCCCGCACTCGCTTATGCCAAAGCAGGAGTGGACGAATATCTGAAACGGCTTTCCCGTTTCGGCAACCATGAGCTGGTAATGGTGAAGGCAGGGACGAAGGAGGAGGTTTCCGCCCGATTGCTGGAGCGTAGCCAAGGATGTTACCGTGTGGCGCTGGATGAACGTGGGGAGTGCCTGACCACACGAAAGTTTGCGGAAAAACTGGATGCCCTGGCTCTGCGGGGGGATGTGAAAACGGTGGCCTTTCTCATCGGAGCCGCAGATGGGCATTCACCGGAACTCCGCGATTCCTGCGATCTTGTGCTCACGCTTTCCCCATTCACGCTGCAGCATGAGCTGGCGCTGGTGGTTTTACTGGAGCAGCTCTACCGTGTGGCATCGCTCAAATCCGGTTCACCCTATCACCGGGATTAGAGAAAAAACCGGGAATAAAGGCTGCGGAAGTTACCCACCCTTATTGCTCTTCATCCGCAGCTCTCGCGTGATTAGCGGCGGTACTGATTCTGCGGCATCATGCCCAACTGCCCCTGACCTTGGCCGGCGATGGGAGCATTCCATGGAATGCTGCTGTTTTCTGAAGTAGGTCCTACGGGTTTCTTCTCCGGTTCCGCACAGGAAGATAAGCCGATCAGTGCAAATGCGGACAATGCGAGGAAGGAAACGATGCGGGTCATGGTCAGAACATAAAACAAGCTCCGCGGCGTGCAAGCCTGCGGAGCTTTGGAATAGCGGAAAATTGTAAGCTTCTTCAGTTGGCAGGCTGGGCGACAATCACGCGGTCGCCCGGCTGCAGGCGCACGCCTGTGGAAAGAGAGGCCGTATCGATTTCGGCAATCGTCTGGGTAGGCTCTACGGAAGAAGGAATGATTTTTCCGAGGTAAACGCCATCACGCTCCACGAGGAGAGGAGCTTTCGGCTTGAAGCCTGAGTTGGAGCCTGCTCCTACCACCACGAATCCCCAATCGGCATTGACAGCGGTGATGACGGATTCTGCGGAATTACGGCGGATGGCGACAGCGCGGTCCAGCTTGCGCTTCACCAAGCGGTCCTGTTCAGCACGGCTTTCTGCAGCCGCTTTTGCAGCGCCTTCGGCCAGAGTCTTCAGTTCTTCAAGCTTGGTTTCCTTCGTCTTTTTGGAATCCTGCATCTCCTGAATCTTGGCCGGAAGATTGTCGATGGTGATGTCGGCTCCCAAGCTCGTTACCAAACCCTTGAGGTCATCAATGGTCTTTTGCATGGCAGCAAGTTCCTCTTCGAGAGCCTGCTCGTCCGTTTTCAGGGTGGCCAGTTCCCGCTTAAGAGCTGAGCCGGAAGATTTCAGTGCGGAAACGCTCTGGGTGATGGTTTCCTTTTGGGCGGTGGCGGTGGCGATTTTCTCGTTGAGCGCTGCAATTTCCTTATCGACTTTGGCGTTCTTGGCTTCCACGGAGCTTTGCTCCTCAGTGGCCGCATTACGGGCCGCGATGGTTTCATTGAGCTTCACTCCCTGATCGTAGGAGTAATAGGCAGCGCCGCCACATGCGAGGATGCCGAGAGTCAGAAGAATGGCTTTCATTATGATCCGTTGATTGGGTTTTGGAGGTTATCCGGATAAAATCAGTTTTTAGCAGGGGCGGTTTTTTCAACCTTGGTGCCTGCAACTACACGATCACCTACCTGAAGAGTGGCATCAGCGGCCAGCGTATCTGGAATGATGCTGGCGGAAGCAGTGGAAGTTTCCACTGTGGTCACAAGGAGTTTGGCGATGGTTTGTCCATCACGCACCACGTCCAGAGTGGACTTGGCCACGACGCCTGCATTGTTACCGCCTGCCAGGGTCACGAAGCCCCAGGTAGGATAGTAGGAGCGGATACGGGTATTCAGATTGATGGAGGACTCATTGTTCGCCACGCGATCAAGCTCAAGCTTCACTGCGGCAGCGGCACTTTGTGCCTGGCTGCTTTGGGCCGTAAGGTTGGCCAGCTTCGCCTCCGCATCGGAAATCTCTTGTGTGAGGGTCTCGATTTCCTCGCTGGTAATTTTGAGCTGGCTGGCAAGTTCCTTGACGCCACCGATTTGGGCGGATTGTTCGGTGATGGCGGTGAGCTTGGCCTTGTTGGCATCCAGAGTGGCCTGCGCGGTAGCCTTCTGGTTCTTGAGTTCTTCGTTGGCTGCCTTCTGCGTTTCCTCTTCCTTGGTGAGTTCAGCGTTTTCAGCTTCCACACTGGCCAATTCTCCAGGGAGGGTTGGCAATATTTCTTCGGCTTCCTTAAGCTTTTCTTTGCTCGCGGTCAGTTTTTGGGTGGCCTCTGTTGTTTTCGCGACTTCGCTTTCGTAAGCGGTTTTATTTTTAAAAGCAACAAACGCTGATAGTAGTAAAACTACAGCGGTAGAGATTCCGAAGATTTTGGCCATGGGGTTTTTAAATGTAAGCTTTGAATTCCGCGTGTGAGGCAGACACTAGGAAGTCTCGTTTAACTACGGCAATCCCAAATTTCACGGACTTTACAAGAAACACCGGGTGGGCCTTTACAAAAACCCCATGCGGGGCCATCGCTTGGCCGCTTTCATGAAGTCCATTCTCCGAGTTTTCAAGTATTTGCAACGCTATCCCGGCCTTGCTACCGCCCAGCTTTTCTGTGCTGTGGGTATGACGGCGGCAGTCTTTATCTTCCCACATGCCACCGGCTATGTGATCGATCAGATCATCCCGAATTCATCCCGGCATGGGGAATTTTCTTTTTGGATTTTCCTGGCCCTCCTCGGATTCCTCATAAAAGACCTGCTTAATTCTCTCCGAATTTTTATAAATAACAACTTCGAGCAACGGGTGATCTATGACATCCGCTCGGACCTTTATGAGAAAATCCAGCGCCTGCCGCTGCGGTGGTTCGATACCCGGCGCACTGGAGACATCATGACCAGAGTGGTGGAGGATGTGACCAACATGGAGCGGGTGCTCATCGATGGAGTGGAGCAGGGGCTGGTAGCGTCCCTTCAGGTGCTGGGAGTGGGCATTTATCTCTTTTACTTGAATCCCACCGTCGCCACCTGGGCTACGCTGCCTGTGCCGGTGCTGGCGGTAGGCGCCTGGTTTTTTTCATCCAAGGGCAGGGACCGCTACAAAAAGCAGCGCGAAGCTTCGTCCGATCTGAACGCAATCCTGCATGACAACATCTCCGGCATCCGGCAGATCAAGTCTTACGCGGCAGAGGCCATCGAGCATGATCGCTTCAATCGGTATTCCCAGACGCTGCGGCTCGCCTCCCTGCGGATGATGCGGTGGTGGGCCATTTACTCACCCAGCACCTCCTTCATCCGCATGACCGGCTACGTGCTGGTGCTGGCCTTCGGCGGCAGTGCAGTGATGAAAGGCCGCATGTCGATGGGGGAACTCACCCAGTTCCTTTTATTCCTCTCCCTTTTTTATGAGCCGATCAATCAGCTCAATACACTGAATCAGATGGTTCTATCAGGAAAAGCGGCGGCGGACCGGGTGTTCGAGATTCTGGATGCCGGAGAGGAGGAGAATGCAGTCACCGGAGATCAACTTCCAGCCCGCATCCACGGGCATGTGCGCTTTGACAACGTGCACTTTTCCTACCAGGAGCAACCCACGTTGAATGGCGTGACTCTGAATGCGGAGCCGGGCCAAACGATTGCGCTGGTGGGCTCCACCGGCGCGGGGAAGACGACGGTGCTCTCGCTGCTCGCCCGATTTTATGAAACCACATCCGGAGCGATCACCATCGATGGCACAAACATCGCCACTCTGGCGAAGCCTTCACTGCGGGACCACCTCGCCTACGTGACGCAGGAGCCGTTTCTTTTCAATGGCACCGTCCGGGAGAACATGCTCCTGGCCAAGCGGCACGCGACGGATGACGAACTATGGCTGGCTCTAACGGCCGCGCATGCAGAAGGCTTTGTGAGGAAACTGCCCAAACAGCTCGATACCAATGTAGGGGAACGCGGCGTAAAGCTCTCCGGTGGAGAAAAGCAGCGTCTTTCCATCGCACGTGCCTTGCTGAAGAATGCACCTATTCTGCTTCTGGATGAAGCCACTGCCTCTGTGGATTCCGAAACGGAACACCAGATCCAGGAGGCGCTGGATCGACTGATGGAAAATCGCACTGCCTTCGTGATCGCGCATCGCCTTTCCACCATCCAGAATGCAGATCTCATCTACGTTCTGGAAAAAGGCTGCGTGATCGAGCAGGGCACCCATCACGAGCTGCTGGCGCGTGACGGGAAGTATGCCGAACTGAGCCGTAAATCCTTTCTCCAGGAATCTTCCGTTCCGGCTGAAACGGAAGACTATTCCGTGGAGGAGAATTACGAGGCGGAGACGCTCTGATCAGAATGCCTCACCGGCAGCAGCTCCCAGGAACTGGCTGCCGATCATGCTCTTATAAGTCGGGTCCGTATCGCGCAAGGATTGGTGGTTGCCATCGGCCACGATCTCGCCGTTACCGAACACGAGGATACGATCCGCAATGGTGATCGTACTGTAGCGGTGTGCGATGATGAAGGTGGTGCGGCCCTTCACCAGATCGGAGAGAGCTGCCTGGACCTTTGCCTCGCTTTCGGAGTCGAGCGCACTGGTGGCTTCGTCCAGGATCAGAATCGGTGCATCCTTCAGGAATGCGCGGGAAATAGCGATCCGTTGGCGTTGGCCTCCGGAAAGTAGGTCACCACGTTCACCTACTTCCGTCTGGTAGCCTTGAGGAAGAGTGAGGATGAAATCGTGGGCGTGGGCCTTTTTCGCCGCAGCAATGACTTCCTCATCCGTAGCGTTCAGTTTGCCGATGCGGATATTGTCCGCGATGGTGCCCATGAAAAGTGCAGGCATCTGGGGCACCACCGCGATCTGGTCCCGCAGGGACTTTTTCGTGAACTGCCGGATGTCTGTGCCATCGATTTTAATGCCACCCTGCTGAGGATCATAAAACCGGGGAATAAGATGGGCGAAGGTGGATTTACCTGCACCGCTGGGGCCTACCAGAGCGACTACCTGTCCCACTGGGATATCCAATGTCACATTTTTCAGAACTGGCTCCTGCTTGTAGGCGAAGGTCAAATGGTCGAACTGGATGCTGCTGCGCGGGCCGGAGAATGGGATCGGTGTCTCTGGATCAAGCAAGCCTTCCGGTTCCTCCGAAATGTACTCGATCCGGTCGAGCGCGGCATCTCCCTGTTTGAACTGGGAGTGAATGAGGCCGAGCTTTTTGATCGGCTCGTAGGACATGAAGAGAGCCATGCCCAGTGCCAGGAAGTCTTCCATGGTCATGCCATGACGGACTCCCATGTAGAGGGCTAAAGCAAAGCCAATGGAGGAAACGACCTCGATCGATGGAGAAATCGCCTGGCGATACTTTACCACCTTCATGCCCATGCGAATCATCCGTTCCGTGAAGTTGCGGAAGGTGTTGAGCTGGCGCTGCTCCAGATTGTAGGCACGGATTTCCAAGGGTGCCTGCAGGCTTTCTGCCAGCACGGCGGTGAAGTCCCCTCCTTGTTGTTGAAGTATCCGGGAGCGAGACGCCAATTTTTTGCCGGAGGTGCGGATCAGCATCACACAGATAGGGACACTGAGCAGGGAGATCAGAGCGATGAAGAAGCTTTTGTTTTGATAGGAATTGTAAATGATGAAGGACAAGGCGCCAATCAGGGTGCCTGGCTGCTTGATCAAGTCGCTGGAAACGTTTGCCACGATTTGCTTCAGCGCGCCCGTGTCGCTCATCAGGCGGGCCAAGAGATCACCGGACTTGTTGTTCTTGAAAAAGGAAAGAGGGAGTTTTTGCAGCTTGCCAAAGAGTTCCATGCGGATTTCCTCCAGAACCCGCATACCCACGTAGCTGATATAGTAGGAGTTCGCATAGGAGGACAGGCTGCGCATCAGCATGATGATGGGAATCCACGCGCATGAGATGAGAAGCAGGCGCTCGTGCGAGACGGAGCCGAGCACTTCCATCAGCCAATTGGTATACCACTTGTGCTGGGCTGAACCTTCTTTGAACAGCACGGGAAACACGACTTTTACCATCAGTGGCATGCCCAAGCCGCTGAAAAGGGCGTAAAAAAGTCCGGACACAACTCCGGCGATGAAGGCGCTCTTTACTGTCCAGAGATGCCTGTAATAAGGCAAATATCTTTCGAGTCCGAACATGCGGGCAACCGAAAGCCCAATCCAGGCAGCAAAGTTTTTCATAGGTGGATGCGATCCCTGAGCGGGATATGCGGGGCACATTCTCTGACCCACCTCTTACCTGCAAGCGCGATTCTCCATTCGTGTTACTCGACAAGCCCCGCGGAATGGCACAAACACTCTGGCAGTGAAGCAATTCCTTCGTTCTGAAGCTGGTGCCGCCGTAATCTGGGTGCTCTCCGCCCTTTTCCTTGCCGCGATCATTTCCCCTTGGGTCTATGTGGCTGGCAAGTCCCTGGCTGTTCAGGCTCAGATTCATGATTTATCCCGGGTGGCGGAGTGGTTGGGAGAAAAGTGCAGCAATGCGAAGTTTGATCGCTTTTTCAATCGGTGCCTTATCTTTTCTGCGATTCTCCTTCTCCCCTTTTTGTTTCGCAGGGTGAAAAAGATCCGGGTGCGGGAATCTGTAATAGTGGTACCTGGTCCGGCAATTTCGTGGAAAAAGGGTCTGACTCAACTGCTTGTCGCTCTAGTGATTGCTGCTGCTTCTCTACTGATTCTGGGTTATCTTTTAAAATATCTGGGTGTGTATTACCCAAATCCGAAATCTCCGGGGATGGCGAAGGTTTTCGAGCGTGGCATTGCAACCGCATTGATCGTTGCTTGTCTGGAGGAGTGGCTGTTTCGGGGAGTCATGTTGGGGCTGTGGTTGCGCTTCGCAAAACCATTGGTGGCCTCCATCGGGTGTTCGTTTGTTTTTGCCTTCCTTCATTTCCTGCAGCCTCCGGCAGGCACGGTCATTGCAAATCCGGCAGCAGCTACGGCGGGTTTTGAATTATTGGGGAATATTTTCCGGCACTTTGCAGATCCTCTGTTTTTTGTCACAGATTTTGCCACCCTGTTTGTCGTTGGCCTGATTCTGGCGGGTGCGCGTATTAGGACAGGAAAGCTGTGGTTTTCCATCGGCCTGCA
>Ga0070658_10004073_pt1 | contig 11984 bp, 9 predicted proteins | sample KBSC13metaG_FD_64664 | JGI IMG/M metagenome (GOLD analysis project Ga0070658, IMG submission 64664) | Corn rhizosphere microbial communities from Kellogg Biological Station, Michigan, USA - KBS C1-3 metaG | ecosystem: Host-associated > Plants > Roots > Rhizosphere > Soil ... | reverse complement strand
GTGTAGGGCTTCACCAGCTTGCGCACGTGGCGCACCACGAAATTCACGATCGGGCCCTTGGGAAAGCCCAGCAGGTCGCCCATGGTGCCCACGATCACGTGCTTCACGGCGGAGCCGCCGATCGCCTGCTCGAGCGTCGGCGCGAAGTTCTCCAGCACGATCACCGCCTCGGCGCCGGAGTCCTTCAGCTGATGCTCGAGCTCGCGCGCGGTGTAGAGCGGGTTGACGTTGACGGCGATGAAACCCGCCCGCAGGACCGCCGCGACCGCGACCGGATACTGCAGCACGTTGGGCATCATGATGCCGACCCGCGCGCCGCGCTTCAGCCCCCGGCCCTGCAGCCAGGCCGCCAGGGCGCGTGAGAGCGTGTCGATCTCGCCGAAGGTCAGCGCCTTGTCCATGCAGACATAGGCCCGCGCGTCGCGATACCTGGCGAAGCTCTCCTCGAGCAGCGCCACGACGCTGGGATAGACCGACGGATCGATGTCCGCCGGAACGCCCGGCGGATAGCTCTTGAGCCAGAAGCGGTCCATCTCGTCTCCCCCGATGATGGATCGTACTCCAGCGGAAAAATGCCGGCTACTTCTTCTCCAGGCCGGAGCGGATCTCGTCGAACGATTCCTTCATCCGCTCGTGGACGACGGCGAGCGCCTCGCCGGCCGATTTGCGCGTGAGTTCGGCGATGTCGCGGGTGTTGGCGATCGCGGCCTCCATCGCCTTCTTGGCGAACTCGGCGTGCTTGGCCATGGCGTCCTGCGCCGAGCCGCCCGGCCGGTACTCCTGCGCCAGCTCGCCGATGTCCTTGACCGCGGCATCGAAGATCTCGCGCTGCTTGGCGGCGATCTCCTGGGCGCCGGCGCCGACGGCCTGCCAGGAGCGGGCCATGGCGTCGATGTTCTTCTGCTGGTGTTCCATGATCTTGGTCATGTCGAATGCCGGGACCTTGAGCTGATCGCCCAGCGACTTGAACATGTCGGTGAAGGTCTTGGTCGGGTCGGACATCGCAACCTCCTCTGTGCTACGGCCAGAGCTTCAACCCCTGATCGAGGGCGTGCAAGGCCAAACCGGCGAGACCGCCGATCAGCGCGCCGTTGAAGCGGATGTACTGCAGGTCGCGGCCGACGGTGAGCTCGATGCGTCCGATCAGCACGTCGATGTCCCAGCCTTTCACCTGGTCGGCGATGAAGCGGCCGACGCCGCTCTTCTGGCCCTGCACGAAGTCGCCGAGCAGCCGCACCACGCCGCGGTCGATCTCGGTGCGGATGGCGGGATCGCGCGCGAGCTGGCGGCCGGCGTCGACCAGGATGGTTTCGAGCTGGCGACGGATTTGTGACGTCTCGCTGGCCGCATCGCTCTCGATGAAGGCGCGGACGCTGTCCCATGCACCCTCCGCCAGGGCCGCGACCTCGGGCCGGGCCAGCAGGTCCTGCTTCAGCTTCTCGGCGCGCCGGGCGAAGTCCTTCGACGTGCGCAGCCGTTCGACGAAGGCCGCGACGAATCCGTCGAACTCGCGGCGCAACGGATGGTCCATGTCCTTGCGCGCTTCCTCGATGAAGGACGACGTGGAGGCCACGATCTTGCGCAGCAGATAGGCGTCGGCGCGATAGAGGTTGAACAGCGCCGGCAACTCGGCGCGGATCTTCTCGCGGAAGGCCTTCAGCGTCTCCTCGTTGGTCAGCATCCGGTCGAGCGCGCCCAGCAGCTCGTTCAGCAGGCGCTGGTGCCGGCCGGTCTCCATCAGGGCCGCCAGCAGGTTGCCGCCGAGCGGCGCCAGCTCGATGCGCCCCAGCTCCGCGCGCACGCGCTCCCCGAGGAAGCGGCGCAGGCCCGACTGGTCGATCGCCGTCAGCATCTGCGGCAGCAGCCGCGTCGTGAAGCCCGCCAGTGCAGCACTTCGTCCGGGGTCGCCCAGCCAGTCGGCGATCTGGCTGGCGAACGCGACCTCGCCCAGCTTCTTCTCGACCGCCTCGGGCGCCAGGAAGTTGGTCTCGATGAAGGCGCCGAGATTGTCGGCGATGCGCTCGTGGTTGCGCGGGATGATCGCGGTGTGCGGGATCGGCAGGCCGAGCGGCCGGCGGAACAGCGCCACCACGGCGTACCAGTCGGCCAGCCCGCCCACTGTGGCGGCCGAGGCGAAGGCGGCGACATAGCCCCACGCCCAGTGGCTCGGCTCGTAGTGCCGGGCGACGGCGAACAGCGCTGCCGTGCCGACCAGCAGAATGCCGGCCGCCCATTTCACCCGGGAAAGCGCCCGGGCGCGCTCGCGGTCGCTCACGCCCGGCTCCGGCTGGCGTATAGTCGCCGCCACAGATCCGTGAGGGAGCAAGCCATGAAGGTTGGATATATCGGCGTCGGCAACATGGGCGGCCCCATGTGCCGCAATCTCATCAAGAAGAGCAACCACGCCGTCACGGTGTTCGACCTCAACCCGGCCGCGGTGAAGACCTGCACCGATCTCGGCGCCACCGCCGGCAAGTCGATCGCCGACGTCACGCGCGAGGCCGATGTGGTCATGACGTCGCTTCCCATGCCCCGGGATGTGGAGGCCGTGACCCTCGGCGACAACGGCATCCTGGCCAATATCGGCAAGGGGAAGACCTACATCGACCTGTCGACCAACGCGCCCTCGATGGTCAAGAAGATCGGCGCGGCGATGGCGGCCAAGGGCATCGCCATGCTCGACGCTCCGGTGAGCGGCGGCACGGTGGGCGCGGAGGCCGCCACCATCGCCATCATGGTGGGCGGCGACCGCAAGGCGTTCGACGACGCACTGCCCGTGCTGCAGTCGTTCAGCGCCAACGTGATCCACATGGGCCCGCTCGGCAGCGGCACGGTGGCCAAGCTGTGCAACAACATGATGGCCTTCTGCAACGCCGCAGCGGCGTCGGAGGCCCTGATGCTGGGCGTCACCGCCGGGCTCGATCCGGCCAAGCTGGTGCAGGTGATCGCCAGCTCGAGCGGCAACTCCTCGATCTTCAAGGCCTTCTCCGAGCGCGCGCTGTCGGGCAAGTTCTCGCCGCCCTCCTTCGCGCTCAATCTCGCGCACAAGGACCTGCACCTGGCGATGGAACTGGCCGACGAACTGGACGTGCCGTTGCCGCTGGGTTCGGCCACGCACAATCTCCAGCGCATGGCGCGCAAGATGGGCATGGGCGGCGCCGATTCCTCGACAATCCTGAGCGTCTACGAGAAGACGCTGGGCAAGACCGTCAAGCCGTAAGGCGGGCCAGGAACGGCGGCAGCGGGCGGTCCTGCGACAGCAGGTACCGGCCCATCGCGGCGGCCACCGCCGCGACCGCCGGCCGGGCGCTCATGCGGTCGCGCCACGCCTGCAGGCGCGGATGGGCATCACCCATCGGCGCGGTCATGCGCGCCCCGAAGAGCTGGGCCATGTAGAAGGCGATGTCGGCGTAGGAATAGGCGCCGCACAGCCACTCGCCCGCACCGATCCGGCGCTCCAGATCGTCATGGAAACGCCCCGCCGCGGCGCGCGCTTCGACCGCAGCCGGATCGTCGGGTGTCTGCTGCAGGCCCATCAGCCGCACGATCGGCGGGAAGTAGACCTCGTCCGACGCCATCTCGAGCAGCCGCGCGCGGGCCTTCGCCCGGGGCTCGGCCGGCCACAGCGCGGGCTCGGGCGCGATGGTCTCGAGATACTCGAAGATCTGCGTCGAGTCGAAGATCTCGAGGTCATCGTCGATCAACACCGGCACCTGGCGCTTGGGATTGATGCGCGCCACCTCGGGATGCTTGGGCTGGTAGAGCGTCTTCATCTCGAACGGCACCATGACCAGCTCGAAGGCCAGGCGCTTCTCGCGCAAGGCGATCTCGGCCTTGGCACCGAACATGCTGAGCGGACCGGAATAGAGCTTCATTGGCCCAGCGCCTTGATCAGCTCGCGGCCGGCACGGAACTCGAGGCTCGATCCGGTGAAGGCGTCGCCCACCAGCTCGGCGCGGCCGCCCAGGTTCTCGGCCAGGAACGCCTCGGCCACGGCGGCGAGCGACAGGCGGTTGGCGGCGCGGCGGAAGACGTGGCCCTCGTCGGCGTAGACCGCGTAGGTCACGGGCTGCTTGCGCTTCTGCAGCGCCGCCACGAAGGCGTCGGACTGGGCCAGCGGCACGCGCACGTCGTTGGCGCCGTGCGCGATCAGCAGCGGGCACTTCAGGCGGTCGGCGTAGGTGAGCGGCGAGCGCGAGGCCAGGAACTTGCGGCCCGCCTCGCTGGTGCCGTCGGCGCCCAGCCGCACCTTGAGGCTGGCCGCCAGCGGCTTCAGGTAGGCCGGCCCCGTCCCCGACAGGGCCACCAGGTCGGTGATGCCGCCGAAGTCGATGGCGCAGGCGAAGCGGTCGGGCGTCAGGCAGCCGCCCATCAGGGCGGCGTAGCCGCCGTAGCCGGCACCGGCGATGGCGATGCGCAGCTCGTCGGAGATGCGCTCGTTGTTGGCCCACTCCATGGCGTCGAGCAGGTCGTTCTGCATCTTGTCGCCCCACTCGCCGTCGCCGGCGTTGGCGGTCTTCTTGCCGAGCCCGGTCGAGCCGCGGAAGTTGACGCTCAGCACGTTGTAGCCGCGGTTGGCGAGCCACTGGTGGTAGGGATTGAACTCCGGCAAGACGCGCGTCCATGGCCCGTCGTGCACCAGCATCACCATCGGCCCGGGCTGCCCCGCCTCGATGCCGACGCCGCGCGTCAGGTAGCTCACCAGCCTGAGGTCGCCGCGCGTCGGGATGACCACGGGCTCCATCTTCACCAGCCGCGCCTCGTCGAGGCCGGCGCGCGCCGAGAACAGCGGCACCGCCTTGCGATCCTGCCGCTTGTAGTGGAAGTAGCGGCCCGGCCGCGGCGCCGGCTCGGCATAGACCACCCAGTGCGCGCGGTCGTTCGACAGGCCGAAGTCGATGATGTCGCCGTCGATCGACGCCTGCAGGCGGTCGAGGTCGGGCGCCATCGAGGGATCGATCGGATACCAGCGCCGGCGCGTGTAGATCAACGACGCCGCGATCGGCGTCATCTTCACCGGATCGAAGATCGGCTCGCTGAAGTCGGACGAGCGGTTCTCGACCAGCACGCGCTGCCTGGTCCCGCCCACCTCCTCGGCCACCACCGCGGCGCTGTCGCGCCCCTTCGAGTCGAGCCAGTAGAGCTGCTTGCCGTCGTCGGAGGCGGCCAGCAGCGCGGTCGTGTACCTGTCGACGATGTCGACGCCGCGGAACAGCTTCCCTGCGTCGTCGCCCGTCGCCCGGATCATGTCCCAGTCGCCGCCGTCGTGATAGCGAACGCCGTAGAGGACGCGGAACTGCGAATCGGTGAACAGGCTGGCGAACCTGTCGTTCTGGTAGACCAGTGCGCTGTCGCCGGTGGCGGCGTTGACGCGATAGATGTCGAAGTGGCTCTTGTCGCGCTGGTTGTGCGCCAGCAGCAGCTCGCCGGGAAAGCGTGCCGAGACCTGCTGCACGAACGACCGCACGCCCGGCCCTGGCGAGAGAGCGCGGCTCTCGCCGCTCTCGACGTCGACGCTGTGCGCCTGCCAATTCTCGTCGCCGGCCCGGTCACGGAAGTAGACGACGTGCCGGTTGTCCTGCGGCCACCACAGTTTGTCGAACACGTCGCGATCGGCCACCTTGGTCAAGGCCTTGGCCGCCGCCACGTCGTCGATCGGTGCGACAAAGACGTTCTGCACGCCGTCGACCGGCGCCAGGAAGGCGATCTTCGCGCCGTCGGGACTGACGACGGTGTGGCCGTGGTCGGGCGAGGCGAAGAACAGCCGCCGCGCGATCAGCTCGTCCGCGGCCGGTTGGGCGGAAGCCGCGTGCGCAAGCATCGCCGCCCCGGACGCGAAGACGAAAGCGCGCCTGCCGTACCGAAGCCGAACCATCCCAACGCACTCCCGACCCATACCCATTTCGCATGATGTGATATCACATCAGAATGAACATCGCGACAGCGGCAATTCCCATCATCGCCGTCGCCAGCCAGCCGACGATACGCTGGCCGCGGGTCGCCACGAAGACACCCATCTGCCTGCTGTTCGATCCCACGATCATCACCGCCACCAGGATCGGCACGACGATGACGCCGTTCACGACGGCACTCCAGAACAGCGCCTTGATCGGATCGAGCGGCGACAGGTCGACGGCAATTCCCAGCACGATGCCCGCGCAAATCACGCCATAGAAGCCGCGCGCCTCGGCGAGCTTCTTCTCGAGGCCGGTCGCCCAGCCGAAGACCTCGCCCGCGGCATAGGCCGAGGCGCCCGCCAGCACCGGCACGGCGAGCAGGCCGGTGCCGATGATGCCGAGGCTGAACAGGAAGAACGCGGCGTTGCCCGCGATCGGCTTCAGCGCCGCGGCCGCCTGCTCGGTCGACTGGATGTCGGTGTGGCCGGTGGCGTTCAGGGTGACGGCGGTCGTCAGCATGATGAAGAAGGCCACCAGGTTGGACGCCGCCATGCCGAGCCACGTCTCCCAGCCGATGCGCGTGAGCTGTCGCGGCGCCTGCTCGGGGCTGGTGAGCAGCGGACCGGCGTCGGGATCGGCCTCCTCCTCCTCGACCTCCTGCGCGCTCTGCCAGAAGAACAGGTAGGGGCTGATCGTGGTGCCGAAGATGGCGACGATCAGGGTGAGCGTGGCGCCGTCGCCGTCGAACTTCGGCAGGAACGCGCCCATCGCCACCTTGTGCCAGTCGATGTGCACGGTGAAGACGATGCCGACATAGGCGAACAGCGAGAAGGTGAGCCACTTCAGAACGCCGACGTAGCGATGATAGGGAACGAACACCACCGCCAGCAGCGACAACAGCGCGAACAGCACGGTGAAGACGTGCTGGCCGCCGCCGACGACCAGCTTCACCGCCGCGCCCATCGCCGAGATGTCGGCGCCGATGTTGATGGTGTTGGCCGCGAACAGCGCCACGATCAACGCCTGCACCGCCCAGCGCGGGAACACCGCCAGCATGTTGGCGGCCAGGCCCTTGCCGGTGACACGGCCGATGCGCGCGCTGATCGACTGGACCGCGACCATCATCGGCCAGGTGATGACGATGGTCCACAATAGCCCGTAGCCGACCTGGGCGCCGGCCTGCGAGTAGGTGGCGATGCCGCTGGGATCGTCGTCGGCCGCGCCGGTGATCACGCCCGGACCCAGGCGCTTGGCGAGCGAGGCCACGCCGGTCGCCGCCACGACGGGCTTCTCAGCCCCCGCCGCCGCAGGCGGTCGCTCAGCCACGGAATCCGTTGACGATGGGATAGCGCCGCTCCTTGCTGATGAGCCGCGACGTCAGCTTCACGCCGGGCGGCGCCTGGCGCCGCTTGTATTCCGCAGCCTCAAGCAAACGCCACACCCGGTCGACGGTTGCGACATCGAACCCTTCTTTGCCCAACTCCTCCGCCGACAGGTCGCGCTCGATCAGCCCGCGCAGGATGGCGTCGAGCACGCCATAGGGCGGCAGCGAGTCCTCGTCCTTCTGGTCGGGCCGCAGTTCGGCCGACGGCGGCTTGGTGAGAATGCGCCCGGGAATCACCGGCCCTCCGTTTCCCATCGCACCCTCGGGCAGGTGCGCGTTGCGCCAGCGGCAGAGCTCGAACACCGTGGTCTTGTAGACGTCCTTCAGCACGTTGAAGCCGCCGCACATGTCGCCGTAGAGCGTGGCATAGCCCATCGCCATCTCCGACTTGTTGCCGGTCGTCACCACCATGCTGCCGAGCTTGTTCGACACCGCCATCAGGGTGACGCCGCGCGCGCGGCTCTGGATGTTCTCCTCGGTCACGTCCTCGCCGCGATTGCCGAACAGCGGTTTCAGCATCGCGCGGAAGGCGTTCATCGCCGGCTCGATGCCGACGATCTCGTACTTGATGCCCATCGCCTCGGCACAGGCCTTGGCGTCCTCCAGCGAATGCGCGCTCGTATAGGGCGACGGCATCATGATCGTGTGCACGCGCCCCGGCCCCAGCGCGTCGGCGGCCACGGCGGCGGTGAGCGCCGAGTCGACGCCGCCCGACAGGCCGATCACGACCGACGGGAAGCCGGTCTTGTTCACATAGTCGCGCAGGCCCAGCATCATCGCCTGGTAGATCGACTCGATGTCGCTCAGTTCCGGCGCGATCGCCGCCGGCAGGCACTCCCAGCCTTTCCGCCCGCGGCGGAACTCGACCGTCGCCACCTGCTCGCGGAACGAGGCAAGCTTGGCCTTGAGCGCGCGGTCGGCGCCCAGCGCGAACGAGCCGCCGTCGTAGACCACCTCGTCCTGCCCGCCGACCTGGTTGAGATAGACCAGCGGCAGGCCGCTCTCGACCACCCTCTGCACACCCAGCTGTACCCGCACGTCGGTCTTGCCCGCCTCGTACGGCGAGGCGTTGGGCACCAGCAGGATCTCGCCGCCGGTCTCGGCGATGCATTCGACGACGTCGGGCGTCCACACGTCCTCGCAGATCGGCACGCCGAGGCGCACGCCGTTGAACATCAGCGGCCCCGGCATCGGGCCGGGCGCAAACACGCGCTTGTCGTCGAACACACCGTAGTTCGGCAGGTCGACCTTGTAGCGCTTGCCGATGATCTCGCCCTTCTCCAGGCAGATGATCGCGTTGTAGAGCTTGCCGTCCTCGTGCCACGGCGTGGCGACGAACAGTGCCGGCCCGCCGTCGCGCGTGTCGGCGCGCAACGCCTCGACCGCCTCGTGGCAGCGCCTCACGAAGGCGGGCTTCAGCAGCAGGTCCTCGGGAAAGTATCCGGCGAGGACGAGCTCGGCCGTCAGCACGAGGTCCGCACCTTGTGTCGAGGCCTCCGCCCGCGCCGCGCGCACCTTCGCCAGGTTGCCGGCGACGTCGCCGACCTTGGGATTGAGTTGCGCGAGCGCGACCTTGAGGCTGTCCGTCATCTGTCGGTCCTTGAGGCTCAGGCCTTGGCCGCGACCGCCTCGATCTCGACCAGCATCGACGGATCGGCGAGGCCCTGGATGACCAGCAGGGTCGAGGCCGGATAAGGTTCCGACTTGATGAACTGCTCGCGCGCGGCGCGGTTGGCCGCGATGTATCGGGCGTCGGTGATGAAGCTGGTGAGCTTGACGATGTCCCTGTAGTCCATGCCGGCGGCCTTCAGGACCTGGCCCATGTTCTTCCAGGCCTGCACCGCCTGCTTCTCGAAGGTCGGCTGGAGCTTGCCCTTCGAATCGAGGCCGACCTGCCCGGAAATATAAAGAACGCGCGCGCCTGCCGGCACCTCGGCGCCGAGGCTGTACTTGCCGGCGAGGGCGACCGTCTTCGGATTGTGGAACTTGATGGTCATTGGTGATCCCCCCATGTAAGGAGGCGCACGGTTTCAGGTCGAGGGTCATGGCGTCAAGCATCAAGCCGGTTCATGTTGTGGGCGGCGGGCTCGCGGGCAGCGAGGCTGCGTGGCAGCTCGCGTCGGCCGGCGTGCCCGTGGTGCTGCACGAGATGCGGCCGGTGCGCGGCACCGAGGCTCACCTGACGGAGAACCTGGCCGAGCTGGTGTGCTCCAACTCCTTCCGCTCGGACGACGCGCAGAACAACGCCGTCGGTGTCATCCACGAGGAGATGCGCCGAGCGGGCTCGCTGATCATGCGCGCCGCCGACGCGCACAAGCTGCCGGCCGGCGGCGCGCTGGCCGTCGACCGCCACGGCTTCTCCGCCGCCGTGCAGGACGCGCTGCTCGCCCATCCGCTGGTCGAGCTGCGCCGCGAGGAAGTGGCCGGCCTGCCGCCCGACGAGTGGGACAGCGTCATCCTCGCCACCGGGCCGCTGACCTCGCCGGCGCTGGCCGAGGCCGTCGGCAAGGTGACCGGCGAGGCCGAGCTCGCCTTCTTCGACGCCATCGCGCCCATCGTGCACCACGAGAGCATCGATCTCTCTGTCGCGTGGAAGCAGTCGCGCTACGACAAGGGCGGACCGGGGGGAGACGGCGCGGACTATCTCAACTGCCCGATGGACAAGCCCGGGTACGAGGCCTTCGTGGCGGCGCTGCTGGCCGGCGACAAGACCGAGTTCAAGGAGTGGGAGCACAACACGCCCTACTTCAACGGCTGCCAGCCCATCGAGGTGATCGCATCGACCGGCCCGCAGACCCTGCGCTTCGGCCCGATGAAGCCGGTCGGCCTCACCGACCCGCACACCGGCCGCCGGCCGTGGGCGGTCGTGCAGCTGCGCCAGGACAACGCGCTGGGCACCTTGTGGAACATCGTGGGCTTCCAGACCAAGCTGAAGCACGGCGAGCAGACGCGCATCTTCCGCACCATCCCGGGCCTGCAGAACGCCGAGTTCGCGCGGCTGGGCGGGCTGCATCGCAACACCTTCCTCAACAGCCCGCGCCTGCTCGACGGCAGCCTGCGGCTGAAGGCGATGCCGCGCCTGCGCTTCGCGGGGCAGATCACCGGCTGCGAGGGCTATGTCGAGAGTGCCGCCGTCGGCCTGATGGCCGGCCGGTTTGCAGCGGCCGAGAGACTCGGCAGGACGCAGGCCCCGCCGCCGCCGACCACGGCGATGGGCGCCATCCTGGGCCACATCACCGGCGGCGCCGACGCGGCGACCTTCCAGCCGATGAACGTCAACTTCGGCCTGTTCCCGCCGATCGAGGGCGCGTTCAAGGGCAAGGAACGCAAACAGGCGATGGCGGCGCGGGCGCTCGCCGACTTCGACCGATGGCTTGAATCGGCGGCGTAGAAAACCTCCCGAAGCGGCCGTCATCCTGAGCGGAGCGAAGGATCCGGCCGAACGATCAGCACCAACTGTGCAGCCGGCGTGAGGTCCTTCGCTCCGCTCAGGACGACAATGAAATGGACCGCGCGCATCCTGCGCGCTCATGCGGTCCGATGATGACCGCATGAGATAAGCTTGCGTGGAAATTGGTGGCATCATGCTACCAACGCGGCCATGACCCCCGCCGAACGCCGGCAGATGATGCTGAGCGGGCCGATCGTGCCCACCATTCTCGCGCTGTCCGCGCCCAACGTACTGAACGTGGCGATGCAGAGCCTGGTCAGCATCGGCGACGCCTTCTTCGTGGGCCAGCTCGGCATCGTCGACCTCGCCGCCCTCGCGCTGGTCTTCCCCGCGCAGATGGCGCTGGGCCAGATGTCGGCCGGCGCGATGGGCGGCGGCATCTCTTCTTCGGTGGCGCGCGCGCTCGGGTCCGGCAACCGCGCCGGCGCCGAGGCGGCCGCAGCGCATGGCCTGGCCATCGCGGTCGGCATGGCGGCGCTGTTCGCCATCGCCTTCGCGGGCTTCGGCCGCATCATCTTCGGCGCGCTGGGCGGCAGCGGCGGTGCGCTCGACCGCGCCGAGGCCTTCGCCAACGTGCTGTTCCTCGGCTGCCTCGCGCACTGGATCGCCAACTCGATGGCCTCGGTCCTGCGCGGCACCGGCGACATGAAGACACCGGGCTACGCGCTGGTCGCGGCGGCGGCGCTGCAGATCCCGCTGTGCGGCGCGCTCACCCTGGGCTGGGCCGGCCTGCCGCGACTCGGCATCCAGGGACCGGCGGCCTCGGCGGTGATCTGCTTCGCGCTCGCGGCACTGTGGATGCTGTTCCGCCTGATCGGCCCGCACGCCACGCTCCAGCTTCGCCTGCCGGTCGGCGGCTTCCGCTGGCGCTCGTTCAGCGACATCCTGAAGGTCGGGCTGATCGCCTGCCTCGTCGTCATCCTGACCAACGGCACGGTGCTGCTGGTCACCGGCCTGATCGGCCGCGCCGGCGACGGCGCCATCGCGGGCTACGGCATCGGCAGTCGCCTCGAATACATGCTGGTGCCGATCAGCTTCGGCATCGGCGCGGCGCTGACGGCGCTGGTCGGCACCAACATCGGCGCCCGGCAGCACGCCCGCGCCCTGCGCATGGCGTGGAGCGGCGCCTTCATGGCGGGCGGGATCGCCGCCCTGATCGGCGTGGTGGTGGCGATCTGGCCCGACCTGTGGCTCGGCCTGTTCACCCACAATGCGGCGGCGCTGGCCGCCGGCCGCACCTATCTCAGCATGG
>Ga0070658_10004071_pt1 | contig 11985 bp, 8 predicted proteins | sample KBSC13metaG_FD_64664 | JGI IMG/M metagenome (GOLD analysis project Ga0070658, IMG submission 64664) | Corn rhizosphere microbial communities from Kellogg Biological Station, Michigan, USA - KBS C1-3 metaG | ecosystem: Host-associated > Plants > Roots > Rhizosphere > Soil ... | reverse complement strand
TGGAGCTGCATGTTGGCGATATCGTAGCGCAGCAGCCGGTTCTCGATCACCTGCACGTTGTCGACGAGCGTCGTCGGCAGCTTGAAGTAAAGGCCCGGCTCCGTGCGAATCGCGGTGATCTGCCCAAAGCGCAGCACGATCGCCTGCTGTCCGGCATTGATGATGTAGATCGACGAGAACAGCAGGTAGAGGACGACGATGACCGCGATGCCGCCGGCGATGAGTCTGTTCATGGCTCAGTTCCCCGTCGTCGCGGCAGTCGATGCCGCAGAGCTGCTGGTATCGGGCGGCGCGCTGCTGCTGGCATTGGCCGGTGGCTGCAGCGCCGGCAGCGGCAGGTACGGAATGACCCCGCCCGTGCCGGCTGCACCCGGTTCGACCACCACCTTGTTGGCGCCGCCCAGCACCTGCTCCATCGTTTCGAGATAGAGCCGGCGGCGGGTCACGTCCGGCGCCTTGGCGTACTGGTTGTAGATCGAGATGAAGCGCGCGGCCTCACCCTGTGCTTCCTGCACCACGCGGCTCTTGTAAGCCGCCGCGTCTTCGCGAATCTTGGCGGCCTGGCCGCGGGCATTACCGAGGAGCGTATTGGCGTAGTTGCGCGCGTCTTCCTGGAACTTCTGCTGGTCCTGCTGCGCACGCTGCACTTCGGCGAATGCGTCGCTCACCTCCGGCGGTGGCGCGACGTTCTCGATCGTGACCTGATCGACATGAACGCCGATCTTGTAGCTGTCGAGGATGGTCTGGATGATCTGCTGCACTCCGGTCTGGATGCCGGCGCGGTCGGAGCGGAAGATCTCCTGCGCCGGGCTGCGGCCCACCACTTCGCGCATCGCGCTTTCGCCGGTGGCACGCACCATGTCGTCCGGCTCGCGCACGTCGAACAGATAGGCCTTGGGATCATCGACCGTCCACAGCACCGCGAACTTCACATCCACGATGTTCTGATCCGACGTCAGCATGACGCCGTCGTCGCTGCCGGCGGACTTATTCGCGACCGACCCGATCTCGGTCTTGTTCTCGGTGATGTTGACGCGCTGCACGTCCTGTACCGGCCACCACATGAAGTGGAGGCCCGCCTGGCTCAGATCGTCGCTCGGCTTGCCGAACGTCGTTTCAACGCCGACTTCCTGCGGATCGATCGTATAGAGCGAGTTGAACAGCCAGAAGACGACCACCAGGGCGACGCCCGCCGCGATCACCCAGCGCCCGCCGCCCGGCAATCCGCCCTGCAGCCGGTCGCGGCCGCGATTGAGGATATCTTCGAGACTTGGAGTGCCGCCGCGACGCGGCCCGCCGCCCTGTGGTGCCTGCCCCCACGGCCCGCCGCTGTTGTTGCGGCCGCCGCCCCCCGTATTGTTGTCCCAGGGCATGAATGACCTTTGGTTCCGTGCGTGTTGCCGCCCTATATAGGGGGCGCGTCGGGACCGATCAACGGCGGCTGAGGGCCGAACGCCGGTAAACCTTGATGCGGAATGCCGCACTGTCGTTGGGGTTCGGCGGCACCTCGATCATCCCCGATTCCTTCCAGACCGCAAGATCGACCTGCGGAAAGAAGGCGTCACCCTCCGGCGCCGCGCCGACATGGGTTATATAGAGCCGGTCGGCGATCGGCAGCGCCTGGGCATAGATTTCCGCACCGCCCCCGACCATCACCTCGTTGGCGCGGTCGGCCTTGGCAATTTCCTGGGCATGGTCGAGCGCCGCCTCGAAGCTGGAAATCACGAGCACGCCGTCGGGCTGGTAGCCCACCTGCCGCGTGACCACGATGTTGGTGCGCCCGGGCAGCGGCCGCCCGATACTTTCGAACGTCTTGCGCCCCATGATCAGCGGCTTGCCCATGGTCATCCGCTTGAAATGCGCAAAGTCCGATGGCAGACGCCACGGAATGGCGTTGCCGTTGCCGATCACGCCGTTCGCGGCCACTGCGGCGATAATCGCGACCGCGACCTTCATCGGGCTGCTCCGAGCCGGTCCAGCGCCGCCCCGGTGACCCGGCAGCGGCGCCACTCGTCGAGGAAAACCGCGCCCTGCGATGCGTAGAAGTCGATCGACGGCTGGTTCCAGTTGAGCACGGCCCACTCGAGGCGGCCAAGCTTCTCGCGCACGCAACGCTGCGCCAGATCGGCCAGCAGCGCCTTGCCGATCCGGTGGCCGCGCATGTCGGGCTCGACAAAAAGATCTTCGAGCCAGATGCCGTGCCGGCCCTGGAACGTCGAGAACGTGTAGTACCAGAGGGCGAAACCCGCAGGCTTCCCGCTCCACTCCGCTATCTGGCAGAACACCTTCGGACTTAGCCCGAAGAGCTCGCGCTCAATATCGTCGCTCGTCGCCACGGCTTCATGCGCGAGGTGCTCGTACTCGGCGAGATCGCGGATGAACTTGACGATGAGCGACGCATCCTGGCGCCTCGCGTCGCGGATCGTGATGGTCATGCCTCAACCGGCATTCTGCTGCTGGTCCTCGTGATTGAGAATCAGGATTTCGAGCTCATGGTCGGGTGGATACCAGTCGGTTGCGCTCATCTCGAAGCTGGTCGGGCCGGTCTTGGTGACCTTGCCGTCCCAGCAGAATGAAACGAGATTCCGGGGATCACCCTTGTCGACCGTCAGGTGGAACTTGCCGATCGGCCCGTTCCAGTTCGCTCCGGTCGACCAGATGTAGGAAATCCAGCTCTCCTGATACGGCGCGCTCTCGAGATTGCTTGGATCGGTCAACGATTTCTTGAGCGACTTGATGAGGTCCTCGTCGGTGCAATACTTGTCCCGGTAGAGCTTCGGCCGGTCCTCGTCCGTCGCATCGGCCGGCGGCTCGAGGAACGTCGTGGCGACCGTGCCGCCGACGCTCGGCGAGTAGGAGTGCACCACCTCGACTGTTTTTCCCGCCGGGAAATCCGCCTCCCAGGTATAGGTCGATTTCAGCGTCCACACCGGCGTCCAATCGGTCTGCTCGCCCTGCCCTGCATCGTAGGTCATCGGGATGACCATCCCCAGATGCATGAGCTTGCTGTGGTCGGCCTCGCTGAGCTTGTTGAGCGCATCGATCGTCGCCTGCCCGAACGGCTCGAGCGGCACGCCGAGCGACTTCAGCAAATCCGTCTCGTCCACCCCGGTCGCGAACGCATATTGGTGCAGCGTGGAGTCCACTCGCTTGCCGTCGAAGGTCGTGGTGAAACCGAAAAGATTCTGGTCGTCCTCGTGCGGGATCGCGACCATGAAGTCGCCGTCACCGGTGATGTCCGGGAGCGGGAACGCCACCAGCACATGCTGGTCTTCTTTGCCGGTGTTGTTGAACTCGTAGACAACCTTCACCTGCTTGGGACCGACCGTCAGGTCCTCGGACTGCATCGTGACGTCCTGGTTGGTGATGAACACCAGTCCGCCGGTCCCCAGTTGTGATGTCGTGTCGTTGGCGAAGGCGGGCGCGGCGCTCATCAGCAGCGCGGCGAGCAGCAATGTCCTCATACGGCAACCTCGGCCTTGATATGCGGATGCGGGTCATACCCGGTCAGCATGAAATCTTCGAATTGGAAGTCGAAGATCGAATGCCGGTCAGCATTGAGCGTCAGCCGCGGCAGCGGTCGTGGCGCACGCCGGAGCTGCTCATGCGCTTGCTGAACGTGATTTGAATAAAGGTGCACGTCGCCGAACGAATGCACGAAATCGCCGACGGCAAGGCCGGTCACCTGGGCCATCATATGCGTCAGCAGCGCATACGATGCGATGTTGAATGGCACGCCGAGGAAGATATCGGCGCTCCGCTGATAGAGCTGGCAGCTCAGCTTTCCCTCGGCGACGTAGAACTGGAACAGGCAGTGGCAGGGCGGCAACGCCATGTCGTCGACCTCGGCCGGGTTCCAGGCGGTTACGATGTGCCGGCGCGAATTCGGATTGTTTTTGATCGAATTGACCACATTGGCGATCTGGTCGATCGTCCCGCCGCGGCCGTCGGGCCAGCTTCGCCACTGGCTGCCATAGACGGGTCCGAGGTCGCCGTTCTCGTCGGCCCATGCATCCCAGATTTTTACCCCGTTTTGCTGGAGCCAAAGCACATTTGTATCGCCCCGCAAAAACCACAGCAGCTCGTAGATGATCGACTTCACGTGCAGCTTCTTGGTCGTCAGCAGCGGGAAGCCCTGGCTCAGATCGAACCGGGCCTGGGCGCCAAAAAGCGAGCGCGTACCGGTATTTGTGCGATCCGGCCGGTCGACGCCGGTCTCCAGCACCGCGCGCAGCAGGTCGAGATATTGCTGCTCGGGATGGCGCGAATCCGTCTCGTTGCCGCGCAAAGCCAGTACCGCCATGTCCGCCCTCCGTTCCGCCGCCTTGTATCAGGACTTTGCCGCGCAAACCGCCGATTCTCATAGCTTTTGCCGAGGTTTGCATCCGCGCCCGCGCGCGCCTATATTTGCTGCGCCGGCAACGGCTATGGCGATAAATGGCCATCGTAATAAACCCATTGGACCCGGGGGCAGTACCCGGCGCCTCCACCCAAGCCCTTGGAAGTTCGAGGGTTTCGGCGGGGGCGAAACAGGATCGACAAGGGCGTAAAGGGTGTGTTTTTGCTCGGCATGGTACCGCCGATATCGGGCCATCCTTATAGTTGCCAACGACAACTATGCTCCGGTCGCTCTCGCTGCGTAAGCGGCGCTAGCACTGGGAATCAAAGTCCTTCACTCCTCGCAGGGTGACAGGCGGGGTCCGCAGGCACCTGGCAACAGAAGCCTGCATTTTCATTTTTTCGCATGCGCACATATGCCCTTTCGGGACGCAAAAGATGCGTTTCGAGGAGCCCCCCGCGATCGTTTCGCGTCGTGCCTGCCTTCCTCCGAAAGGGTCTCAATTTCGCGCCCTTCGTCCTTGATATTGCGGTACTCTCTGGCTGATATGCTCGGCACGGGATTCCCGCGGCAAGGCGACATGGCTCAAGACCACATCCGATACGACATCCTCACTCAGGACGCGCTGCGCGGCGTCATCCGCAAGGTGCTGTCCGAGGTTGCCAAGACGGGTCTGCCGGGCGAACACCACTTCTTCATTTCGTTTGTCACCAAGGCGCCGGGCGTGCGCGTCAGCCAACGCCTGCTCGACCAGTATCCCAACGACATGACCATCGTGCTCCAGAACCAGTTCTGGGATTTGAAGGTCACCGAGAGCGGCTTCGAGGTCGGCCTGAGCTTCGACGACAAGCCCGAGACGCTGGTCATCCCGTTTACCGCGATCAAGGGCTTCTTCGACCCTTCGGTGCAGTTCGGCATGGAGCTCAAGAGCGCGCCGCCCCTGCCCTCCGCCGACGACAAGGCCGAGGCCGCCGAGCCGACACAATTGCCGGCGCCGGCCGCCGCCGCCGTGCCCGCATCCGGAGCCAGCCAGCCGGCCGGCGAGAAGGTCGTCAGCCTCGACGCGTTCCGCAAGAAATAGCGCGCATGGCCCCGAAGGGTGGACGCCGGATTTCGGGCAAGGACATGCGAACCCAATCATGCTCAAGCGCTCGCTGACGATCGCCGGCCATCGCACCAGCATCGCCCTCGAGCCGGAGTTCTGGGAGGCGCTCGAAGCGCTCGCCCGGCATCGCGGCCTGCGGCTTACCGCGCTCATCGAAGAGATCGACCGCGACCGGGCGGGCCCAAACCTGTCGTCGGCCCTGCGGGTCGCCGTGCTGCGCGACGCGCAAGACGGGATCCGATAGCCACCGCGCCACACTGCGGCCTCCGCTCTACGTCGACCGATGGGAGCGCGTCGCGCCTGCTCAGTTCATCGTCGCCACGAGCCAGAGCCACCTTGACGCGATCGTAAGCAGCGATATCGGCAAGGGCCTCGGCGGCGTTGAGCAAGCGCGATATTCTTCCCGGGTGATAGTCACCATCTCATTCAATCTGCGCTCTCCATATCCCCCCGAAGATGCGCATAAGCGGCACGACCTTCCGATCGGGCTCCTACATCCCGAGGTCTGACGCCGCCGCCTTCGCGGCCTCCGCCGCTGCCTTGGCGGCAGCGTCTGCGGCTTTCCTGGCGGCCTCGGTGTCGGCCGCGCTGCGGCCCGCGCCGCCGGCCGCGATCGTCAGGCCGGGACGCAACGCGTCCAGCCTGGCGTCGAGCTGTGCCTGCGCCTTGGCGCGGGCGTCGGCGTCCGCCTTGATCTTTTCGAGGCGTGCCAGCTCGACCTCGTTGGCCTTGATCTTCATGCCATCGACCAGCGACGCGACATCCGGGTTGGCCTGGGGCGCCCACAACGGTCCCTTCACGCCAACGTCGACTTCAGCCGTTGCCGCGTCGATCGCGCTGCTATCGCCGGCCGCCGTATTGACCGGCGTCATCGTGTAGCGTCCATCGAGCACCAGATCCTTGAGCGCCAGCTTGGCGCCACCGAAGATGCGCGCGTCGCCGCTCGTGGCCGCAACGTTGGGGCTGTTCAGAACACCGTTCGCAATGGTGAAGCTGCCCGTCACCGTGGGCGCCGTGAAGGCCCCGCTACCCAACGCTTCGGTCACGGTCTTTGCCAACGCCTCAGGCGCCATGTCGAGGATGCCGACAATGCCATTGGCCGCCGCGAACACCTTCGGGTCGAAATGCGCGATCGAAAGATTGTTGACCGTGTAGGAGCCCGACCCCGTTGCCTGCGAAATCGCCTCGGCCATGACCGCGCCAGAGCCATTGAACTCGGCGGTCGCGTCGACCGTCCCGCTGAGCTCAGACGCGATCGCGGCCGGAGCGATGGCGTTCATCGCCACGCCGCTGAGCGCCAGCCGGCCGTTGATCTGTTTCTCGGCTATCGAGCTGCTTGAACAGCACACCGTCGCATCGAGCCGCAGCGTGCCACCGCCCAGGGCCGCGGTGAGGTCGCGCAGATGCACGGTCTGGGCATCCCAATCATAGCCGAAGGTCGCATTGGAGAGGCTGTTTCTGCCCGCAGTCAGCGTCCCCACCGTGACATCGACGCGGCCATCGAGCGTACGCGGGCTGGAGCCGATATCGATCGGCCCCTCCGGCCACAAGCTGTCGGCGGTGGCGACCGTGCTCGCCGCGCCGGCCAGCGCCGGCACGAGATCGTGGGCGTCGAGCGTCTCGAGCGTGAGTGCTCCGCTCAGCGAGGCCTTGTCGCCGTTGCGGACCAGCGACAGCTCGCCTCCGACGTCCCCCGCACTGATCCGTGACAGCTTCATGATGTCCGCGCCGTCGAAGTCGAAGTCGGCCGTACCGGCCAGCGGCGGCAGGTAGAGGCCGCCAGCGCCGAAGGCCTCGGCCACCACGCCCGGATCGCCGAGCTTCACGTCGAGCTGCCCGGTGCCGCTGATCTTGGTATAGTCCCCGGGCGTGACGTTACCCTGGAACGTGATGTGGTCGTCGCCCCCTGCCAGCGTCGCGTCGGCCTGGTAGCTGCTGGCGGGCGTGCCCTCGACCGAGGCGGTCAACTGTAATGGCGTTCCTTCGCCAAACAGCGACGACGCGCCGAGCCCCAATTGCCGTGTCATCAGCAGGCTGCTGTCGGAGTTCATCTGCAGCTTGGCGGTGATCGGCGCGGTCAGCGCGCTCGCAATCCCCGCGCCAAGCTTTGCCTGGAGCTTGGTATCTGCCGTGGCAAGCTTGCCGGTGACGTTGAGCGCCTGCCCGCCGTCGCCGGATGGCGCATCGAGCGTGATGCTCACGTCCGCCGGCAGCGACTGCCGCAGGAAATCGGCCACCGCCGGTGGCGTGTGGATCGAGTTGAGCAGGGTCCCGACGATCGGCGCATCATCGCTCACCTTCAGGGTGCCGCTTCCGGACAGCTCCGGCTTGGCGATGGTCCCAAACGCGGTGAGCCTGGCATCGAACGCCGCGCCCCCGAAATCGTCGGCGCTGAGTTTGGAGAATTCGAGCACGCCGCCGTCCCAGGTGGCGTCGGCGGTCAGGTTCGTGCCTTCGAGCCCGAACAGCACGGCCTTGCTGGCGCTAAGCTCCAGTTCGCCTTTGGGGAACGTCGCATCGAAACTGCCAGTGCCCGTCACGTCCGGCAGCAACGCCTCGAACGCCGCGCTTTCCTCATCGCCCAGCGTGGTGAAGTGCGCGTCGAGCTTGAGCGACCGTGGCTGCGCGAAGCCGATCACCGCATCGAACCCCTGGTTGATGCCCCCCACCACGACGGTCCCCGAGCTCAGCGTCAGCGTATCGCTCGACAGGGCGACATCGGCGCTGAGAGACCCCTGCTTGCCGAACAGCGGGCCGCCGGCCGCAGGCTTCCGCCAAAGCGCGGCGAGCTGATCGAGCTCGCGGCTCGCGAGGATGATCGACCCGGCGAACACCGGCTTGCCGCCAACCGCCTGCAGGTTGCCGCTCAGCGTCACCTTGGTCTGCCCCGGAAGGGTCGCGGCGAAATCCTTGATCATCCACTGCTTGCCGTCGGTGGCCGCATCGAGCTGCAGGTCGCGCAGGCTGACGGCACGCAGGTTCAGCTCGCCGACATCGAGCCCGATGGTGCCGGGGATCGGTGGGATCGGGGGCAGCGGCGTCTCGCTCAACAGCCGCACCAGCTCATACGGCGGATCGCTGAGCTCCTTGGTGGCATCGCGCGGCGGCAACGCCACGACACCACCCGACACCACCGCATTGAAGGCCATGCCCTTGCCGAGCTTGAGCTCCGCCGCCCCGGTCAGCCGCGTCACGGCCCGGTTCTCATCGGGCAGCGCAGTGTAGTCGGAGAGCAGCACACGGTCGGGCGTCGCTTCGACCTTGCTGGTCAGCACGAAATCGCCCCGCCCGGCGTCCGCCGTCTCGCCCGCCTGAGGCTTCGGCGGCGGCCGCCGATAGGTGAGCGTGCCGGCATATTTCGGCGCCGCACCCGGCGTGATCGCCCCGCTGCTGTCGAGCGTGAAGCTGTCGTCGCTGGCCTTGACGTACAGCGACAGCGTCGTGCCGCCCTTGGCGTCGAACTTGCCGGTCCCGACCCGCACGCCGTAGCCGGCCTGGTCGACCGTGGCCGTGCCCTGGAAATTGAACGGCCCGTCGAGCGCCTCGAGCTTGAGCTGGCCGTTGATGCCGTCGGCGACATAGGTCGCGCCCGACCGGCCGTCGATCAGCCGCACCGCTCCGCCCGTCACCGTCGCGTTGGCGATCGAGAGCTTCGACTGCCCGTCCGGGTTGGCGATGGCGATGCCGGATTTGACCGTGCCGTCCGGCCCGATCGTGACGTTGACCACCGGGTGATCGAGCGTCAGCCCGGTCACCGTATATTGGTCACGGATGAAATCGACGAGCGAGAATTCCGCATCGACCCGCTGCACCTCGAGCACCGGCGCCGACACCGGACCCACCCGAACCCCGGTGAATTCGAGCTTGGGCTGCGGCAGCAGCGTGAGCTGGATATCGCCGTCGATCGCCACCCGCGTGCCGAAGGCTTCGGTCGCCATGGCCTGCAGCCGGCCGCGGTAGTCGCCCCACTGGATGAAGCGCGGCACGACGAACGCCGCCGCGATGGCGAGGATCACCAGCACCCCGATAGCCACGAAAATGCGGTTGAGCACTTGCCCCGCGAACCCCCAAAGACGAGCCGCAAGTGTAGGCAACCCGCTGCCGCGCGTCACCCGTGCAATGGCTTGCCTCCACGGCAGAATTGCGGCCTCGCACCGGCCTTTTCCGGCCCCGGCACATGGCTTTATCGGGCTTCAGCGCCTATATAGGACGGACCAGAACAAAAAGAGATTCGTCAAGCCGTATGGCTGCCGCTGAACCTGTCCGCGCCCCGTCCGGCGCCAACCCGATCACCAGCCAGTTTGGCCGGCGCGATGTCGATTACCTGAAGGGCCTCAACGAGGAACAGCGCGAGGCCGTGCTCACCATCGACGGCCCGCTGCTGGTGCTCGCCGGCGCCGGGACCGGCAAGACGCGGGTGCTCACCACCCGCATCGCCCACATCCTCACCACGCGTCGCGCCCGCGGCAGCGAAATCCTGTCGGTGACCTTCACCAACAAGGCCGCCCGGGAGATGAAAGACCGCATCGGCACGCTGGTCGGCTCGTCGGTCGAGGGCATGCCGTGGCTCGGCACCTTCCACTCGATCGGGGCCCGCATCCTGCGCCGCCATGCCGAGCTCGCCGGCCTCAAATCCGATTTCACCATCCTCGATACCGACGACCAGATCCGGCTGATCAAGCAACTGCTCGAGGCCGAAAACATCGACGAGAAGCGCTGGCCCGCCCGCGCCTTCGCCGGCATGCTCGACAACTGGAAGAACCGCGGCCTGCTGCCCAAGGATGTCACGCCGGGCGATGCGGGCATTTTCGCCAACGGCCGCGGCACCAGGCTCTATGCCGACTATCAGGCCCGGCTGAAGACGCTCAACGCGGTCGATTTCGGCGATCTGCTGCTCGAAAACATCCGCATCTTCCGCGAGCACCCCGACGTACTCGCCGAATACCACGACCGTTTCCGCTATATGCTGGTCGACGAATACCAGGACAGCAACGTCGCGCAGTATCTGTGGCTGCGGCTCCTCGCGCAGGGCAAGCCGGCGCCCGAGGCCAACATCTGCGTCGTCGGCGACGACGACCAGTCGATCTATGGCTGGCGCGGCGCCGAGGTCGACAACATCCTGCGCTTCGAGAAGGATTTTCCCGGCGCCAAGGTGATCCGCCTCGAGCGCAACTACCGCTCGACCAGCAACATCCTCGCCACCGCGTCGCACCTCATCGCACACAACGAATCGCGCCTCGGCAAGACGCTCCAGACCGACGTCGGCGAGCGCGGCGACCCGGTCGGCGTCACCTCGGTGTGGGACAGCGAGGAGGAAGCCCGCCAGATCGGCGAGGAGATCGAGCAGCTCCAGCGCCACGGCGAAAAGCTCAACGACATCGCCATCCTGGTGCGCGCTTCCTATCAGATGCGCGAGTTCGAGGAGCGCTTCATCACGCTCGGCCTCAACTACCGCGTGATCGGCGGCCCGCGCTTTTACGAGCGGCTCGAAATCCGCGACGCGCTGGCCTACCTGCGCATCGTCGCCAACGAAGCCGACGGCCTCGCCTTCGAGCGCATCGTCAACACGCCCAAGCGCGGCATCGGCGATTCGACGGTGCGCCAGCTTCACGATACCGCCCGCGCCACCGAGCGCTCGCTGATGAGCGCCACCCGCCTGCTCGTCGAGACCGAAGATCTGAAGCCGAAGCAGCGCACCGTGCTGCGCGACCTGATTGCGCAGATCGACGCCTGGGCGGAGCGCTCGCGCACCATCCCACACGCCGAGTTGGCGCAGGAGATCCTCGACGAGAGCGGCTACACGGCGATGTGGCAGGCCGACAAATCGCCCGACAGCCCGGGCCGGCTCGAAAACCTCAAGGAGCTGGTGAACTCGATGGCCGAGTTCGAGACGCTCGGCGGCTTCCTCGAGCATATCAGCCTGGTGATGGATCGCGATTCCAACGAGGGCGAGGATGCCGTCTCGATCATGACGCTGCACTCGGCCAAGGGGCTCGAGTTCGACACCGTCTTCCTCCCCGGCTGGGAGGAGGGCCTGTTCCCCAGCCAGCGCACCATGGACGAGCTCGGCCGCGCCGGCCTCGAGGAAGAGCGCCGCCTCGCCTATGTCGGCATCACCCGCGCCAAAAAGCGCGCCCGCATCTCGGTGGCGCAGAACCGGCGCATCCACGGGCTGTGGCAATCGGCGATCCCCTCCCGCTTTCTCGACGAGCTGCCGGCCGAGGCGGTCGAGGTCAAGGACACCGGCTCGGCCTATGGCGGTTACACCTATGGCGGCCGCGCGTCTTCCCGCTTCTCGATGGCCGATCCGTTCGACAGCGTCTACGAAACCCCCGGCTGGCAGCGCGCCCGTGCCCAGGCCAAGGACCGCCGCGGCGGCGGCCCGCTCACCATCGACGGCGACCTCGTCGCCCGCTCGACCGACGACGGCCGCGGCAGCAAATATGCCGTGGGTGAAAGGGTGTTCCACCTGAAGTTCGGCTACGGCCGCATCGAGTCGCTCGAAGGCAACAAGCTCACCATCGAGTTCGAGAAGGCCGGC
>Ga0070658_10004069_pt1 | contig 11986 bp, 12 predicted proteins | sample KBSC13metaG_FD_64664 | JGI IMG/M metagenome (GOLD analysis project Ga0070658, IMG submission 64664) | Corn rhizosphere microbial communities from Kellogg Biological Station, Michigan, USA - KBS C1-3 metaG | ecosystem: Host-associated > Plants > Roots > Rhizosphere > Soil ... | reverse complement strand
TGTCGGCCTACACGATGCGCAACGGCGAGCGGCTATGGGTAATAACCGAAGCCGACCGTTCGTCAACTACACTCTTGCTGCCAAGCGAATACTGACTTGGCTGCAAATCACGCCCGCGACCACTTTTTTCGGGCGCGGGCATTTTCTATGCGCATCGATCGTTGTTTCGAAGGCACTGGAGAATCGCCGTCACATCCTAATTGGGTATTAGTCAAAGTCTGACGTTGCACGAGTCCCGTGACGCCGGCAATGGGCTCCAAGATGGCATTTTCTTTTTCGACGTATTGATCAGTACGTAGTGGAGTAAGGTATCCTTACTCTAGGAAGGTCGATCCTTGTGACTAAACTGATCATTTTCCAAATATTTCTTGTATTTCTCAACTCGATCGACATAAGGAGGACCGGATGCCGGTTTTGGAACAAGCCAGTACGATTGTTGGGATCATATCTACCGCCCTATCTGTGCTGATTGCACTGCCTGATGCCATCATCAAGTGGAGGCAGTTCGTTTCGCAGCCCGCAAATCCTCCGCCACCTCCTCGATCTCGTCTTGTCCAATTACTCCGACGTACCGCAATCGCTTGGCCTCTTCTTGCCATAATCAGCTTCACTATATACCAGAGTTCACGCGCACGCTCCATGATTCAATCCGACCGATTAGTGACATCAGCTAATCGAGAGCTTGACGACAATAATTATGAAGTAGCGCGAGATGAGTTTCAGGAGGCGATCGATCTTGACAATACCAACCTGGCGGCTTATGTGGGACAAGGTTGCGTCTTCGAAGGACTAAAACAGTATGTTGATGCAGCCAAAGCCTTTGAAGAGGCGCTAAAGCATGCTCCCAACAATGAGCGGATCATTACGTCGATTGCCAGCAACTATACCAATGCTGGTGATGTAGCCGAGGCTGACAACGTCAAATTAGGCTATTACCGGAGAGCCAGTGAGGCATATAGTGCCTTAGCGGCAAAACCGGCGTTGAAACCGGTGACGAAGTATCAGCAAGCTGTTGTACTGTCCGAAATATGGATGCATGGAAGCATGAATATAGGCGATTCCGAGTTACACGACGCGGTTGATGCGTTCAGGGAGGTAGGAAAACGCGAACAAGAGTGGTCGGATTGGGCATACTACAATCTCGCAAAACTTGCACTTAAGCAGTCGGAACTTGATACAGTCAACCGAGCGCAAGATATATCTGAGATGCAGAAAGATATGCTCAAAGCTCAGAAACTCAACGCCCTAAACGTATCCGACCGCCATGTTGGGAGTATCAGGGCCTACATCGCTATTGATCCCGACCTAAGTGCCGCGGAACGCCAAAGTATAATCAAATAGGAATAATATCTGGAACAGTAAGTAGATATGGAGCCGTATTGTGATTATTCGGAAATAGCTGTCATACGTGGAGTATATTCAGGCGACAGTGGGTTCAATATTCGAAGGAAGAGGGAAGGACCAGATGAAGATAATCTACCTGCTTTTGATTGTAATCGGATTCAGTGCCGGCGGGATAGTCGGGGCTAAGCTGTCTAGTTCAAAACACGGCAATCTGATGGCTGGTCCAAATGTTCCAAGCAAAATGCCTGCTGAACGTACACTTAGCTCAATTTTAGAAGGCTAGATATAGATCGGGAATACCGTTCTAATAGTGATGAGATCAGCGGCGGATCTCCGAGTTCCTCCGCTGATCAAACTCTATAGAATGGCTATACGAACAGTGCCGTGTCAATTTGTGATGTTAGATAAACGCCCATCTAGCGCTTTATGGTTGTTGATCAACGTTGCATCAATCAGAAGTTATACCCACCAACGAGATCAACTGCGGCATCCCCCTTGTCTGAGCGGTATACAGATACGCCGCCGATTACCTTCAACGGAGCTCCCTTTTGAGTCACTAGCAGAGCCACTCCCGGCTTCGACTCGCTGCCGCCGGAATGATACGAACCTCTGTAAAACAGGTCGATCGCGATCTGTCCGCCAAGTGCTGGCGGTGAAAATGCCAGATCCGAATTCAAAACTGTCGCGGTGTATTCTTTGAACGTTCCTGTGTAGACTTTAGTAACAGAGTCGGCCGTGTGGGTTTCTCCACTTCCGTTAGTCGAAGTAAAGATCGCATCGTGGAAGTCTACTTGATCTAGCTTGGCCGTATTGTTCATCCGTGAGGAGCCGCCTGATAAGCCAAATACAACAGGTGTGTTCTTTTCTGAGGACTCAAGCGTGTATGTAAGCATCGCTGATATGCCTGAAAATGAGCGCTTAGAAATCTGCGTGCCAAATGCTGCGGCAGTGTTTAGGAACTTATATCGGCTTTTCTGAGTCGAGATCTGCAAGTCGATCCTGTCGAATATTATCCCATCATGTCCGGTTTTAAGAGTAGCTGCAAGCTGCCGCTGCCGTTCCAAAATGACCTGTTTGGCTTCCTCGCCATCTGCTGGTAGTTCCCCCCCTGAGATAGCCGCAGATAGCACCGCCTCGTCGTAAGGATTCTGATAGTTTTGGAGACTGGCAATGGCACTCGGATCAGGCTTTTTTGCCGGGTCAGAGAGGCTAAGCTTGTTGAGCAGGGCTCCCACGGGACCATTTGGTGGTGGCGCCGCATTCGGAGATAAACGCGTACCGACGAGCGCATACTCGATAACTCCAACTCTCCCAGCCAAGGCTTTTCGAGTTTCGGCGTACACCTGTTCGGCCGTGACAAGATCCGTTTGCCGCACCGTGAAGCTGTCCTTATCCGACGCCAACGTATGTTTAGCGGCTTGCACGGCGACGACGGCATCGTTATAGTCTGCTGTGGCGACAGCACCTTCGCCTGCCGTACTTGCTTTGGAAAGCGCGGATCTAGTGACTGCTGCTGTATCGTTCGCTTTTTGAAGCGACACTATATCTGCATCTACGACCGCCCCAGTATCCTTGAGTGCGTCCTCAGCCTTGTTTACATTCTGTTGTTCACGGATCACTGCGTTCTGTAGTGTTAGTAAGCTTGGGATGCCGCTATCTTGACCGTCGGATCCGTACAAGCTAACAAGCAGTGTTCTTCGATTCGTTTCAGATGCCGACAGCCGATAGCTGACTAAGTTAGACAGCCCAAAGCTGGCCCCCAGCGAACCACCAAAGGACACGCCGTTGCGATCGATAACCGACCCCGTATGCTCGTTTGGTACCGCTGATAGCATAAGTCCCCAGCGCGGTATATCGCGGGGACGCACCTTGTCCAACATCGCGGCAATGTTTCGAGGGTCCGAATTATCTTTCGGACGGTATTTAGGACCACTTGCAAGTGCTCGTAGGCCGTTCCCAGCCTGATATATCTGGTCAGCTTTCCCGTTGTCTTCAAAAGCATAGCCCATGCTGAACCCATCTTTGGCAAAATTAGCCTGAACAAATCCACCGTCTCTAATGGTTGCGCTCCCTGAACCATCTCCAGTTGAAAAAGGTGATTGGGCCCTGACGGGCAATATTGCGACAATGCACATACTCAATATTGCGTATGGCAACATGTGACGAGGCGAAACGAGCATGATTTGTCTCCTCTTGACTATTTCCGCTCACATACTACGGAACCGTTATGGTGGTGGTCCAGGCATCTTGACCGGGGCTCGTTCGCGTTCCGCTTTTTGAAGCTGACGCTCCATTAACTTTGATTTCTCCGTCCCAGTTTGTGCCTGCGGCAGTGTTAACGAAAGTCGACACTATGTACTGACCAGGCCCAGGTACCGTAATGTCGGCAGTCGCAGGAGAACCTGGCATGCTGTGTGTTGCGGTGAAATTCGGAGGGCTTACGACGTTCAGTTGCGCGTGATTAATTACTCCAGGGGAATTTGCAATTCCTGTGATCTTAGACATGTGATTCGATCTCCTCCAATTCGATACCCTAGATGGTTTTTTAGAGCAGCCTACCATACACACTTTTCGACTCTTGCGTATTCATATCCTCCGTTACTTCGCTGCAAATATATGGGGCAAGTAAGTGAGGGATATTTGGCCATCGTACTGCTGCGTAGCCGGAGAGTCTGTACAGGCGGTTCGGCCTTGCCTCTGATCCCTTGAGTTCTAAGGCAAACATGAGAGGTCAGAAATATCTGAGAGACTGGCGGTAATGCGAGAAACTACTGCCTGGATCTACAGAGGGTGCGGGGACACTGGAGCGTCAAGGCGAAGAAGCGTCCAAGATAAGTTCCTCTAAGAGCATTTTCCTAAACTCGTCTCACGCAATCGGTCAAACAGAATGGCAATATATAAATATATAGTACTTTTGCTTGCCAAACCCTATTTTTGAGCTTTTCGAAATCCAAATTTTCAAAATCGGCGTTCTTACGCATTTTGGAAGAATGGGTTATCGCAACAGTTTTGGCAAGCAGTTCATAGGGTGCTGTGTATATGACCCTAATCGAAGCACCATCGATTTCGATCTTCGAGATGATCTCGCGCACTAGTTCACGTCGCTCGGGCAGAAGGAGGCCTTCGTACCGCTCTCGTGCCGAGCGTCCAGTTTCATAAACCTTTGCGGGATCTTCCTTCTTTCTGAAGTCGGAATTGCCGAGTCCCTTGAGTGCAGACGTCAGTCTGTCTTTCTCGTTGGTAAGGCTCTCGCGTCGCTCTTCGAACTCAGCCTTGCTGATCTCGCCGTCAAGGAGGCGGCTTCCTTTCTGAGCTATTGCGGCGATCTTCGCATCCAACCAGGATGCCGCTTCGAGGGCACCGTCGTTCACTCACCGTAAGAAAAGACATCTTCCAACGTACACCGATCGGTAAGTCCTGGCGTCGACACGCCAATGGAACTTGACCGAATTCTGACGTTTCGTACCGTGTACTTTGTGCTACGCACCGGCAGCCAAGCTCATAATTATACATCTAGAGAACTTGCACGGCTTTACTGTGCGAACCACAACGCACTTAACTATGCTACGGATTACGTAAATTCTATGATCCTTTGAGGCAAAAGGCGCGGTTGTATGCTACTATTACTAATCAACCGTTCTGACGCGGTCTGATAAGAATTGTCGTGATAGCCGAGTACTTGATTTTCGCTTCGCTGGTGGAGTTGTATGGATCACGAAAGTCAATCTGGCGGTGAAAGCTCGAACACGCCTGACCTTGAATTAGTCGCGGAGATGCGAGCCGGCATCGATGAGATTTGGGACCGCTATTTGCCGGGCACGTTGTACATGACTCTGGGATTAAGTTTGCCGCAGATCCAGGTTGTGCTAAACGGCGTTTATTCGCTTGTCTTCGATGATCTGCAGGAATATCTGCGCAAAGATCCTGCTGCGAAATCCGATCGATTAGTTCTCCGTACGTACACGGGTTTCAAAGCGGTCATGACGTATAGGATCGCCAACGCGTTATACTATCTCGAAGATATTCAGCAAGCTTTTATCCGAGAGTCGCACGCGAGGCGGATGTCCGAGGACGCCAAGAAGCTGACGGGTATCGACATTCACCCCGCTGCGCGCATCGGGCCCGGCTTCGTCGTTGACCACGGGGTTGGAACAGTCGTGGGAGAGACGTGCGAAATTGGTGCCCGCTGCAGCCTATTGCAATGTGTAATCTTAGGTTCTCGTGATACTGTTCATCCGCAAACTGGAAAGCGACACCCAACTCTCGGTGACAACGTATCGATTGGAGGATTTGCTAGCATATTCGGCGCAGTAAGGATCGGTGACAATGTTAGCATTGGGCCGCGATGTATCGTAACTGAGGATGTCAAGAGCGGCAACCGGGTCACACGCGTAAATGAATTGCAAATCACTCGGGGACCGCTGCACGAAAAAGTGAAGATATTCGGCGTAGTGCCGAATTCCGACACCGTAACGGTCTACGGCGACAACTTTAGCGTCATCGGCAAGGTAAGCCTGGTAGATGCCAAAGGCAACAGACATATGCTCTGTTCCGCGAATATTCTCCAGCACGATGATGCCACGATTGTCATCCGTCTAGAGCGGGCCAGTCCCGATACAAACCTGACCAGCGCGGAAAGCGCGACCAACGTGGCAAAGCTTGAATTTCGGACGGAAAACTCCACTTTGACGTTCGAATCGATTGGCCTCAGAGTCGCTCTGGAGACCTTGTTCTCGAACGGAGAGCAAATATGAATAAGAGTTTCGTGATCTTCGGGCCAGCCCATGGCGGAAAATCAACGCTCGCTGGCTATCTTATCGCCGCAAGTAGATCGAGTTCTGAAGTAGAGCGGAGCCTCCACTCGATACAAGACCAATTAGGTTCAAAATATGAGCCCAGTCAAAGGTTTGCCTACTTGGTAGATCGACACACCGACGAGCGTGACAGAGACAAGAAGCCGCTGTCAGACAAGCTAGGTACGTCGCTGTACACGCATGTGGAGTCTATCGAAATGGATGGGGTTGGGCAAATAGCCGTGATAGATACCCCGGGCGCAGAACACCAATTTAAGGAACGCCTGAAAGGAATATACTACGGAGACATCGGCGTATTTCTAATTGAGTTGTCCAAGTTAATCCAGCCCGCTCGGCTTAGCGTCGACATTCGCGACTTTTTAACGCCACTGTTCACATGGCTGAAGTTCGGTCGTTCACAGGAAAATGTGATCGTCCTGTTCTCTAAAATGGATGAATCCCGCTACAGCGAAGAGGAGTATTCCCGGGGTTGCGAAATTCTGAAAATGCTTATCGGAACAGATTCCGTTGAGCCCATACCAATTGCAATCCACGTAGACCGCGGGGTAGATGACAACGTCCTAACACGCAGTAAGGAGCTGGACTGGTATTGCGGTCCGATTTTTTATGAATCGATCAAGACTAAGCTGGCAAATGAGAACACGGAACAGATTGCTTCCAGCTTCTTCATGCATGTTGCAGGTATATTCGACGTCCAACACGTCGGGCAGGTAGCCCACGGAAAGTTGCTTGAAGGATGCATTCGCGTTGGCGATAACATTAAGATTGCTCCCGTCAATTACCGGAATAAGGAATACCGCGAAATTACGGCGAGAGTCGAAGGTCTTCGGGTCTCAAAGGACGAAGCCAAGGAAGTGGTCGTGGCGGGCGATATTGCGACGGTGAAACTCTCAGATATAAGATTGTCTGGAAGACGATGCAAGGAAGACGAGTTTGATGTCGTGCCAACAACCATAATCGTTCCGTTGGCGAACAACCTGTCGTCGGGGCGCCTACTGCAGTTTAAACTAAACGACGCCGTGGATGTGGATCGATTTAGTTTCTTAGACACCGTAAGGGTCACTTGGTTTGGAAAGCTAATTAGTTGCTCGGTTGTCTACAAGCGCGTTGTTAAGGGTACTTGCCTTCTCACTTTGGAATTAGAGAACCAGGTGGCGGCTCTGCCCGTCAAAGAGAACCGCGGCCCCTTAAAATTCACGCAGTTCCTCTTGGTTTCGAACAGTGAACGCTTCGTGCCGGCAGAACTGTTGGGGATTGGCAATGCTAAACAGGTTAGGGCGGTTCTTCCACCGGGCTTAGATCCGACCAGTTTTTTCGGACTGATGGATTCTAAGGTTGAAGACGATTATATCGTCTTTCCTTGCCGCCGGATTGTAAAACCAATTGTCAACCAGATTCGAGCTTTCTACAGAAGACACGAACTGGAGTCGAAATCCTTACTTGAGGATATCTTTATCGAGTTCGCCGAAAACTATGAGCCGATCAAATATGAAAAACTGCTGGGAGTCTCGTAAATGAGTATCCCTACACGAGCGGATGCGTTAGCCCTGTTGAACGAGCTAATTACGAAAGAGTCTCTCAAGAAGCACTCGTTGTGTGTTGAGTCCGTAATGCGCCACTACGCCCGTATGGCTGGCGAGGATGAAGAAGTCTGGGGGATTGCCGGCCTAATCCACGACTTAGACTACGAGAAGTATCCGGACCAACATTGCTACATCACCGTTGGGCTCCTTCGTGAGAGAAATTGGCCAGAGGAGTACATCAACGCCGTGTTGTCTCACGCTTGGGGGATATGTACAGATCAAGCGCCAACGACTCGCTTGGAGAAGACACTGTATACCGTAGACGAACTCGCTGGATTTGTTGTTGCTTGTGTTTTGGTTCGACCTAGCAAAAGTATTAACGATCTTGAGGCTCCTTCTGTAATGAAGAAGTGGCGCCAAAAAGACTTTGCGGCGACCGTGGACAGAACAGTTGTAGAACGCGGTGCACAGCTATTAGGCTCGACAGTTGAAGAAATCACGAAGGAAGTGATCTTGGCTTTGCGGGGTGATGCAAAGGAGCTTGGTTTAGCAGGCACATAGAAACGCTCTGCACTAACGAAGAACATCGGATGCTGCGGATTATCAATGATACTAGACAACATAGTTCAAGGGATTGGCAATACTCCGATCGTTCGGCTTCGGAACATCGGCTCTGACTCCGGTTCGTCGATATATGTCAAGTTGGAGATGTTTAATCCGGGTGGAAGTCATAAGACACGGATTGCCTTCAATATGATCAAATCGGCGGAGACGGAGGGGCGGTTGAGACCCGGAGTTGGTGATACCATTTTGGAGCCTACTGGCGGAAACACTGGAATGGGTGTCGCCATAGCTGGAGCAGTCCTCGGATATAAGGTCGTTCTGGTGATTCCAGATAACTACAGTGAAAGCAAACAAAGGCTTCTTAGGGCATTCGGCACCACCGTGATCAATTCAGATAGTCGTCTAGGAAATAATTCTCACGGTCAGCTTGCGATGGAGTTACAGTTTCAAAATCCCGACTATGTTATGCTCAATCAGGCTGCTAATCCAGCCAACCCAGATATACATAGAAAGACGACTGCCCAGGAAATTTTAACGGATTTTTCCGGCACGGAGATACACTCCTTTGTCGGCGGAATCGGTACTGGAGGCCACATTACTGGCATCGGTGAGGTTCTCAAAGATAAACGCCCAGGCGTACAGATTATAGGAGTTCAGCCGGAGGGTTGTGATCTGCTGAAAGGCGTGTTCGTACCGCATAAAATACAAGGATTAGCCGTCGGTATTATTCCACCAGTCCTTAACGTGGGTCTGATCGACAGAATGTTCACTGTGTCATTTACCGAAGCAAAGACGATGATGCGCCGAATGATGACCGAGGAAGGCCTATCAGTCGGTTTGTCGTCAGGCGCGAATATCGCTGCGTCGCTGCAGTTGGCGTCCGAGATTGGACCAGGCCATTCAGTTTTAACTATGGCCTACGACGCTGCTACGGATTACGCTGAATTGCTGGAGGACACAATTGAGTAGGATATCACTGCTTCACCCGGAGCCGGCTATTGACGTGCAAGCAACCATCCTGTTAGAGTGCGAGGCAAGACGCAAGGATCTTAACCAGTCCAACGCGTCAAATCCCCGTAACAGATGGCTGGGCTTTCTCCCGATGATTTCCCTGAGTGCTGGTCGCAGCTCTCAGAGAACATCGTCAGGAGCATCCATGCAGTCCTACTTCACGCTATTGCTCGTGCAGAACCTTGGTATGTCCGACTGGAATAGTGTACTTGACGACTTCGTTGGCGCGGCACCTGGAGGCCTGAACGTCATCTGCCGGCAAGACGTAAAGTCGTCCGCGCGGTATATTACGCGTGCAGATGGTGCCGTAATCGTTGTGACCGGCGACCAATCGGCATCCGGACAGAGCAACCCACAGCTTCGTCAGCTCTCCCAGTTCTGTCGGAACTTTTTAAAGCAAGGCAAGCCGGTGGTGCTTGTCTCGACGTCGTCGGTGAGAACAACTGAGAATACGGACGAGATGGCCTCTCAGTTCGGTATCGATATCATACGGTTGAATGAGGGTGAGCGGTCAACAAATCGAATTGCTTATGAACGCATTATCGAGTTGCTGGCGCTCAAACGCCGGGGGTTCGCGTTTATCGACCAAGACGGGATTCGATTTCGGTCCGAATCGGTTCGGTGCTTTGATCGAAGAACCTATCCGACACCCGAAGAACAATACTTTGAGCTTGTAGGATGAGGTTTCGTCAGCCGCCGCGGGTCTAGCCGTGGCGGCTTTTCTGTGACGCAGGCAGGGGTTTCTGTGGATCGGTCCTTTGTGACACAGAAGTCGGTTCACATTTGGCGAGTTAAGTTGTCGAAGCAGGAGGTTATAATTTTGGCTAGATGAGAAACAGTTGTACTTGACGGATTCCGGTGACTAGACGGCAATTTGAACGCGCGTTTTGTGAGCAGGCAGCCGGAATGCTAAAGGGGTCAGCAAAGGTGTTTGGCTTGCTGCCGAAGGCTCGGAGCCGGCAGAAGGAGGCTCGCAGATTAGTCGTTCACAGAAAACCTAGGAAGATAACCTACAGCTTGGGGCAAGTAATGACCTCAAAATTTTTCCTGGCGCGGCGGCGGGACTGCGCTCACGGCAAAGGCCTGCGCAATGTCCGCATGTGTTCTTTAGCGCTGATGTTTCGCAAGCCTTTGCGTGTTAACAGATTGTATCAATCGTCGTTCCTGATGGAGTGGGCAACGACGATCAGTAGATGGCGTGACTCTTCAATTTATCGTAAAGATCGAAGAACTGGAAAACAGTCCCGCCGGGCGTGGTTACTGAAACCGTCCCGGTGCTGGCTCCTGAGGGAACCGTAGCTCTGCGCCACTGCCCAGACGTTACGGTGAATGGCGCCGCGACCCCATTAAACTTGACCGATGTCGCCCCGACAAAATTCATACCATGGATGGTTATGACGGTCCGACTGAGCTAGAGGATGGGGTAAACGGTTGGAATGCGCAAATTGTCGGCTTGGGCGGAAGCAAGCCCAGTCCCAAGTTGTAAGTTTTAGCGAAAATCGGTAGTGGTTTTACGGTAAATTTTTTTGCTCCCAACAGGTTAAAGCAAAATCAAAAAAACACCAAAAGTGGTGCCAAAAATCACTAAAACTTACACTCCGCCTCCGTGGAGGCGGAGTGGCTTGGAACTCTCGTAGTTGACGGGTGGCTTAGGCCGACGGATCGACAGCTAAGGCAAAGGTAAGCTCTTTGGCATTTGCGGTTTTTTGTCTCGATTCTGCTTCCATCCCATCTGAATGGCCTGCTCTTATAAAAATCGAACCTACTGCAAAAATACTGTGAGGTTTTCTTGACGAAACGCGAGGAACTGGGGTATAAATGACTGCTTCCAGGTTAAAAACTGGGTTTTGAGCAAAGGTCAAATTTGCCGATGTGGCTCAGGGGTAGAGCAGCTCTTTCGTAAAGAGCGGGTCGGGGGTTCGAATCCCTCCATCGGCTTCATAGTTAGTATCCAACGGGCTGGAGAGAAATATTCTCTTCAGCCCGTTTCGCATTCTCACCTTGCGGACCTAATCGGAAGCGACCACGGCCCGCCGAAGGATTCGACGTAAAACAATGAAACGTAAAAATCCGACGCCCCTTATTCGTGATGAGGTTCTAAGAGAAGCTGGTTACAAGTGCGCAAATCCGACGTGCCGCAACATCTTAACCCTTGAATTGCACCACATTGAATGGGTCAAAGATGGCGGTGACTCCAGCGCCAACAATCTCATTGCTCTTTGCGGCCACTGTCACGACATGCACACCAATGGACATATTCCACCTACAGCTATTCGGCATTGGAAGGGGATGCTTCATGCGCTTAATCATGCATTCAACCGTGAGAGTACCGACTTGCTGCTCTATTTGGCGCATCCCGGAATGGAAAATGCCTGGTACACTGGAGACGGATTCCTACGCTTTGCCGGACTGGTAGCCGCTGGATTGGTTGAGGTTGCCGAATCCCAGTTCTCAATCGGGGTTCGCCATGGCCACGAAAGTCCTCCGACCAGTCCGCCAACGACTGCTGTACGCGCAAGGCTAACTGAAAAGGGGAGAAGGTTGGTTGACGCCTGGAATCGCGGTGACGAAGACCAGTACAAGGCAGCGCTAAACTAACACTGCCTTCCACAGTTTTTCACCTAAGCAATTTCGCGATCTCTTGCTCCGAAATCCTTACGAAGATTCCAACCACTACATTTCCGACTGAAGCTTTGTTATCACGTAAGGTACGTAGTCAGTCGACTGACT